>Ga0164297_10002177_pt1 | contig 19759 bp, 16 predicted proteins | sample GEODES058metaG_FD_113539 | JGI IMG/M metagenome (GOLD analysis project Ga0164297, IMG submission 113539) | Dystrophic lake water microbial communities from Trout Bog Lake, Wisconsin, USA - GEODES058 metaG | ecosystem: Environmental > Aquatic > Freshwater > Lake | place: USA: Trout Bog Lake... | reverse complement strand
GGCTCTCTGCCGCAAAGTGCACCACCGCCGATGGCTTGTGCTCGCGTAATTGTTTTTCCACCAGTTCGCGATTCGTGATATCTCCCTACACAAACTCGTAGCCCGGCAAATCAGCCACAGACTCCAGATTGCGCAGATTGCCGGCGTAGGTCAGCTTGTCATAATTAATCAACTGGGCAGCAGCGTGCCCCCGCCGCATCCAGTGCAGCACAAAGTTTGAGCCGATGAAACCAGCTCCACCCGTGACCAGAATCTTCCGGCCAGCGGCTCCGCCCGTGCTTTCAGAATTTACTGAACCAATTGCCATCCGACGACGCCCCTCCCTGCACACCTTTCAGCATCATACTGAATGCATCCGGCCATGGCAGTGGCTCTTTTGTTGCAGATGTTGTCATCTTTGAGCACCTGTGCCAGTTCGCCCACTACTGCACTACCAGCGTCAGCGCGACGGCATGCGACACTCCTGCAGCCGATCCGGTTAGCTGCAGCACATAGCTGCCTGAAGGCGTTGTATACACAACTGTGCCGGTGCCCGAACCGCTACTGCCCGAACTCGTGCTTTGGGGAATCAACCTTCCGCCGCTTCCACAGCCGTTGCCCGCCATCATCACAATCAGCAGCACCAGCCACACCAGCGGCTTCATTGCCAACTGTTTCTTACGGCGACCGCAACAGAATGCCAACCAGGCAAATGGCGCCAGAGCGACCGACACCACTACGCCAGGCTGTGCATTCGGATTGACCCCGGTCGAAACCGTGACAGTAATGTTCACATTGCCTGCCAGCGTCGGGCTGCCTGGATTGGTGGTCACCACGCATTTTGCATCGGTCGGTGCTCCAGTGCAGGCAAAGCTCAATGCATTGCTAAGCCCGGCAGCGCCCGGCGTCAGCAGAATGTTATAGACGGCCTGCTGTCCGCTGCTCACCGTCTGTGTGGTAGAGCCGCTGGCGTTCATCGAAAAATCCAACCCGGTGCCACTCAGCAAAAGGCTTTGAGAACCACCAGCTGCATTGTCGACAATGTTCAATTGCGCACTGCGCGTGCCCGCCGCGAGTGGCGTAAACATAATCTGCAGCGTGCAACTGGTCGAGGCCCCCAATGAGGTGGGACAGGTGTTGCCTCCCGAAGGAATCGTGAAGTCGCCAGCGCCGGAAATATTGATGCCGCTGATGAGCAGCGCCACGCCGCCATTGTTGGTCAGCGTTACACTCTGCACGACACTGCTCTGCCCCACGCCAATCACTCCGTAATTGATGCCCGCCGACGGCAGCAAACTCACTCCGGGCGGTGCCAGTCCTGTACCACTCAGCGCAACTGTTTGTGAATGCAGCGCATCGCCCAACGTCAACACGCCCACTTCGGAACCAACACTCTTCGGTGCGTAGCTCACATTCACCGAGCAGCTGGAGTGGCCTGCCAGCGAACTACCGCAGCCGCTCACCAGCGAGAAATCTCCGGATGTAATTTGCGCCGAAAGATTGCCGAGCGATGTATCGCCGCTATTGGTCAGCGTCACCGTTTGCGCCGCACTTACGGTTCCCTCTTCCTGCGCTGCAAACGTTAATGCGGTTGTCGACAACGTATCGGTTGCCGCACTCAATCCAATACCGCTGAGTGACGCGCTCAACGTCCCGCTGCTGGAACCAATCTGAAATATGCCTGTGCGCGATCCGCTGGCTGTCGGAGAAAATTCGATAGAGATTGTGCAGCTGTTCTGCGCCGTCAGCGATGTAGAACAAGTATTGGTGCTGATGCTGAAGTCGCCGCTGATCTGCGGCGCGCTTAGCGTTGCCGTGCTACCGCCGGTATTCGCCACCACAATATTTTGCGCTGCACTGGTTGCACCCACATTGGTATTTGGGAAACTGAGCAACATCGGCGTCAGACCAACATTCGGCAGCGCAACTCCGCTACCCGATAACGATGCAACTACTGTTGCGACTGTACCGCTCGTGCTAATCGAAATTTGTCCGCTACGTGTTCCCGTTGCCGTCGGCGTAAAGACCACGCTGATGTTGCAGCTTGCCGATGCTGCCAGCGATGTGGTGCAACTATTTGCACTGATGCTGAAGTCTCCGCTGATTTGCGGTGTGCCCAGTGTGGCCGTCGTGCCACCCGAGTTCTGCACCACCAGGATTTGCGCCGTGCTGCTTGCTCCCAGATTCGTTCCGGCAAACGTCAGCGTTGTCGGAGTCATCGTGACATCCGCCGCGGTGTAGCCGGTTCCGCTCAATGATGCAGAAACCGATGCTACGGTTCCACTCGTGCTCATGGAGATTTGCCCACTGCGTGTTCCCGCAGCTGTAGGTGTAAAGACAATGCTGATACTGCAATTCGCCGCCGCAGCCAGCGTGCTGCCGCACGTGGTTGTGCTGATGCTGAAATCGCCGCTGATTTGCGGTATGCCCAACGTTGCAGTGGAACCGCCAGCATTCGTCGCAATCACATTCAGTGCCGCACTGTTTGCGCCAATCGTTGTATTAGCGAAGCTTAGCGATGCGGGTGCAAGTGTTACATCCGCCTGCGACACTCCAACTCCACTGAGCGATGCGGATAACATACCACTGCTACCGCCGCTGATGGATATTTGCCCGCTGCGCGTTCCGATTGCAGTGGGAGAAAATTCCACGGCCAGTGAGCAGCTGGCCGCAGCGGCAAGCGTGCTGCCGCAGGTGTTCGCGCTGATAATGAAATCGCCATCGATCTGCGGCGTTTCCAAAGTTGCAACAGACCCGCCGGTGTTCGAAACTATCACACCTTGCGCCGCGCTGCTCGTGCCCACCGTCTGATTGGAGAAGACCAGTGATGTCGGCGCCAAACTTACGTTCGACGGCTCGACTCCTGTGCCTGAAAATGTTGTGGTAACTATGCCGCCGGTGCCATTATTCCCGATGGAAATCTGCCCGGTACGCGTACCCGATTGCGTCGGTGTGAATTCTATATTGATCGTGCAATTTCCAGCAGCTGCCAACGTGCTCCCGCAGGTTGAAGTCACAATACTGTAATCGCCACTGATACTCGGCGCACTAAGCGTTGCAATCGAGTTGCCGATGTTGCTCAACACTACGGACTGCGTTGCACTACTCGCACCCAGGTTCACACTGCCAAATTGCAGATTGCTCGGTGAATTTTTCACCAGTGGCCCGTTGATTCCCGTGCCGCTCAACGATGCTGTCACTGGGCCATTCTGAATATTCCCTGCTACAGACAGCATACCGGTGCGCAAACCGGTTATCGTCGGTGTGAACGTCACTGAAATTGTGCAGCTATGCGTACCGTACACATACGTATAACAATTGTCGGTTTCAGAAAAATCGCCAGTGATGGAAATGGTCGGCGGGTTCAGCGTGCTGGTGGAGGTTACTGCCAACGTAATGCTTTGTGCCGGGCTAATGGCCGCAACTGCTTGCGGTGCGAACGTCAATGAATTCGGAGTGAGAGATACCGTCACATCCGTCAGACCGATTCCAAATCCTGTCAGACTGATTCCCGTGGGACTGTTTGATGCATTGCTGTTCACAGTCAGCGAGCCGGATATATTTCCAAAACTTGCGGGCGTAAAAATCACCTGGACACTACAAGTTGCGTTGATGGCTAGCGTTGTGTCGGCACAGTTGTCTGTCTCGCTGAAGTTGCCAGCCATCGTCAGCGTGGAAATTGTCACCGGCGCTGTTCCGGTGTTCTGCAACACAATTGTCTGTGCTGTCGATGGCGTCTGGTAATCAATAGTTCCGAAATTAATATTCTGTGGAGTTGGAGTCAGCACGCCGATGCCGACACCTGTGCCACTGAAACTCGCTGTTGCTGTACCTCCGCTTACGTTCGCACTCAACGTCACAGTTCCGCTCAACGGCCCGGCCACCAACGGCGTGAACTCTACTTCAATCACACAATTGCCATTCACCGGAATCGGCGCAGCGGTGCAGTTGTCCGTCTCAGAAAAATCCCCTTGCAGACTGACTTGCGTGATATTCAACGCGGCATTGCCGGAGTTGGTAACCGTGATGCCCTGTGCCGGACTGGTGCTGCCAACATTCAGAGGAGTGAAGCTGAGCGACGTCGGCGAAAATGTAATGGCTGGCGCCGGGGGTGCAGCGCCCAAGCCACTCAAGCCCGCTGTCACACTGCCGCCGGAGATATTTCCGGTGATGGTCAATGTCCCCGTCAATGTTCCAGTTGTTGTCGGCGAAAAAATAATGTTGACCGTACAGCTTCCGCCGCCGGCAATCGGTGCAACTGTACAATTGTCGGTTTCAGAAAACTCTCCACTCACCGATACGGATTTAATCTGCAGCTCAGTCGAGCCGCTGTTCATCACGCTGATGCTTTGCGCGCTGCTGCTGGTCCCGGTTGTTTGGCTTGTAAATGTAAGTGAACCAGGCGTCAGCGTGACTGCCGTAGCGGGCAGTGTGCTCGCCAGCGGCAACTGCCACACGCCGCGGCCATAGGTTCCCACGGCCAGCATGGAACTCCCGCCCTGCGCGATAGCTGCCATCTGAGTCACCGGCGCATTCGGTAAGCCGACTCCAAACACATTCCAGCAATTCACTGTAGCCGTGCTGCAAGTACTCACTGACTGCGTCACGTACACGCCCGTGTCCATCGCAACGTAGACCGTGTTGGCATCATTCGGATCCACCAGTACGGCATTCGCCGGGGCATTCGGCAGATTGCTGGATATATTCGTCCAACTCGTTCCACCGGTAGTGGACATATAAACATGCGGCACACTGTACGCATTGCCACTGAAACCCATCACGGTTGCGTAGACCGTGTTGCCGCTTGCATCATGCGGGTCTACAGCGATGGAAGAAATATCAAAGTTGCCGGGATTGAATTTTCCATTGTTCGCCGTATCGTTACTCACCGCGTTCGAATAGAGATCGCTCCACAACGTGCCGGCATTGGCTGTGCTGGCTTTCATCGTTGAAAATAGATGCCCCGATTTAATTCCACCACCATCTAGCTCGCCAGCCATGCCTGCATACAGCACCTGCGAGCCGGCCCCCGCCACCAGCGGTCCGCCCGCGCCAAGTGACCGCACCAGTGCGTTGCCGTTGCAGAAACTGTTGTTCACTCCATCCAGCATCGGGCTCAGCACATCGTTTGCACTCCAAGCACTGCCGCCGCTGGCTGCGCCACGCCACACACGGCAGGTTCCCAGAATCAGATGCGAGGTCAACACTGGGTCCAACAAATACGGCGCATCCATCAACGACTCATCATCGTCAACCTGCGTCGCGCCAATCTTTGGGGTAGTTGCGAAGTTTGCTGCCGTGCAGCTTTCTCCCAAAGCACACAAGTTGATGTTGACCCCTGAACTTGTGCTGATGAAATAATTCAGCGGATTCGACGCATCAATCGCCGCACCGCCGCCTTCGCCGGAACTCACCTGCTGCCAAATTTTGGCGCTGCCATCGCTCGCAGCGCTGCCATTCGCACCCACACCTACCAGCATTTGTGTAGTGTCAGATGGATGCGCAGCCAGGCTTACAACTTCCGCCAGCGAGCCAACACCGCTATTGAGGTTCGTAAAGTGTGTGGCATCGTCTGCCGAACAAACCGCTGCCTGCTGATTCACACCATCACTACTGCGCCACAAGCCGCCATCATTGCCGAAATATATCAGTGGGCTGTCCGCTGCAATCACATCCATCGCGTGCTGTGCGGGCGCCACCATTGCTGCGGCACAACTATATGCGTTGGTTGTATTGCGGAAGCTACAGCCAGCATTCAGACTGCAGCGATAAATATCTTCCGTACCGGCAAACAACAGTGTGTCTGTTCCGGAGTGAACTGCTGCAAGATACAAGTCATAATCCGCTTGCGAAATAATTGTGCTCCCGCTTTTTTCCAGCGGTGTTGAATTCAGCTGTGTGCCAAATACTTCCGTACTGCTGGCACATTGGCCGCTCGTCAGGTTGCATACATCCCGCCACAAGCCTTGATTATTGTTGCTCGCATCTACAGTCAAGGCGAATGTATCGCCAGTGGTTGCATCCACTGCCAGCGCGCCGCGGAAGATGGGGCAGGCAATACTACCCGGCTGGTTCGCATTCACCGGGCAATTACTCGTCGTCAGGTTGCTGCCCGGCTGGTTGGCCAGGCGCGTCCACGTGCTGCCGTTCGTTGATTCGTAATACCCGTGATATCGCACCGCTGCATAAAAACGCTGCCGCACCGGATTCCAAATCACCGCAGTGACAGGATTGCCAAAGTATCCGGAAAAATTCGACTGTGCCGATTGCACCGTCTGGCTGCCATCGCTGATGGTTGCCATCTGCCATGTCTGGCCCGCGTCGGTCGAGTAATACAGCCCCTGAATGCTGTACACATCCACCGGCGCATTCACCACCACGCCTTCTGCCGCCTGCGAAACCGCAGCTACCACCACACCACTGGTAGTTGAACTCCACGCGAATCCAGCAAAGCCATTGCCGATAAACGAATGCGTTCCCGCCACGCCATCATGCGAATTCTGTATCAGGCTCCATGTTTGGCCGCCGTCACCCGAGCGCAAAATTCCTTCGCCATAGTAAGAATCCAGTGCATCATTCGGATCGCCCGTTCCCGCCAACACTACACCGGTTCCGCCCGGCTGCACGCTGACGGCACCGACACTGAGCGACGCTGTCGCCGACGATCCCGAACTGATGCTGTAGACAGAGAGATCATCCGTTAGCGGATTGAAAGTCACACTACCCGCCGCACCGGCGGCATTCGTACTTTTCCAAACGCCGCCGCCAGTGGTTCCCAGATACACCGTGTTGCCGTTTGCATCCGACGTATCAATCGCAATGCTGCTGATGCGGCCCGATACCAGACCATAGGATTCACTATTGATTTGTGCGGGGCCAACCGATTGCCACGTCGCCGTCAGCGGCGTGCCCAGCGGCAACACCGCATTGGCAGAGACAATTGCCAAATGCTGTGCAGTGGCTGCCTGTCGCGCGGCCGAAGGGTTTACGCTTTGACGAGATGCCTGACGCCCCGCTAAAAATCTTGCAGCACGTTGCTGTCGCAATTTCGCCTGTGCCACTGCGCGATTTTCCGTCGGCACGGAAAAATCGCCAACCTGTGAACTCGCGATGCACGGAAACAGAGATGCGCAGGCAAGCAGAGTTCCCGCCAGCAGTGTTGTGCAAGCTCGTGCTGTAGCGCAGGCATGCAGCTCCGCGCGCCCTGTAGCGCTTACATTCATACCGTTCAAACCCGCCACACTACCTACATCGGTGGCGACCCGGGAAATATGAACTCTTTAGCCGGATGAAAGAGAACCCGTGTTACAGACGTGCAAAGGCAGTTCTAAATTGGAACAACGTACAAAGCGGTGCCAAGTTCCAGCGAATCCATTTCTCGACATTCACTGGTCTTGCGTGGCCCCGGAAAAAATTAGCTGCTACTAATCAATGATATAGAGCGTATTCTACTGTCACTAAAGCGATATATGTAGCCCATAGGAGCCTTGGGGTCGTCTGTTCGAGTAACCTCACCGATTCTTGGCTGTATTCACCTCTTGAGGCGGATGCCAACAACCTGCGATGTGCCATGAACGTTGTTACCCACGGACCAACGTGAATAATCGGCAGCAGCACTCGAACGTCTCCGTCCTGTCTTTGGTGCCAGACTCTTGCTCCGCACACTAGCAGAATCAAAGCAGAAACCCATACAAACACGCTAACAGCCTCGAACGGCACACGCGTTCCTAAGCCGTTCCATGGTTTGACATCCCGCTCCTTACCATTCGTGGCTTCCATTCAGCCCCCCCCACATGTATAACAATCAGTTCGCGCTGCAAACGCCGTCAACATAATTCGAGGTGTAAGCAGCCATCCCCTGCGACATTCCCACCACAGCGGTGGGGGCTCCAAACAAGTCTCCCAGCTTAGGAACCGTTGTCAAGATCAAACCCCAAATGCCAGTAGCTACAGGGACAGTGCTACTTCCGCCTGTCCCTTTGATCCCAAGATTGGCCATCGCGCGCGCATCTGCGCACCACTTGGCCTTTTCCGCCGGAGTACAAGCTTCCACATCGCAAGATTTTCGTGGATTGTAATACGGTACATGGCAGGATGTGCATCCGCCCCTGTCAACGTTAATTGGGGCAACAAAAGTTGACGACCATCGTAGGCATATGTCGTCAGCTGTCGTAGGAATCATATGGCTATGCTTCGTCGTCGTCCGAAGAACGGTTGCCAAAGACTCTCTGAGCGAGGCTGATGGCTCCAGATATGAGCAAAAAATCCGCGATTCCAAGCGGCAACGAGTAGACGATGGTTGGGACGTGGGTATCCGGCCAATGAACCAAAAATAGAAAAGGGATGTGGAGCAGCAAGACAAAAACGATAGTTGCCCAGAACCAAGCGTACCTCCTAAGCTTCCAGCGAAGTCTAACGGCGATCATAGACATCGCTAAAACAATACACGCTGTGAACCCCAATTCTGCCTTGCCCAAGAAGATGAATAAGAAGAGCACGGGCAAGAGCATGACACCGATAATCGTTCCCGACCAGTCCGTGGAACTTTTCTCTTTAGGGGCTTCGGAGTCAAACATGCTCATCCCCTACTCCTGGCCTGCCATGCACGATTGATACTTCTCATAGGCTTGATAGCCGTCCCACCCCAGAGTCAGCACAGAGACCGCATTGCCGACGAGCGGGATTGCTTTGGTGCCTTGTAGAGAGACGTCAGCTAACGTAAGGCCAATACCTGTCGCCGCCGAGCCTGCACCAACGAGAGAATCGGTCGCTTCTCCAGGTCCAGCCGTAACGGCTCCATATCCCCCATAGGCTCCTGAAGCAAGAGCAAAAGCTGGGCTTGTAATTACGTGATCGACCGCAATCCCGGCACGAACGATTCCAGCACCTGCCGAAACCGCATTGCCAAACGCCGGTATAGACCCTAAGGCGTCGAGAACTATTGACACTCCTTTCGCTTTTGCCGCCACGCCTAGACTCCGCACACTAGCAGAATCAAAGCAGAAACCCATACAAACACTCTAACAGCCTCGAACGGCACACGCGTTCCTAAGCCGTTCCATGGTTTGACATCCCGCTCCTTACCATTCGTGGCTTCCATTCAGCCTCCCACATGTACAACAATCAGTTCGCACTTCCTAGTTCAGCACCGCACAATCTTCTCAGAAAGAATTCCATGCGTTGCGTTTCTAGAATCTACTACCAACGCGGCTTCTGCAACTATCTTCTGATAGTCGTAGCAGCTGTGGTCGGTCACAATCAGCACACAATCATAGGCGGAGAGATTCTCCATCGGCACGCTGCTCATATTCAACGCATAGTGGCGGCCCTGGCCCACGGTGGGGAAGTACGGGTCATTGTAGGCAACCACCGCGCCCATCTGCTGCAGCTCGCGGATGATGGTCAGTGCCGGCGACTCACGCAGATCGTCCACATCGCGCTTGTACGCCACTCCCAGCACCAATACTCTTGCCCCATTCAGCGCCTTACCGCCGCGGTTCAGCGCACTAATCACGGCCTGAATCACATGGCCCGGCATGGCCTCATTCACCTCGCCGGCCAATTCGATGAAACGCGTTTTGAAGTCGAATTCCTTCGCCTTCCAGCTGAGATAAAACGGATCAATCGGTATGCAATGTCCGCCCAATCCGGGCCCAGGATAAAACGGCTGAAATCCAAATGGCTTGGTGGAGGCCGCTTCAATCACTTCCCAAATATCAATCCCCATGCGTTCAGAGAGCAGTTTCATCTCATTCACCAGCGCAATATTCACGCAGCGATAAATATTTTCCAGCAGCTTGGTCATCTCCGCTGTAGCCGGGCTGGAAACCCGCACTACGCTATGGAAGACTGCCCGGTACACAGCCTCGGCCGCTTGCGCCGCGAGCGGCTCCATGCCGCCAATCAACTTCGGCACATCGCGACGATCAATTTTTAAATTGCCCGGGTCTTCACGCTCCGGCGAATACGCCAGCAGGATGCCGCCGACATCCTCCCCGCTACGCACAACACGCACCGGATTCTCCGCGCAGCTTTCCAGTATCGGTGCCAGCACCTCTTCCGTGGTGCCGGGGAACGTTGTGCTCTCCAACACCACTAGTTGCCCGTCGTGAAGATACGGCGCAATCGATTTCGCAGTCGTGGTGATGAAGCTCAAGTCCGGCGTGCGGTTCTCACTCAGCGGAGTCGGCACGCACAAGAGAATCGCATCTACATTCGCAATTTCGCTGTAGTCACTGGTAGCGTGGAAACCCGCGTCCCTCGCTGCTTGTATCTGCTCCGGCAAAATACGGCGAATGTAGGATTCGCCCGCATTCAGCCGACTGACTTTCTCCGCATCGATATCAAAACCAGTTACGCGTAGTCCCGCCTCGCTAAACAATAACGCCAGCGGCAGACCAACATAGCCCAGCCCGACAATGCCCACTGCAATTTCGCCGCGCGCCACGGCATCCGCCCAATCCTTCGGACCCGATGCTCCGCCACCCTTAGTTGCAGCCACGGCACTTCCCTTTCGACCACTCTTCTGCAATCAAATCCAACTCGCGCTCTTCGCGTGCCAGCTCGCTGCGATACCAATCCACCGTGCGTTGCAACCCAACCTCAAAGCCAACCAGGGGTGCATAGCCAAAGGCTTCGCGTGCTGCAGAAATATCGGCCAGCGAATCTCGCACATCGCCCAGTCGCTCAGGAACAAACTCCGGCGTGCCGGCATAATCCGTCAATCCTGCAATCACTTCAAACGTCTCGCGGATTGTGTGCCGTTCTCCGCAAGCCACGTTGAAGACTCGCCCGGCAACTTTCTCCGCCGGTGCCGCCGCCGCCAGCAGATTGGCTTGAACGGCATTCTCAATATAAGTAAAGTCGCGCCCCTGCTCACCGTCGCCGAAAATCGTCGGCCGTTCGCCACGCAGCATCTGCAGGCAAAATTTCGACATCACGCCGCTGTAGGGAGAATCCGGCCGTTGTCGCGGGCCAAAGATATTGAAGTAGCGCAGGCACACAGTTTCCATCCCGTACACGCGCCAATACGACTGCATATAAAGTTCCCCGGCCAGCTTCTGTACGGGATACGGAGCAATCGGTGCCGGCGTCATCGTTTCCACCCGCGGCAACCCAGGCTGGTTGCCATACGCGGAAGACGAGGCCGCATACAGTACACGCCGCACGCCAGCTGCACGTGCCGCTTCCAGCAGATTGAAAGTTCCGTTGATGTTCGCTTCATGGCTGGCACGCGGGTCTTTTACCGAGCGCGGCACGCTGGGCAACGCAGCCTGATGAAATATGCAGTCCACACCCTCGCAGGCCGATTGCAACTCGTGAGTATCCCGCAAGTCCACCTCGCGGAAATCAATCGCGTCCATCACATCAGCAAGGTTGCTTCGCAGCCCGGTGGCAAAATTATCCAGCGCGCGAACCTGCTCGCCCCGCTCCACCAGCGCATGCGTGATGGAGGAGCCAATGAATCCAGCCGCGCCGGTCACAAGATAAACTGCCATCCCGCCTCGCACGTCATTTTTGATTTCTTCTGAACGAATGCAGCCGGATACTGCTGCCGCAGGCCTAAGAATATCAGCCGAGAAAGGCCGCACGCTAACAGTGTTAAGGTGCGGCCGCTTGCATCAAACTGTTTGCGCGTTGCCTACCAGCGGCCCCATGCGCGGGTAAAGTAGTCCAGCATGGTCATCATGATGAGGACCAGGAAGGTCAGGAAGCCGGAGAAGACCGTCAGCTTTACCAGCTTGGTGGAGTAGAGGACGTGCATGAACCAGAGGATGACCACCACGCCCTTGAAGCAGGCAATGCCCACCGCAATCACCGGGTTGAAGATGCCGAACTCCTGGTAAGCCGCCCACACGGTGATGCCCGTGCACGCCAGCAGCGTCAGGTACACCGCCACATACACCAGCGGCGAGACGATATGGTGGTCTGCGTGCTCTGGATCAATCAGGTTGCTGTGTTCGCTCATCGTTCACTCCGGTGCTGTTGGTCTGGTTCGTGTTCCGTTTCAGGTTCCTGCCGATTATCCGTGCCGATTAATCAGGTACAGCAGCGGGAACAGGAATATCCACACAATATCGACAAAGTGCCAGTACAGGCCGAAATTTTCTATCGGCATAACGTAGCCGTTTGTGTATTTCCCCTTGGCCGCTCCGTACGTATAGAAAACCAGCAGGCCGATACCGATAATCATGTGCAGCGCGTGCATGCCGGTCATCGCAAAGTAGAGGAAGAAGAACATTTCCGTCTGCTGCGCTATATCCTGCGGCAACGCCTTGGCGCCTTCCAGCTCCGTAGTGCCGTTGGCGTTCTTCAGCGGGTGCATAAACTCTTCAATGCTGTAGCGGATGCCGGGAATGTGCTTGTGCTCCCATTTTTCCTTGTACTCGAAATACTTCACGCCAAGGAAGGCGCAGCCGAAGATGTTGGTCAGGATCAGGAAAAGCACCAACAGATTGCGCTTGCGAACTTCCGCCGCCCACACACCCAGTGCCATGAAGAAGCCAGAGGTGATCAGGATGGCAGTGTTCGCCGTACCCATGGGAATACTCAACTGACGGCTGGCTTCCACAAATGCCGGGTTGTACCAGTTGCGGTACAGCAGGTAGGCGAAAAACATTCCGCCGAAGAACATGATTTCCGTCAGCAGAAATACCCACATGCCCAGGCTCGCGGCCTCGCGCTGCTGCCCTTCGGTTTCGAAGTGGTGGCGCTGGTACGACGGGTGTGCGTGATGTTCGGCGGCGTTTGCCGCACCGGTTGCAATTGCCTGGCTATCCAACGCTGGTCACCTCGCGATGTGTCTTGTGGGCCAACCACTCGTAGTCATACGCATCGTGGTCAACAATCGGAATTTCTGTAAAGTTTTCGGTCAGCGGCGGCGACTGTGTCTGCCATTCCAGACCAGTTGCCTGCCACGGATTGTCGCCGGCAATCTTGCCGTATTTCAGCGACCACACCAGATAAATCATCGGCAGCATGTAGCCGATACCCAGCACGGTTGCGCCCGCGGTAGAGAGCACGTTCAGCACCTGAAACTCCGGCGGATACGCGTGGTAGCGGCGCGGCATGCCCATGTAGCCAAGCATGAACTGCGGCAGGAAGGTCAGGTTGAAACCGACAAACGCAATCACTGCTGCCAGTTTAGATATGGATTCCGGATACATTCGTCCGGTCATCTTCGGCCACCAGAAATGGATGGCTGCCAGATATCCCATCAGCGCGCCGCCCACCATCACGAAGTGGAAGTGCGCCACGATGAAGTAGGTTTCCGTTAGATGGATGTCAGTTCCCATCACGCCAAGGAAGACGCCCGTCAGTCCACCGATGGTGAACAGGCCGATGAAGCCGAAGGCATACAGCATCGGCGTCTCAAAGGTGATGGAGCCCTTGTACATCGTGAAGGTCCAGTTGAAAATTTTGATGGCCGAGGGCACGGCAACCAGCATCGTCAGCAGGCTGAAGACCAGCGCCGAGTAGTTGGAGATACCCATGATGAACATGTGGTGCGCCCAGACAAAGAATCCAAAGACCGCAATCGCCACCGAAGAGAATGCCACCGCCGTATAGCCGAAGACACGCTTGCGGCTGAAGGTGCTCATCACTTCCGAGATGATGCCCATCGGCGGAAGAATCATGATGTACACCGCCGGGTGCGAATAGAACCAGAACAAGTGCTGGAAGAGAATCGGATCACCGCCCTTGGCCGGGTCAAAAACTCCGATGCCAATGGTGCGCTCCAGTGCCACCAGCACGATTGCGATGGCCACCACCGGTGTTCCCAGAATCATCTGGATGCTGGCTGCGTAGTGCGCCCATACAAACAGCGGCAGGCGGAACCAGGTCAGGCCCGGCGCACGCATGCGGTGGATGGTCACAATGAAGTTCAGCCCGGTAAAGATGGAACTGAATCCCGCGACAAACGCACCCAGACCGGCAGAGATAACGTTGGTGTTGACGTAGTGCGTGCTCAGCGGAGTGGTAAAGGTCCAGCCCGTGTCCACGCCGCCGAAGATAATCGTGCCCAGCATCAGACAGCCGGCAACCATGTACAGGTACCAGCTCAGCAGGTTCACCTTGGGGAAGGCCAGGTCCTTCGCGCCAATCATCATCGGGATAAGAAAATTACCGAAGATGGCCGGCACTGCAGGCACCAGGAACAGGAACACCATGATGAGACCGTGTGCTGTGAACACCTTGTTATAGGTGTCCGAAGTCATCAGATCCGGCGCCGGTGTCAGCAGCTCCATGCGGATGAATGCGGCAAAGGCACCACCGATGACAAAGAAGAACGTCGTCGAGATGAGGTACAGCATCGCGATACGTTTGTGGTCGCCGGTTAACAGCCAGCTCAACAGGCCGTGCTCCTTGTTCAGGTAGTTGACTTTGGGCAATCTGGCCGTACTCTGGTCCGGCAGCGAAATAATTGTTGCGCTCATGGCTTCACCATCCCGGCTGCGGGAGTTACCGCATTGGTTGGGGTTGAATTGGTCAGTGTCTGCTGATTGCGGTCATCTGTGTGCAGCGTCTTGATGTATTCGACCAGGTCAATCAGGCCGTCTTCGCTGATCTGGCCCTGATAGGTCGGCATAATCGGCGAGTAACCGGCAGTGACGTGCTGTGACGGGCTAAGGATGGCCTGCCGAAGGAAGGCTTCATCCACATAAACATCGCCGCCATTGGCAAGTTGCAGCTTGGTGCCGTAGACGCCGGCCAGCGATGGCCCGCGTGCATCCGGTGCTCCGCTATGGCATGCGTTGCACTGCATGCTGGAGAACAGCCGCTCTCCGTTCTGCGCCAGCGACATGCCGCTGGTGCTCGACGCGGCCCATGCCTTGTATTCTTCCGGCGTCAGTACGGTCACGGTGCCGATCATGGCAGAGTGCGCCGTGCCGCAGTACTGTGTGCAGAAAATGTCATACGTGCCGGTCTTGGTGGCTTCAAACCAGACCGTGTTGTAGTGGCCCGGAATCGCTTCACGCTTCACGCGGAATGCCGGCACCGAGAAGCTGTGAAACACGTCCTGTGAAATCAGTGTCAGCTGGACAGGTACGCCCATCGGCACATGCAGCGCATTGATCTCATGCTGGCCGCCCGGATGCTCGGCCTTCCACATCCACTGCTTGCCCACCACGTAGATGTTCATCGCGTTCGCTGGCGGGTTGAAGATGCGGAAGTACAGCAGCGCTCCCCACACAAAGCAAATCATGAACAGGATGAGCGGAATCAGCGTCCAGGTGACTTCGAGCACCGTCGAGCCTTCAATGTCCTCGGCGACCGGGTGGTTGTCCTTCTGGTAACGCGCGGAGAAGTAAATCACCAACGCCACCACCAGCACCGTGCCAAAAATCGAAATCAGCACGAGCACCCAGAACAGCGCATCCATCTGGGGCGCCACGGTTGAGGCTTCCGCCGGCAGCAAGCCGAAGTTGGTGAGCCATTTTTGCCAAAACTGCCAGATTACGGGACTAATAGGCATCGTTATCCTTACCCATTCTGTTTCTTTCCGCTGTTGTTGTCGTCTTTGTCATGATTACGACCCAGCTGAATGTCGCGCCGGAACATCAGGAACATAAATCCGCCCAGGCCGGCCACGGTTACAATTCCGCCCAACTGCACCACGCGCGCCACAATCAGCGTCTGATGGTTTTTGGTCGGGTCATAGTGATAGCAGTAGGTGAGGATGTTCTCCACCGGGGTGCCAATCTTGTTGCTGGAAGCTTCCACCAGACCCAGCAGCACGTCCTTGGGCGAGTACTCCACCCCCAGGTAATACTGTGCAATCCGTCCCTGCGGCGTCACAATTTCAATCGCGCTCGCGTGGGCATACTGGTAGCCCTTTTCTGCAGTGGGCATTTTGACGTATCCAAAGCCCGTCGCCGCACAAACCGCGTCAATATTCTGCTGCGTGCCTGTCAAAAAGTGCCAGCCGTTCGCAGTCTCCGGGTGCCCGTAACGCGCCAGATACGTTGCCTTGGCCTGCGCCGCCTGCACCTGGTTCTCGCTCGGGTCAATGCTCACGACGACGATGTCATAATCCTTGCCCGGCTTCAGCGAGAGCATATCAATGGCTCCAACCAAACCCTTCAATTCTTCCGAGCACAGCATCTTGCATTCGTAGTAAACCTCGAGCAGGACCACCGGGCGTTTGCCGATGTAATCTCCCAGCCGAACCTGCTTGCCGGTTTCGTCGCTGAATTGTGCATCCAGCGGCAGCATGCCGTTCAGACGCTGCTCCACCTTTACGATGTGCAGTACCTTGGGCAACTCGTCAGAATTATCACCCATCTGCTTGTCGCCGTAGCTGGTCACCTGCGCGGAAGCCGATCCGTGCCCTGCCAGCATGGCCAGCATGCAGGTCGCTGTCAGCGCCCACCGCCGTCCTGCTGCTTGCCGCTTGCTCCGGATTGTCTGCTGCTGAAACATTGGTTCCTGATTTCTCTTCGGTTCTATTTCAAAAACTTACTTGGATGCTGTCTCGCTGCCCGCGTCTTCATTCATCTTTTCGCGGCGGGTCTGAATCTGCTCCTGCTCGTAGGCCGTGCGGGCAAATCCACTGGTCAGCGGTGCTGTTACCACCGGCACAGTTGCTCCGGTAAATTTCGCATCATCGGTCTGGACCGTCGGCGCTGTCGGCAGGCTGCGCTCCACAATCAACTGCATCGCCCGCTCAATCGGAATCCGCACGGTGGTATGGGCTGCATCCGCCCATGTGTAGTGCTCCAGATACAAGTCCTCGCGGGCATGAAGGTCGGCAACATCCTGGTTGCCGTCATCCAGCTGCACGCGCGGCGAGGGGAAATTGTTGACCAGCTGCCCCAGCTTGCTCTGCTCCATCTCCGGATTGGAAACCAGGTTGCCCTTGCTGTCCTGCGGGCCGCCCTGGCGCCAGTGGTTTACCGGCCCGTCTTCCTTGGCCAGATGCGCATTCATGATCTTTCCCATCGCCCAGCACACCACAAAGAACACGATGACGCTGGCCAGCAGACCGGCCACAAATACCAGTGTGCCGCTGACGCTAACGTCGCTCAGTTCATAGCCCGGCGAAGGCGATCCGTCCCCGTTTTTTTTCTTGTCCTCAGTGTGCATGTTCCGGCTCCAGAATCCCTTCGAGTTCCGCGTCATTCAATACAACCAGCGGACGCGCCTTCAACTGTATGCAGTACGCCGCGGTCCACAATGCAATCAGACCCACCGGCACGGTGATATATGCCAGGATGCCCGGCGTGAAGTGCAGGTTGCGCTTCGAGAAGTTCGGCTCAATCTGCCAGAACAAATCAAAGGCGCGCGCAAAAATCATCCAGATTGCGACCCACATCAACTTGCTCTTGCTGCGCTTCAGATTACGCGACAGCAGCAGCGTGAAAGGAATCACCCAGTGGAAGATAAAGTCCAGTGTGATGATGATGCCCCATCCGCCGCGGAACCGGTCCAGGAACCAGTTGATTTCTTCCGGCTGGTTGCCCGACCAGATAATCAGGTACTCGGCAAAGGCCAGATAGATGTTCAACATCACGAAGGCGAAGGCCAGCTTGCCCAGGTCATGCATTTCCGTCGTGCGCAGGATGGTCTTCATCGGCTCTGCCTTGGAAAGCAGAATCACCGTCAGAATGCCCAGCGCCAAAACCGCATATCCCTGACCCACCAGGTAGCGCAGGCCCCACACGGTCGAGTACCACGCCGGGTCCATCGACATCACCCAGTCAATCGCACAGCCGGTCAGCACCACCGAGTAGACCACGATTCCCGGTCCGCTCAGGTTCTCAAAACGTACACGCCACTTGCTGATGTTCTCCGGCTTGTCGGCCGCCTGCTTCAACGACCAGCTGTTCAGCAGGAAAACGAAGATGCCGAGAATCGCAAAGTAGATAATGGCACGCAGTACAAAACCTGTCGGCGTGAACATCGCGTGCTTGAATTCAATTGCGTGGATTTCAGCCGCAGCGTTGAAGCTCTGGATTGCGCCGCTCTTCAGGCCTTCAATCACATCGGGGTGCGCCCACAGGTACAGCCGCTTCATGCCCACTGCCACCGGGATGAACATCAGCGCCACCAGCGGCATGGTCCTGCTCATGGCTTCAAGCGGACGACGCAGCAATAGGCCCCACTTGCCGCCGCTCACGTACTGCAGCATCAGCAGCGCCGTTCCGCCGCAGGCAAAGGTGAAGCACATCATGAAGCCGACGGTGTAGGCGCTCAGGAAATGCAGCGGGTCAGTGAAAAGAAAGATCGCCGATGCGATTCCAGCCACGATGGCGATCCCCAGGGCCCGGTTGCGCCATGCGGTAACAAAGTCCGGTGCCTCCAGGCTGGAGGGCAGCGTCTTCGCGTGATGGTTCTGTTCGTGTGACATGTCTCTCGTCGTCTCTCTCGTGTTGCGTGCCAGCTTGAATTCCCTCTTACGAATAGCCTTGTTACTTCGCCGCTGCGGGTGGCTTCACTGAATCCACATTCACTGCCGTTGCGGGCAGCTTCCACTCTTCGGCAAAACTATCGGGCAGACCTTCCGCCTTCGCAATATCAGCCAGCGTCTTCACTTCCACACCCGCCGGCACATCGCTCGGCTTGGCATGCTGGCTCAACTGCAGTGCGCGAATATACGCTGCCACCGCCCAGCGGTCCGCCGGGGCAAGTTGTGCGGAGTAGTCCGGCATCGCGCCGAATCCGTGGCTCATCACGTCAAAGTAATGTCCCAGCGGCTTCGCAATATACTGCGCGTCCTGCAGGTTGCCGGCGCGTGCATAGCCGCGCTCCACAATGGCTCCGTCGCCATTGCCCACCCGCGAATGGCAGGGTGTGCAATAGGTGTTGAAGCGTTCCTGCCCGCGTGCCATCACTTCTGCGGTCACCGGGAACGGCATCAGGTCGGCTGGCTTGCGGTCTTTGCCTGCTCCCACCATGCCGGTATAGAAGTAGCTGTCCTGGTGCAGTTGACCACGGGCCACCGTGTCCACCACCTGCGGGCGCGCCGAACGGTTGTCAGAAAACATCTCCGACCCGCGCTGCGGCACAATCTTCGGCTGGTCCTGCATGTCCTGGCGGCAACCGGCCAGCAGCGCCATCGATGCCAGCGCACATCCGGCGGCCAGACGCACTGCGCGGCCCATCAGCATCTCTGCGTTCATCACGTTCCTTCTCACCCGTCCTGCCATTAGAGCTGCACCTCCACCACCGAAACCGGCTTGAAGGTCTTCAGCAGGGCAGCGGACTCCTTGACCGAAAACTTCGGGTCCGTCGCCTCCAGGCACAGGAAAAACTTGTCCGACGTCGCGCCATCGCGGAAGTTCGGCGCGTTGAAGAGCGGGTGGTACAGCTGCGGCAACCCGTTCAGCGCAATCATGCCGAAAGCCGCCGATAGTCCCGCAAACAGAATCGTCCATTCATACGCCGGGATGATGAACGCCGGCCACGAATAGGTCGGACGACCGGCGATGTTCAGCGGATAGCTCCAGACCGAGATCCACGTCTCCATCAGGAAGGCCGTCGTGCCGCCCAGAATTCCACCCAGCAGGCAGACCAGCGGCACATGGTTCTTGTGGAAGTGCAGCGCCTCGGCGGCTTCTTCCACCGGGTAAGGCGTGTAGCACTCCATACGGCGATAGCCAGCAGCATGCGCCGCTTTGGTGGCTTTCACCAGTTCCGTCGGAGTGTTGAACTCCGCCAAAAGACCGTAGATACCTTCGCGCACTGGCATTAGTCACCTGCCTCAGCAACTGCTTCTGCGTCCACCTTCGTGCCCGGCAGCATCATGCGCAGCTCAGACATCGGAATCATGGGCAGG
>Ga0164297_10002176_pt1 | contig 19762 bp, 17 predicted proteins | sample GEODES058metaG_FD_113539 | JGI IMG/M metagenome (GOLD analysis project Ga0164297, IMG submission 113539) | Dystrophic lake water microbial communities from Trout Bog Lake, Wisconsin, USA - GEODES058 metaG | ecosystem: Environmental > Aquatic > Freshwater > Lake | place: USA: Trout Bog Lake... | reverse complement strand
GACTCCGGACCCGATTTCAGATACCAGATGCTGCGCGCAAAAGTTAAGCATTTGGATGCCATCGTTTTTACCCATGAACACAAGGACCATATTGCCGGCATGGATGATATCAGGGCATTTAACTACCGGCAGGAATCGGCCATTGATATTTACGCAACTAACAGAGTACAGGAAGCGCTGAAAAGAGAGTTTGCCTATGTATTTGCCGAGCAAAAATATCCCGGCATACCCGAAGTAAACCTTAAAACTATTGATCTGAAGCCTTTTCAAATTGGTGATATCCCCTTCCGGCCGATTGAGGTGATGCATTATAAATTACCGATACTGGGTTTCAGGATCAATGATTTCACCTATATCACGGATGCCAAAACGATATCCGAAGCTGAAAAACAAAAAATCAAAGGAACAAAAACACTGGTGATCAATGCATTGCAGATAGAGAAACATATCTCGCATTTCACCTTTGTAGAAGCCATTGCCTTTGCAAAAGAAATAGGCGCCCAAACTACTTACTTTACACATATCAGTCATCGCCTGGGTCGACATAAATCTATCCTGGGTTTATTGCCCAAAAACATCACGCTTGCCTACGATGGCTTAGTGTTGGAAGTTTAACGGTGGGTATTGCCCTGTTACCGGCAGATTTTTTGAATAACGAATTTAGAATGCTGAATATCGAACACCGGATAACTTATTTTCATCGGACTTAAACTACTACATTCGAATTTCAATATTCGGTGTTCGACATTATACTAAATCGTTTACAATCTCACCAGGCTAATCCGCTCGATCGTAGCTTTAAATTTTTTACCGTGCCCCTTGTTTCCAATATTGATCAGGCCGCGAATGGTAATTGCCTGATCGTTGATCTGCGTAAATTGTCCGTCGTTGTACTCGAATAAACCTTTATGGGTGCCCGTTTGATAGAGCGGACAATCCTGACTGAAATTGACCCATAATGCCGTGTTATCGGGCCCGGAAGTTAAACCATTGCTAAATAAGGCCGAAAGTTCCTTGTCCTCCTCGTATTTGCCCGAAACTTCGACATATTGCTGATCGTAGTTTTTGATGCTATCTACCAACTGTTCGAAGCTGACCTTTTTGAAACTGATATCCATATCACAATCACTGGTATAGGTCTTAGATTCGTGTTTACAGGAACAAAGCGAAAATAAAGCGGCAGAAAAAAACACCGAAAATAAAACGGAGAAACGGGGGAAATGATATTGTTGTGGTTGGGGTAGTGCCATAACAAATTTGATTTAGCAGATTTACGATTTTTCTGGCAGAAAACCGTTGTTCCGACTACCAAAACAAGCCAGGGTTTAAAAAGAAACATAAATTTTACAAATCGCAGTTAAAATCAGGAAGCTTGTTTTGAATGCTTCAATAAAAAACTTATTTTGTATAGCCAATTCCAATAAACTTAATTGCAATGAAAAAACTGATCACAGCGCTGTTTGCCTTTGTCTCTTTTACTGTAAGTGCCCAACAGGTCATTCCTTTATACCCGGGGGCTGCACCCGGTTCGGAAAACTGGACCTACAACGAAAAGGTAGCAGGCACCGGCGACAATGTACTTGTTTACAATGTCTCCCATCCTACCCTAACGGTCTACCGCCCCGATCCGGCATTTAATACCGGAACGGCAGTAATTGTGTGCCCTGGCGGCGCCTTTTTTGTTCATTCAATCAAATTTGAAGGTACCGATGTTGCCTGGTGGCTTAACCAAAAAGGAATTACTGCGATCGTACTTAAATATCGTGTGGGTGAGAGTGTAACGAATGACCCCGGCAAAGAGGTGGTCGATAACATGAAAAAAATCGATTTCCCCGATAAGATGAAACCAATTATTCCTCTGTCGGTTGCTGACGGCAAGGCAGCTATAGCCTATGTTCGCGCACATGCAGCAGATTATGGAATTGACCCCAACCGCATTGGCATTATAGGTTTTTCGGCAGGTGGAACAGTTGCTGCCTCGAGTGCTTTTAACTATACGCCAGAAAACAAGCCCAATTTTGTAGCGCCGATATACGCCTTTATGCCGCCTTCGCTACAGGGAACTGTTGCCGACGATGCTCCGCCCCTGTTTCTGGCGGCTGCCTATAACGATGAACTCGCTCTGGATGCGCATAGCGTGGATCTTTATACCAAATGGAAAGCTGCTAAACATAGTGCAGAATTACATATTTACGCCAAAGGCGGTCACGGCTTTGGTATGCGCCGGCAGGGCATACCGACTGATTCGTGGATCGATAGATTTGGTGAATGGCTCGACCTGCAGGGATTCCTGAAAGCGAAAGACCCAAATGTGGCTGCTGCGATTGAAAAAGCAGGTAAACCCGACTGGCCAAACATCAAAAAATACGATGCTGAAAATGCTGCTATCGCTCCACCAGCACCTGGCGAGAAAAGGGTAGTATTCATGGGTAATTCGATCACAGAAGGATGGAAATATAGCGATTCAGGATTTTTTGCCGGTAGGCCTTATTTCGACCGGGGCATCAGCGGACAAACTACGCCGCAAATGCTGGTACGCTTCCGTGAGGATGTAATCAATCTTAAACCCTCGGTTGTGGTGATTCTGGCCGGCATCAATGATATCGCTGAGAATACCGGCCCTATAAAGCTCGAAAACACCTTCGGCAATATCCAATCCATGGCCGAACTGGCACGCCAGGCTCATATCAAAGTGGTGATCTCGTCGGTATTACCCGCCAATCATTTTCCATGGCGGCCATCCATTATACCAACCGAAAAGGTGATCCAATTAAACAAATTGCTAAAGGAATATGCCGATGCGAATGGCATTGTATACCTCGATTATTATTCGGCTATGGTAGATGCTGACAAAGGTTTACCGGCAAATCTGTCCCATGACGGTGTTCACCCTACTCTTGCCGGTTATAAGATCATGGAGCCGTTAGCAGAAAAAGCGATAGACGAGGCGATTAAACGGAAGAAATAACGCCGCGTTTGTTACGGGGCTGTTTTAAATTCAAAGACTTACGAAGTTTTAAAAACTTCGTAAGTCTTATGGATTCTTCGGGATGCTTTATTTCAGCACGGGCAATATGATCTTCGACTGCTCGTGGTAAATAGTAATAGTCTCTTTCACAAAATCAGATTCTTTGGCATGATAGATATCCAGAAACTGCTGTGGGTTACGGTCAGTTAAAGGGAACCAGGTACTTTGCACCTGTATCATGATACGATGCCCCTTTTTAAAGGTATGGGCAACATCGGGCAGCGTAAATTTCACTTCAGTAGGTTGGTTTGGAACGAAAGGCTCAGGCTTTTCATAACTGTTGCGGTATTTTCCGCGGAAGGTTTCAGCCCTTACCAGGCCCTGGTAACCCCCCATCGGGTAGGGTCCGGTTTGGTCTTCTTCGGCATAAATATTAATGTCGTTATAAGACCCATTGTCGGGGTAAACATCGATCACTTTAACAATAAAATCGGCGTCCGTATTAGATAAGCTTACCATCAGGTCGGCTATAACCGGACCACCCAGGGTAACATCATTATCCAATATTTCCGATTGATATGATAATACATCCGGCCGGCGCGTAGCAAAACGCTGGTCGTTGCTCATGTATTTACGGGTGCGGTTAAAATGTACCCCTTCGTCATAAGGAACCGGTTTAGCCGGGTCGCTGATATAACTATCGGCCGAAGTTTTATCGGTACCCAAAGCACTGAAAGTTAATTTGCCCTGAGGCTCCAAATAAGCCGGCGTGGCAGTAAGGTCGGCTGGCGGCCACTGCGGCAGGTGACGCCACTTGTTTTCACCCGTAAAATAAATGGTGGCTTTACTGATACTATCAACCGAACCTTTGCCTTTCAGGTAATAATTAAAAAAGGGAATCTCCACATTATCGGCATACCATTTACTGGTATTGCTCCCAAACTGGATATTACCATGATGCGTACCATCATTATTATCCCATTCGCCATGATACCATGGGCCCATTACCAGCCTGCTGTTGGTTGCCGGGCTCTGTTTAACCAATGCCTGGTATAAATTCCATGCGCCAAAGCAATCTTCGGCATCAAACTCACCACCTACAACCAGCATAGCGGGTTTCACATCTTTCACGCCTACCCTTGCATTCCGGGCTTGCCAAAAGGCGTCGCGATTGGGATGGTACATCATTTGGTTCCAGAAAACCAGACTGTCACCTACCAATTTGGTCAGATTAGCCAGCGTTGCCTCACGTAAGAAAAACTCATAATTATCGTGTACCGGAAAATCATAGGTTTTAGCAGGAAAAGGCGTTGGTTTTGGATGCGGCTGACCGAAGCCTCCGCCAAAATAAAAATCAAAAGCATCCATCTGAAAAAACACACCATTGTGGTGAAAGTCGTCACCAACAAACCAATCGGTAACCGGGGCCTGCGGGCTCACGGCTTTTAAAGCGGGATGCCCGCTCAATGAAGCCATATTAGAATAAAAGCCCAGGTATGAGGTACCCATCACACCTACATTACCATTATTATTGGCCACATTTTTTACCAGCCAGTCGATGGAATCATAGGCATCGCTTGCCTCATCGATATCTTTTTTAGTTTTTTTATTGGGATTAAACGGACGTACATCCATAAACTCACCCTCACTCATCCACCTGCCGCGTACATCCTGCGACACCAGGATATACCCTTCTTTCGCGTATTGCAACTGGTGCGTTTTCCAATAAGGATAATAGCTTTTGCCGTAGGGAGCGCTGCTATAAGGTGAGCGTTCAATTAAGATCGGATGCTTTTCTGACTGATCTTTTGGTGTATAGATCGCAGTAAAAAGTTTCACGCCGTCGCGCATTGGTATCGTTACCTCTTGTTTAACGTAGTTATTGACAAACCAAAGTGAGTCGGCATTTTGGGCGCTTACTAAAAATGGCGATAACAATAGAAAGAATAAAATGATCTTTTTCATCATCTGATTGAGAATTATTTGAATATGTGATAAAAGTTGAATGCAGGTATTTAGCAGCAAGATAAGGTTAATTACCTAAATTTGAAACAACATTCAAACCCTATGAAAAGATACCTTACATTCCTTATTTTCATTGCCTGCCCAGGTTTTATTTTTGCTCAGAACGACACGATACAAAAAATAATTCCAGGCCGGACCAACAGTAAAGAACAACAGGATAAACCTTATGTGATCCTGATCTCGGCCGATGGCTTTCGTTACGATTATGCCGAAAAATACCATGCGGAGCATTTATTGGCCCTGGGTGCAGAAGGCGTTAAAGCGGAGTCGATGATACCAAGTTTCCCCTCGGTTACGTTTCCTAATCATTACTCTATTGTGACCGGCCTGTACCCTTCACATGAAGGCCTTGTGATCAATAACTTTTACGACCGTACCTTGCATCGTTTTTACAGTTCCAAAGGCCCCACGGCCTCTGAGGGTATATGGTACGGAGGCAACCCTCTTTGGGTATTGGCCGAAAAACAAAACATGTTATCTGCAAGCTATTTCTGGATAGGTTCGGAAGCACCGATTCAGGGAATCTTTCCAACTTATTATTATAAATATAATGGCCTTGCACCTATTAACCAGCGGATCAATACGGTTATTAGCTGGCTTAAATTGCCGGCCGACAAACGCCCACACCTGATCACGTTTTATTTTCCCCAGGTTGATCATGAAGGTCATAAACACGGCCCCGACTCCAAAGAGGTGGAAGAGGCAGTGCATTTTATTGATTCAGCTGTTTACCAGTTAACCGAGGCTGTTAAAACTACCGGGCTTAAGGTGAATTACATTTTTTTATCAGACCATGGCATGACCAACGTTGATGCCGACCATGCGCTGAAGCTCCCTGCAGCTGCCGACACCGCTAAGTTCATCATTTCGGGGGATGGCTTGTTAGTGGAACTTTATGCAAAAAATACAGCTGACATTGCAGGCACTTACGAAACCCTTAAAAAAGAAGCCAAAGATTATGAGGTTTTTTTACGGGTAAATATGCCCCAGCATCTGCATTATGCAAAGACGGACGACTGGCATAATCGTATTGGCGATATCTTGCTGATACCGCATTGGCCTAAAATATTTATTATGGGTAAATACAAAACCGACCCCGGGCAACATGGCTATGACCCGGCAGTTGTTAAAGATATGCAGGCCACATTTTTTGCCTGGGGGCCGGCATTTAAACCACATACCTCAGTAACGTCCTTTCCGAATGTGGACGTGTACCCGGTAGTGACCCAAATTCTTGGACTTAAAACCACCGAAAAGATTGATGGCACCAAACAATTAGCAGAAAAGATACTTCTAAAAAAATAGTGTTTTGCATTAAAAACCGGTTTAAGTATTATCCTTAAAATCCATTGGCCATGAACAACATAAAAGAACAATTTGGCAACGTTTCAGCAAAATATGATTCGCAACGCCAGTACCTTATACCTTGTTTCAACGAATTTTATACCGCCGCACTGCCGCTTGTTAAGAGTCTGACGCACGCGAGAACGGTGTTTGATATCGGTGCAGGCACCGGCTTATTCAGCCAGTTTATTTTAGATATCAACCCCCACCTGCAATTTACGTTGGCAGATCTTTCTGATCAGATGCTTGACGTGGCCCGTGAGCGCTTTAGAGAGGATGCCAATTTTGAATTTATCGAACTCGATTTTGGAAAAGACCCCCTGCCGGGCAAATTTGATCTGATCATATCAGCACTTGCTATTCATCACCTCGATGATCATGAAAAGGCTGAACTTTACAAACGAATATACAAAGCACTTAATGAAGGAGGTTTGTTTATCAATGCCGACCAGGTAGCAGGCCGTTCGCTGCAGTTCGACAGCCTCTATAAATTTCTCTGGCGCGAAAAGGTATCACATTCAGGTTTGCATCATAATGATATTATAGGTGCTTTTGAACGCACCAAACTGGATAAATTTGCAACACTTGAAGACCAGCTCATCTGGTTAAAAGATGCCGGTTTTGCCGACGTTGACTGCATTTATAAAAACCTCAATTTTGCCGTATTTGGTGGCTATAAAGATGAGGATGTTGAGACTGCTGTTATTTAGGCAATGGATAAAGGATAAAGGAGAAAGGACAAAGGATCAAGGGACAAAAGACAAAGGATCAAGGACGAATGACCAATTCCCAATGACCAATGACTAATGACCAATGACTAATTTCCATAAAAATCCCAGGCAGCTTTACTGATACGTGCGATCACGGATTCGCGGGTTGCTTCGTCGGCAGTTGAATTGCATACCAGTACAGCTATGGCCAGGTGCTTTCCGTTGGGCAGGGTAATGATACCAATATCATTTGTTGCAGGTGATAAGCCTTCTGCATTCGTCGGCGAGGTGCCTGTTTTATGCGCTACTACGGCATTGGCAGGCAGCAGGCCTTTTAGTCGTTTAGGGCCCGTAGTTGTAGCGGTCATCAGCTTAATTAAAAAATCGGTACTGGGTTGTGATAATGTTTTGCCTTTGTAAAAAAGATCGAGCAATTGGGCCAGGTCGGCAGTTTTACCCCAGTTGGTATACTGAACCTCCCAGGCCGAAGCCATATCTTCTTCCGAAGCCCTTATCGAGATACCACTTACTCCTATATTTTTCAAATGTTCTTCAACTACCTGCGGACCACCTATTTTTTTCAATAAATAGTCACAGGCTACATTATCGCTTTGAGAGACCATATAACCCAACAAATCGGCTAAAGTTATAGTAGTTCCATCCGGGAATTGATCGCGCAGCGGACTGTAAAGTCCTTTTTTAGCCATTTCGCTTTTCCGGAACTTCAGCTTATCGTCTAATTTAAATTTACCTTTATCTACCAGATCAAGTACTGTTAATGCGATCGGGAATTTGATGACGCTGTGCAAAACCAATCGCGAATGCGCGTTGAAATTGAGCGTGTCTCCGCTTTCAATGCTAATGATAGAAACCCCGACAATCCCTTTGGCCTCACTGGCAATTGCCTTTACCTGGCTTAAAAGTTCCTGACTGTACCCAACCTTAGATGTTAACAGTAATAAAAGAAAGAAAACAAAAGATCTGCGCATAAAAAAGAGCGTTAATTGCAATAATTAACGCTCGGAAAAATAAGAAATTACTTTTTGACGGGCTTTATTTAACCTGGTGTTTTTTGAAATAAATAAATGAATAAACTATCGGTACCAGCGCTAAAACTGCTACTGCACTCATAAACACTACAAAGCTGGCTACAGCTGGTAAAAAAAGCGTAACGACGGTCAAAACAATACCTCCAAAAAACCATAATTTACTGGCCAGACGATGAGTTACCCGCCAGTTTTCCGGATCCTCCAGGGTCCAGGGGGTACGGATGCCGGCAAAATAGTTGGGCTTGATATTATTCATCAGGTTGCCGATAAAGGCAAACATAATTCCTATTGCAGGCAAAAGAACATTGTTGATCTTGAGCCCTTTATGTGTTGCCGCAAGCAAAATTATGATACCCAGAGCCGACATAAAAAACACTACCGTCAATGCGAGTTTTTGGAACACACCGGCACCTAAACTGGCAGTCTTTTTAGGATCGATAGCAGGCAGAAATTTTAACAGGAAATAGATCCCAACTACGGTGATCATTAAAATAGCGATCGTTTTAACCAGGTCGTTTTTATCTCCAAAGTGATCCGGAGTACCATCAATACCAAAATGTGTTGGTACAGATAAAGGCAAATTAGGGTATAGATAGAAAAGGTATGCGGCTGGTAGCAACCAAATGATGATCGCAGCGACGTCCAGGGTGTTAAACTTCTTCATTTGATTTATTTTTGGGTGATTTAAGTTGCATGATCCATTTCAGCATTTCATCCATGACCGTCGTGTTGAGCGAGTAATAGATAAATTGTCCTTCTTTAACAGACAAAACCAGGCCAGCCTGCCGCAACAGGTCAAGGTGGTGCGAGATACTTGGTTTAGATATGGCAAATTTATCGGCAATATCGCCTGCTGTCATATCCTTCTCTTTTAACAGGTCCAGTATATCCCTTCGGGTTTGATCGTTTAATGCTTTGAATAGCGTATTCACGTTTTTATATCGTTTGTATATTTAGATAAATATCTAAATAAAAATAATAAAAAACAAAGCTATTTTTTTTTATCGTGCTGACGCAGTTCGCGGAACGCAGGTTTACAAAAACCGCAGATACAAATTTACTTGCAAAATTTCGCGAGGTTTTTAGCCCCTGACACCTGCCCAAGACTGGCTAATGTGCTCCAATCTTTACAAGCTTCTTTGCTTTTACCAAGACGCGAATAAAGCAGTGCCCTTAAAGAATAGGCGCTTAAGTAAATGTTATCGATCTCGATACATTTGGTTAAAAATTCAACAGCTTTTTCGTTGTTACCACTATTAACCTGACTCAGGGCATTTTTAAAATATTCATTTGCAGCTTCAGCTTCATCCCTGTCAATCGGTGGATATGGTGCCTTTGGCAAAAAATCATAGGTTAGTGCCATGGAATTCATGCCGTAATTATTATTGCCATATTTTTTGAAGCCAGTTTTTATGGTCAATTGCACCAGGCTATTTACGGGTTGTTTATTTTTTTGTGCTGGGATCCAGCTTAGGTCGCCCAGAACATTTCCGATGCTTTTTGCAAAAGTCTTCGAAACAGAATCTAATTGAATGATGGTGAAGTTTTTGACTTTACCCTTTTTATCAATAACAAAACTAGCCTTTACAGAGCCGTTATCATATTTACCCTGTAGCGAATGATTGAATTCAGAAAACGAGCCCTTACACCGTGGAAAGAAAACATTATTTGCCTGGTAAACAGAATCTTTTAATGCAGGATCAAATGTTGCTACGGGTGTTGCATTGCCGGCAAAAGCCTTAACGAAATAATAAAGTGGCAATTGGCTATCTTCGGCGCCCATTAAAAAAAAGGAAACCTTTAAAGTGTCCTTTGTTAAACCCAGCAAGTTATAGATCGTGCCGCCTATGACCAGGCTATCGCCCATTATTTTGTAGCGCGTCTGAAATCCATCAAACAGTACATCATTAGTTAGCGTTGCAGAGCCATCACTATTGAAACTGTATTTAATAAAATCCATTCCGCAACCATGATGGTCAACAATTCTGCTGCCATCTTTCATTTCGGCTTTAACTTTAACCCAGGTGCCTTGCAGCATTTCGTCTTTTGATTGTGCAAGTGAGATCAGTGGAAGGAAGATAAATAATAGGAAATATTTCATTGTGTTAAGGTTGGTTATTTAAAGGTAAAGATTTTCTGATAGTGTTAAAATAGGGACGCAAAAAAAACTTTTATTACTTGTGGTCGTATTTTTCCAGATAGTGTTTGGCTTTCACCTGCCCCAGACTCGCGAGGTATTTCCAATCAGCAATAGCTTTGGCGAGCTGCCCAAGTTTCTGATAACATTCAGCCTGCAAGTAATAGGCTTTTATGTCGATCTCGTTGATCTCAATACATTGCCCAAAATATTCGGCAGCAGTAGCGAAATTGCCCTTTTTCATTTCATCAGCAGCCGTGTTGAAAAATGAATTGCTTGCTTCAAGCCCGACACTGTTTACTTTATTGCCCAATTGTTCAATCACGGGCATAAAGGGGTAACTCACTAATAAATGTTCTATCTTCTCGCCTTCAATTTCAAGTTGAATAAAACTCAATTTAATGTCGATAGCCACATTTACGGTCCGGTATGTCAGCATTCCAGGAATCCAGGTACTATTTTCAAACGCCTTTTGAACACTCGCCTTCAATTTTGCCGGGATACTATCATTAGGGCTGTTGCTGTACTCCTGCACTTTCCCGTTTTTATCAACTACAAAATGAAGCAATAAGATGCCGCTAACATTATTAAAATGCAAACTGGCTAGCAAATCATTTAATCTGTCCTTGCATTGAGGGAACAGCAATGGTGTGGCTTTATATACCGAATCGTGCAGTACCGCATCGAATGAACCTTTATAGCCTAATCGGGCACGATTTACGTTGACAAAATACAATACTCTTACTTCCGAAAGATCAGTATCAGCAGATACCTGCCTGATCTTTAATGTATCCGGGAAGGTTTTTTCCATCACCCACCGCTGATAATTAATGGTGATGGTATCCTTTTTTATGGTGTAAAATGTGTTTGAAGGATCAAATAGCGGATCGGTACCTTTTTTTCCGATTCCTGAATCATTAAATTGATAATCCAAAAATTGCTCGCTGCTATTTTGCCGGTCAATAATGCGGCTACCATCTTTCATTTCGGCTTTGTATTTAACCCATAAGCCAGTTATTTGGTGGCTATTAGGTTGGGCGAAACTTAACAATGGTGCCAGACAAAGTATTGCTAAAAGTATCCTCATGATAATAAGTTCAGTTTTTGAAAATAAATAAAATAGCTTTAAATACGATAATTTTTTTCGGGGCTTATTTTTTAATCGACAACAAACTGGGGTCTAAGCAGATTCAAACCTAGCCTTTCATTGAGCTTTCCGATCAAATAATCAGCTAATACCGGCGTATGCCGCTCATCGTGCTGATGCACAAAAAACCAAAGCGATTGCAATCTCAGGCTTTTCCAGGTTTCTATTCTTTCTACCCAGGCATCGATACGCAGGTAATCTGTTTGATGCAAACCGTTACCAACAAAACGAATAAAAGCATGTGGCGTTGGCAGGGTCATGTGCAGTACATCAGGCCGACCGACACTATCGGTAATGACAGCCCCAATTTTCAACTCACGTAATAAGCCGAAAAGCCTTTCATAATTTTCATCGCTTTCAAACCATCCTTTATGCCGCAGTTCAACAAATAGGGGAACATCACCGGGCAATTGCCCGAGGTATTTTTCCAGGTCGGGAAAGTTTTTGGGTATATAATTATCAGCTAATTGCAGGAACAACGGACCCAGATGCTGCCCAAATGCCATAATACCCTCGTAAAATTGCGTGGTTACTTCTTCAGCATTCTTAAGCCTTCTGATATGACTGATGCGTTGCGAAAACTTTGGGCAAAATTTAAAGTTGGGGTTTGCCGCTACCTGATCGCGCCATTTAGCTACTGTTTCGGGGCCGTAAACTTTGTAAAAGGTGGCATTTAGTTCGATACTGTTAAAATGCTTTGCGTAGCCACTCAGGTAATCTGCTTCCCTGGTTTTTTGTGGAAATAACAGTCCCCGCCATTCACGACGCCCCCATTTGGCACATCCTATATGAATTTGCAGTTCCTTTGCCCTGCTGTTTTCAGCTTTTAGCGTTGCCAAAGTGATCGGAGGATCGGCCGGCAGGCTTACATCAATAAATGGTAAATGATCGGCATCGATCCGCCCAAACTGCATAGTAATGATTTGAAGGGCAATTTAACACCAGAAATTACTCCAGCCAATTTTATTTCAACTGAAATTTGTATCCTATAGTATTTGTTTTTATACTTGCGTAAGCACTTACGTAATTAATAAAATGAGCTTTTATAATAAAGTCGGAAAATTGGCTCTTGGTTCAAGACTTCGGGGATTAAGCGATCTGATCACCAACGATGCCGCAGAGCTGTATCATATTTATGGCGTTGATATTCAGCCGCGCTGGTGGCCGGTATTTTATTCATTGACACAAACGCCGGAAAACTCAATTACCGCTATAGGTAACGAGATCGGCCAGTCACACGCCTCCGTGAGCCAGGTCGTCCGCGAAATGGTAAAAAAAGGATTTGCCAATGAAAGAAAGAACAAACACGATAAGCGCAAGAATTTTGTATCGCTGACCGAAAAAGGAAAGATCGCCGCAATGCGGTTAGATGACCAGCATCAGGATGTATTTGCTGCGATCAATAAAGCATTCAGTGAAAGTCAGTATGACCTTTGGAAGGCCATCGAGGAATGGGAATACCTTCTACAGCAAAAAAGCCTGCTGCGCCGGGTGGAAGAAGAGAAAAAGAAACGCGAAGGAGCTAAAGTGCAGATCATCGACTACCAGTCCCAACATAAACTTGATTTTAAACGACTGAACGAAGAATGGATCACGCAATACTTCCGGATGGAAGAATCGGACCATAAAGTATTGGATCATCCCGATGAGTATATCATCGGCAAGGGAGGGCATATATTCATGGCGGTCTACGAGGGCGAAACGGTTGGCACCATTGCGATGATCAAAAAAAGCGACAAGAAATTCGAGCTGGCTAAAATGGCTGTTTCTCCCCGTGCGCAGGGGAAAAGCATTGGCGAGAAACTTTGCCGGGCTTGCATTGCTTATGCCAAAAAACATGGTGCAGATACCGTGTACCTGGAAAGTAATACCCTATTGAAGCCGGCCATCAACCTGTACAATAAACTGGGCTTTCAAAAAATAACCGGACCACCATCGCCATACGAAAGGACGAATATACAGATGGAGTTGGGGGTTGGTTGATTGGTGATTGGTTGATTGGTGACTTGTTAATCAGTGATTAGTTAATCAGTGATTAGTTAACTGGGGATTGGTTAGCTTGAACGGGTATAAGGGGTTTCGGATTCAACTCAGCTCAATTAACATATTTTTGGTCAAAAGATTTTCGAGGGTGACCACTGCTTAATGTAATTATTTTGTTGATGACCTTGCGCATCTAAAAATCCTTTACTTTTGTCCATCGCTAAACGGGATATCTACTAATATACATGACAGGCACCGAACAACTTTACGAACAGGCAGTAGAACTGCTAAAACAATTGATCGTTATCCCTTCTTTTAGTCGCGAAGAAATCCTAACCGCCGATCTGATCGAAAAATTTTTAAATGACCGGGGGGTAATAACACAACGCAAGATCAACAATATTTGGGCACAGAATAAATACTACGATGCAGCAAAACCAACAATCCTGCTGAATTCGCATCACGATACCGTTAAACCCAATTCAGGCTATACCCGCGACCCATTTGCGGCAACTGTCGAAGATGGCAAGCTTTATGGCCTTGGGAGTAATGATGCAGGTGGCTGCCTGGTGTCTTTGATCCTCACTTTCCTTTACTTCTATGAACAGACCGATCTGAAATATAATCTGGTACTGGCAACTACCGCCGAAGAGGAAATATCGGGTGTTAACGGCCTTGAATTGATCATCCCTGAATTAGGTAAACTGGATTTTGGCATTGTTGGCGAGCCTACGTTAACCCAACTGGCTATTGCAGAAAAAGGACTGATGGTACTGGATTGCATAGCCCATGGCAAATCAGGTCATGCGGCAAGGGAAGAAGGCGTGAACGCAATTTATGAAGCCATCAACGATATCAACTGGTTCCGGAGTTTCCGCTTTCCTGAGGAATCGGAGGTATTCGGTCCTGTAAAAATGTCTGTTACTATGATCAATGCAGGCTCGCAGCATAACGTAGTACCCGCCACCTGCACCTATACCGTAGATGTGCGTGTAACCGATGCTTATCGAAATGAAGAGGTATTGGAAATTATCCGCAGTCACGTTAAGAGTGAAGTGACGCCAAGATCGATCAGGCTTAAACCTTCAAAGATCGATAAAGACCATCCCATTGTACAGGCCGGGCTGGCATTGGGTCGTACTACTTACGGATCCCCTACTACCTCTGACCAGTCGTTATTGGATATTCCTTCCCTTAAAGTGGGCCCGGGAGATTCAGGCCGCTCGCATACTGCCGACGAGTTTATCTATCTGGATGAGATCAGGGAAGGTATTGCGTTATACATCGGGATGCTGAAAAGTATTATTTAACCAAAAGAAACTTTAAGTTCTTAGGGCGCAAAACCAGTGTATTATCAAACGAAATTCCGGTATATTTGGTAACAAATCAACAATTTACCCATCCAATTCCTAAAACTTAAAAAACCATGGATCACACCTTAGTTACTACCAGTATTGCCCTGGAGGGATATAAAGTCACCAAACAATTAGGCCTGGTACGCGGCGTTACGGTTCGCAGCCGTAGTGCATTAGGCAATATCGCAGGCGGTTTTCAATCGCTATTTGGCGGCAGATTATCCATTTATGTAGAGCTTTGCGAAAATACCCGCGAAGAAGCCTATCAATTAATGATACAACATGCCCAGGTAATGGGTGCCAATGCTGTTATCAACATGCGTTATGACGCCAACGAAATTATGCAGGGCGTTACCGAAGTGCTGGCTTATGGCACTGCAGTTGTAGTTGAACCGGCTTAATTTTATTAGATCAAAAATTTTTCGCGCGCTTGTTTTCAGGTCTATATCAGGCCTGAGAACAGGCGCGCTACTTTTTCGGGCATTTGACGGTACACCGACCTTGCTTTCCATTTTTCGGGATCGATCTTTTTTGCGTCGAGGATGTCCTGGTAAAAAACTGATCTTAATTCCTGTGCTATTGCCTTGTCGTAGATCATGGCATTCACTTCAAAGTTAAGTTCGAAGCTCCGATGATCCATGTTTGCCGTACCAACAATGGCCAGTTCGCCATCAGAAACAAGTGTCTTGGCATGTACAAAACCTTTTTGATAAAGGTAAACTTCGGCACCTGATTCCAACAGTTCGGCATAATACGAACGGGCTGCAGCATTGACCAGCCAGGAATCAGAGCGGTCGGGCACCAATAACTTTATTGCCACCCCACTTCTGGCAGCTACCTGCAAGGCATCAAGCACCCCACGGCCCGGGATAAAATAGGGTGTGGTTATCAGCAATTCTTTTTCCGCAAGGTTAATAGTTTCGATCATCGAATACATCAGCGTTGGCAGGTCCGAATCGGGACCACTGGCTACAATTTGCACTGTTGCATTGCCGTCGGGCGACACATCATTGCAAAAATAACCTGCCTCCAATACTAATTGCTTCCCCGAACAAAAGTTCCAGTCGCAGATAAACAGGTATTGCAGGTAATTTACGCCCGGCCCCGCTATCATCACATCGGTATCGCGCCAAAACAACTGGCCGGGTTTGTTGATATATCTGTCTGAAACATTGATACCACCGGTAAAGGCGATATGGCCGTCTATCACGATCATTTTACGGTGATTTCGGTAATTGACCCGGTTAGCCAGCAAAATAAAATGCACCTTGTAAAAAGGGAAAGCCTGTATACCGGCTTTGGTCAACTCCTCTACAAATTCTTTCCTGATCGAACTGCTGCCAAAATCATCATAAATAAAGCGCACTTCAAGCCCTTCCTTTACCTTTTCAATCAGGATGTCTTTTATCTCCGAACCTATATCCCCATCCTCAAAAATATAATACTGGATATGGATATGATTTTTGGCATTTTTTAAAGCTGTTAGCACCGCCGGGAATTTATTTTCACCATTGATCAGCAATTGTACTTTATTGCCCGCCGACAAGGGGCTCATTCCGTCATTTAACAGGTAAAGAGCTAACTTTTTATGCTTTTGAATGGCGGGTTCATTGCTGATCCATGCTTCTTCAGTTTCAAAGGTCACCCGGCGTCGCAGATCGGCTAAAGCAGCTTTGTCTTTGACGATCTTTTTGCTGTATAACTTTTCCTGCCGGTAATTGATACCAAAAGAAAAATAGATAGCGACACCTAATATCGGCACAAAAAGAACCACCAATATATAAGCCAAAGCTTTATCGACTGTCCGGGTATCATAAATAATTCGCACGCATACCCCAATTATGGCGAGAAAATATACAATGACGCCTATTGTGATCCAGCTCATTGGTTTGCGATTGTGATGAAGCCTCTCAGGTTGATCAATTATTAAAGTACAAGACTATTATAACCGGGTTTTAAAATATAAGTTTTACCCTTCCAAATTAATGTTCCGGTTGTTTCCTGTGGTATTTGAAGGGTGACCTTCCATGAATTGCCGTCCTTGTCGTACCTCACCCTAACATCACCTTTCGGATGTGGTATCGAACCGCCGATATGCGTAAAAGCACCCAGGTGCGGTTCGATTTTGATCTTACTAAAACCGGGCGCATCGCTGTCGATCCCCAATAGCGTCCGGTACAGTTCAATATTTGGGCTCGAACCCCAGGCATGGCAATCCGATCTTGTTCCGCTGATATCCGACATTTCGGCCCAGGTGGTCATGCCCATTTTGATATTATCGCGCCAGATCCCTAGCCAATTGAGATAATCATTACCATGCCCTGTTTTTACCATCGCCTGGTTCACATAATATTTAAAGTAGATCGATGCCTGCACCATTGTGGTATCGGTCAGCAGTTTATCACTTATCGCTTTGGCCTGGGCTTCGGTGGCGAGCCCGCTCAGAATGGCAAGGGCATTGGCATGTTGCGAGAAAACGTCTTTTTCGGGCCGGTCGGCGAACAGGTTTTTCGATGCTACCCAGTATTTCGCCTGTATGGTTGCTTTTAGTTGCGCGGCTGCCCTTGCATATTTAACTGCATTTTCGGAACTCCCGAGGTCATGTTCCAATCCCGCAGCTACCTGGTAGGCCCAAAGCAATTGCATATCCAGTACCGACGAATTGCCATTGGCCCCCATTGGTGCTGTACCAGCGCCCCAATCTTTGCCATCGGCCCAATCAGTAAACTCCCAGTAAGGTGCATTTTTCAATGAGCCATCGTCCTGCTGATAACGACTAAAAAAGTTGAGCACTTGTTCGACGCCGGGTAGTTTGTCGGCCACAAATCGGCTATCATTGCGGTAATAATAGTAATCGCGCAGCATACCTATCCACCAGAGCGAAAAAGTTGGTATTTGCTGGGGCACAGCTGTCGGATAACGACTTTGTGTGATACCCTCTGCCATGCGCGAATGGTCGAGCAGGTTGATCGCGTTGCGGGCAAGCCTGTCGTCGCCACTATTGTAATAGGAAACCATCGCCTGAATACGGGTATCCCCGATATATTGCAGCTGTTCGTAATAAGGGCAATCCATATAGGTTTCCCATGAACACAGCCTGGCGGTATGCCATCCAATCTGCAAGATCGTATCTATTTGCTTATCGTTTGACTCAAATTTTGCCTTGTATTGGAATGGATACCCGGTAGCAGTACCGTAAAGATCATCGATCACCAACGGCTCATCTTTGGTCTGTACGATCAATTGCAAATACCGGTAGGTCCGAAAATCAAATGGTGTAAATTCCTGCTTTTCACTTCCATCGCTGATCAGGCTGTCTTTGCGGCCCACAAAGCGTTTGCCCGAAATTTCATTCCGGTTTCCCTTACGGCCCTGCGAACGCCAGTCTTTGTTGCCGGGTTCAATGATATACAAACCTTCGGCATAACTCATTGACAAGCCAGCGCCCTTGCCCCTGCTGAAAATGATCGTCGGGTAGGCATTGGTAAGGTAAGTTTGATCGAGTAATAGCGTAGCTTTTGTATTTGCCGGAATACTAAATGATTGCTGCTGTGACGGAAAATTTTCAGGTGGATTAACTCCTTCAGCTTTCCTTACCGATTTTAGGCGCTGCATCAGCAATTCGCGCGGTGGTATAGGTTCGGGTACCAGCATCCAGGCATCGCTAAAATTCCATTGCCCCTTTAGTTCGCCGGCCCCCAACTGAGCCGCCTGCTGCCAATTGCTATCATCAAAATCAGCGTTCAGCCAGTTTTTAGGTTGATGGTTCATATCAACCAGTTCACCGGGCCCGGCTACATAATAACTGTATATCAATTCAACCCGAAGTGGTCGATAAGCAGTATCCTGCTGGCATTTCCAGGATTTGCCGGTATTGGCGACTTCTTCGGCCGCAGTGGCACCCTGCAAAATAAACCCAGTTCCATATGACATTTGAGCTACGGGTTTCCAGGAGCCTTCATTAGCTACAATGGCACTGATGATATTTTTGCCTTTGATCAGGTAAGGTGCCAGATCTACCGTCGCGTAATTCCAATAATAGAAGTCGCCCCGTGCAGGACCTATTGAAACCAATTTTCCGTTTACAAAAAGCTTATAGCGATTATCTGCGGAAACAAAAACCTTAAAAGTTGCTGGTTGGCTATCAAGATCGAGCGTTTTCCGGAAAAGGCATATTTCATAATCGTTAGCCTGTATGGGTAATGTGATCCAATGGGCGTTCCAATTTTTTTTGTCAACAGCATCCTTTTGAGCAAAAACATTACAATTAATGGCTACCAGGCATAGCCATACCAGGCAAATTGAGCGAAAGTGGAAATTCATGGCAAGGGTTTATGCCTTAAATATAAGAGTATTCGCCTGAACTTTATGGCTAATAACGATCAAACATAGCTGTTGGCAAACCATCCAGACTTACCCTGTTCTTTTCCTTTTTGTAGGCTTCTAAACCGTCGGCGCCTTTGGCATTTGCCCATTTAATGGCATGATCGCGCTCTCCCATATATTCGTATAGCGGCACACTGAATCCGCATGAAGTTTGCACCATATCTATATCTGCCAAAATTATTTGGCGTGTTGCCAATTGCAGCTCGAAATGGGCCGAAAGTTCATCCCATCCACTGTCTCCCGGAAGCAGGGTACGACCCGTGCCGTATAGCCGGAGTATGTTTGGAGGACCATCATAGGCACAAAACATGATCGTGATCCGTCCATTGTCTAATAAATGGGCCGACGTTTCATTGCCACTGCCAATTATATCCATATACGCCACCTGCCGATCGGAAAGCACTCTGAAGCTATCAATACCCTTTGGAGAAAGATTTATATGACCGTCAATAGCCAATGGGGCACTGGCAACAAAAAACATTTTTTGTTTCGCAATAAACTCCTGCTGATGAGGGTTGATATGATCGAAAAACTTGCCCATAAATAGTGTTTTTTAAAAGCTGGATTCCATTTACTTTTTATCCAACGATATAAAGTTAGCTTTTTGATAGAAATTTCTTTCAAACAGAATAATGAAATTACTTGGCCGGAGGATCAG
>Ga0164297_10002174_pt1 | contig 19768 bp, 10 predicted proteins | sample GEODES058metaG_FD_113539 | JGI IMG/M metagenome (GOLD analysis project Ga0164297, IMG submission 113539) | Dystrophic lake water microbial communities from Trout Bog Lake, Wisconsin, USA - GEODES058 metaG | ecosystem: Environmental > Aquatic > Freshwater > Lake | place: USA: Trout Bog Lake... | reverse complement strand
GCCGTACTACTTCAGCCGCGCCCAACATGCCGACCCCGCCGTCACGTCCGGGGCCAGCCTGAACCGGCGCTACACCTTCGACACCTTCGTCATCGGCGCCTCGAACCGGTTCGCCCACGCCGCCGCGCTCGCGGTCGCCGAAGCCCCGGCCCGCGCCTACAACCCGCTCTTCATCTGGGGTGAATCCGGACTCGGCAAGACCCACCTGCTCCACGCTGCCGGCAATTACGTCCAGCGCCTGTTTCCGGGTGTGCGGGTGAAGTACGTCTCGACCGAAGAGTTCACCAACGACTTCATCAATTCGCTCCGTGACGACCGGCGCGTCGCGTTCAAACGCAGCTACCGTGACGTCGATTTCCTGCTCGTCGACGACATCCAGTTCATCGAAGGCAAGGAAGGTATCCAGGAGGAGTTCTTCCACACCTTCAACACGTTGCACAACGCCAACAAACAGATCGTCATCTCCTCGGACCGGCCGCCGAAACAGCTGGCGACCCTTGAAGACCGGCTGCGGACCCGATTCGAGTGGGGCCTGATCACGGATGTTCAGCCCCCTGAGCTGGAAACCCGCATCGCGATCCTGCGCAAGAAGGCGCAAGTCGAGCGGCTCGCGGTGCCCGACGACGTTCTCGAACTGATCGCAAGCAGCATCGAGCGCAACATTCGCGAACTTGAAGGTGCTCTCATCCGCGTGACCGCGTTCGCCTCGCTCAACAAGACACCCATCAACAAAGCGTTGGCGGAGATCGTGTTACGCGATCTCATCGCCGACGCCGGCACAATCCAGATCAGTGCGGCGACCGTCATGGCCGCTACCGCCGAGTACTTCGACACCACCGTCGAGGAGCTCCGGGGTCCGGGCAAGACCCGTGCGCTGGCCCAGTCCCGCCAGATTGCGATGTACCTGTGCCGGGAGCTCACCGACCTGTCTCTACCCAAGATCGGTCAGGCGTTCGGCCGCGACCACACCACCGTGATGTACGCGCAACGCAAAATCCTCTCCGAGATGGCTGAGCGACGTGAGGTCTTCGATCACGTCAAGGAGCTCACCACCCGCATTCGCCAGCGCTCCAAGCGCTGAATCCGCACACAACCATTCGCTGAACCAGATTTTTTTCAAAAAACTTCAGCACCCTGCACCACACCAGTCACAACTCTTGGCCTGGGGTGAACCTGTGTACAACGTGGCTGAAACAACAGGGACATCAAGCCTGTCGCGTAGACAACGCTGAACCATCCCCAGTTGTCCACCACTCGGCCCACAGCCGCGCCGGCCGTCATCCACAGCTCAGTACCGCGCCTAGCAGCGTCAAGGCCCTGCCATCCCCAGAACACACAGGACCTATTACTGCTATTGAAATATCTTCAAGGATTTTCTTGAGAAGTAGGGCCTTGGGGATGGCTCACGCGGGAAGTGCCGCGGCACCACCGTCGACTCGGCCCATGCGACCGTTCGACTAGCTTTCAACTTGGCGTCAGAAGATCTAGGTTGTTCTTCTACCGCCGGTGTTTTGTCGCGGCAGGTTGTGCTCACACATGGGAATGCTCGGCAGGCGAAGGGACGCTATGAACGTGGCGACGACAACGGCTGGCCTCACCGACTTGAAGTTCCGTCTAGTCCGCGAGTCCTTCGCCGACGCGGTCTCCTGGGTTGCCCGGACCCTTCCGACGCGGCCCGCGATGCCGGTGCTCTCGGGGGTGTTGTTGACCGGGTCGGATGAGGGGCTGACAATCTCGGGTTTCGACTATGAGGTTTCCGCCGAGGCGCAGATCGCCGCCGACATCGCTTCTCCTGGAAGCGTTTTGGTGTCCGGCCGGCTGTTGTCGGACATCACTCGTGCGTTGCCCAACAAGCCTGTGGATTTTTACGTCGACGGTAATAAGGTCGCCCTGACGTGCGGCAACGCCCGGTTCTCGCTACCGACCATGGCCGTTGAGGATTATCCGACGCTGCCGGTGCTGCCCGAGGAGACCGGGACCTTGCCGGCGGAGGTGTTCGCTGAAGCGATCAGCCAGGTGGCAATCGCGGCCGGGCGCGATGACACCTTGCCCATGCTCACCGGTATCAGGGTTGAGATCTCCGGTGACACCGTGGTGATGGCCGCTACCGACAGGTTCCGGCTGGCGGTCAGAGAACTGACCTGGGCTGGCTCCGCACGCGACCTGGAGGCCGCGATCCTGGTCCCCGCGAAAACCTTGGCGGAGGCGGCGAAGGCGGGGATGGACGGCGCCGACGTTCGGCTGTCCCTGGGTGCCGGGGCCAACGTCGGCAAAGAGGGACTGCTGGGGATCAGCGGCAATGGGAAACGCAGCACCACCCGCCTGCTGGACGCCGAGTTCCCGAAATTTCGCCAGTTGCTGCCGGCCGAACACACCGCCGTCGCGACGATCGGCGTCGCCGAACTGACGGAAGCCATCAAACTGGTCGCCCTGGTTGCCGACCGAGGCGCGCAAGTCCGCATGGAGTTCAGTGACGGCTCGGTGAAGCTGTCGGCCGGAGCTGACGACGTCGGGCGTGCCGAGGAGGACCTCGCCTGCGATTTCGTCGGAGAACCCCTGACGATCGCGTTCAACCCCACCTACCTCACCGACGGCCTCGCGGCGGTCCACTCCGAGCGCGTGTCCTTCGGATTCACGAACCCGGGTAAACCGGCACTCCTGAGGCCGGTGAGCGGCGATGACGGCCTGCCGAGCGGGAGCGGACCCTTCGCCGCCGCACCGACGGACTACGTGTACCTGTTGATGCCCGTTCGACTTCCCGGTTAGGTGTACGTCCGCCGACTGGGACTCAGTGATTTCCGATCCTGGCCCCACGCCGAGTTCGACTTGGAGCCGGGTCGCACGGTGTTCGTCGGGCCCAATGGCTTCGGCAAGACGAACCTCATTGAAGCTCTGTGGTATTCGACGACGCTGAGTTCGCACCGGGTGGGCACTGACGCCGCGCTGATCCGCGTCGGCGCTTCCCAAGCGGTGATTTCAACGATCGTCGTCAACGAGGGCCGCGAATGCGCCGTCGACCTCGAGATCGCAGCAGGCCGGGCAAACAAGGCACGGCTCAACCGTTCTCCGGTCCGCAGCACCCGCGACGTCGCCGGGGTGCTGCGCGCCGTCTTGTTCGCCCCCGAGGATCTGGCTCTGGTGCGCGGAGATCCCGCCGACCGGCGCCGCTACCTCGACGAACTGGCAACTGTCCGACGCCCTCGGATCGCGGGGGTTCGCGCCGATTACGAGAAAGTCCTCAAGCAGCGCACAGCGTTACTCAAGTCCCTGGGTGGCACCCGCCACCGGGGTGACCCAGCTGCTCTGGACACCCTGGACGTCTGGGACAGCAGGCTCGCGGAACACGGGGCCGACCTGATGGTCGCCCGGCTGGATCTGGTGAGCGAACTGGCGCCCGAAGTCGAGAAGGCTTACCAACTGATCGCCCCGGGGTCACGGCCCGCAAGCATCAGCTACCGCCCCAGCGTGGGTATCGACGGCGCAGCGGGCAGCGAGTCCGGCGACCGAGGCGCGGTCGAAGCGGCTCTGATGGCCGGGTTGGCCGCGCGCCGCACAGCGGAGCTGGAACGCGGTATGTGTCTGGTCGGCCCGCACCGCGACGAGCTGGAGCTTCGCCTCGGTGACCAACCCGCCAAAGGCTTCGCCAGCCACGGCGAGTCATGGTCGTTCGCGGTAGCCTTACGGCTGGCGTCCTACGAGCTGTTACGCGCCGAGGGCAGCGAACCGGTCTTGTTACTCGACGACGTATTCGCCGAACTCGACGCCGCCCGCCGCCGCGCGTTGGCCACCGTCGCCGAATCCGCGGAACAGGTATTGGTGACCGCAGCGGTCGAGGACGACATTCCCGCGGGCTGGGACGCCCGGCAAATCCACATCGACATGCGCGACGCCGGCGACGAATCCTCCGGACGGGTCTCGGTGGTGCGGTCGTGACCGGCGACGAGGCGGCGGGTGAGGTTCCGGAGAACCTGTCCCGAGGGATGGATCTGGTGCGGCGCACCCTCGAAGAAGCGCGCGCCGCAGCGCGCGCCCAGGGGAAGGACGCCGGGCGCGGCCGGACCGCGCCACCCGTTCCCCGCAGCGTCGCTGGGCGGCGCAGGAGTTGGTCGGGCCCGGGCCCGGATGTCCGCGATCCTCAACCGCTGGGCAGAGTGACGCAAGACCTGGCCAAACAGCGCGGCTGGTCCACCCGGGTGGCAGAGGGCACCGTGCTGGGACAGTGGGCGGCGGTAGTGGGCCACCAGATCGCCGAGCACGCCACCGCGACCGGGCTGAACGACGGCGTCCTCACCGTGGCCGCCGAGTCGACCGCGTGGGCCACCCAGCTGCGGATGATTCAGGCGCAACTCCTCGCCAAGATCGCGGCGGCGGTCGGCCACGGGGTGGTGACGTCGCTGAAGATCACCGGACCCACCGCGCCGTCGTGGCGCAAGGGCGCCCGCCATATCGCGGGCCGGGGGCCCCGCGACACCTACGGGTGACAGCCGGCCAGCCGGGCAAAAACCATCCCCAGCCGGGGCCGCATCCACAATCGCGGCCAAACCCGCTCAAAACCGCCACAACGATCTAGCACACCCGGAATATCGTCAGGACGCGCCCGTAACGAAGAAACCGCGCCCACGACGCATTTAGCTAGGTAAAAACACCTCTAGAAAACCGGTGCCGCGCCTCAATCACGGTAGACTGAGGATCGTGCGGTCGCAGCGGTGACCGGACCGCTCGCACACAAACCCCTTGAGGAGACTGTTCCGACCGTGGCTGCCCCGAAGAAGAAGGCTCCAGGCGAGTACGACGCCGCCCAGATCACCATTCTCGAAGGCCTTGAGGCCGTCCGTAAACGCCCTGGCATGTACATCGGGTCCACGGGGGAACGCGGACTGCACCACCTGGTCTGGGAGGTGGTCGACAATGCCGTGGACGAGTCCATGGCCGGCTACGCCACCACGGTCGGCGTGGTGCTGCGGGAGGACGGCAGCGTTGAGGTCAGCGACGACGGGCGCGGCATCCCGGTCGCCATGCACGCCTCGGGCATCCCCACGGTCGACGTCGTCATGACCCAGCTGCACGCCGGCGGCAAGTTTGATTCCGATTCCTACGCGGTGTCCGGAGGGCTGCACGGGGTCGGGGTCTCGGTGGTCAACGCGCTATCCACCCGACTCGAGGTCGACATTCAACGCGACGGCTTCGAGTGGTCACAGAGTTACGACCACTCCGTTCCGCAGACCCTCAAGCAGGGCGCGGCGACCAAGAAGACCGGCACCACGGTTCGCTTTTGGGCCGACCCCAACATCTTCGAGACCACCGAGTACGACTTCGAGACGGTCGCGCGCCGCCTCCAGGAGATGGCCTTCCTGAACAAGGGACTCACCATCCACCTGACCGACGAGCGCGTGACCCGGGAGGAGGTCGTCGACGAGGTGGTCAGCGACGTCGCTGACGCCCCCAAGTCGGCACAGGAACAGGCGGCCGAATCCACCAAGACACACCGGGTCAAGACCCGCACCTTCCACTACCCGGGCGGGCTGGTCGACTTCGTCAAGCACATCAACCGCACGAAGACACCAATCCACAGCAGCATCGTCGGGTTCTCCGACAAGGGGGAAGGCCACGAAGTCGAGGTCGCCATGCAGTGGAACGCCGGCTACTCCGAATCGGTGCACACCTTCGCTAACACCATCAACACCCATGAGGGCGGCACCCATGAGGAGGGTTTCCGCAGCGCCCTGACGTCGGTGGTGAACAAGTACGCCAAGGACAAGAAGCTACTCAAGGAGAAAGACGCCAACCTCACCGGCGACGACATCCGCGAGGGGCTGGCGGCGGTCATCTCCGCCAAGGTCAGCGAACCGCAGTTCGAAGGGCAGACCAAGACCAAGCTGGGCAACACCGAGGTCAAATCGTTCGTCCAGAAGGTCTGCAACGAGCACCTCGCCCACTGGTTCGAGGCCAACCCCGCCGACGCCAAAGTGGTTGTGAACAAAGCGGTATCGTCGGCGCAGGCGCGGATCGCGGCGCGCAAGGCCCGCGAACTCGTCCGCCGCAAGAGCGCCACCGACCTCGGTGGGCTGCCAGGCAAGCTGGCCGACTGCCGCTCCACCGACCCGAAGCGCTCCGAGTTGTACGTGGTGGAGGGCGACTCGGCCGGCGGCTCGGCGAAAAGCGGCCGCGACTCCATGTTCCAGGCGATCCTGCCGCTGCGGGGCAAGATCATCAACGTCGAGAAGGCGCGCATCGACCGGGTACTCAAGAACACCGAGGTCCAGTCCATCATCACCGCCTTGGGTACCGGCATCCACGACGAGTTCGACCTCGCCCGGCTGCGCTACCACAAGATCGTGCTGATGGCCGACGCCGACGTCGACGGCCAGCACATCTCGACGCTGCTGCTGACGCTGCTGTTCCGGTTCATGCGGCCCCTGATCGAGAACGGGCATGTGTTCCTGGCGCAGCCGCCGCTGTACAAGCTGAAGTGGCAACGCACCGAACCCGAATTCGCCTACTCCGACCGCGAGCGCGACGGGCTGCTGGAGGCGGGCCTCAAAGCCGGCAAGAAGATCAACAAGGAGGACGGCATCCAGCGTTACAAGGGCCTCGGGGAAATGGACGCCAAGGAGCTGTGGGAGACCACCATGGACCCCTCCGTGCGGGTGCTTCGCCAGATCACCCTCGACGACGCGGCCGCGGCAGACGAGCTGTTCTCCATCCTGATGGGCGAGGACGTCGACGCACGCCGCAGCTTCATCACCCGAAATGCCAAAGACGTTCGCTTCCTTGATGTCTGACCGGATGTTGGAGTCTGCTCGGATGTCTGACCGGAGGAATTCATGACCGACACCACATTGCCGCCCAGCGAAGCAGCGGGCGACCGCATCGAGCCCGTCGACATCCAGCAGGAGATGCAGCGCAGCTACATCGACTACGCGATGAGCGTGATCGTCGGGCGCGCGCTACCCGAGGTGCGCGACGGCCTCAAGCCGGTGCACCGCAGGGTGCTCTACGCGATGTACGACTCCGGGTTCCGCCCGGACCGCGGTCACGCCAAGTCGGCCCGGTCCGTCGCCGAGACCATGGGCAACTACCACCCGCACGGCGACGCCTCCATCTACGACACCCTGGTGCGGATGGCGCAGCCGTGGTCGCTGCGCTACCCCCTGGTGGACGGGCAGGGCAACTTCGGCTCGCCCGGCAACGACCCGCCGGCCGCCATGCGGTACTGCGTCACCGGGGAAGCGCTGATCCGCCTGCCCTTCGGGCAGTCGGTCCGCATTCGCGATGTGGTCTCCGGTGCGCGGCCGAACTCGGACAACGCCATCGACCTGAAAGTCGCCGATCGGAACGGCAACCCCGTCGTGGCCGACCGGTTGTTCCACTCAGGTGATCACCGCACCTACACCGTGCGTACCGCCGAAGGCTACGAAGTCACCGGCACCGCCAACCACCCCCTGTTGTGCCTCGTGGACGTCGGCGGCGTGCCGACGCTGTTGTGGAAACTGATCGAAGAGATCCAGCCCTCCGACTACGTCGCCTTGCAGCGGACCCCGCCGATGGAGTTCGGCGCCGCGGACGGGCATGAAGTCCTGGAAGCGTTGCTGCTGGGCGCGTTCATCAGCGAAGGTTTCGTGTCCGAGAACCGCGCTGGATTCAACAACTGCGAACGCGACTATTTCGATATGGTCGTCGCGGCGTATGACGCTGTCGTCGGCGGACGACGCTACGTCTCGTCACGAACGATTGCCTCCGGCTCGCTCCTGCACGAGCTTGATGTCCACAACCTGACAGAGTTCAACAAGACACGACTCCGCGAACTCAGCGGGAAGCGGTCCGCCGACAAAGCGATCCCTGATTGGCTGTGGAACTCCCCCGCAGCCGTCAAACGGGCGTTCCTCCAGGCGCTGTTCGAAGGCGATGGGTCGTGCTCCGCCCTGCCCCGCAACGCAATTCAGCTTTCGTACTCAACACGCAGCGAACGCCTCGCCGCCGACGTGCAGCAATTACTCCTTGAGTTCGGGGTGGTGTCAAAGCGATACCGGCACGCCGTCGGTGAGCACAAGGTCGTCATCACTAATCGCACCCAAGCCGAGCTCTTCTCGAATCAGATCGGTTTCGGTGGCGCTAAGCAAGCGAAACTGACTGCGATCTTGAAGGCGATGCCGCCTTACGCCGGGATGGATGCCGACCATGTTCCGGGACTGGCCGGGTTCATCCGCCAGCACGCCGGTGGATCGTGGGCCGACCGCGACTGGCTCAATCGCCGCAACATCGACCGCGTGCAACGGTGGAGGACTCGCGGCGAGGAGATCTTGGCGCACATCGCCGATCCCGACGTCCGGACCATCGCCACCGAGCTGACGGACGGCCGCTTCTACTTCGCCCGAGTCGCCTCGGTCACCGATGCCGGTATGCAGCCCGTGTACAGCCTTCGCATCGATACCGCAGACCACGCGTTCCTCACCAACGGCTTCGTCAGCCACAACACCGAGGCGCGGCTCACCCCGCTGGCGATGGAGATGTTGCGCGAAATCGACGAGGAGACCGTCGATTTCATCCCGAACTACGACGGCCGGGTCCAGGAGCCGACCGTGCTGCCGAGCCGGTTCCCCAACCTGCTGGCCAACGGCTCGGGCGGTATCGCCGTCGGCATGGCCACCAACATCCCGCCGCACAACCTGCGCGAGCTCGCCGAGGCCGTGTTCTGGGCGTTGGAGAACTACGACGCCGACGAAGAGGCCACGCTGGCCGCGGTCATGGAGCGCGTCAAGGGGCCCGACTTCCCGACGTCCGGGCTCATCGTCGGCGGCCAGGGCATCCAGGACGCCTACAAGACCGGGCGCGGCTCGATCCGCATGCGCGGCGTGGTGGAAGTCGAGGAGTCCAAGGGCCGCACCTCGCTGGTGATCACCGAGCTCCCCTATCAGGTGAACCACGACAACTTCATCACCTCGATTGCCGAGCAGGTCCGCGAAGCCCGGCTCGCCGGCATCGCCAACATCGAAGACCAGTCCAGCGACCGCGTCGGTCTGCGCATCGTCATCGACCTCAAGCGCGACGCGGTGGCGAAGGTGGTGCTCAACAACCTCTACAAGCACACCCAACTGCAGACCAGCTTCGGCGCGAACATGCTGTCCATCGTCGACGGCGTCCCGCGCACCCTGCGGCTCGACCAGATGATCCGCTACTACGTGGAGCACCAGCTCGACGTGATCGTGCGGCGCACCACCTACCGGCTGCGCAAGGCTAATGAACGCGCACACATCCTGCGCGGCCTGGTCAAGGCACTCGACGCACTCGACGAGGTGATCGCCCTGATCCGGGCGTCGGAGACCGTCGACATCGCCCGCACCGGGCTGATCGAGCTGCTCGACATCGACGAGATCCAGGCGCAGGCCATCCTCGACATGCAGTTGCGGCGCCTGGCGGCCCTCGAGCGCCAGCGCATCATCGACGACCTGGCCAAGATCGAGGCCGAGATCGCCGACCTGGAGGACATCCTCGCCAAGCCCGAGCGGCAGCGCGGCATCGTGCGCGACGAACTCCGCGAGATCGTCGACAAGTACGGCGACGACCGGCGGACCCGCATCATCGCCGCCGATGGCGACGTCAACGATGAGGACCTGATCGCCCGCGAGGACGTCGTGGTCACCATCACCGAGACCGGGTACGCCAAGCGCACCAAGACCGACCTGTACCGCAGCCAGAAACGCGGCGGCAAGGGTGTTCAGGGCGCCGGCCTCAAGCAGGACGACATCGTCGCGCACTTTTTCGTGTCCTCGACGCACGACTGGATCCTGTTCTTCACCACACAGGGCCGGGTCTACCGCGCCAAGGCCTACGAACTGCCGGAGGCATCCCGGACGGCGCGCGGCCAGCACGTCGCCAACCTGCTGGCCTTCCAGCCCGAGGAGCGCATCGCGCAGGTCATCCAGATCCGCAGCTACGAGGATGCCCCGTACCTGGTGCTGGCCACCCGCAACGGGCTGGTCAAGAAGTCGAAGCTGACCGACTTCGACTCCAACCGCTCGGGCGGGATCGTGGCCGTCAACCTGCGTGACGGCGACGAGTTGGTGGGCGCGGTGCTGTGCTCTGCCGACGACGACCTGCTGCTGGTGTCGGCCAACGGCCAATCCATCCGGTTCTCGGCGACAGACGAAGCGCTGCGGCCAATGGGCCGCGCCACCTCCGGTGTGCAGGGCATGCGGTTCAACGCCGACGATAACCTGCTGTCGCTCAACGTGGTTCACGAAGGTACCTACCTGTTGGTGGCGACCGCCGGCGGCTATGCCAAACGCACCGCGATCGAGGAGTACCCGGTGCAGGGCCGCGGCGGCAAGGGGGTGTTGACGGTCATGTACGACCGGCGCCGTGGGCGGTTGGTCGGCGCGTTGATCGTCGACGACGGCAGTGAGCTGTACGCGATCACCTCCGGGGGCGGCGTGATCCGCACCGCGGCCCGCCAGGTCCGCAAGGCCGGGCGGCAGACCAAGGGCGTACGTCTGATGAACCTGGGCGAGGACGGCACGCTGCTGGCGATCGCCCGCAACGCCGAGGACAGCGCCGACGATGACTTGGATGACAGCCTGGAGGGAACCTCGAACGACGGCGCCGAGGACTCCGACGCCTAGGCGGCACCGCGGAGACTAGACTCTGCTCGTCCGCGAGATTAAGGAGCCGGGGTGACCCCACCGAACGAGCCGGGAGCCCCCAGTGAGGGCACCAGCGCCGACGGGCAGGGTTCGCCCGAGGGAGCCCGCGAGTACCGCACGACACAACCGCTGGCCGGCCGAATTCCGGGGCGTGGCGAGCCGCTGCGCCCGCCCAGCCCACGTGGTGGCCCCCTGGTGCCGCCTCGCCGGGAGGGGCCCCTTACCGAGGTGCTCCGCAAAGTAGCGCCCGCCGACGCCGAGGCCCGGCTGAACCGCTTCCTCACCGGCACGGCGGCTCCGACGCCGGGCGCACCGGCGAGCCCCGAGCTCCAGGCCATCGAGCCGTACGCCAGCGAACTGCCCGACCTGTCGGGCCCCATCCCCCGCGTTCCCGAGCGCGCCGCCACGCCGGAGCGCGGCGAGGCGCCCGGCGCGCCAGAGTCGGCGCGGCCGGCCGTCGTGGAAGCTCACGAGGTCCGGGAGGGCCGCATCCAGGTGGGGCGGCGCCGCAGGGGCCCAGTGCGGGCCACCATGCAGATCCGCCGGATCGATCCGTGGAGCACCCTGAAGGTATCGCTGCTGCTCTCGGTCGCCTTGTTCTTCGTGTGGATGATTGCGGTCGCGTTCCTCTATCTCGTGCTCGGTGGCATGGGGGTGTGGGCCAAGCTGAACAGCAACGTCGGTGACCTGCTGAACAACACTAGCGGCGGGGCGGCTGAACTGGTCTCGGCGGGAACCATCTTCGGTGCCGCGTTCCTGGTCGGGTTGATCAACATCGTGCTGCTGACCACCCTGGCGACCATCGCTGCGTTCGTCTACAACTTGGCCACCGACGTCATCGGCGGCATCGAGGTGACGCTCGCCGACCGCGACTGAGCCGATCGCCGACGGCCACCTGCCGTCGGCCCGGGCCGTTGAGTGGGAACTGATGGCGTCGAATGAGATCTCAAGGGCGGGGCGCACGGTTTTGGGGCTGGGGCGCCGATTGCGGTAATCTCGTCGCGCCCGTCCCTGTGTTCGGGCCTATAGCTCAGGTGGTTAGAGCGCTTCGCTGATAACGAAGAGGTCGGAGGTTCGAGTCCTCCTAGGCCCACAACCATGAGTCCGTCACGAGATCGCGTGAAAGCGGCCACGGCAGCGGCCGCCCGGGTGGCACTGCCACTGCTGGCGGTCGCCGCGGTGGTGGCGGCACGATCACGTCGCGGAGTCGAGGTGTGGCATACGGCGGCGGACGATCGCGGCGAGGGGCCTTAGCTCAGTTGGTAGAGCACCGCCTTTGCAAGGCGGGTGTCAGGGGTTCGATTCCCCTAGGCTCCACAGGTATCAGGCCTGATCAGAGGCCTAAGACGAACCGCTGACCGCGGCCCCGTTACGCCTCCCGTCAAGATTGGGTCCGTCCCTACCGCCCACAGAGCCCGAAGCCACCTTCTAGGCTAGGGAACGGACCGTCCAACCCCTAGTCGGAATCTCGTAGCCCGAGCATCAACCGAAAACAAGGGCGATTCGTCTGGGAAAGCGCGGTCAACAGGGGCGCTAGGTCAGGAGAGGTGGGGGAACACCAGGTGCGTATTGCCCGTGGGATCGATGCGCCACGGTTCGTCGGGCCGGCATCGCCGACCGCGCAAGAAATCACCCCGGTGATGAATGCTGAGGAGCCCGACGCCACGGCACGCGACTGCCGGCTCCGATCTGCTCGCGAGTATCTGGTGGACATGCCCGTCAGTTCGCCGGTGCGCGCCGCGCTAGTCGAAGCAGCGGCTTGCCGGGAACGGGCGCCATGACGAGCACCATGACGGGCACCGAGCCCGAACCCAAGCCCGTGAACGGGCCTCACCGTCCCAGAGCAAACCCGCTGGCGGCATTGGCCCGCATTGCCCTGGCGTCACCGCGAACGATCATCGCGGTCGCAGTCCTCGTCATGGCCGGCGCGGCCGTCTTCGGCCTGCCCGCGGCATCCAGCCTCTCCGGCGGCGGCTTCGTGGACCCGGCGTCCGAATCCGCCCGCGGCGCTGCTCTACTGGCCCAAAAGTTCCACCGGGGCGACATGCAACTGCTGCTGCTGGTCAGTTCCGACGGCAACGTCAACGAGGGTCCCGCGCGGGCAGTAGGCGTCGATATCGCCAGCAAGCTCGCCCGGTCACCATTCGTCACCCAGGTCGCATCACCCTGGAATGCACCGACTCCGCCGCCGGGCACGGTCAGTGCCGATGGAAAGTCAGCGCTCATCGTGGCCGCGCTGAGCGGCGACGAGAACACCGCACCCGAACACGCCAAGGCACTGGCCAGCGAGCTCGCCCACGACCGCGACGGGGTGACGGTACGCGCAGGCGGCCCGGCGATGCTCTACGCACAGATCGACCAGCAAACCCAGAAAGACCTGCTGCGCATACAAGCTGTCGCGGCGCCGGTCAGCTTCGCTGCGCTGATATGGACTTTTGGTGGCCTGCTGGCAGCGGCGATCCCGATGGCCGTCGCCGGGTTTGCGATCGTCGGGTCACTGGCGGCATTGCGTGGTGTGGCGCTGTTCACCCACGTATCGATCTTCGCCCTCGACCTGGGGGCCGCATTGGGCATGGCGCTGGCCATCGATTACACGCTCCTGATCATCAGCCGCTACCGCGACGAACTGGATGCCGGTCGACGACGCGAGGAGGCCCTCATCGCCACCATGGCGACAGCCGGACGCACGGTGTTGTTTTCGGCGATGACGATGGCCCTGTCGATGGCTCCTATGGTGCTGTTCCCCGTCTACTTCCTGAGGTCATTCGCCTACGCCGGAATCGCGGTCGCCACCCTGGCGGCCCTGGCCGCGGTGATCATCGCCCCCGCCGTCCTCGCGCTGCTGGGCGAGCGGATCGACGCGTTGAACATCCGACGCCTCGCCCGCCGACTCATCCGCCGCCCCGAACCGGTGCCGCAGCCGGCCGCCCGGAATTTCTGGTATCGGACAGCGACCTCGGTCATGCGCCGGCCTGTCACGACGGGCCTCGCCGTCATTGGCTTGCTGCTCCTGCTGGGTTCCCCCTTCCTGCATGTCCGGTGGGGGAACCCCGATGAGCGGGTGCTGCCGCCCACGGCGACGTCGCGGGAGGTAGGCGACGTGGTCCGCACCCAGTTCAATGGGGCTGCGCAAGCCGCAGTGACGATCGTTGTCCCCGAGATCGACGAGCCGGCCAACCAACAGCTCGACGCGTATGCGGAGCAGCTCTCCCACGTCGCCGACGTCGCGGGGGTTTCCTCCCCGACCGGTACGTTCGTCGCCGGAGTGCGGACGGGACCGCCGACGGCGCCCGCCGGCGTGGCTGATGGCAGTGCCTTTGTGACGGTATCCAGCACCGCGCCGCTGTACTCCGCGGCCTCCGACACCCAGCTTGACCGCTTGCATCGGGTGGCGACGCCGGGCGGCCAGGCTGTGCAGATGGCCGGCAACGCGCAGATCAGCCGCGACGCCCTGACCGCGATCACATCCCGACTGCCGCTGGTCCTGGGTTTCATCGCGGTCGTGATGCTGGTGTTGTTGTTCATGCTGACGGGCAGCGTGGTGCTGCCAATCAAAGCGATAGTGCTCAACATACTCTCGCTCACCGCGGCTTTCGGCGCGCTGGTGTGGGTCTTTCAGGATGGGCACCTGGGGGCGTTGGGCACCACCCCAAGCGGCACGCTGGTCGCCACCATTCCGGCCATGATGTTCTGCATCGCGTTCGGGGTCTCCATGGACTACGAGGTTTTCCTGATCTCGCGTATCCGCGAATACTGGCTGGCCTCGGCCCGGACACGCGCCGACAACGACGAGAGCGTCGCGTTGGGAATCGCACACACGGGCCGCGTCATCACCGCCGCGGCGATGTTAATGTCCGCCTCGTTCGCAGCCATGACGATCGCGAAGGTCTCGTTCATGCGTATGTTCGGCGTGGGTCTGACACTGGCGGTGTTGATGGACGCCACTTTGGTGCGGATGCTGCTGGTGCCGGCCTTCATGCGCGTTTTCGGCGGAGTGAACTGGTGGGCCCCCCGCGGCCTGCTTCGCCTGCGTCAGCGAATGGTTCGCGAGAATTCGGATGGGGTCGCGCAGGAGTGCGCGCCGGGGACGGCGGGCGGCAGTGGGAAAACCGCCGGGGCGGAGCGGATTTGACTTACTTGGCCTGACCTGGGTCGCCTGCAAACTGACCACCAAACCCACCAAACCGCTTGCTGACCGGCAGCGGCTTGACATAGGAGAACCTCATGGGGCTCGAACGTACTCGCCTTCGGGGAGTCAGAAACAAAATCCGAAGAGGCCGGATCACTTCGAGTGCGTCGCCCGGTCAACGAACCCGGAATAGCTGGAATGCACCCGTTACTGCGCCTGGACCAGAATATCGAGCCATGCTGACCCGCATCAGAGCGATTCAACACGACCCACTGAGCTTTTTGATGGAATCGTGGCGAATGTATGGGGATATCGTCCAATTACCGGTTCCGTTTCTACCGACCTATATAGTCAGCTCACCACAAGGTGCTCGTGACATATTACTGCTGCACAACAAGTCGATGAGTAAACGCACAATGCAGTATTCCAACCTGTCACTTGTAACCGGCGAGGGTTTGATCACAGCCGAAACCGATACCTGGAAGACCACAAGACGCCAATTAGCTCCTGCATTTCACCACCAGATGGTTCAGTTGGCAACAAAGCAGGTATCCGATGCCCTAGCACGTCTAGATAAAAATTGGACAGAACTCACCACCGCAGGGCCGGCAATAGTTGATATCGACCAAACCATGATGAATTTAGCACTAGAAATAACTGGAGCGTCTCTGTTCGGCACAGATTTAACCGGGAATGTCGATCAATTGACGGCCGCGACTCTCGAGGCGCTACATTGCGTGGTCCAGCGAGTACAAAACCCGTTGCCGATGCCATTGTCGCTACCAACGCCCGGGAACCTGCGGATGCGACATGCAATCCGACAACTAGACGTCGCGGTGAATTCAATTATCGAACAACGGCTAAGGGATCCACTTCCTGCGGGCCAGCCAATCCGCGACATGCTCGATGTTTTGATGGACCGGTCCCTAGCGCGACCATTCTCTCGCAAGCAGATTCGCGACGAGGTTGCTACCTTCATCATTGCTGGCCATGAAACCCTTGCCAGCGCCCTTACTTGGGCTCTGTACTTACTTGGCGCGAATCCGGAAGAAGCTGAACGATTACATACAGGCCCGCAGAGGTCATCCATGGTCTTCGACGAGACGCTGCGTCTTTATCCACCTGCTTGGGTGATGTCCCGACGGTCAACCGAGCCGATTGAAATCGATGGAGTCGCCATCCCAGGTAACGCTGTGCTAATTATTAGTCCTTGGATTATTCATCGTAATCCGGCGGCCTGGAACTCTCCCGAAAAATTTATGCCGGATCGCTTCGCGCACGGCGCTCCTACGGTCGGCTACCTGCCATTCGGGGCTGGTCCGCGCCTTTGCATCGGAAGAGAAATGGCCCAAATGCAGGGTGGGCAAATCCTGAGTCATCTTGCGGAGCATTGGAAACTAGAACCCACCAATGAAAAACAAGTCTCGATTGACGCTTCAGTTACTCTGAGGCCGCAGGGTGGGCTGCGCATGCGCTTACAAAGGATCACACGCTAGCCTTATGGGAAGCCCAGGATCGGTTTGCGGATTAGGTCGGCACGGCCACCACGACGCTCAGAGGCCAGGCAGAAATCGGGTCTTTGACGAAACCGGGGACGCGGGGCGCAACGGCCCCCTAACATCGAGGCCATCGCGCGACGGCTACGCTGCGACCAGTCGGCTACCGTTTGGGAAGGGCGCACTTTCATGAGCTTTTTGACCTCGCCCCCGGAGATAACCTCCGGGCAGATGTATTCCGGCGCCGGGTCGGCGCCGATGCTGCAGGCCGCCGCGGCCTGGGACGGGCTGGCCTCCGAGATTGGTAGCGCGGCGTCATCGTTTTCTTCGGTGACCTCGAATCTGGCGGGCGGGGCGTGGCAGGGTGCGGCATCGCAGGCGATGACCGCGGCGGCGGCCCCGTATGCGGGGTGGTTGAGCCAGGCGGCGTCTCAGGCGGCGGGCGCGGCGGCCGGGGCCCGCTCCGTGGCGAGCGTGTTCGAAGCGGCGCAGGCGGCGACGGTGCACCCGACGTTTGTGTCGCTGAACCGGGCGAACTTCGTGTCGGCGGTGCAGTCGAACTTCTTCGGGTTCAACGCCCCGGCGATCGCCGCGCTGGAGGGCGAGTACGAGTCGATGTGGGCTGCCAACTCGGCGGCGTTGTCGGGTTATCACGCTGGGGCGTCAGCGGCGGCAGCGACCGTGGCAAATGACTTGGCGGGGATGTTCTTGCCGGCGATTTCGACCTTCCAGAACCTCGGCCGCGGCCAAGTCGGTGGCGGCAATATCGGTGTCGGCAACACCGGCTACGGCAACATCGGGCTCGGCAACAAGGGGAACCTGAATTTGGGGTCCGGTAACTTCGGCATACTCGCGAACGGAAGTGGGGGCGGGTACCAGAATGTGGGGGCTGGTAACTTCGGCCAGTTCAACACCGGTGGCGGAAATTCCGGAAGTACGAACCTAGGCGGCGGGAACACCAACACCAGCGCCGTCTTTTCGGGCTTCAATAACGGGTGGGGCAACTACGGAAACAACAACACCGGCAGCGGCAACACCGGCGCGGGCAACTCCGGTGGCGGCAATAACGGCACCGGTAACGTCGGGTTCGGCAACACCGGTAACTACAACTTCGGCTTCGGGTTGACCGGTGACCACCTGATCGGGTTCGGCAGCAACTACTACAACCTGGCGAACGGGCAGTTCGCCATCACGGGGAACCCGAACTCGGGTACCGGCAACGTCGGGTTCGGCAACTCCGGCGCCAATAACTACGGGTTCTTCAACTCCGGCGTGGGCAACGTCGGGTGGAACAACTCCGGCACCAACCCGTTGGGCGGCTTCAACAGCGTCGGGTTCGGCAACTCCGGATCCGGGGACATCGGCGCCTACAACTCGGGTCCGGCGGACTGGGGCTTGGGCAACTCTGGCGCGTTCAGCACCGGATGGCACAACTCCGCGATCGGAAACACCGGCTTCGGTAACGCCTCGGACTACAACACGGGCTTTTGGAACGCGGGCACCGCCAACACCGGGGTCGGTAACAGCGGCAACGTCAACACCGGCTTCGGCAACGCGGGCTTCTTCAACACCGGCTACTTGGGCACGGGCACCCCATTCGACCTCGGCGCCGCTCTTGCGAACGGCACGCTTCACTCGGGTTACAACAATGTCGGCAACTTCGTCTCCGGTTACGGGAACACTCTCGCCGCCGGGACCCCCTTCTACGAGATCGCCCAACCCGGCCCAACTCCGCCACCTCCCTACACGGACTTCGTCTCGGGCGTCTCCAACACGGCCCTCGGCGGCACCTTCTTCAATGGCCGTGTCTCTGGGTTCTTCAACACCGGCGTCCCGACATCGCTCGTCAACTTCCCCTCCGGAACGGCGAGCGGTCTCCTCTCGGGGGTGGGCAACACCGGCACCCTTACGTTCGGGTGGTTAAACGCGGTGTCAACGCTGCGGAGCCTCCTGTAAGGAATTCGTTCATGCGGCCACGCCGTCGGATGCCGCACGGCATCAGCAGCGGCATAGTGTCCTCCGATGGGCCACCGGAGGCGGCGAAGAACTATCGCTGTGCGCCTTGGGAGCGAACCGCGGTCCGCCGCTGTTGAGCACTGTCTGCTAGGGGGATTCCCTTAGGCTCCGTAGATTGTCGGCGGGTTCACGACCCGTCGTTGACCGCCCCCCGCGCCGGAGCCTAGGCTCAGCGCCCATGTGCACGGCGCTCACGTACTTCGACGCTTCCTCACGCCCCTACGTCGGGCGCACCCTGGAATTTCCCGTCCTGCTGCCCTCCCAACTGGGCTTCGTCCCCGCCGGGACCAATTTCACATCGCAGGTGCCCGGCAAAGAACCCGTGGCGTGGACCTCTAAGCACGGCTTCATCGGCGTCGGAACGCCGGGCGATGTACCGCAGCCAGGCGTGCCGATCCCCCCGCCGTCACTACTGCTCTTCGACGGGATGAACGACGCGGGCCTGGTCCTCAACTTCAACGCCTACCTCGACACCGGCGCGACGCCGGACTCCGGCGGCCCGGGCGCTGTGCTGGAGGCGGCTCACCTCGGCTCGTGGCTGCTCGGCAACTTCGCGACGGCCGCCGAGGCGCGCACCGCGCTGGCCAACCAGCCGCTTAACGCCACGCGGATCGGGATTTTGGGCAACCTGCCCTTCCCGTTGCACATCCTGCTCACCGATGCGGCCGGCCAGGCGGTGACCATCGAGGGCAAGGACGGGACGTTCCACGTCTTCGACAACCCGGTCCACGTGATCACCAACGGCCCAACTTCGACTGGCACCTAACCAACCTCGGGAACTGGACTCACCTCGATAACACCGACCGTGCCAGCGCGACGTTCGGCTCGCTGACCGTCAGCCAACCCGACTCCGGTATCGCGACCGCGGCACTGCCCGGATCCAACACCTCAGTCGGCCGATTCGTTCGGTCGGTCTACTACTGCAACTTCGTCGAGAAGGTGCCCGACCCCGACGCGGCGGTGGCGACCCTGTCCGCCATCGTCAACAACTTCGACCGACCTCGCGGAGCGACCGTCGACCCCCCAGCCAGCGGAGGCGAAGGCGTGGACATTCCAGGCGTGACCGGCACCTCGACCGAATACACCACGAACTCCTTCCTGGCCGACACAGCGCGCACCCGCTACTACGTGCGCAACTACGCCGGGCTGAACTGGTCGGTCTTCGACCTCACCCGCTTGGCGGGCAATACCGGCCCGCGGCTGATCCCGCTAGCCTCCCTGGACAACCTCGGTGGGGACGCGACCGACTTGTTGGCCACGGCGTAATCACCGGACCCCGGCGCTGAATTCCTTCCGGACCTTCTCCGTTCGCTCGATTCCGGCAAAGATCAAGTCCAGACCGTATGTGAATTCCTCGGCAAGCGTCGCCGGGCGGGCGCCCGCCGCGGCGATCGTGGCGGTGGCGGGATAGCTGGCGGGGTCGAGATCGGGCAGGGCGATTGGCGAACCCGCGCCTGGCTCGCTGGTGATCAGGTGGGCGCCGATCT
>Ga0164297_10002167_pt1 | contig 19811 bp, 15 predicted proteins | sample GEODES058metaG_FD_113539 | JGI IMG/M metagenome (GOLD analysis project Ga0164297, IMG submission 113539) | Dystrophic lake water microbial communities from Trout Bog Lake, Wisconsin, USA - GEODES058 metaG | ecosystem: Environmental > Aquatic > Freshwater > Lake | place: USA: Trout Bog Lake... | reverse complement strand
TTTCTCGACGGTTTTGTTCTATAGTTGACCAATCAGTACCTTTTCTCATATACTCGGCATGAGGGCCCATTGCATCTAAACTGGCATCAATGATCACAGTCTTGAACCGTTTCCATCGTTCAAATACCGGGGTTCCTTTGTATTTCAAATTGGTAAAATTGGTATTGTAATACAGTATTACATCAAATCTGTTTCGTTTTTCCAGTTCATCCAAGATCCAATAGTGCTCGTCCATGATCAAGGGTTCTCCGCCAGCAAAATAAATGTGTTCAACAAAATCCAAATGCGGTATCAACTGTTCTTGAATATCCAATTTATGTCGACCTGCTTTGATAACAGCAACCGGGTGTTTACTAACAAAGTTGGGTTCTAATTGAAGTTGATCTTTGTACCAGTTGCTTGATAAAGTAGGGCCACAACTGCGACAACTCAAATTACAGATATTGCTGAATCTGACATCCCATCTTATCAATTCAAATTTGTCCAAATGGCCGGTCTCTGTGGTGTTGTGTATTTTATGCACATGATGTTTAAATTTGCCATTGGCCATTAGCCGTCCAGATTCAAGTCCGTATATTTCGCTTTCGTAACACTTGACACAGGTTGCGGACAAGTTTTCGGTCAACATGGATACACGTAATGTTTTCATTGCATCTGAATTCCATATGGTCTCCAAGGAATCTGCGTTGGAATCGCCGAGTGGTTCTGATGCTTCACAACATGGCATGACAGAACCGTCTGGATTTATATTAAGATGCATCCACGGGTACATACAAAAAGTTTTTGATTTTGTTAAGTAATGGTGTTCTTTTTCTTCGGTATCAGCAAATTCAACATTGACTGGTTCAATTGGCGTTTCAGTTGATGTGTAATATTCAATCAATATTGGCATGTCGTGATTGTGTTTGTCAAGCGTGTGTCTTAGCTCTTTATTGTGCTCAGTCCGATTCAACAGTAACACAACAAAAAACGTTGGTATGTCAACAGTATTGAGTACTGTCTGCAACACTTTAACACATTCAAGAGTGGTTCTGGTATTACAAATGGTTGAATCAAAAGTAAAAATTAATCTATCATTATCATCAAATTGATCGTACCGTTGCGTTAATAATTTTAATTGTTGGGTTAACACCAGCTCCATTTTAAAAAAATTGTCAGCATGTTGGTTCATATCAATGTATTCTAACACATTGTATTGTTCTGTGTATGACAGCATCAATTGATCTTTGGTCATTTAATATCCCATTGCTGTTGCTATTTCTGTGTGTGTATCTGCAAAGTTTTGTTTTCTGTAAGCATCAGTTTGTTGCATCTGTCGCAAAAATTCTGCGCCGTCACTGCCTGATCCCAATTCAATAAATTTGATCACATTGTCTATTTCTTGTTGATAGCGGCTGGTGGACCAGAATGTTGTTTTTAGTTTGTTCAACACCAGTTGTTTGGCCTTGGGTGTCATGTGCTGTACGTTCATGTGTTCAGGACTGTGCAACATGTTGAAATACACGCTGCCCCATGGTTTGGTATCAGCCCAGGCCAACAGCTCGTCCAAGTAGTACACATTCTGTATATTGATAGTAAAGCATAATTGCGTTGTGATGTTGGGGCACATGTCTTTTTTGGCAAAGTGAGTGCGATCAATATTGTCATTGACTTCGGCCCACTTGGCGCCAAAACGCTCGTATTCAAAACGTTCGCCCACATTGTCAATACTGAAAGCAATGTCTACTCGACCAAATTGATTCCATAATGGCACATGTGGCAACGGACTTTGAGTACCATTGGTGTTGTAGTGTATGTCAATGTTCTGACTGTAACCTTGATCCACTGCGTATTGTAGCAGATCAAAATGTTCCTGGATCATCCAAGGTTCGCCGCCGGTGAATTCAAAATATTTGATATTGGGAATCAACTCTCGCATGTTGTCCCAAAAGGTTTTGGTTTTGCGTGGCCAAGCACCTTGCTTGAGCCAGGTATAGGCTATGTGCGACTTTTTAGGAACGTCAGCGGGCAAATAAGCCATTTCTTCCTCGGCCCATTTGCTACTGCTCCATGACCCACAAATACGACATTTGAGATTACAAATATTGCCCAGTTTCAAATCCACAAACCACAGTTGGTCAGGATTATCGTTGGCCCAGTCAACTTGATTGTACAGGTGTTTTAGTCTCACTTGACTGTGTATACGTTTACTGTCACGACCAGCTGCCTCTTCATCCCAACAACGTCTACAAGTTTCTGGCTTTTCACCTTGACGAAATTCTTTGCGTAACTGTTGCATATATTCGCTGTGATAAACGGTTTCCAAGTCAGTGTGATTTAAATCATACTTGGCTCCGTACTCGTCACGTATTTCGTCGTGTGCCAAACAGCAAGGTCGTGTAGTACCCATTGGACTGGTTTCAATTGAAATCCAAGGCAACATACAGATAGTTGATGGTAGTGTCATACTCGTACTCCGCAGGTGGCGTTGCAGGCAAACAGTTTGCCCTCAGGCACACTGGCACAGTTCCAGGATTGTTCTACACGAGTAAACCACTCAATTGCAGTTTCAAGTCCGTGTTCAAGTGCGTTGTTGTGTTCCATTATTTGTTTCAGTTGAGGATTGGTTGGTTGACGATCACTGTGTCCAGGATAAAAGCCCAACCAACAGCAAGGGTACACTTCGCCATTGGCTGCCACATATACATCTGCATTTCGTTTGGCATAGCAATCGATTGAGTAGTTGCGTGTTTCATTTTGTACTGTACCCCATGGTTCAATTTTGTAATGCTCGGTATGTAGGTGTACTGTTTCAAAATCTGTAGGACCTTTGTATTTGCCAATGGTGTGACTGAACTTGCGGTCTGGTGTAAACACCGGCATGGTGTCACGACCAGCATCTACCAAATCAAAACGATCAAAGCCCATGCTTTTGCTGAGTTCGCGAGCTGTTTCAATTTGATGTGCGTTATGATCAAACTTTATCATGGCCCACACCGCACGACCACCAGCGGCAATAAATTTCTTGGCATTGTCCAGTATGAAATTGTAGTCGGTATTTTGTCTATACAGATGATGTGTATCTGCCAGGCCATCCAGTCTAAAATACACGGTGCATCCGAGTTCGCCCAGTCTGGACCAAATTTTAGGTTGTCCACTGGCATTGGTACTGATCTGTAGCAACAGACCAGGATTGATCTCACGCAGGTATTCAACTATGACCAAGCCGTGTCGGGCCGTAACAAAGTCTCCGTAGTTGCCATTGATCAAAAAAACTGTGAGTTGACGTATAAAATCTGGCTGGAATATTTTTTTAAATTGTTCCAGTTTCATGTCTAATACCGGATAAGTATCAACAATATCCACACCACGGAAATTGCGAGGGCAGTCAGGACAAGCAGCATTACAACGTGTGCTGATTTCTAAATGAACTCCGCGTATATCTCGATAGTTATACATTCTTGATATCTGTCAACTCAGGAAATACTGCAAAGAAGTCTTCTTTGCGTACTTGGTCTATTAGGTCGTTGGTCCTAAAAAAGTTAGGTAACTCGTGTGTGCTGTCGTTGGCCATCATAAAGTTGATAACTCCTTCGTAGCCAGATGTGGCACGAGTAAGTGTATCTAATGGACGTAACCATTCCAAGTGTTGCTCAATTTTGTCACGTGCTTGTTCTTTCAAGTGTTGAGGCAACACATCAACCCGATAGCGGAACGGATGCTGTAGTATATTGATGTTCCAATCCATCGGACGTAACAGTCCCAGATCTACCCATTCACGATGGAAATCGGTGATATGCAACACATTCATCATGCTGACTGTGCTGGACACATAAAAGTCCACGTTGGGACATATTTCAATCATGCGTTCGCGATTTTCAACTGTTTGCTTCCAGTCCTGTCCCTTGCGTATATATTCGCCGCGCTCGTAACTACCATCAAGGCTGGCTCCAACACTGACGCAATCAAACAGTTTCCACATTTCAAATACATCACGACCTTTGAACTTCATTTCACTAAAGTTGGTGTTGTAGATCAAACGCACATGGAACATTTCACGCTTGACCAATTCGTCCAGCACTTTCCAGTGCTCTTTCATGATTAGTGGTTCTCCACCAGCCCAGTAGATCTGTTCAAGATGTGGAATATGCTCTTGCATCTGTTCCCACATGTCGTCTTCGTCTTTGCCGGCATACATGATCATTGGATGTTTTGGGTCCCATCCTGCAGCCTTTTCATCCTTGTACCAATTGCTACTAAAGATACCACCGCACGTACGGCAAGCAAAATTGCAAAGGTTACTAAAGCGGATATCATAGTAACGTAGTTTAAAATCATCATATTGTCCATCCGGTTTGGTGTCGTCCACAATGTTGATCAAGTGTCCAAAGTTCTTGTTGGCACTTTCTCTCATGCTGAACAGCTTGGCTTTTTCTTGTTCATAGCACTTGGTACATTCGCGACTGGGTTGTTCAGTGAGCATGTTGTGACGCATGTCTTTGAGCGGTTGTTGATTCCAAATTTCACGCATGGTGTGTGTTTTGAGATTGCCAATGGGATAGTCGGGCTCGCTTAGACAACAAGGAAAAGCACGACCATCTGGAAAGGCATGCATATGAATCCACGGAATCATACAGAACGAGTCGCTCTTGATCAAGCGATCAAGTTGATCGGGTCTTAGATCTTTTTCGTCAATGTATACTGGCTTGCGAGCGCCGTAGTTGTAATTTTTGTAATAATCGTTGATATCTTCTGCCATTATAATGTCCTATACCATTCTGCCAATGCAGGGAATGTTTGTTCAAAGTTCTTGTTGCGACGTTGGTCGTATTGTTGATAAAACAGTTTGAAATCTCTTTGTAAAACAGTTTGTTCCATTGCACCCGAATGTGGTGTTATGACCACATCAAGGTAATCAATTAATCGCTTCAATTGATCAATTTCAAAGCCATGCAACGCACCGGTGTCTTGGTGTGTTTTGTAAAATGTACTTAATCGTGTTCTATACTGGGTTCGAATATGATCTGGCAATACCAGCGGACTTTGAAAACTTGGAAAGCGTAATATATTTAGCGAGAAATTGATCGAGTCACGACCGTATTCCAATTTCCAGTTGTATACCATTTCTAAGAAACTGTCCAGGCTGTCCAAACATAGTGCATTGATGGTTGCCATCACATGCAGGCCGCGGAACTTGCCACTGTTTAACAGGCGTTCTACATTGTTGGCCCAGTCATCAAATACCAAACCGTCTCGGACATATTCAGCCTGCAGATTCATAGCTTCGTTACTGGTATATAAATCAACTTCGACGCCATCTATGGCTGTCAGCAATCGATCAATGTCTACATCGGTGCCCAGGTTGCTGTTGATTGCAAGACGTGTTGTTGATTTGCCCTTGTTGGTTTTGAACCATTCTATCAGCTTCCAGGTTTCTGCACTCATCAGAGGTTCGCCCCCGGTGATGCGCAATTCTTTTAGTGTTCTGTGCAGGTCTGATTCCCACCACTTGTGGAACGCTTCCACATAAGGATTTGGTTCGCCAAAACGATACAATTGACTTGAATCATGAGTGTGAGTAAAGTGATTGCGTCCGTCGCTGACAAGATTGACATAGGGACCATTTTGTTTGATATCTTTGACCCAGGTGCTGCTGAATGCCGGATTACAATAACTGCAAGCAAACTGGCAAGTACGGTCAAACGCAATTTCCAGTGTTTGTAAATCCACGTCTTGATCTGCAGGAGTATTGTAAGCGAGATCCAAATCTGCGTCATTGTATATAACTGTTTTGTAAACACGGTCGCTGATGTTGTCGCGGCCAATGTCTTCAATCTTCCAGCAGTATTCACAACCTGTAGGACGTTCGCCCGCTTGCATTTGAGCACGTTCGGATTTTTTCTTTGGCGTATTGTGTAGGGCTTTGGGGTTTGCTTCGACTTCGGCCACACTGACTTGATGCGGTAGCGGATGATGACACGAAGTGGTCTGTCCTGACCCCAACCAGATGGTAGCATTGTACCACTTGGCTCCACAGAAGCTGTCCGACTTGATGTCGATCACTCGGCGGCGATATTCTAAATCTGTTTCGTTATTAATTCTCGGCATTGTTCCAGTTCCGGTATGTAATCTGCAAGTTTAACTCCCCTGCTGTGGTCAAGTGTGTCGTTGTAATCAAAAAATGCAGTCAATTGATGTTTATCAAATTCGGTTTGTTTGATCATGTTAATGAAATAATCTACTTTGTTGGCAAAGTATGATTCGGTACAATAACTTTTTGTTTGCTTCAACTGCTCCAGGCGCTCAATAGCAAGTTCTTTATTGGGAAAATTAAATGGCCAATACACGCCTTTGGAGGACTGGTTTAATAAAATTGTGGGTGGATGCGGTAATACATCATCCAAGAACACCACCAACTCATACAGTCTTGTGATGTTGTACAAACTGACAGTGACGTTGACCGAAATATCTTCAGTGATTGTTTTGAGTGTTTCAATATTTTTTGTGATTGTTTCCCAATCAGCTGGCCAACGAATGTATTTATTCACCGAGCCATACCCATCCAAACTCAAAGTAAAAGATATATTTTTAAAACGTTTCAACAAAGCCAAAATATTTTTATTTACATTTGTGGTATTTGTAATAATGGTCAACGCAATATCAGTGCGTCCTTTACTGATTGCAGTTTCTAAAAATTTAGTGAACTCTGGCATGATAGTGGGTTCGCCACCGGCAATATATACCTGTTCTACTGTATCATAATCTACTATTTCTGACAGTTTGGTTTGATTGCTGTTTGGTTTAAATTTCCAATGCAATTTTTTATATTCTTTTTCAAGTTGAGTGCTGGAAGCCGGGCGGCAAGTACGACAAGCAAGATTGCATAGGTTATCATTGCGTATGTCGTAGTATTTTAATTTTGGTTCTACGTTGTTGATGTCGGTACTGCCCAATTTGGATAACCACATTTTGGTATAACGCATCCGAGAACTTACACCACCGCTGTCTTCCATTGAATAACAATAGTTGCAAGATTTTACACGTTCCCCCGATTTCATTGCAGATCTAACTTTTTCAAAATCTGCATCTTTATAAAAATCAAATGAGCTGTTGTTTTCTTTCAAGCTGTCGCTGTAGCAACACAATGCAATTTGGTTAGTTTCATTTATGTACATCTGTACAAATGGCAGTATGCAAAACGCCTTGTTGTCAAGCAACTGTTGATCGATCAAAAAACTGCCAGGAACATAACCAAATTTGCCAACACACTCGTCTTTGATGTTGTCGGGTAACAAATAGAACTGTTCTTCTGATGGGCAATCTGGCCAGGAATCGGCACGTATTGTATTATAAAATGATTGCCAGTCGTTCATTGTTGTCCGTAGTACTTGCACTCGTTCCAAAACTCCCGCATCTCCGGGAAAGTCTCTAAAAAATTGGTTTGTCGACGCTGATCGTGTTCATTAAAGAAACGATAAAAGTCTGCACGTTGTAGTTTAACATAGCCAGGATCCAAATTGCGACCTTCCTTCATCCAGTCGATGTCACGGCGCATACGTTGTACTTCGTAGTCCTTGAATCCGTGAAATGGATCCTCGGCTGTTTCTAAATTCAGCTCCATCCAGTCGGCCACACGTTCCAATACCCCCACATACACTTCAGGCAATATTTGTAAACTTTGCCAAGTGGGTGTGCGTAGTAATGGAGTATCAAACCAAACACGTTGGTAGGTTGTGCTGTGGGCTCTACGTAGACTCAATATCCAATCCAGCTGGCTTTGTAAGCCCAGTACACTGAGATTGTTCATGGTGATAATAAATGTCAGGCTGTTGCGATATGGAACTTCGGTAAGGTATCTTTCAACATAGTGCGACAGTCTACGTGGATCCAACCCGTGTCTAATGTAAGCAGCATGTTTCCAGTTGCCTGAATCCAAGCTGACATATTGCATAAAATGTTCAATGTTGGTATTGCATAGATTTTTAACATAGCCCAGGTACCGTTCAAACAGGGCCGGCTCTACAGAGAAGTTACTGGTCACATTTAAGTGTAGTTCAGGATTGGGCATGGCCAACACATAGTCAAACACTTTGTAGGTGTTTCGATCCATCAATGGCTCACCGCCGGTCATACGGAAATGTTTTAGCTGGGGGTACAGTTCAGGCCACCACTCCCAAAATGCGTCAACGTAGGGATTGGCGTCACGAGCAGGAATAGGGCGATTGCGACCAGTAAAGTGACTGGGATCATTGTGTATAGTGCTAGTAGGATATCCGCCCCAACGATCGGCTTCTGCTTGCCAACTTGAACTAAATTGTGGACTGCAATAACTACAAGCCAAATTACAGGCGTGATTAAAATTAACTTCAACATAACTAGGAACCACATCATTTTCTTCTCCGGTTGAATTTTTGATTGTATCGTATGCTTCTGCTGCCCAAGGTTCGCCTGATCTATAATGACGATCACTCAATTGATCGTGCGCTTCAATATTCCAGCAATAAGAGCACTCGCTGGGTTTTTCGTTTTTAAGCATGATAACACGTTGCTGTTTCTTATGCTCGGTGTTGTGTAGTGCACCAGGATTTGTTTTGATTGCTTCTGCGTCAATGGCATGCAAGGGTGGGTGATAGCAACTGTTGTTGAGCCCGGTGGGCAAATGTAGACTCACCTGCTTCCATTTGGCCAAGCAGAGTGCAGGACCAAGATCCTGTTTCATTTGTTCGGCTGCTGATAAAAACTTACTTTTGCTCATTTATATATTTTCTAAGATTTGATGAATTGGTCATTCTCTTATCATGGGTCCACGATTGCGAAATTGACTCTTGTAGTGTTGCTTGAAAAATGCACTGGCATCAGGATCCATATCCACTATAGGCAAACTCAGTTTGGTACGTAAAATATCGCCTATGTTGGCACATTGGTCTGCTCCATCATGTTCAAAACTTTTCCATAGTGCAGACAACACATCAAAGTTCTGCACATCTCGATAGTTCCACCCTTCCAGCATCATCATATATGTGCCAAGACGTGCTCCATATATGGCCCAAAATCCGTTGTCGGCATCGGCTCCCACTGATTGCCAAATACACAGGTTGTCATAGTTGCGACTGTTTACCCGACTTTCAAATTCTTGTAGCGTGGGCTTGGCACCACGATCTAAACACATCTTGACACCTTCTCTAAAGCCGGCACGCCAGGCTTGGAATGGTGTGGCATTGGGATATGTGGTGCTATAGCAATCGGCCATGGCCCAGTAGTTGGGATAAAAGCAAAACTCCACATCGTTGGCCGCGGTTCCATCTGAAGCTTCGTGTGTACGCATTGCGTAAACAAATTCTTTGGTCCAGCAACTCATACCACCGTTGCCGTACATCAATCCGTTAACAGCGTTACGAGCCCGCCAACGAAAAACGCAAGAGTCATTAGTATTGTTAAGGGCCAGTTGCAGGTTGAAAAAATCAGGATCTGGAATATTATCTCCGTCAATAAGAATAAAACGGTCTGTATCGCTTGCATCTGCAGCCGCTTTGTGAGCGGCATCACTGCCTTTAACTCCGTCCACTCGCTTGGCCCACGGTACCATGTTTTGGATTCTGATCCAGTTGGTTTCTTTGTTTGGTTCGTCATAGGTTAAAAATATACAATCCAAGTCTGCTACATCAATAATTTGGTCGCTCATAAAATTCTGTCTCTGTGTATGTTTCTCCGGATTCTACAATCAATCCAGCGTGTGCTTTTACTACTTGAAATCCAGTGCTACCGGGTTCCAATTGTCTTCGATATGCCAGATCAGTTTCTATTTTTATCAATTGGCCTTTGGTCACTCGATAAAGATAATGTTGCTGATAGGTCTCTTGATCAACCACAACATAATCGCCCGACGCCGGGTGATCGTTGGGTGAATTGGTGCAAAGATAAATGCGCCCTTTGGTATCGTAATACAGTCTGTATTCTGGTTCTATTGTCGGCCATACCACAAGTGCGGCCTTGACTTCATCCCAAAATGCTTGTTCTTCTGGACTCATAATATTTAATTAATTCCTGGGTGGCGTATGTTTTATCGTGATAGTGTACTGGATCATATTGATTGAGATTGTTGATCCTGATCATATCTCCATCGCGTTCTGGCATCACAGTTTCCAACCAGCTGTGTGTATCTGACCAGCCCTGGAAACCAGACTTCATGTGTACAAAATTAACAAAGTCCATGGTAGGCATGGTTACAGATTCTGTGCCCACTATCAAACTGGCAATGGCATACAATACATCGGTGCTGGGTGTATCTTCTCTGCAATTTTTTAATTCGTCCCGATACAGATCCCAGTGTTCAAATACCATTTTGGCCACATTGAAAAAATCTGCGGCCTCGCGACTGTATCTAAAATACATCAATCCATTATAAACATCAGGCAATTGATTGCTGTCAAACAGTTCTCTGTACTTTCTCACGCCTGAACGAATACCACGATATGTTTTGGCACCGGTACTTAAACAAACATTTCGTAGTCTAAATGCAGTCCACCAGTGATCAATATTGCGTGTAAACAACAAATCACTTTCCAGTTTTATTGTTTCTTTAAAAGGCGTAAGACCAAACACTTGCCATTCGTTAGCAAATTTTCTATCATTGGCAGGGTCATTATAATCCCGGGGCAAATCAATAATGTAATCAAAAGTACGATGATGACGTTCATCAAGTTTCTCCTTTGTGGCAGCATCTACAATCACTGCATAACTGTTGTTCTTCTGTGTTGCTTTGACATTGAGTGCTTGCAGATAGGCCAGCTCCAAATAATCCACTGTGTCTGTATTTTGTGCAAATGTAACAAATCCCAACTGTTCTTTATGTTGGCTCACAGACTGCCTCCACTATTTGTTCAAAATCTCTGCTTTGTAAATACTCTTTGTCCATCACATGTATGTTTTGATACGGAACCACTATGGCTTTTTCCTTGTGGTAAACTTGTACAAAATTATCAGTCAACATTATGCGTTCAATCTTTTTTTCTATGGTCAGCATGGGCCAAGGAATTCCTTGCGATTCATTCAGTGTATAACCATTGACAATGTTGTTGGCCATAGCAAACGCATAGTCATTGCGATAGTTGCCTTCTCTCACGTGATACAACAAAGAATAATAATCGTAATTTCTTTGTATGCGACCCACCAAGTTAAAAAACAACCGACTGCGTTCAGTTTTTCTAAAAACTACCACTGTGGCCCAAACAAAAGGCAACCCAACAGCACCCATTTCCTCGGCCATTGGGCCAGCTGGTGTTACGCTATGATGCATGAGTCTATAATCAAACGGTGTGTCAAACAATTTTAACAAGCTGTTATCCAACACCAGATAGTCAGTGTCTATCAAAACAGTTTCGTGGTACGGACTCAATTCATATGCAAGATAACGATCAAAGTTACGCCATTGCAGTACCTGATTGTTGGTGTTTCTATATGTACTACCTGATGTATCGATCTTTATTACCTGATCGTAGGCAAATCCAGGTGTGGCATCTGTATCGGTTATCAAGGTTACGGGTAATTGTAGATGTCGATCAATCAATCGGCTGGTCAAATCAGCTATGCGAACATAGTCAACTGTGCCGGTGTTGAAAGCGAATACTACAACTCCTCTAGATTTTTCTGAGTCGTTTGAGTTCTGCATGTTGTTGATGCCAGGTATTCATCACTTGTTGATAGTGCTCACGTGCCAATTGTAACAATTCTGATCTATTGACCGCTATGGGATTTTGGTAGGTATCTTCCAGATACAGTTGATCCTCGGGCCAGGTAGTTAAAAAACTGATCAGGTCCATTGATATCAAAAATAAACCTCCGTTGTAAGGCACGTGCAGATCTGTTTGGATCTTTTCGCGTAGAATACGTTTATTGACCTGGTAATCAGTGGCCAGACGTATTTCGGCTGTGAGTTTTTCGAGTTCAGTCATATAGAATAAAAGGTGTAGATAGCTATTATACTACTCTACACCTTTAAGGTCAACCTAATTAATCAGGTATTAAGATACTACGATTGTGCTTCCTACTGTGCCCCAACTGTTGTTTGTCAAGTAAGTGGATTCTGGGTAAATGATATTGACCTGGTGTGTCCAAGTGGTATTGATAGTTTGGTTAAACAGGTTGTTGGAGTTGTGTGCCGCTGCATACAAGTACATGTCAATGTAAAATACAGTTCCAACGTCTCCATTGGATCCTTGTGTGCCGTTGGTACGTATAGCAACCTGAGCATAGTCACCGGTGTAGGTATAAGCAGTACTGGTAATTTGTGATATGCTGGTACCACCCAAGAATGAACCACTTGCGCCACAGTTGAAATAACCGTAACCGGTGTTGTTGGTGGTTTGACTGTTGCCCGAACCACTGCGTCCTGAATTTGAAAGTGCACCAAAAGTAATGGTACCAATACTGGTAATACAACCAGCCAAGTCAGTTGAACGAGTACTGCCCGAACCTGATCCACTCATGACAATTTGGATTTGTCCGCCAGCGTTGAAGAAATAACGCATGGCATCTGTACTGGCACTGAATGTTATGGCACGAGTAATTGACAATGACTGAGCTGCATAGGTGTTACCAACTGACAAGTTAGGAGTGTATGATGATCCGGCAACGTTACTGCCTTGACCTGCACCGTAAAGAAGGTGGTTGTTGTAAAGTGTGTTGATAGCGCCTTGCAAACCACTTTGAGCAATGTTCAAAGTAGCACTGGTTGGAACAGTAAGAGCTGTTGCGGCATTGCTTTGATGACGGTTTGCGGCATTGATAGTGTTGATCAAACTGGCCCATTGTGTTGCAGTTACCAAACCGGCACTGGTAGCTGACTGACTCACCGCAGTTTGTCCGTAACCATATTGTCCATTTCCGGTGGCCCAAACTGTGTTTAAAGCATTGTTGGAGGTACCGACAGAAGGGCCAACAAAATTGTTGTATTCTGCTGTTGTTATTAACTGGCCGCTTGCGTATGTCATTTACTGTTGTTCCTTTATTCTTACGAATTAATCTTCACTATTGCTTCAATTATACTTTCGCCTGGATCTGTTTTGTCAACCAAACTGCGTCCAATCACATTCCACGGCGTTAATTCTTCTGGTTTTCCTGCACGAGCACGACCATTACCAGCACTAACAAGTCGATCACCTTTGGCAATTGATCCTACTACTCTTACAGGAACACGCCCACTCATAGCAATTGGTGGATGCGTAGTATCTGTTCCAGCTTTAGAATTCATTAGATAAGCTGCATTAGTACTTATGACGCCAAACACTTTATCGCTTAATTCTGCTACTACTTTGGTGATTTCTGCGGCGCCGCCCAGTTCAACCACTGTGCCTGCAGGGTATTCCGCATCAGATTCAAAACGTTCAGCCAAGTCAGCATATAAAGAATGTATTGCTGTACCATAGATGTTGTTGAACCATTTTGTAGTGGATCCAATGTTTACACCGTTTGCAGTTGATGGCACAAGGCCGCCTGATACTGTTACATAGGCTACCGAAAGGTTGCCAGAACTGGAACCACCACCGCCCACGCTGATACTGTTAAAAATACCAATGTTGCCGCTGATGTTGCCGGTTACCGAAACGCTGGTACCAGTGTGGTTAGTAATATTAGCGGTGGTTATGTTGGCTGTGGTGAATACTGCTGTGCCTGGTGCTACATTACCAATGGCCTGCGCTTGTAGTCCAGCTGTTGTTATTGTGGTAAAATTGCCGGTACTGGGCACGTTACCGCCAATTGGCTGTCCGTCGATATAAGTCGAATTGCTGGCTCCGCCCACTGTGGCAATTTGTGCACCGTTATAATAAGCTGATCCATATAAATTTGTTGTGCCAGCCACTGACAACGCTGTCAAATTACCAAGCGAAGTAACATAGGGCTGAGCAGCTGTATTCAGTGTTCCTACCAGGCTTGTACCAGAGTTAAATCCAATGGTACTGGCATTGACTGTGGTTGCTGTCACGGTGGTAGCAACCACGTTACCAGTTATGGTTGGAGCAACAACCGATGCTGTTGCTGTCACTGTTGGTGCAGTGACACTGGTGGTACCAACAATGGAACTGGCGGTTACTGTTTGGCTGGCTGTCAATACAGTTACGTTGGCACTACCGTCGCTGCCGCGTTGTACCAAGGTACTTGGTGTTGCTGAAACGTCTTGGGTATTTAATCCCAATGCCTGAGAACCACCGGGATAAAAATTAAGTCCAGCACGTATACCCGATGCATATCCAGGCACGCTGGATACGAATGGAGCTAAATTGGCTTGCAAACCAGTGGTAGCTGGAGTAAAACCAGTTGTGGATAAAATAGCGTAAGGCACACCGGACACTTGTAGTTCCAATACCAAGCGCGGTGTTCCATCTGTTCCGTTTACAAATACCGGAAACGCACCTGTTTGTCCAGCACCCGGTACATTGGGTGGTCCAATCACAGCCCAGTTAGTGCCGTTCCATACATTCAATTGCTGATACGAAGTGTTGTTAAACCATAAATCGCCCGACGCCGGAGTTGAAGGTGCAGTAGGGCTGACCACTGACCCACCAACTGGTTTCCATGCACCGGTAGTGGTGTTGTAGACTTTTATAACCTGATTGGTAGAATCATACCAAAGCTGTCCTGTTAAGGGATTTGCTGGGGATCCAGAATTGGAAAAATTTTCTAATAGGTAAACAAAGTTTTCATTGATAGCAGTACCATATCCAGCATAGTTTCTACCAATCAGTGTTAGGCTGGAAGTATTGTCTATGCTTCCGTCAGAAATAGTAGTAAGAGTAGCACTATTTGACAGTTTAATTGTATATGACACCGTTGATCCTTTATTCTCTTAGTATATTTATCGCTTGTAATTAGAACATTTTTTGTATGTAACACAATGCATAATAAGGCGGAATTATGTTAAATGGCTGATTATTTCCGTAAAGGCCGGTGGTACTTGAAATATTCACGGCGTGTTGATGGTCAGTAGCTTGACTCAACGATGTTGATACCGCAATACCTGTTGTTGCCATGCCGGTATAATATCTGGTTTGATCACCGTCGGTTGCTGCGGATCCAGCAGCGCCCCAGGTATTTGGTACTTGTGGGAACGGTACTCCGCCTTCGGCATAGGGATCTTCGTGATGATGTCCAGGATCACTAACTGATGAACTGGCGGTATGTGTGTGACCACCAGCTGATCCGGTGGTTCCAATAATAGAAACTGTATGATTGTGTGAAGGTATATTTACGTTGGCCAGTGTTACTGAACTTGCACCACCACTGGCACCAGGATTATAACTGCTACCAGCACCGACAATAAATTGATTGCGTAGATCTGGAGTTCCGTTGCTGCCGTCGCACAGTTGCCACCCAGCTGGAATATTCAAAGTTGTACCACCCCACATCACTATAACTCCAAGCGGCAATACATTTTGCACAAATGCTGTGGTTGCCACATTGGTACTGTTGTCACTGTATGATTCGGTAGTTGCTGTGGAATTTGTCAGCTGAGCCGACGTGAAAGTGTTGTTAACGCCAACCACTCCAGAAACATTGCCGCCGGTAATCAATGCATTGGCAGTTGAAAAATTATTAAATGTACCTTGTGTGCCCACTACAAAAGATACACCAGCTATTTGACCACCTGTAATCACTGCGTTGCCAGTTGATATATTGGCAAATTGAGCTGTGGTTGCAGAAGTGCGAACAATACCAGTGACATTGCCCCCGGTGATTTGAGCATTGGCTGAACTAAAATTGGTTGCTACTTCAGTTGTTATTGTGGAATTGGTTGCAGTTGATGTGGTAACAGATACTGCTGTTAGTCCAGTAGCGGATCCTCCAGTAATTTGCGCATTGCCTGAGCTGAAGTTTGTGGCTTGTAATGTGGTAAATGTGCCACTGGTATCTCCAGTGATTGAACCACCAGTGATCACTGCGTTGCCTGAGCTGAAGTTTGTGGCTTGTAATGTGGTAAATGTGCCACTGGTATCTCCAGTGATTGAACCACCAGTGATCACTGCGTTGCCTGAGCTGAAGTTTGTGGCCACAATGCAATAACTGGTTGCATTGCCGGTCAGGTTACCATACACGTTTGTGGCTGTTACCACGGCACCAGTCAGGTTGCCAGTGACGTTGCCAGTTAGGTTGCCATACACGTTTGTGGCTGTTACCACAGCACCAGTCAGGTTGCCAACGACATTTCCTGTGACATTTCCCACAAGATTGGAATTAATAGTTGCAGGTATACCACTGTTAAAAGTGATGCCAGGATTGATTTGTGCGAACCCAGAAATACCAACGCTGGGAGTAAAAGCAGGATCTCCGCTTACAATAGCATAAGTTTGTGTACCGTACTTTAATTCTAATATGTTGTGTTGGTTGGTACCGTCGCTGACCTGTACAGGAATAGCACCACTGATACCTTGTGTTTTTGTGTATATTGGGCCTACCAATTGATATGCTGTACCATCATACACTGAAAGCTGATTGGTTGTGGTATTGAACCAGCTGTCCCCAGTTCTTGTAAGAGTTGGAGTAACAGCAGCCACTGCGGTAGTTCCGCCCACAGTGACATATCCATCTGTGGTATAGACTTTCAAGGTTTGATTGCCTTTGTCAAACCACAATTGACCGTACAAACTGGGCTGTGTAGGCGGTGTAGTTTTGGCAAAATTTTCCAGTAACGCTACCAGATTTATATCAAGGAATTCGCCGTAGCCAGCATAATTTGGGCCAGGAAGGCTCAATGCAGTAGAACTTTGATTCAACGCACCATCAATAATGTTGAATGTAACTGTTCCATCGGTATTTGTAAAATTATATGGCATATTTTGTCTCTTTTACTTATTTATCGCTTTATTGCTGTATTACAAGTGTGACAATGCATGGTCGCCTGGAACACTAAAGGTATGTACCACATATACTGTTCCTTCTGTTCCGGCGCTGTAAACCTGTATTGTTCCTCCAGCAAATAGTGGAAATCCTGACAGACTGGTATATCCCACAATCACTGCTCCAGATCCGCCAGTACCAGCACCAGTTGCTCCGCCATGCAAACAGCCGCCGCCACCTCCACCAGTTCCATCTACACCATTGCCGCCATTTCCGTCTCCGCCACCACCTACACCACCTGCTCCACCGGGACCGCTACCGCCGTAGCCCTGTGCGCCATAACCGCCACCACCTCCACCACCCACAGTAACAGGTTGGCCACCAATGATAAATGTTGCTCCAGGTCCACCCTGGCCGCCTTGATTTCCGTTTGAGCCTCCGCCTGCACCGGCATAACCACCACCACCGCCGCCACCGGCTGCTCCGTATCCTTGCCAATTACCAGTTCCGCCAGCATTGCCTTGTCCTGATACTGCACCGCCACCACCTTGTGGGTAATCGAAACCGGTGCCACCACCACCAGATCCACCTGATTTTCCGTTGCCGCCCGAGGGTAAACCGCTACCGCCACCACCAGCACCGCCGCCAATGGCTATGCTGCCAATGCGTTCTTGTTGTCCATTCAACGGACTTCTTGTGTTCCAGACCACGCTACCAGCTGAATCAATCAGTGCTGCAGCCACTGATCCTGGACTGCCACTGTCAGCGTTGTATGCCGTAACAGATATAGTGGTTACTCCAGATGGTATACTAACAGTGGTTTGGGCAGTTTCCCACCATTGGTATTCTGACAATAAATTACCACTGCCATTGATGGTTATGCTGTTGACATAGTTGTCGGCACTGGCTATCAAAGTATATTCGCCACCGGTAATCAAATAGGTAGTATAGTTCAGTGTGATAGTGTCGTTTGGTGCGTAAGGTGCGTTCCATACTCCGTAATTGTTTAAAAAATTGTTGTAGACTCCATTGCTTTGTGCATATAGAGGTTGATCGCAGGTGTCAGTAAAGAGTGTAACTGCACCCCAACTTGAATTGCCACCATTGTTATCTGCGGTACCACCTGCACCAACTGTTAGATTGTATGTTCCGTAGGCACAATCCAGTGATTGATTTTTTAATAAGATAACTCCGCCGGCTCCACCACCACCGCCACCTTCCCATCCACTTGGGTATCCACCACCGCCACCGCCACCTACTATCAATACATCCGCTGTGACCCGATCAGGTGGCCAAAATTGTTTCCATGCGCCGTTGACGTTGGTATAACCAGCTTTGATTTTGTCCCATGGACCATAATTTTGTGGTATAGAAGTCAGTGTGTCCGAACTGGTAAATGTATGAGTATATGTTGTTCCCGATGTTGTTACAGTACCACCAAAAAAATACGGAGATCCACTGGTGCTGGTATAGACAATTTGTACCACCCCATCCGCACCAGGTGCGCCACGGCCGCCATAGTTTTTACCACCACCGCCACCACCGCCATATGCATAGCCAGCGGTATTATTACCAGCGTTCCACCCAGCACCGTACCCGCCATGTCCAGCTAATCCGCCACCTTGGCCGTTTCCACCAGGTTCAGCTGATCCGTTGTTGCCATCTATTTCTCCACCACCACCGCCAGCGCCTGCAATTGGTCCATCAATTGCACCATCGCCACCATGGTTATTACCGCCGCGAGCACCTGCTCCGCCGTAGCCACCATTGGCATTGTAGTCACCGCCTGATGCAACACCGCCGGGTGCAGGACCGCCAAACACATTAGATCCAGCTGCGCCGCCACCGGCTGTTATTGATCGTGTATCTCCAGTAAATTTACTTGCGGATCCGGGTGCGTATGCACCGCCACCAGTGCCAACCACCACTGACCACGAACCTGGAAAATTTAACAACATGTTGGCCTGAGCAGTTGCTCCGCCACCGCCACCTCCGCCAGCATCAGACCCACCACCGCCACCTCCACCCACAGCAGTCACAGTCACAGGAACGCTGAAATTGCGTACTGGATCTAATGTACCTGATGCAGTAAATGCGTGTGTGTATACGGTGCCAGATGCGTCAACTGTGGCTTGACCACCGGTAAAAATTATACCTTGATAGCTAACATAGCGTACTAATATTACACCTGAACCGCCAGCACCCACTGGGGTTCCACCAGCAAATTCACCTGATGCTGTACCGGCACCACCGCCGCCGGTATTGGGTAATCCGTTGGGACTGGCCGGACTTCCGCCGCCACCTACGCCGCCTTGATTTCCATAGCCAATTTGAGTGTGCGATAAACTTTGATATCCGCCACCAGCACCACCACCAGCAAAATATCCATTTTGTCCATAGGCCGCAAAATCAGCAAAATATAGTCCAGCTCCGCCTGGCCCTGTGTCACCTGCAGCACCTGCTCCGCCTCCGCCTGCACCAATGGTATAGTTGGATCCGCCACGACTGCCAGAAGTTCCACCAGCATGACCGTAACTGGCTGTACCACCTGATCCAGGTATGGCTGCACCGCCCACGCCCGACCAATTTCCGCCACCGCCACCAGATCCGCCAGCAGATCCTGTGCTTCCGGCGTTTACTCCAGCACCAGCAGTACCACCACCAACGGCTGTGATATTTACTGCACCACCAGAAAAATTGGAATTGGCACCATTTTGGCCAGGACTTCCGCCACCACCGACTGTTGCTGTAAATGATTGTCCTACCGGAACTGCGATTCCGCTGTGATATTCGATACCACCGGCTCCACCGCCACCATCATTTTGGCCGCCACCGCCTCCGGCTACAACCAGAATTTCTAAATTGATGGTGGTGGCACCCAGACTGTATGATCCGGTGTTGACAGCAGGTAATTTTGTAGGAACCCACGTGCCGTTGTTGTTATACCAAATATTTCTTGACATTGTTTAGCCTATTTGGAACCAGAAATCTCCTGGATTTCC
>Ga0164297_10002166_pt1 | contig 19812 bp, 15 predicted proteins | sample GEODES058metaG_FD_113539 | JGI IMG/M metagenome (GOLD analysis project Ga0164297, IMG submission 113539) | Dystrophic lake water microbial communities from Trout Bog Lake, Wisconsin, USA - GEODES058 metaG | ecosystem: Environmental > Aquatic > Freshwater > Lake | place: USA: Trout Bog Lake... | reverse complement strand
TAGCGGCCATTCCAGCGCCCGCCGAGGCGCTCCACAATGGTGAGAGTCTCAGCCGTGGGTTGATAGCGCATGGCAAGCAGTCCTGATCATGGTGGGTTCAGCCACGGCAATGGCGGCAGCCAGTGCCGTCGCAGCAATCGGCCCAGGCGCTGATGTGGAGGGTCGATCCGTCCTTGAAACGCGCAGACACACCAGTGGCGTATTCCAGCGTGCTGGCGTCGCGGTCGAGCTCGAAGCGCCAGTCCTCCTCAAGCCTTTCCCATACCTCGTAGATGTGGACGAGGTTGCAGTTGAAGTCGGGAAAGGAATGGCGCGCGAGGTCGGCGATGGTGACCTCGGCGCCGAACCGTTCGTGGGCGCGGTCGACGACAAGCTGCCCGCACATCAGTAATCCTCGGGCAGCAGGATGGTCATCACCCGCGTGGTGACCGAGGCGTCGGACGGATCCTCCGAGCCGAATTCCATGGCCGCGTCATAATAGTCGATCTTCATCCACACCTTGCGGCCGAGGAACTCGATGGCGGCGAAATCGCGCTCGGGGCTGTCCTCGGAGAAGGTGCAATGACGAAAGGCCGCCATCAGGCGGGCTTGCAGGACGATAGGCTCTTCGGGCGTGCCCTCGGCCTCGGCCAGTCTTTCGAGGCAATTGCGGGTGATGACAACGCGGGCCGTCCGATCGAGGCCAAGGCGGGTGCGGTCATTGAGCCGGGCGATCTGTTCCAGGCGCGCGTCAGCGCCCGCCGGCGTGGCGGTGGTCAGCATGATGGTTCTCCGGTGGTGGGGTTCAGGCTCCAGGCGTGGTGAGCGCGGCCAGTGCGGGATCGATGGCGAAGCCGAGCGCTTGGGCCAGCGCGATGGCGGCCGCGATGTCGTCGGCGCTGATGTTGAAGGCGGCGGCGAAATCGCCCAGCGTCTGATGCGCCTTGGGCTGGACGCCATGGAGGTTGCCCGTCACCTGGGTGACGGCAAAGGGCCAGCAATGGGCCACGCCGACGACGCCTTCCGGCAGGATCAGCAGCGTGTCCCCGCTGGCGATCCGATCGTCTGTCTGGGTGGCGTCGTAGGCGTTACCTGTACTGGCAAAGCCATGAATGCGCCGGGGCGTGAAGGCGAAGCGTTCGCTATCCGTGAGCATCGAGGGGGCAACTTTCGGGCGAGCGGAATTGCTCGCCACGCCACCTTCCACCTCAACTCTTTGGCTGGCGCCCACGCTTGGTGATTTTGGACACCTGTGGCTTTCGGAAGTTCAGGCGCGCGCCCGTTGCAAGCAGCGCGGCTGCAAAGGCGCCATGCGCCTTGCCATGCCGCAGCGCGGGGGAACGAAGGGTTTTGTTGGGGGCATTGCCTGATTAACCCCTCGTGACTGCAAAATATTGCGCTATGCAGGTGTCGTCACCGAATGGATGAGGACATTATTTCCATGGCCGATGAAACGCTGCTGACGCTGGCTGCCGATATTGTTTCCGCCCATGTCAGCCACAATGCCGTTGCGGCTGACCAACTGCCTGTGCTGATCCAATCAGTCTATACCTCGCTGGCTGGCCTAGGTCAGGCGCCCGCTCCGGTGGAAGAAAAGCGCGAGCCTGCGGTCTCGGTGCGATCCTCGGTAAAGGCCGATGCCATCACCTGCCTCGAATGCGGCGCGAAAATGAAGATGCTCAAGCGGCACCTTTCAACAGACCACGGTCTGAGCCCTGCCGAGTACCGCACCCGCTGGAACCTGGCCGCCGATTATCCGATGGTCGCGCCTGATTACGCTGCAAAGCGCAAGGAACTGGCGGTCAAGATCGGTCTTGGCCGCAAACCGAAGGTGGTGGCGGAAGTGGTGCCCGCGCCGAAGGCAAAGGCGACCCGGCGGAAGACGCAGGCGACGCCTGTGTAAGAGCGCTTCGGGAAGATAACTGTCATCGCGCACGTCAACGAAGCCAGCCCCCAGGATGTCAATTTAGTATGCTCGATCAGATGTTTACTGCGGAGAACTTCCGTCGTATTTACGATGCCGAGAACCGCAAGGGTCTTGATCTGGCGAGCCGTTACTTTCCGACGCTCGAACCGCTCACGCTCACTGTCCGCGAGAAGGTGCAGGACATCCGCGACCACCGCGCCAAACATGCGACGATGGCGGCAGATGTGTTCGAGGCAACCTTACTCGACCTCAAAAAGAAACTGGCAGACGCGAAGGCGGAGAAATCGACCGCCGTCGATGCGCTGATGGACGAGATCAGTCAGAAGGTACTCAAACCCGCCTTCAAGATCGAACTGGCCAAAAAGGACGGTCCAAACGGGAAGCCGGTTTTCTGCATCGATGCCGAGCCCGAAACCTTCTTTGTCGTCAAGCAGCTCCAGCGCAACGTTCACCGCATCTACGGGGTCAAGCAAGCGAACCGGCACGAACTTGTCTGCCAGATTCGTGATATGCTGGGCAACAATTTTCCATTTGAGTTGGTTCGAACCGATATCTCCTCATTTTATGAGAGTATCGAGAGGAAAAAGCTGCTCGAAAAGCTCGATAGCGACCAGCTTCTAAGCCCGACATCGAAGAAGTACATCAAGCAAATCCTTGTTTCCTATGGCGCGAAATCCGGCACCGTCGTTGGCATTCCGCGCGGGGTCGGCATCAGTGCCTACCTCGCCGAATTATATCTGCGTCCCGTAGATAACGACATCCGGGCAATTCCCGGGTTGGTTCTCTATTGCCGCTTCGTCGATGATATTGTGTCTGTTTTCGCGCGGCCTCCGGCCGGCGAAAACCTCGGCTCCTATAAAGACCGGATCATAGACATCTTAGGTCAGCACGCTCTGACTCATAATGCGGCGAAAACAAATGAGTTTGCTTTCCCGGATCCGAATCCACTGACCTTCGAATACCTCGGCTACAAATTCGTCATTTCCGCCGGAGAGTGCAAGATCGGTCCCAGTACGGCGAAGGTGGATAAATATCGCACGCGCATGAAAGCGGCGTTCGAAGAGTATTGGCTGGAGCGCTCGCTGCGCACGCGGCGCGCCTATCGCGAGCTGATCTGGCGCATCAAATTTCTGACAGGAAACACGCGGCTGTCAAACAGCAAATCGCGTGCTGTTGCCGGCATCTATTACAACAATTCGATCGTGACCGATCTGTCCAGCTTCCGCCAGCTTGACCAGGAACTGAAGGCGCTGATCGCCACCTTGCACAGCAGCAGCCTGCAAAAGCAGTTAAAAAAGCTCAAATTCACCACCGGCTTTGAGCAGCGCCGATATCACCATTTTAGCGCGCGGGAATTGCAAACAATCGTGAGGGCTTGGAAGCATGCCTAAGCGCCGCGTCTCCCTCACTCACCGGAAACAACGCTCAATCCTCACGGACATGTTGCCGTTCGAGGTGCCCCCGACGTTTTCCAACCGGGGCTATTATCGCTTCCTGCGCGATAATAGCGTCGAGATTGAGAAAAGCCAATTGCGCTGGGTCTGCAAGAGCGACGCGCTCGACCGCACGATGCAGCTTTTGTTCGGCATTAAGGCCGGAACGCCCGTCACTGCTGAGGTCGTGACCGAATGGGGCAAGGAGAAAACCAGACGGTCGGTTCCCTACAACAAGTGCGAAATGGCGACGATCCCGTTCAATTTCAGGGTCGCGCATAACTTGGATGGTCGCACTTTGAGCGTTGTTCATCCGCGCAACCAGGTAGCGGTCGCCAGCTTCTACGCCAACCATAGCGCGCTGATCATCTATCATACGTCACTCAGCGAATTTTCTATCCGCCGCCCGGTGTCGGTGTCCCGCTATGCCTATTTCAAGGACAAGCTGCATGAAGAGCGGCTGGATTCCGTGGCGGGGCTGGAAGAGGAGGATCGCGAGTACGAGCAGCTCGGCTCCTATTTCGTTTACCGGAAATACCGGAACATCCATCGCTTCTTCGAATCCTACAAATATCATCGTTGCGAAAAGAAGTACGACGCGATGGTGCAGATCGACGTAAGCAAGTGCTTCGACAGCATCTATACCCATTCGCTTCCTTGGGCTATTTTGGGGAAGGACCAGACGAAATTCAGCCTTAAGCCTTCTAAGTTCACATTCGGAGGGCGCTTCGACGCCCTCATGCAAAATCTGAATCATAACGAGACCAACGGCATCGTCATCGGCCCCGAGTTTTCGCGGATTTTTGCCGAGATCATTTTGCAGTCGGTCGATGCCGAGCTCCTGCGGCAGTTGGCGAAAGCAAACCTGCGGCACAAGGTTGACTACGAGATTTTCCGATACGTTGATGACTTCTTCGTTTTCTACAACAATGATTCCACTCAGTTCAAGGTTTTCGAAACTCTTCAGGAGATACTAAAGGGAAAGAAACTCAGCATCAACACGGCGAAAATCAAGTATTATAAGAAGCCAATCATCACCGAAATTACAATTGCCAAGGAGCGGGTTTCAGCGCTTCTGAACGACGAAATCAATCCGGCCTGCGAGGAAGAGCCCTTGGGCGATCCCGCCAAGCCGCCGCAGAAAAAGTTGGTCTGCGGCATAAATGCGAACCGGCTAATCATCCGCTACAAGGCTGCCATCAAGGAAGCTGGCGTCACCTACGGCGACCTGCTGAATTACACGTTCGCGATCATTGAGAACAAAATCGAGAAACTCTTCAAGGCCTACGTCGAGAGCGACAAAGCGGACCGAGACCGCAGGCGTCTGTCCAATGCTGTGCTGGCGATCATGGAGTTTGCCTTCTTCGCCTATTCCGCGAGCCCGAAAGTCAATCATACCATCCGCATCTGTCGGATGATCGCGACCTCGGTGGACTTCGTCCACGCACAGGGGCTGCCCTACGAGCAGAAGCACCTGCTGTTTAAGTACGTTCACGACAACGTAATGCAGCAGCTCGAAAAGAACACGATGAGCGAGCATCGCGAGGTTGAAAGCCTCTACCTGCTGATTTCGCTTTCGCAGATCGGGCGGGAATACTGGCTACCGATTTCCGTGTTGCTGCGTCATTTCCTGATTCAAGAGGAAAAGGAGACCGGAAATTACATCCGGCCCTCCGGCTTCATGAACCATTTTTCGATCACAGTCCTGCTATCTTATATTAAGCATAAGGTCAGGTACGCAAAACTGAAAGCCTTCATCGAAGCGGAAATTCTCGCCAAACTTGAATACATGAAAGTGCATTGTCCCGACGACGCCGAGACGCTGATCATGCTGCTCGATCTCATCGTTTGCCCCTACATCAGCGATCCAACTAAAGATGCGATCGGCGCAATCTTCGGGCTGGATGCCGCCGGTCTGGCCAACGTTCAGGCGACGAACGACCATTGGTTCACCGCTTGGGGCGAGAAATTCGATCTCGGCAAAGAGCTGGACGCCAAGCGCAGCCGTGAGGTATACTAAGCGTGGCGCTCCGCTCTACCCTTAATGGCTGTTGGCAGCTCACACACAAGCGCCCACCTATCCCCTGTATCAATCGGCGGGCCGGGTAACGGGACGGTCGGAGCGGGCCGTTTCCCACCCATCATCATCGACTGAGGGCGCAAGACAACGTCGGAAATCGTCGAGATCGTAACTTGTTTACTGCGGCATGGATGGCCCGTTTTAGGATATGCTGCGGCGGCGCCGAATGGCTGAAAGTGGGGCGCTTAACTGCTAGACGGCTTTCCGCTGAGCGAATGTAAGGTTGTGCTGGGAGCTGCCGTTCTACGCCCGATCGACGAACGGCGAATCTTGGTCGTTTCCGATCGCCCCTGTCGATTTCGATCAAGCCCGACTGACTGCAAGCTCTGGCCTGCCGTCTTCAATCTGATCATTCACCGGCACGGCCGTTTGACGTTAAGCCATACCAAACTCGCGCAGCAACTCCCGCAACGGCTCCTGCTGCTGAAGCAGCGCATCCAAGCAATCCGCAGCGCTGTCGGCGAATGCCTCATGGTCAGGATCGCTCATGTCGAGCACCTGCGCGACAGCTCGCAGGAGCCGCAGCATGGCAGGCGCACGCGTCATGAGGCGCAGATTGGCCAGCGCCTCGTCATAATGGCGGGCTCCGGCCTGCCTGACTGTGCCGATGCAGATGTAGCTGCCGGACACCGGATCCATGGTCGTGATCTCGGCAACCCAGTGGAACGGCCAATCAGCGGTGGTCCGGCAAAGGCTGCCTTCGCGCCATTCGCCAGGGGTGAGGAATCGGGACATGATGATCTCCATAGAAAGCACGATCAGGCGGCTTCGAGCCAAGGCTGATCGACAGGCTGATGGATAGGAGCAAAGCCGAGGCGTGCTGCGGCGGCCTCGAAAGTCGGCGCGATGCTAGTGAGCCAATGGCGGGCGGGGCCGGAAACATCGCTCCATTCGCAGCGGATGCGGTAATCGCGGTCGATCCGCTCAGCGATCCAGACGGCGGCTTGGCCATCGAGGCAGGTTAGGCCGATGTCGGCATAGGGATTGCGCAGCAGCGCGCGATGCGCAGTCCCCCGCCAGCGGTGGATGGGATCGAAGGAGCGCATATCCTCCCGCATTTCGATACGGATCGCTGCCACCAGATCGAGATAGGTAGGATACCAGTCAGCGGGCGAAATGCCGGACATGGTGCGGCAGGCAGCCTGCGCGCCATCAGGTCAGATGGAGGCGATGGCCATGGCGCGCCTCATGCAGCCAGCGGCAAAGGCGCCGCCGCCGCCTTGTGCGCCGCGTGGATCCAGTCGGCGGCGGCCTGCGCTTGCGCGGCGGCGTTGAAGATCGCCTTGGGATCGTGGCGCAAGGCACCCAGCCAACTGGCGAGATAGGCGGCGTGGTCGGGCCGCGGCGTGTAGGCGAGCCCCAGATCGGCCATCAGGTAGCTGGCGCCCAACTCGGCAACCAGTTCCTCGCGTGCCCGAATGCTGCGCTCCTTGTGATAATCGCGCAGCGTCTCACGGGCCAACCTGTCCACATGCCCACTGGCGTGGGTGACCTCATGTGCGAGTGTGGACATAAGGTCGAGGTCATGGTCGAAGGCCGTGCGCTCGGGCATGAAGACCTTGTCGATGTCGGGGCGGTAATAGGCATCGTGCAGCCCGTATTCGACCGGGATGCCAAGCCCTTCGAGAAAGGCCAGCGCGTCGGCAATGGAAGTGGTGACAGGCGCGACCTCCTTCTCCGGCGTGTCCTCGGCGCCATCGACCTGATCACGGTTGAAGACGACGAAGCTGCGCGCGAAGAAGCGGGCGCGGCTATCGCCTTCGCCGCCCGCTTCAGCGGCGGCATCGCCGCGCTCGACCTTTTTCCAGAGGATGACATGGGTGCCGATCGCACCTTTGCGGACCTGGCCGCCATTGGCGTGCCATTGCTGATAGGTCGCCCAGATGCCCGAGGCGTAGCCGCAGGCATCGGCGGTGGCCCAGAGGACGAGGCGGTTGATGCCGGAATAGCGCCGACCGGCGACGCTGGTCGGGCGCATAACCGGCGCACCGGAATGGTGCCAGGGCATCCGCCATTCGCCCACGCCAGATTCGATCGCGGCGACAAGCTGGGCGGTGACGGTGGCATAAATGTCGTGACGGGGCTTCATGGGATGGTCTCCTCCTGATCCGAGCCTTGCTCGCGCGTTCTCATCCTCCTCCCGCTCTGGCGCGGAAGGAGGATCGGTTCGGTGGCTGTTCGAGGTTTGAGGGTCAGGCTGCTTGGTTGAGCGGGCCGTCGGCATCGTTCTGATTGGCGGCGTCGAGGGGCAGATCTTCAGGCGCATCAAGCTCGGCCTCAGGCGCGATACCGTCACCGACAGGATCACCCGAAACGCCTCCAAAGCGCATCACATCGGGCGCCCAGGCAAGCGCCTTAGCCTTGATCTCGGGCTCGATGATCGTGTCGCCAGAACACAGGCGCGCAGCAGCCGTCGCCAGTTCGGTCTTCTTGGCCGCCGCATAGCGCAGGGCGATTTCGGGATCGAACCCGCCCAGAATGCTGAGGATCTGCGCCTTCTTGATGCGGTCGAAGAAGTTCTCTGCGCCGGGCCGCCAGTGTTGGGCCATATCGATGCCGATCTCGGCGCCCAGACGGCTCTGGAACTCGCAAGCGTGTGTGCCGCTGGCAAGGCTGGCTTTGAGGCTCTGGCTGACGGCATAGGCGAGCCAGCCAGCCTTCACGCCATCGTCCAGCGACCGGAAGGCGAGGAAAGAGGCGAAGCTGTCCTCCTCGCTGGCCCAGTCGCTGGGCAGGTTGGCGCGCTGCTGCTCGAGTTCGGTCACCGCGGAACTGGCCGGAATGCCGGTCAGGCCCGCAGGTTCGTTCCGGTCAGTGATGCGGATGGTGCAGCCGGTATCGGAATAGCCGAAATGCCCGGCATGATCGCGCGCCAGGCTGAAGATCGCCAGATCGAGCGCTAGCGCCGGATCATGGGCGATGTGCAGTGCCAGCACATCGCGGCGATCCTTGGCCATCTGCTCTTCGAGCGAGCGCGGCAGGCCGGCCGAAGGCGCGGGTTCCTCGCCCTCGGTCTCAATGTCACTGGGGGTTTCACCCGATGCACTGGGCCGCCGTGCGGGCTTCGTCGCGGTGTAATAGGTTTCGAGCAGGCGCGGCTGACCATCCTTGCCCAGCACAAGGAAGGTGCCGACATTGGGCCTGTCCTCGTCAGGAATCAGCAAATCGGTGTCGGAGAGCCGGTCATGCTCGGCATCGAGCGCGTTATATTCCGCCTCCAGCGCCTCGACATCATCGCCGTCATCGGGCGCGTCGAGGATCTCGGAAATCTCGGTCATGCGGTCGGAGATTTCGTCCATACGGGCCAGTGCCTCGGCGCTGGGTTCGGCGCGACGAGGCCAGTAGGCATGGAGATCCTTGGTCTCGTCATAGGTGACGTGGGTCGCCAGCGTGGGCTTGACCCAGGCGAGCTTGGAGCCGAGTTCGGCCACCTCGGCCTCATGCGCCAGCTTCTTGGCGGCGAGGTCCATGGCAAGATCGCCATCGAGCCACCGGCCTTCGCCATCGGCGGCGAAAAGGTCGCGCTCGACCCGACCACCGCAGGCGACATATTCGGTTTCGCCCAGGAAGCGGGCGATGGGGTGATCAGCCGAGAGGCTTTCCTCGGCAATGGCCCGGCGGATGGCCTGTGGATTTTCAGCCTGCCAACTCGTCGACAAGCGCTCCCATGCTGCTGCCTGTCGCTCACGGTCGCCGGTCGAGCCGTAGGCCATAGCGACATCGAGCGTGATCTCGCCCGCAGCCAGCGCGGCGAAGATTGGCTCGGCCAGATCGGCAATGCGCAGGCGCCCCTGCACATGGCGGACTGTCACGCCGAAACGGCGCGCAACGGCTTCGGCATCGGCGCCGCCATCGACGATGTCGCGATAGGCTCGTGCTTCATCCGCCGGTGTCATGGCCTCGCGGATCAGGTTTTCAGCAAGGCTGATCTCGCGCGCGGCGGCGTCCTCGTTCTCGCAGAGGCGTACATCGATCGCGTAATCCTTCGGCAGCACGCCGCGTTCGATCAGCAGACCGATCGCGCGCCAGCGGCGGCCGCCGGCGTGGACATCGTAGAGGGTCTTCTTGCCCGCCGAGGGGCTGACGATCAGTGGCTGCAACAGGCCGTGTTCAACGATGCTCGCGGCCAGGGCCTCAAGGCCCGCGTCGCCATTGGCCTTGCGAACGTTGCTCTCGGAAAGACGCAGCTTGGCGTGCGTCAGGGTGGTGGACTGCATGATGGGGTCTCCCGCGCTTGGGTCGAGAGGCCCAGATCATGGTGACGCTTTCGCCTCCAGGGGGCCTCGCCCCCATGGCTTTCCCCTTTTCTCTGGACGCTTGTTCCCTGGGGCGCGACTGACCGCTAAAGCAGCGATCCGAACAGCTTGCATCGCCGATTCCCTCGCGCAGCCTTGCAAAAGCGCCTCTTGAAAAAATGACCTTTAAGGTGTATTGAGTATGCCGGTAAAGCGGACCCCGCACCATGACCTCAAGGCGATCCAGGCCAAGTTTGCCGATGTGGACACGCTTGAGATCACGAGCAAGGCGGCCCGCGATGCCCAGAAGATCGGCTATTCGCTCGAGGATATTGTCGATGTCGTGCAAGCGCTGGAACCGGGTGATTTCATCAAGTCCGAGACCGCGCATAACCCGCCGAACCATCGGCTGTGGCACGACACCTACAACATCCCTTGCGATGGCCTTTGGTTGTATCTGAAGTTTGCCGGCGAGACATTGATCGATGTCGTGCTGACATCCTTCAAGGAGGTTTGAGATGAGCGAGACGCGAATTCACCCCGAGACGGGTCAGGAACTGCGCCGCGACACGCGCCCGCAGACGGTGTGCGTCGGCTCGCTCTCGCGCGTCGTCGACGTGCCGGGCTGGTATCCTGATGGCGATGGGGACGCCATCCATAGCGGCGAGGATCTGCGCGCCTTTAACGAGGCGTTCAAGGAACTCCGCGAGGCCTATGCTGCCCGCATCAAGACTGTGCGGAAAAAGCTCGGCCTGACCCAGGAAGAGGCCGGCGTTATCATTGGCGGTGGCAAGCGGGCTTTTCAGAAATATGAAAGTGGTCGCACGCCGCCGAGTGATGCAGCAGTGGGCCTCATCGAGATCCTGGCCCGTCATCCCGAGGAGGTCGCAACTCTGCGGTCGTTCCGCATGGCGACACCAAAGGCGATGACGCCGGATCCGCGCTCTTCTGGTGCGCCCTCGCCGATCGACAAACGCATCAAGCGCGGTGTCCGCAACGCCGCAGCTTGATGGCCTTGATGTGAGTTTCGTTACGCCGCCAACGCCTGAACGATCTCCCGAGCGCTGTTCACCGGCATAAACAGCCGGGTCTGATAGGCAATGATCTCAGTGAAGCACCCCTTGGCTTTCCACGATGGCAGGGCGCGGGGATCGAAGCCGACGACCTCAAGCCGCTGCTCACCATTCACGCGGGAACGCTTGAGGCTGGTGCCAGACAAGGCATCGATAGGCACCACCTTACCGGCCAGCGCCGCCTCCACCAGTTGATCGGGCGAGAGCGCAATCCGATCGCCGATGCCCAGCTTGTCGAGCAGCATGTTGACCGCCTCTGCGGGCACGATGCGGCCGAGCAGTGACCGACCATCCTGGGTGACGAGGCGGCGAACCTGTGCCTCATCGCCCAGCAGGTTCCAGATCGGCAGCAGGCGACCAGTCGCAAGGTAAAACCGCTCGGTGTAAGGTTTGGTGGCCAGATCATCGGCCTCGACCTGCCAGGCCTGCTCGAAAGCCTCGCGCTCGCAATCGTCCCAGTGGCTTTCGGCGAGTTCGTCGGCGGTGATCCAACTCCGCCCGCCGGGGCGATGCAGCGTGAAGCTGGCGACCGGCGTGCCATCATCCATCAGGCGGGTTCGCTCAGGGATCAGCAGCGCCACCCTCGAGGACCGGCCATTGCGCAGCAGCCGTGTCTTGGGGCCGATGCGCTTCGCGATCTCGACGAACGGGGTGAACTTGGGCGCCCATTGGGCTTCGAGCGTGAGGAGCTGGGTCGAAGCGCCATTGGCATCCTCGCGCAGGATCCGTTCCTCGATGATGGTGAGCTTGTCGGCCACCAGCGTCTCGACGCCCGCGTCGAAAGTGCCCGCCTTGCGGGCTGCATCGATCCGTGCCTCGACCAGCCCCAGGAATTCATCGAACACGGCGTTCTGGAGCGCGATAGGCAGCGCCAGAATGCGGTTGAGCCAGCGCTGGATCGGTGGGAGGTTGTCGGTCAGGCAGCCTTCCTGCTCAAGCTGGAGGCCGGTGCGCTCGCAGAAGTCGGCAAAGGCGATGCTGGAGAGCTTGCCTTGATGCAGCAGATGATACCAGCGGGTCAGCGCCTCGCGGGCGTAATCGCTCTCGAGGTTGTCGGCAGGATCGAACAGGTTCTGCCCGCCCGTCTGCCGCTGGCCACGCGTCAGCGCGCCAAGCGCATCGAGGCGGCGGGCGATGGTCGAGATGAACCGCCGTTCGCCGCGGCAATCGGTGGTGACGGGGCGGAACACCGGCGCCGACGCCTGATGCGTGCGGTTGGTGCGGCCAAGGCCTTGGATGGCACGGTCAGCACGCCAGCCCGGCTCCAGAAGGAAGTGCATTCGGCGCTGCTGGTTCTTGGCGTCGAGGCTCGCGTGGTAGGAGCGGCCCGTGCCGCCCGCATCCGAGAAGACGAGGATGCGCTTGGCCCCGCCCATGAAGGCGTTGGCGTCGGCCAGCGACTGGTTGGCGGTGCGCGATTCAAGCCGCTGGCTACCATCAGGCAAGGTCACCAGACGGCGCGTCCGGCCAGTGATCTCGGCCACCGCATCAGTGCCAAACCGGGAGATGATCGCGTCGAGCGCGGGCACGATGGGCGGCAGCGCGCCCAACAGCTCCAGTGTCTCGGCCTTGATCCGCAGGGCTTCCTGCGAATGAACCGGATTGCCCGCCACATCGACCATTGGGCGCGAACGTTCATTGCCGTCTTCGTCCCAATAGCTTTCCATCGCGCGGGTCGGGAAGGCATTGTCGAGATAGTCGGCCACGATCTCGCGGGGCGAGAGGTCGAGCTGGATTTCGGCGCGATCCTCGGCCGAAAGGTCTGCCAGGCGCCGGTCGAGCAAAGCTTCTGCGGTCGAGACCAGTTGGATGACGACACTGTGGTCGGTGGCCAGTGCCTCCTCGATCGCGGGGAGCAGCGAGGGCAGTTTCATCGACAGCAGAAGCTGGCCGAAGAAGCGCTGCTTCGAGCTTTCGAAGCGCGAGCGCGCCGCCGACAGCGCCTGGCCGTTGAGGGTCTTGCCCTCCAAAGGGTCAACCACGCCCGATGCACCAAGCGCTGCCTCAAGGTTGCGATGGATGATCGCCCAGGCATCGGCATAGGCGTCGAAATCGGCGATCTGGCGCGGGGTCAGCGCATGTTCGAGGATGTCGTACTCGACCCCAGCATAGGACAGCGCGCGTGCAGTATAGACGCCCATGGCCTTCAATTCGCGGGCGACCAGTTCCATCGCCGCAATGCCGCCTTCGCGAATGCGCGCGATGAAGGAGGTGCGATCCGGAAAGGCCGTGCCTTCACCCCATAGCCCAAGCCGCGTGGCGTAGGCCAGATTGTTCACGTCCGAAGCGCCCGTGGCAGAGGCATAGATCACCCGAGCGCGCGGCAGGCGGTTCTGCAATTCGACACCGACGATGCCTTGCTGGGAACCTTTGGTGGCGCCGAACCGTCCTTCACCGCCGGCAACACCGCCCATCGCGTGCGCCTCGTCGAACAGGATCACGCCGTCGAAATCCGGCGTCAGCCACTCGAGCAATTGCTGGAGGCGGGTCTTCTCGCCGGTGCCGCTGCGCAGCGTGGCATAGGAGGCAAACAGGATCCCATCGGCTTGCCGGATCTTCGCTTCAGGCTTGATCTTGGAGAGCGGTTGAATGTCGAGCGCGATGCCCCCAAGCGCCTGCCAATCGCGGCGCGCGTCCTCGATCAGGGCATTGCTCTCGCTGATCCAGAGATGGCGGCGGTGCCCGCGCAGCCACTGATCCATCAGGATCGAGGCAAGCTGGCGGCCTTTGCCAGCGCCAGTGCCATCACCAAGGAAGAATCCGCGCCGGTAGCAGGCGCCTTCGGCATCGGGCACCAGTTCGAGACCGCGTTCCGGCACGCGATAGCGGCCCGCAAGATCGGATGAGGTCGCATCGAGCGCATGGACCAGCGTTTCAAGCTGCGCGCGGCTCAGCACACGGTCACGGATCACCTTGGCGGGAAGCTGGGGGACGTAGCTGGGCGCTGGAAGCGCGACCGAGGCCATGGCTGCGGATTCCACCAGTTGGGTCGGGTGGTCTGCTGCATCGTTAAAGACCAGGCGCTGCGGCCGATAAGCGACATAGACGCCAATGGCCTGCTCGGCATCGGCGATGGTGTCACGGACGGTGTAGGCGAGAGGAATGGCGCCGTTGGCGTCGCCGCGTGGCAACGCAGCGGCCAGTTTCGGGCTGACCGACCGAAATCCCCCCAGTAGGGGCGACGCGGATTTGGAAGGCTGAGCCGGAGGCGCAGCTACAAGCGGCAACTCGGCCAAAACACGACGTCGTGGTGGAACCTTGGACAGGAAGGGAATCAGGTCTGCGAGGTTCGATCGGTTGACGACGGTGGAGTTGATGGCACCGGCACGCTTGTCGATTGCCAGCAGACGGATCGGGATCGAAGTACCTTGTTTGGCAAAGGCTCCTACAAGTCGGGCATGGAACGCCACACTTGCGCCGTGCAGCGCGCGATGGAACAGTTCCGCCCGGCGACCTTGGGGCTGGAAGCTATCGGGCATGATGGCGACGAGGCGGCCATCGGATTTCAAAACACCCAAAGCTGCCGCCAGATGGCGGGCGGCCGTGGTGGGATCATCTAGGCCAGCAGCGTTGCGCGCAAATGGCGGGTTCATCAGCACGACACTGGGGCGCTGCGTCAGATGGGCGCCGATGCGGGCGGCGTCATGACCGGTCACCTGCGCGGTGGGTAACAGGTGACGCAGGATCTCCTGACGGACCGGATCGATTTCATTGAGTTGGAGGGTGGCAGCATGTTTGGCCCAGATCGCCAGCATTCCGGTGCCAGCGCTGGGCTCAAGCACGGTATCGTCTGGCTGGATGTCGGCGAGATGTGCCGCCAACCAAGCCAGCCCAATCGGCGTCGAAAAGTGCTGATGCTCAACCTGCTCCTCGCTGCGGACCGTTTGGGTTGGCAGGCGAGCTTCGAGATCGTTCAGGAAGGAAAGTGCCTGCACGACTGTCGATGGGACAGATTGCTCTCGAAGCGATTGGATCACCACCATTTCCAGCATCTGGAAGCTGTCGCGTTGGGACCATACACCCGAGGCCGAGGTGGAGCCGGTTGCGGTCGCCATGGCTGCATTCAGCATCATGCGGGTGAGCTTTTTGCCCACAGCAATAAGCGGCACTAAACTGAGGGCAGCTTCAGCAAGCTGGCCCACATACGCTGCGGGCTCCTGGTGGCAGTGAGGCATAGGAAATCCTTTCGGGTTCAGGGAACTCGAAAGGCATGTTTCCCACTTTACCTCTTACCGCCGCCTACGACCAATTCCGCCAGTTCATCCTCAACTGCCAGGCGATTGGTTGAGATGTCGATGTCCGCCACCCGCAGCATCCTAATACCGCTGGGCTTAATCGGTAGGCATCGTCTGGTTTTTTCAGCGACCTGACGTGGGTAAAGTAGCACGAGGTCAGCGCAATCGTACAACTCGCCATATGCCATCATCTGGTAGACATCGGCCTGGGAAATGCCTTGTTTTTTGTCCTCCAAGTGCGAACTGATGCGTTTCCATTTAGTATCAATGATTAGCTTGGTCTGACCCGAGGCGTCGCGCAGGATGATATCGGGCCGGGTCTGAAACAGGTGGCGACCTTCCTCACCGTCTTGCAAGCAGAATAGACCGCCGCCCTGTGCCTGCATGGCAAGACCCTTGCGCCTCGCGACGCGGCCGACCAGCGCTGCGATGTAGGTTTCGAACAGGTCGTTCATGGGGAAGAGCAGGCTGATGCCGTGCTGGCCACTCTGGGCATGGCGTGTATCTTGCCAATCACGACCCAGCATCAGAGCAGCCAAGTTCACCAGTTCTGCCCACGACTTGTTGGATCGATCGATGCGAATATTCCTCCATGGCAGCGCGGACGGAGGGACCGTGTTGATCTCAGCAAGCAGGTAGCGCAGTTCTTCAATACGTCGGCGCGTTTCGCTGGCGCGGGCAAATCGGCTTACGAAGAGGACGCAAGCTTTCATCACACGCATCAATGCAATATCGGGTGAGAGCTCGTCATAGCGGCAGGCCAAATGGCTCGGTCTGGCCACCAGCACGGTATATTGCCGGCCAACATTCAGCCGCCCACGCAAGGTGGCCAAATCCTCCTCTTGCATGCTGTACTGTCGAGGCAAGCCGCGCCGGACCGCTGCCAGCAACTTGTCGGCAAAGACACGGATCAGAATGTCAAGCAGGGTCCCGCCTTGAGCAGCCATTACGGATTGCGCACCGCTGCCGATGCCAAGCCCCAACGCAACATCCAGCATTTCGATCAGACGGTCGCGGGTGGTCGTTCGACCTTCTTGGGGTGAGACCGGATCGATTTTTGGTAGGATTTCAAGGCTACATCCGTCACATGCAAGTACACCCACCATCTGTCCAGTCCGCAGGTGGCGGTAATGGTCTGTCAGAATGCTGGTGCCATCAAGACCACCCAAGGGGTGCGTGCGCGCAGCCTGGATCAAGGCGTTAGCCTGCGCACGCGTGAGCCCTTCACCAAGCCCATTCGCTTCGCGAACCGGTATCTTGGTCCATTCCGAGACGGCAAGGTGTGTCATGCCTCGCCTTCTTGCTCTTCCTCAATAGTTGCGGGGCCGATCAGCCGGTCATAGGCGTCAGTGCGGAAACTGGGGGCACCGTTTTCCGGGTTGAGGCGCAAACTCCAACTCTTGATTGGCTCCCCAACACCCATTGGGTCCTCGATCAGATCGCAATCGAGAAAACCGCCGCGATAGGATTTGCCCCTAAACTCCCTAGCCTCGCCGAGCACGGCTGCAACTCGGCCCCAATCCTCGAAAAAATACTCCTGAAGCAGTGGGATAACCTTGTCACGCATGGTGAGGTCTATCGCTGCACGGCTCTCGCCGCCGCCATTGAGGAAGAAGGCATGGCCAATCCGATGTTCGCGACCGGCAAGATATTCGATGCGCTGGTTGATCACCTCTAGAACGCGGCGCAACGCCACGCCTTCAACCTTCTCCGGCAGAAGCCGAGGATTTGGCGCAATCTCGCGAAATTCAAAGCGCCGCCTCAACGCTGTATCGAGCAAGGCAATCGAGCGGTCCGCGGTGTTCATTGTGCCCAGCAAGTGCAGGTTCGACGGCACAAGGAAGGCTTTACCCGAATAGGGCAAAGTTAGCTGTACCTCGTTGGCTCCACCGCGGCGCTTGTCGCCCTCGAGTAAGGTAATGAGCTCGCCGAACACCTTGGAAATATTAGCGCGGTTGATCTCGTCGATCACCAGCACATACTGATCCTGACTGATTAGGGCATCCTCGGCAATCCGGCGAAACACGCCGGGGTGAACGTCAAGCTTGAACGCGCCTTCGCCGTGGGTGGGCGGCCGCAATCCCTCCACGAAATCTTCATAGGCATAGGACTGGTGGAAGGTAACAAAGCGAATTCGGCTTTCGTGGACTAGCTCGTCGTAGCGTTCCTTCAACGCGGTACGGCTATCCGGCCCGAGTAAGGGATCACTGCTATCCAGGCCATCGGCCAATCGCACCGCTTCAGCCATCACGGTCCAAGTCTTGCCAGTGCCCGGGGGGCCATAAAGTATGAGGTTGGTGGGCGGCGCCCAGGGCAGATCGGCGAGCTCCACCTCCATGCCGGTAGGCTCGGTCCAGCCTTTCCATTCAGCCCAAGCCTTCATGAAGCCGTCGTAGTCCTGTGGCTCGTCAGCAAACGTGAAGGCGATCAGCTCTTTGCTGTTGCCCTTGTCCGGCATCACCCGCCAGATCGTCGCCTGATAGGTGTAGAAATACCAATCGCGGGGTGAGAAGCCCTTGTCCCATTCGACCCCTATCGTTTCGCCGTCATCGGTGGACGCAGCCGTGATCGTCCCACGCGCCTTTATGCGCATGACCGAAATCATCTGCCCCCAGTTGTCGAAAGGCAGATTGTCCCGCTGAACGAACGCTGCCTTGATCGCGATCCGCTCGCCGGGTTTCATTTGGCGAACCATGTCGCGATGGCGGTCGGACGGTTCGCTGATTTGCCAAATACCCTCGTCCAGAAAGCGCTGGGTCTGATCCTCTGTCTTTCCAAAGGCTGCGCCCACGAACCAATAGGGGCCTTGGTTCGCCGGCTGAATATCACCTTCAAACGTGGTTGGATCGGGCACGGCGTAATCGTCAGGCCAGAAACCTGAGCGTTTGTCCTTCAGTGAAAACCTCGTATCGAATTGCGGCATTGCCTCTTCGAACGCAGCAAAAAGCATATATCGCTCGTCCGAGAATATTTCATAATTTTCCTGGTAATCACGGTTTTCAAAATCGCACGGAAACTTCACTCGAATGCTATTTTTCGACACAGACAAGGTGCCGAAAACGGCATAGGCCGTTGAATCATTGATATTTTTACGGCCGAAGCGGATTTGAGGAATTTTGGTATCGTACCAGTCGAGTCCTGCATCGTGCACGGCCGTCGCCAATTCGCAAAAGGCAGCGCGTTGGTCATCAGTCCAACCGGGTTCAAATTGCTGAAAATATGCGTTTCCTCTGAAATGGTTGAGGAGTTCTTCATGGCTTGGCTCTTGCCGGTGTCCGGCCCCGCCGTTACGGCGAACGACCTCGAAACCCAGTTTTTCGAATTCGAAATTAGCTTGATGTGTCGTAAATTCGCGCGGCGATAAGTCTTCGTCGGAGACGGACTTGATGGCCGCTGCAAATATTGCTTTAGGCGTATATTTGTGAGGCTTATCCGGGTGCAACAGATCAAAGTCGGTTGCCGCAGCGAAACCATATTTTTGGAGGAATACGGCCTCGCCGAGGGCATCGCATTCGTCCATCGCTGCTATAACAGACGAGCGCGTCAGTGGGGGCCATGCCTTGTCCGCAGGGTCTGATTCCGCGCCATAGTTGGGGTCACGGTTGTCGAGATAATAGCCATATTGTTTGACGGCGGCGATCATATTGCCAAGTTGGCCAGACGGATCTTGGGCTTGCGGAACGACTGAGCGTGTTGCCGCGATGTCCGCCGATGGATTATTTTTGAGTTCGGTCAGGCGACTGATGAGGGTATCCCATTGGCCTGTTTCGTGGACAGCAGCGAGCGTCGTTTGATCAAATCCGAGACCCCGCAGACCGCGCTCTGCCCGACCGCAACGCCGAATGCGGTTTTCCTTCGCCTTGCCGGTTAGCGGTTCGCCGTGCCATTTGCGTTTATCCAGCCATTGCCGAAATCCGGTTTGGTGTACGAACTTGTTTGTATTCGCTTCAGGCATTTGGCCAATCCTTGGCTATATAAGTCCATGTTTTTTTAAATTATCGGCATTGGCTTCACATGGTGATCGCCAAAGTCATCTCGCCTGTATCGGTCCAGAAGATTGCAACATGTTTTACCGGCTTGTCGCCTGCGCTTTCAACGGCGTCGGCATAAGCCGCAAGCTGTGGCCAGTATCTCGCCATGCGTTCGGCATGGTCATCCACGGCGCCACTCTTGTGGTCGACAATCAGATAGCCGTCCGGCCCCTCGGCGATGAGGTCGATAATGGCGGCAAGCGTGCCACCATCCGACAGGGCGATTTCGAGCGGCTGTTCTACATGCAACTCGGGATAGCCCATATCGGCGAGCGCTTTCGTCAGCCCCTGTGCCTGCTGTTCCAGCGCTTCCACATCAGCCTCGGACAGGCGACAGTGCGCGGCGACCCGATGGGCCAAATCCGGGCGCTGCAGCAAGATGCGCAAAGCCTCATGGATCGCGGTCCCCTTGTCGATTGCGAGTGGCAGCTCATCACCTTCAACCCGCCAACCTGGAGCGACCTGCGACGTCGTCACCGCCACCGGCATGATGCGCGCGGTTTCCAGTGCCTTGGATGGCGAAACAATCGCGACCGCCGGCTCCATCTCTTGCTCGATGATAGCGAAACGCGGTTCCAGCTTGGCCGCCGCTTCATCGCTGGACGCATCCTCGTCGAAGCATGGCGGCAAGGCAGCCTGAAGCGCGTGGACCTTTGCAGAGAAGCTCTGGTCACCCAGTTCGACGGTGTTCGCACCCAAACGCAAACCGCCATGTTCATCCATCAAACGGCGTGCGGTAATCGGGAAAGGTGCTTCGTCCGCCCCATCGTCTTGCGGCCATTCGACAATCAACCGGTTACGGGCGCGGGTCAGCGCCAC
>Ga0164297_10002164_pt1 | contig 19819 bp, 16 predicted proteins | sample GEODES058metaG_FD_113539 | JGI IMG/M metagenome (GOLD analysis project Ga0164297, IMG submission 113539) | Dystrophic lake water microbial communities from Trout Bog Lake, Wisconsin, USA - GEODES058 metaG | ecosystem: Environmental > Aquatic > Freshwater > Lake | place: USA: Trout Bog Lake... | reverse complement strand
TTCTTTAATGTTGCTTGATATTCATTCTCGTCAAATGCAGTGGCAGAACCTTTCTTGCCCCATGTTCCCGGAATGGTATAATAATGCAATGATAACCCCCACATGCTAGTTCCAATATTTTTCATGATAACTTCTGTCCAGTTATAATCATCTGAATTTGGACCGCAAGCAATTTTTTTCAAACGGGCATTGGGATAATTTTTTGCAAAAGTTGAATACCTACGAAATTGATCTGCATAATATTCCGGCGTCATATGTCCGCCACATCCCCAACTTTCATTGCCTATTCCCCAAAAAGAAACATTCCATGGTTGTGTTCTTCCGTTTTGTTTTCGCAGAGTGGTAAGCGGACTCAACCCATCAAAATTCAAATACTCAACCCATTTACTCATTTCTTCAACAGTACCGCTTCCAACATTTGCAGTGATATAAGGTTCGCAACCTAATAAACTGCAGAGATCTAAAAATTCATGTGTACCAAAACTATTATCCTCTGTAACATTTCCCCAATTTGTATTGATCATAGTTGGGCGCTGATTACGTACACCAATACCATCACGCCAATGATATTCATCTGCAAAACATCCTCCCGGCCATCTTAAATTGGGAATCTTAATTTTTTTCAATGCATCAACAATATCTAAACGAATTCGATCTTTCTTCGGCACATTCATGGAATCATTAACCCAAAATCCATCGTAGATACATCTTCCTAAATGTTCAGAAAAGTGGCCATAGATATTACGACTGATTGTTGTTTTAGGGTTATTCCCATTGATAATTAATTTAGCACTGTTTTGAGCAGATGCAAAAAAAATAATAAACATGAGCAGAATAAATGCAAGTTTTTTTTTCATATTGCAGACGATTTTAAAATCGAAAAAAAGGGGAAGTTGATTTTTTATTTATAAGTGTAATATAGACACTTATTTTTTATTTCCAAAAAAAATGAATTATATCTCAACCATCGCCTTAATTACGCCGTTAGCAGGGTTTATCCAGGCTTCAAAGTTTTCTTTTACTGCATTAAATTTTACGCGGTGTGTTATATAGTTGGATGTGTTAATCAATTTATTATTCATGCATTTCATTACATGTTCAAAATCACTTTTGGTAGCATTACGACTACTCATCAATGTTGCTTCGCGTTTATGAAATTCAGGATGACTGAAAGAAATATTTTCCTTTTGCAAGCCTACTAAAATATATTTTCCTCCATGTGCGATATAATTAAACGAATTATTAATCGCCTTTAAACTTCCAGTTGCATCAATTACGCAAGTTGGCATATTGCCATTAGTTATTGCATGTAATGTTTCAACAATATTATCGGTAGCAGCATTGATAATAAACTGAACCTGTAATGTATCCATACAAAATTTCAATCTGGCTTGATTAATATCCATTACAATTACTTTGGCACCGGCAATTTTTGCAAATGATGCAATACCCAGGCCGATAGGCCCTGTACCAACCACTAACACAAATTCTTCTGCTTTAATTTGTGCATGATTAATTGCATGTGCTCCAATAGCAAGCGGTTCAATCAATGCCAATTCATCAAAACTTAATCCATTGCCATGTACCAATGAATCATTTGGAACAGCAATACATTCCCGAAAGCCTCCATCAATATGAACACCGAATACATTTATCTTTTCGCAACAATTTGGTTTATTGTTTTTGCATGCAATACAAATTCCGCAATTAAAATAGGGAATAACGGACACCGCTTCTCCTTTTATAAAATCATTACTTGTTGTTTCAACTATTTCGGCAGCTAATTCATGACCAAGAATTCTTGGATAATTGAAAAAAGGCTGATTGCCTTGATATGCATGCAAATCTGTTCCGCAAATACCAATTCGCTTTACTTTTAAAATAGTATGATTGTCTGATAAAAAGGGCTCATCAGTTTCACTATAATTTAGATGGTATGGTTCAGTACAAACTAAACTTCTCATTCAATAAAGCTGAAAAATTAATGAACAATTATTTACTCAAATAAAGACTCAAGTGTAAATGCTATTGATAGCTTTCCAAAATAGATTGTGCAGATTGCGATTTAAATTTAAAACCAAGCACTTCGAGAAAAGTTCTTCCAACAATTTTGATATCCATCCAAACCGACCATTTTTTTGCATATAAAATATCCAATAACACACGATCTTTCATTTGCTGAATATCTTCCGTAAAACCAAACTCACCTAAAGATTGCGCAAGACCAGTGATTCCGGGTTTTACTTTATACCGAAGATCATATTCTTCAATTACACTTTCGTAACGATCGTCTTCTGCAATCATATAAGGGCGAGGCCCGATAATAGACATATCACCAAGCAACACATTAAACAACTGTGGCAATTCGTCTAAATGATAATGGCGTAAAAATTTTCCTATTCGTGTCACTCTTGAATCATCAACAAGTGCAGCTTTCAAATCTGCTTCATCATTAATGAACATTGTTCTAAACTTGATACAAGTGAACAATTGTTTTGTATTTTTTCTTCTTTTCTGAACAAAAAAAACAGGTCCTTTTGAATCTAATCTAATAAGCAATGAAATAACAGGAATCAACCATGAAAGAACGGTAATAATTAAAATCAACGAAACTATAAAATCGAAACTTGTTTTTAAATAATAATTAAAGCGATTGCTTAATGGGAAATAATAATTATCATTAATGGTGTAATAACTGCCTCGATAATTATCAAATGGCACAACTTTATTCTGTAACAGATTTTCATTGTATGCACGATCAGCCTTTAACTTATCCTTAATACTCAATTTATATTTATCCTGAATGGTAGTAACTTTTTCCATGTACACTAATTAACTATTCTATAAAACCTTTTAAACAATGATTGCAGAATCATCAAATCCGCTGCAAACTAAAGCAATTTAAGAAATATAGTCATAGTTCTTACTATAATGTTGATAATCTTTCGATAAAAATCGATTATATTATTTTAAAAGCATTACTGAACAGTAAAATCTTTCTCTAACAAATGCTCAGAATCCCCACCTACAAATACTTTGAACGCACCGGGCTCTAAATGCAGATCACCATTGGCATCATAAAAAGAGAGATCCTTTGCTGATAATAAAAAGCTCAGTTCCTTCATTTCTCCGGCCTTTAATTTAATCTTTTGAAACGATTTTAATTCTTTCACCGGTCTTATCAAGGAAGCAGTAATATCTCTGATATATAATTGCACCACTTCTTCGCCATCAATTTTACCTGTATTGGTAACATTTACTTTTACAATAAGCTTATCTGTTTTCTGAATAGATGTATTGCTAATCCGTAAATTATCATACTTATAATTAGTATAACTTAAACCAAAACCAAATGGATACAAAGGCGCATTAGGAATATCCCTATAACGGGAAAACCAATTACCTTCTTTATCTGTTGGCAATGGCCTACTGGTATTGAAATGATTATAATAAACAGGAATTTGTCCGATTGCATAAGGAAAACTCATTACTGTTTTTGCGGTGGGATTTACATCACCCGATAACACATCAGCTACTGCATTTCCTGTTTCTATTCCTAATATCCAACATTGAACAATAGATGAAACCAAAGGTTGAATTTTTGTCAACACCAAAGGCCTTCCACTGGAAACCAATGCCACAAGGGGCTTCCCTGTTTTCTGGAGTGCTTTCAACAATTCAACCTGCCCTTCTGAAATTTCGGGAAATGCTAATGCTCTATCTTCTCCTGCCATTTTTCCGCTGATTCCAATATTTACTAAAACGATATCTGCATTGCTTGCAGATTGAACTGCGGCTTTAATTAATTCATCATTGGTTGTTGCATCTGCATTATAACCTTCTGAATATTCTATCGCATTACCGTATTTATTTTTTAATCCATCATAAATGGTTACTGCATCATCAACAGATGGTTTGCCTGTCCAGTAACCAATCCAAAAATCAAACATATCTTCTTTGCTTTTGGCATAACGACCAACCAGCGCAATTTTTTTAGCAGATGGATTGATTGGTAAAACTTGATTATCATTCTTTAATAAAACAATAGATCCTGCTGCTGCTTTTCTGGCTTCGGCTTTGTTTTCTTTTGAAAGCTCTGTTACAGCCTCCCTTTGTTCATCAGAAAATTTATATGGATTATCAAATAAGCCCAATTTAAATTTATAATAAAGAATTCTTTTCACTGCATCATCAACTTGCTGTATAGAAATTTTTCCTTCCAGTATCAATGCAGGCAAATTTTCAATCACTACTTTCGATTCCATGTCCATCATGCTACCTGCCGAAATAGCTTTTAATGCTGCATCTTCTCCGTCTTTTGCATAACCATGCTGAATCATTTCACTAAATGAACTCCAGTCACTTACCACAAAACCTTTGAATTTCCATTTATTCAATAAAACATCAGTCACTAAATATTTATTACCACTTGCAGGAACGCCTTCAAAAACATTAAATGCATTCATAACAGTTGCAGCGCCAGCATCAACAGCTGCTTTATAAGGTGGCAAATATTTATTCCATAAAGAAAATCTTGACACATCAACATTATTGTATTCTCTTCCCGCTTCAACGGCACCATAAGCGGCATAATGTTTTACAGTTGAAAGAATATGTGTATCGTCATTTAAATTTCCTTGCAATCCTTTTACCCTTGCAGCAGCAACAACAGATCCGTAATAAGGATCTTCACCTGCACCTTCCATTACTCTTCCCCATCGAGGATCATTACTTATATCGCACATCGGTGCAAAAGTCCAATGCAAACCCGCAGCAGCAGCTTCTTTTGCAGCAACGGCAGCATTTTTTTCAATTTGAGGAAGATCCCAACTGCATGCTTCTGCCAATGGAATAGGAAAGATTGTTTTATATCCATGTATAACATCGAATGCAAATAAAATAGGAATACCCAATCTGCTTTCTTCCACAGCAATTTTTTGAACGGCTTTTGTTTCTGCTGCACCAATAACATTTAAAAAAGATCCCACTTTTCCATCACGAACCATTTGCATTTTTGCTTTTTGCCCTGCATCATTCCCGGCAGGACCTGTAAATGAGCCGCCATTCAATTGATTTAATTGACCGGCTTTTTCTTCAATCGTCATTCTTTTTAATAAATCAGTAATCCTATCTTTAATAGAAGCGTTTTTGTTTTTATACAACGGATGCTCATTCGTTTTTTGTTGTGCACTCAATAAAAAAGGAGCAAGAAATAAAGAGATGCCAAAAAATATTTTTTTCATATGAAATGATTAATAAGTAAATAGCAATGGTTAGTTATTTATCTTTCTAATTTAAAATTAGGGTCCAGCTTTGGTCTTTCAATAACATTAACCACTTTCCATCCGGTTCTATACATCCATTCAGTCATGCGAGCTAATTTTTTGATATCAATTCTATTGGCTTCATCCATTGGTGTATGATAATCGGGATGCAATAAAGTAGAATAAAATATTGCAGGATAACCGGCACGTGCATAGGGCAAATGATCACTTCTAAAATACCAACCTTCAACATGGGTAACTTTATCCCATAAAGTATCCAATTTAAATTTAGGGCCTTCATTGTTAGCAGCCAATGCCATATTTACAAGATCAATTGAATTACGATGTGGCGGTTGCGCACCCAATAAAGCTGCGCTATCCGGGTTATTTCTTCCAATCATATCCCCATTCAATACTGCAACAATAGATTCTTTAGGAACTGTTGGGTGAGCGGAATACCATTTCGATCCTAACAATCCTCTCTCTTCTGCACCATGCCAAACAAATAAAGCAGAACGTTTACCAGGTTGTTGATGAAATGCTCTGGCAATAGCCAGTAAAGCAACACTTACAGAAGCGTTATCATCTGCACCATTATAAATAGAATCAGTACCATAAGGATAGCGAATGCCATCATGATCTTGATGACCACTGAATAAAACATATTCTTTAGAAAGCGTTGCATCAGTTCCATCAATTTTACCAACAATATTTACGGATGGGTATTCAAAATGTTCAACAGAAATATTTGCAGTTAATGTAGAAGACGATTGAACAAAATTTAGTTCATTACTATGTAGCCAAATGATTGGCGCTCTTGCTGAAACATTTTCTGATGGCCCGCTGGAAACATCATATAAACCTCTACGCATCGCAGGTACATTTTGCAACCAACTTTTTTCAGCCATATCATCTGCAATAAAAATAATAGCAACTGCACCTTTGTTTATTAAGTCTGGAGCATACTTTCTGGAAACATATCCCAAATATCTTCTTTCAGGCAGCGAAACATTTAAATTAATACCATCTTTCGAAACTTTTACCACAACTGCTTTTCCTTTAACATCAATATTGTCTTTTGAGATATTTTCAAATAAAACAATTGGGGCATTAATATTTGCCGGAGCCGTTTGTGCAACCAACACCTCTTTCCATAAAGTAAAAGAGCGATTGTTGATTTTTATACTGCTGCTCGCAGAAATTCTGTTGCGCCACATGGAAAAAAATTGAAAGTAAGTTCCATCATCACCTGCAGGTTTTAATCCGGCAGCTCTCATTTTATCTGCCCACCAAACCGATACTTTTAATTCATCCAAAGTGCCAGCTTCCCTTCCTGCAAAATGATCATCAGCCATTTCATAAAGATCTTTTTTGAGATCCTCTTCTTTAATGGCTTTTAATCCATTACCAACTTTATTTTGAGCAACAAGTGTTGTTGAAAAAAATAATACTCCAGTTAAAACGATGAAAGAAATTTTTTGATGATACATATCAAGACTTTTATTTGCTAATATACTAATGATGTGTTAGCAGATTAAAATAATTTGTTTGAAGAAGGAAAACAAGAATGAAGAATATGAAAATTACACATTTTACCTAACGATTTAATAAAGAAGCGATATTTTTAAAACATGAAAGCATTTTTATTTGATTTGAATGGGACCATCATTGATGATATGGGTTGCCATGAAAAAGTTTGGTATGATTTATTGAATAATGAATTGAATGCAAACATGACTTGGCCGGAAGTGAAAAGCAATATGTATGGAACCAATATTGAATTGTTTGAAAGAATATTCGGAAAAGGAAGATTTACATTAGATGAGATGAAGTCGCTTTCCATGCGCAAAGAAATATTGTATCAAAAAGAATTTTTGCCAAATATGCAATTGATTGAAGGCTTGGCTAGTTTTTTTGAAAAAGCAAACAAGGAAAATATCCCTATGGCAATTGGTTCTGCTGCCATTCCTTTTAATATTGATTTTGTTTTGGATAATCTTGCCATTCGCCATTATTTCAAAACCATTATTAGTGCAGATGATGTGATGTTGAGCAAACCTCATCCGGAAACTTATTTAAAATGCGCAGATCAACTAAAAATAAATTATGCCGATTGCATTGTTTTTGAAGATTCGCCAAAAGGCGTAGAAGCAGCTGCCAGAGCGGGAATGAATGCTGTTGCCATTACAACCTATCATTCGCCAAAAGATTTTGAACACTTAAATAATGTATTATTTTTTGTGAAAGACTATACAGATAAAGATTTAGAACAATTGTTCCATTAAGCTTCAAATGCAGAAACAAAAATATTATTGATAAGCAACTGATTCAATAGTTCTCTTTTAATTTGGTCGGAAGTTATTTTATACTCCACCACTACCTCATCATTTTCTTTTGCAATTTTTGTTCGCAAAAAATTTATGCCGATTTTATTGATATCTTTTTCCAAATCATCCACAGTATAATCATATGCTTTCAATCGAATGGTATATAATTTTGCCTGATGCATTCCATCTAATGTTTCTTCTAATCTTGATAATACAATCAACGTAATCAATGAAAGCAACACAACAAAAGCAGCCAATGGATATAAACCAAAACCAATACACATACCAATGGCGGCAGTGATCCAAATGGTTGCCGCTGAAGTAATACCTCTTACATTCACACCTTCTTTAAAAATTACACCAGCACCAATAAAACCAATCCCTGTTACGATATTAGATGCAATACGATCGCTGTTTTCAGTAAATGTTTTTGATAAAATACTGAACAGACAAGACCCTACACAAATCAATATCATGGTTCTAAAACCAGCAGGTTTGCTTTTATATTCCCTTTCCATACCAAAGCAACCACCAGCAATAAATGCCAGCAGCACCTTAATAAAATATGCCGTTTCAATATTCATTATGCTAAATTAAACTCTTCATGTAAATGCGGCACAATCACATCTTTAAAATTTTTTTTCAATAACTTTTGTTGAAAATCCAATTGTACTTCTTCTTCTCCATGAACAATAAACAATGTTTTTATTAATAAAGGATTTTGGCAGGCCAGGAACTGACAGAGATCATTATAATCTCCATGTGCGCTCATGCTTCTCATTGATCCAACTTCTGCCACTACTTTAAACATTTCGCCATGTATTCTCACTTCTTTTGCACCACGCATTAATCTGCCACCCAAAGAATGCGGCTCACAGTAACCCACCATTAATATGGTGTTTTTATGATCATTTATATTATTGGCAATATGATGTTTTACTCTACCGGCATCTGCCATTCCACTGGCAGAAATAATAACCATCGGTTGAGGATTATCATTAATCGCTTTACTTTCATCAACAGACTTAGTAAAATTTAATCCCGGAAAATCAAAAGGATTATTATCGGTCTCTAATAATTTTTTTACAGTTTTATTAAAATTCTCAGGATGACTTTTTACAACTTGCGTAGCTTCTAAGCTTAATGGGCTATCAACATAAACCGGCACTTTCGGTAATCTCCCGGCATTGAACATTTGATTTAAAAAATACAATAGCTCTTGTGTTCTTCCAACACTAAAAGATGGAATAATTAATTTCCCTTTTTTATTTATACAGGTCTTTACAATCCAGTCGTGTAGAACATCTCCGGGGTTTGCAATTTTTTCATGCAAACTATTTCCATAAGTACTTTCAATAAAAATATAATCAGCTTGGGGAAAAACATCCGGCGAACGAAGGATTACATCATTATATCTTCCAACATCACCGCTAAATGTAATGGCTGTTTCTTTACCATCTTCTTGTATTTTAACATGAACTGCTGCACTGCCAATAATATGTCCGGCATCTGTAAACATCACCTGTGCTTCCTCACAAAATGAAACCCATTTACCATATTCAACAGTTTGCATTAAAGGAAAAACATCTTTTGCATTTTCCAAATCGTACAATGGTTCGTATGGAGGCAATCCTTGTTTGGCTCTTTTTTTATTGATGAATTTGGTATCATCTCTTTGTATTTGTGCAGAGTCTTCCAACAAAACTTCTGTAAGGTCTTTTGTTGCAGGTGTACAAAATATTTTTCCTGCAAAACCTTCTTTCACCAATTTGGGAATCAATCCCGAATGATCTATATGAGCATGTGATAATAATAAATAATCAATCGTCTTTGCATCAAATCCAAATTGCATGTTCAATTCATCAGTTTTATCACCGAGCCCCTGAAACATTCCGCAATCAAATAAAATTTTCTTTCCATTATTTAAGGTCAACAAATGTTTTGAACCCGTTACTGTTCTTGCAGCACCATGAAATGCTATTTTCATAAATTAATTTTTTGCTTTAAAACTCCAGGTAAATAAAAATTTTGCTACTTCTTCGTCATTATTATTTTTTCCAATCGATATGGCTTCAACGACTACACCTTCTCCACTTGTAATAGCTTGATCAATTGCTTTTGTAATTTTATCACCATCTAAACAAGTAAAAACAATATTACCTGTTGCCTTCTTTAAAAATTGCGCTTCGCATTTAACAACTAACATACTTACTTGCGGTTGACGTTTATAAATCTGGCCAAAACAAATTAAACCGGTGCTTAATTCTGCCGCCATACTTAATACGGCAAAATAGATGGAGTGAAAAGGGTTTTGATTGATCCACTTAAAACGTACAGCTACAGCAGCTTTTGCTTCATCCAACTCAATAATTTTTAAGCCTGAAATAAATCCCATCGGTAATTTACGCAGCATGAACAACCGATACTTAATCGGATGTGTAATTTGTTTTTTGAAAGAATGAAACTGAGGATTCATCAGTAATTTTTATAATTAGAAGCATTCAATGCATCGGGTGCCCAATCATGAAAAAATTCCAGCACTTTCCTCTTATTGTATCCTTTCCCTTCTTCTAAGTAAGAAGAATTTTGTGTGTGAATTCTATTACCATCGCTATCTAAAATAATAAATACAGGGAAACCAAATCGCTGCGGAAAACCAAACTTTTCAAACACCGGTTTGTTTTTGTTTTCCTGACTGTAATTTAAGTGATAGACAATGTATGTTGCATTTATTGCAGAATCAAGCTGACGATCTTCTTTGGTAAATTTATTAAAAAGCAAACACCAACTACACCAATTACCACCTGCCTGTATTAAAACGTGTTTGTGTTCTTGCTTGGCTTTTGCTATAGCTGCCTTAATATCAGCTTCTGCATTGGCATTCGGGTTGTATAACTTTAGTGTATCTGAAAAAAAAGCTTTTGCAGAAAAAAAAGAGCATGCACAAATAATAAAAAGCAATCGCTTCATAATTAATTTTTTGTATAACCAAGATTGAAATAACAATTACTAAAGATAAGACTATTACAAATGAAAAATCATTCATTGATATTGTTAAATGATTTATTTGATGAATAAAATTACTTTAGTACAAGTGTGCGACGCAACTATGTTTAATTGAAATACAAAGGTTGGTTATAAAAAATTATTGCGGCAAGAAGAATGCAGCCAATGCATAATCGGCAAATAAAACCAATATACAACTCACGACTACAGCGCTGGTACTGGCTCTGCCGATTTCTAATGCGCCGCCTTTAACATGATAACCATAATAAGCAGGAATGCTGCTAATGATAAATGCAAATGTGTAGGCTTTATACAAAGCAAACACCATATTATACGTATTGAGATTTTTACGCAAGCCAATATCAAAAATATCCGGTGCTAAAATACCGGTTAATGCACCTGCTTCTCTTCCACCCCAAATACCGAGGGTTGCTGAAATAACAATCAATGCCGGAATAACAATTAAAGAAGCCAATATTTTTGGCATGATCAAATAACTTTTGGTGTTGATTCCCATGATCTCTAATGCATCAATTTGTTCGCTGATGCGCATATTGCCTAACTCACTCGCAATCTTACTTCCAACAACACCGGCCAGTACAATGCTTACAACTGTTGGCGATAATTCCAATATCATACTATCTCTAACAATTTGTGCAATGGTTGAGGATGGCACTAAAGGACTAACCAATTGATAAGCCGTTTGTACAGTTGTTACTGCACCAAGAAATAATGAGATGATGACTACGATAGGCAATGAACGAATTCCAATGTCAACACATTGATGCATCAATTCCTTCCAATACATTTTATAATTCTCTGGCTTGGTGAACATGCCTTTAAGCATGATTAAATAAGATCCGAAGTGCGTGAAGAAAGTCATTCAATGTATGATTTATGAAGTAATTCTTTATAGTCTTTTGTTTTCCAATTAAACTTAGTTGGCTTCAATTCTTTCAGTGAAAGAATTGCTCACTTCAACTTTCTGTTCTTAATTCAACAAATTATTTTTTCTTTTTCTTTAGCCGTTGCCACCATTTGGTTCTTTGCACTTCTGCATTGGTATCAATCTTACATTTAATTTGCGCATCCATTACTGCAACCAAAACCATATTTACAATATTACGAACACTACTTCCTAATTGTAAAACATGCACCGGTTTTTTTAATCCCAGTAAAACAGGACCAATGGCATCTGCTCCACCTACTTCTTTCAATAAATTATAAGCAATATTACCTGCGGTTAAATTAGGGAAGATGAGCACATTTACATTTTCATCAACCAATTCACTGAATGGATAATTGTCTTTCAAAATTTCTTTATTGAATGCCAAACTTCCCTGCATTTCTCCATCAACAATTAAAGATGGATTTTTTGCTTTTAATATTTGAGTGGCTTTTGCAACCAATTTTGCTTCCGGTGAATCACTGCTTCCAAAATTGCTGTAACTCAACATGGCAATACGTGGTACTACATTAAAGTTACGTACTTCTTTTGCTACCATTAAAGTAATGTCTGCTAATTCTTCTGCGGTGGGATTAAAATTAACTGTTGTATCTGCTAAAAATAAAGGACCTTTTTTGGTGAGCAACAAATACATGCCGGCAATTTTTGACACACCTTCTTCAGTTCCGATAATATGTAAAGCCGGGCGAATGGCATCAGCATAATTTCTGGTTAATCCACTGATCATTGCATCTGCATCACCTGTTTCTACCATCATACAACCATAATGATTACGATCTTTCATGATCTTATAACTTTCATAATGATTGAATCCTTTGCGCTGTCGTTTCTTAAAAAATAATTCGCCATAAAATTCACGCTTCTCTTCAGTATCATCACTTCTAGGATCGATGATTGGAATATCTGTGAGATCGATATTATTGTCTTCAGCAATTTTTCTGATCTTATTTTCAGAACCCAATAAAATCGGATATGCAATGCCATCATCATAAGCAATCGTTGCAGCTTTAATAATTTTTAAATTATCAGCTTCTGCAAATACCACACGTTTAGGATCACGTTTGGCTTTCGTGCCAATTGCACGAATCAATTGATTATCCAATCCCAATCTTTTATTCAACTCAACTACATATGCATCCCAATTATCAATTTGCTTTTTTGCAACACCGCTTTCCATCGCTGCTTTAGCAACGGCAGGCGAAACAGTTGATAATAACCTCGGATCAACAGGTTTGGGAATAATGTATTCCGGACCAAAGCTCATGTTTCGTTGATTATATGCCATGTTCACAATATCAGGAACCGTTGTTCTGGCCAATTCTGCCAAAGCCTTTACTGCAGCTAATTTCATAGCTTCATTAATTGTTGTCGCTCTTACATCCAATGCACCACGAAAGATATAAGGAAAACCCAACACATTATTTACCTGATTAGGATAATCGCTGCGTCCTGTTGCCATGATGATATCTTTTCTCGCAGCAGTTGCATCTTCATAACTTATTTCAGGATCTGGATTGGCCATTGCAAAAACAATCGGATTCTTAGCCATTGATTTAATCATCTCTTGCGTAACTACATTACCCACACTTAGCCCAAGAAATATATCCGCATCTTTCATGGCTTTTGCTAAATCCCAATCGGCTTTATCTTTTCTTACTGAGAATAATTTTCTATCTGCATCCGCTGTTTCTCTTCCCTCGTAAAGAATGCCATCTTTATCAAACAAAATAAAATTTTCATACTTCGCGCCTAATGCAACATATAATTTACAACAAGCCATTGCTGCAGCGCCGGCGCCATTTACTACAAATTTTACTTTGTCAATTTTTTTCTTTTGTAATTCCAATGCATTCAATAAAGCAGCACCGCTAATGATTGCCGTTCCATGTTGATCGTCATGCATTACGGGAATCTTCATTTGCTTCCTTAATTCCTGTTCTATATAAAAACATTCGGGAGCTTTAATGTCTTCTAAATTAATGCCACCAAAAGTTGGTTCTAATGATTTTACGATTTGTACAAATTTTTCAGGATCAGTTTCATTGATCTCAATATCGAATACATCTATATCCGCAAATATTTTAAACAATACACCTTTCCCTTCCATTACCGGCTTACTTGCTTCCGGACCAATATTACCTAATCCTAATACAGCAGTGCCATTGCTGATAACCGCCACCAAATTTCCTTTCGCTGTATATTTATAAATATCATCAGGATTATTAGCAATTTCTAAACAAGGAACAGCAACGCCCGGAGAATATGCTAAGGATAAATCTTTTTGTGTTTTGGCTTCTTTTGTAGGTATTACTTCAATCTTACCAGGTCTGCCGGAAGCATGATATTCCAAAGCTTGTTCTCTGCGTAGATCTTTTTTATCCATAAATATTTTTTTGTTTATCAACTGCAACACAATATTTAGCATCGTTGCGTCGCACACTGCAAGTGTAAATCAATATCCAACAATGATATGCAAAATACAATTTATCAAATACCAAAATATGCTATAAATCAATATTTGCACCTAACCATGCCATCATACCGATCCCGATTTCAATGGCACGTTCATCAATATTAAATTGCGGTGTATGTACATTATGTACAATTCCCATTTCTTCATTGCGTACACCCAATCTGTAAAAACATCCGGGTATTTGTTGTGTGTAATAACCAAAATCTTCAGCACCCATTCTTACTTCTGTTTCAGTCACATTTTCTTTACCCATAAAATCATTTGCTAATTGCCATGCATGTTCTGTCAACACACCATCATTATCAACTGTAGGGTAACCCACATCAATATGCAAATCAATTTCTCCGCCCAATGCATGTACCAATTCAGTTGCATGTTTGCGAATCAACTGATGTGCTTCAAAACGCCATTGCTCATCCATCGCCCTGAATGTACCCACTAATTTTACTTCACTCGGAATTACATTTGTGGTATAACCTCCTTGAAATGAACAAATAGATAATACGGATGGATTCAATGGATTTTTATTCCTAGAAACAATTTGCTGTAAGGAAACAATTAATTGCGATGCAATTAAAATTGTATCTGCTGTTAAATGTGGTGTGGCTGCATGTCCGCCTTTACCTTTTATTGTTATATAAATTTCATCGGCACTGGCCATTACCCTGCCTTTTCTAAAACTTAATTTACCTGTTGCTAATCCCGGATGAACATGCAAACCAATAATGCCTTGTGGTTTGGGGTTTTCTAATACCCCTTCTTTAATTAATAAACTGGCACCACCTGGATTTCTTTCTTCGCCGGGTTGAAAGATTAGTTTAATTGTTCCTTCAAAATCATTTTTTATTTCATTCAAAATTTTTGCGGCACCTAATAAAACAGTGGTATGAACATCATGTCCGCAAGCATGCATCACACCTGCATTTTGCGATTTATACTCCACTTCATTTTCTTCTTTAATAGGCAATGCATCCATATCTGCACGTAAGGCAATAATTCTACTTTCCGGGTTTTTTCCTTTGATGATTGCAACAACACCTGTAGTAGCTTTTACTTCAAAATCAATTTCGAGTGATTTTAATTTTGATTGAACAAATTTCGATGTTTCAAATTCCTGATAACTTAATTCCGGATGTGCATGCAAATGATGACGCACCTGAATAAATTCATCTGAATATTGTTTAGCTAATGATTTTATTTTTTCTTTCAACATAAATTTTATGGATTCAATTCTTCGTATGATGGAGTATAATCAATCGCATCTTCCACAATATAAATTCCTTGCGGCAATAATTTTGCATATTGTTTTCTGAATTTTTCAGCATCGTCTTTTTTTAAAAAATTCCCGATACGCACTTTAAAATAAGGTGACTGAAAAACAACGTAACTTTTTTCATCAGGTAATTTTAATAAAAGATCTGCTTTTAGTTTAAATGCCTCATCCCTGCTGGTCGTACTTACTACTTGTATCCTGAAACCTTTATATTGACCATTACTGGTTAACATTAATGAGTGCCTATTGGCTTGTACTTGCTTTTGTGTTAAAACGTCTAATCGGGGGTCTTTATGCACAATGATCGTATCGTTTGCAAATGAAAATTTCGCAAAATGCAGAATCACAATTAAAAATAAAGCACTCTTTATATTCATTATCTAACATTCAACATTTTTAATATCCTGCTTTTGCAGAGCCAACCGTTTCAATCGGATGCCAGGTTGTTTTTGTTTCTTGTGTATCAATGATCAAATAAGGTGATTGCCCTTTTTCTTCATCATTCCAATTTACTGTATCATAGAATATAGCGCGTTTCACATTCAAGGAAGCTTTTTCTTTAATTAATTGTTGCAGTTGTTTATCATTCTCACAATAAATAATTGCATTCACATCCATATGATCTGCAAAATATTTTATTAACTCAGCAGGTTTCCCTGTTAAAATATTTATCACACCACCGGGAACATCCGATGAATTAATAACTTCTGCAAATGTTACTGCACACAAAGGCTTATGCTCTGAAGCCAGCACCAGGCAAGTATTTCCGCCAGCAATTACCGGAGCAATAACAGAAACCAATCCAATTAAAGAAGAATTTTGCGGAGCAATGATTGTAACAACTCCTGTTGGTTCGGGAAGAGAAAAATTAAAATGAGATGATGCTACAGGATTTACAGAACTAAATACTTGTTGAAATTTATCGCACCAACCTGCATAATAAATTAATCGATCAATGGAAAGATTTATTTCATTCTCTGCATCTTTCGCAGATGAATTTTGTTTAATTAACTCATCCACAAATTGCGCTCTTCTTCCTTCCAACATTTCTGCAATCCGATATAAAATTTGTGCACGATTGAAGGCGGCCCTGCCACTCCAACCACCAAAAGCATTTCTTGCTGCAACAACAGCATCGCGAAAATCTTTTCGCGAACTCAAACAAACATTTGCCAATGATTGCCCGTTTTTATTCTTAGGCGTATAATACCTTCCGCTTTCGGTTCTCGGAAACTGACCGCCGATATAAATTTTATATGTTTTTAAAACTTCTAATCTTGTTGCCATGTTCTTTAGTTTTTTTATAGCGCATTTAAATATGCTGATAATCCATGCAAACCTCCTTCTCTTCCAAATCCGCTTTCTTTATATCCACCAAAAGGTGATGTTGGATCAAACTTATTATACGTATTTGCCCAAATAACACCTGCTCTTAATTTTGAGGTAAGATTAAAAACCTTAGAACCCTTGTCAGTCCAAACTCCAGCACTTAAACCAAATGGTGTGTTGTTTGCTTTCTCAATTACTTCATCATCGGTTCTGAAAGTTTGAATAGCTAACACAGGTCCAAAAATTTCCTCTTGCGCAATACGACTTGATTGCGCCACATTCGTAAACAAAGTTGGCTTGCAGAAGAATCCTTTCTTAGGCAAAACACAATTGCTTTCAAAAATATCAGCACCTTCTTTTTTACCGATGTTGATGTATTGATGAATGGTTGCTAATTGTTGTTTTGAATTGATGGCACCAACATCTGTATTCTTATCCATCGGATCACCAACAATCAATGATGCAATTCTATCTTTCAATTTTTGCATTACTACTTTATAAACAGATTCTTGCACAAACAATCTTGAGCCTGCACAACAAACATGACCCTGATTAAAAAATATTCCATTGATCACTCCTTCAACTGCTTGATCAATTGCAGCATCTTCAAAAATAATATTGGCAGCTTTACCTCCTAATTCCAATGTCAATTTTTTATCGGTTCCTGCAACAGCACGTTGAATTATTTTTCCAACATCTGTTGAACCGGTAAATGCAATTTTATTGATATCAGGATGATTCACAATGGCAGCACCGGTTGCGCCCGCTCCTGTAATAATATTTACAACACCCTGAGGTAAATCACTTTCCTGAATAATCTCGGCCAGTTTCAAAGCCGTAAGTGGTGTGGTTTCTGCGGGTTTTAATACAACCGTATTTCCTGTTGCCAATGCAGGTGCAATTTTCCATGCTGCCATCAATAATGGAAAATTCCAAGGAATAATTTGTCCTGCAACACCCAAAGGTTTCGGTTGCTTATTTGGAAATGCATAGGCTAATTTATCTGCCCATCCTGCGTAATAAAAGAAATGATTAGCCGCTAAAGGAATATCAATATCTCTGCTTTCTCGAATGGGTTTTCCTCCATCTAAAGTTTCTATTATAGCAAATTCTCTTGCGCGTTCCTGAATCATTCTGGCAATCCTGTAAATATATTTTCCTCTTTCTTTTGCAGGCATTTTACTCCACACTTTATCATAAGCAACTCTGGCAGCTTTTACAGCTTTGTCAACATCAGCAGCATTTGCATCGGCAACACTCGATAATTTTTCTTCCGTTGCCGGATTAATGGTATCGAAATATTTTTTACTTAACGGTTTTTCAAATTTTCCGTTTATAAATAAATCGTATTGCGCATTAATCGTTGCACTGCTCTTACTTTCAGGTGCAGGCGCATATTTCAATGTATCGAATGAAAGTTTTACCGTATTATTTTTTCTTGCTTTCGCCATTGTGTTAGTTTTATTTTGGTAACCAACTTTTGTATTTCAATTAAACTTTGTTGCGTCGCACATTTCAACGCCTTTATCTTTAATCAACCGAAAAATAATTTGCAGATTGATATACGCCTGTTCGTTCTTTTTCCAATTGCATCAATACATCATTTGCCAAACTGCTTGCTCCGAATCTAAACCAATGATTATTCATCCATGCATCACCCAATGTTTCTTTCAACATCACTAAATAATGCAAAGCCAATTTAGACTTTGAAATACCACCTGCAGGTTTCATGGCAATCATTTTTCCTGTTTTATAATAAAAATCCCTGATTGCTTCTAACATGACCAATGTAACAGGCAAGGTTGCAGCAGGAGAAATTTTTCCGGTGGATGTTTTTATAAAATCAGCTCCGGCATACATGGCTATATCGCTTGCTCTTCTTACTTTATCATAAGTAACCAATTCACCTGTTTCTAAAATAACTTTCAGTCTCGCAATTCCACAAGCTTCTTTCACCGCAGCTATTTCATCAAATACAAAATTATATTCGCCCTGTAAAAATTTTCCCCGGCTAATTACCATATCTATTTCATCTGCACCGTTATTCACTGCATATTTTACATCGCGAATTTTTATATCACTATGGGCTTGTCCGCTGGGAAAAGCTGTTGCAACTGAGGCAACTTTAATACCTGAATTACCCAAAGCTTTTTTGGCAACACTTACCATCGATGGATATACGCAAATGGCCGCCACTGTTGGCAAACCGGGATATGCATCATGTAAGTGCTGTGCTTTATAACAGAGTTGTTTTACTTTACCATCGGTATCTTTTCCTTCTAACGTAGTTAGATCAATCATGTTCAATGCCAACTTCAAACCATTAATCTTGGTTTCTGCTTTGATACTTCTTTTGGTAAAACGTGCAGCCCGCTCTTCTATGCCAACATGATCTATCCTTGGAGATAAACTAAAATCAGGAACAGCAAGCGTTTGATGAATAACAGCCATAATAAAATTTGGAAGTTCAAAAGTAAGATAAAAAAAATTTAAGCATACTCATCAAGAATTCTAACTGCCATTAAACTCTTTTCTTGCTTTTAAGATATTTATCATGAATAATCGTACTCATGGGCTTATTATACACTTTGCTTTCTACCCATGAAATGATATCGAGGTATGCAAACGATCTTGTTTCAAAACGATTTTTTTCAAGATGTTTTATTTTATGCAGAAAATGCTCCAATTCTGGTTTTAATTCTCGCGGAGAAACATGGAAAGTGTATCTTAAAAAACGAAATACCTCTTCTTCCACTACCGTTAAATTCTTCATTTTGGCCATAAATCGATAAACTGATTTACTCAATGATTCGATGATATCGTAATTGCCTAATTCATAATGACACATCAAATGCATCAAGCGAGAATAACATTGCAAATCATATCTCAGATCAGCATGGCTATTGATGATTTCATTTAAATAATCAATCGCTTTTTCATAATCCCCATTGCCAAAATAAAGACTGGCAATTTTATAATTGAATACCAAAATACGATGCGCATCAACAAACAAAGAATATTCATCTAAGTTTTTTTCTAATTCAGGAATAATAGATAATCCTTCTTTAAAAGTACCCGTCATTAAATGCTGATTGATACTTGCACTATTAATATAAATAGAAGTATGTACCCTGAAATTGTCATGCAGCTTTGCTTCCGGTGTTTCTGCAAATTTTTTAA
>Ga0164297_10002163_pt1 | contig 19839 bp, 39 predicted proteins | sample GEODES058metaG_FD_113539 | JGI IMG/M metagenome (GOLD analysis project Ga0164297, IMG submission 113539) | Dystrophic lake water microbial communities from Trout Bog Lake, Wisconsin, USA - GEODES058 metaG | ecosystem: Environmental > Aquatic > Freshwater > Lake | place: USA: Trout Bog Lake... | reverse complement strand
TTAGTTAATCTACATTCATCCCATATTAATAATTCATACCAAATGGTAAATCTTACTGCACAAACTAAAAACACAATTACAAAAATCCATGTGTAGATATTTTTATTCATTCTTGTACCCTTGCTTTCATCATTTCATCAGCCATTTGATAAGATGCTTTACAGATTAAAATTGAATCTGGCTTTGTATGTTCGTTTGCCAATAGTCCTTGCATAGCTAAACCCGCAAACCAATCTCTCAGATCCATACCAGTTTGATAAGAAGGTTGTTTTTCATTTAGTTTTGGGAATGCTTTCATAATTCACCTAATTCAGTAGCAACAATTCCGTTTTCGGTAGCCATGAAGCCTAGAGAACCTATTCTAGAATCTTTTGGGGTATCAGTCGGCACTCCGAAAGTCTTACTGGTTTTATTGATAATGTTAATTAACGCAATAATATGCTCTATGTCCATACGTTCTCTCCATGAACCATAAAAAACTCCGTGAGCCTCCGTAAGCCCTCTTAGGTTATCTATGCTAGAAAGATATTGATACCGAGAGTTACGTAAACTATAATGATTCGGAGGCTTTTTTGATTTCATGCGAAGATATTGTTCGTACTCGGCATAAGTGCCACAGACGACCCATAATATACGATCAAAAGTCATAATCAGGCTTTTTTGATTTCTGTGTTAGCAACAGGCTCAACCGGTTCAGTTGGGGCAACTTCATAGTTGTATATCTTAAAGATTTGTACTGTATGCCAATACTTACTGTATAAATGATTCAGAAAAAGAAAAGCAACACCCAGTACAACTATACCGAAAGATGCTAAAATAGAACCAACTAAAAATACACCATAGGTTTCAAGATTCATAATCACTCCTTAGTTAAATCTCTCTTGTCATAATTTGAAACTAATCTTTCATTATTATACACGTTCTCAGGTTCTTTGTCAACCCTTTTATCTTTTTTGCCGAATATTCTATCCCATCCGTCATCAAATTTTTTCTTGTCTACCGGCCTTGGTGCCGATCCTTTACCACCATCACTCATTTTTATGCTCCGTATGATATTTGTATAAATTTACCATGTACTGAAATTGTACCGGCTGATGATCCGGATGAGGCAACGCAGGTCCATAGAACTCTACCAGTTTGTTATAAAACTCTAAAATTTCTTCTTGTGTCATAATTGTTTAACCTAAAACTATTATATATATTAGTATAAACACTAATAGGGGTAACGATATGAAATTAATTAAATCCATTTTTTCTTTTTTTAAATTCTTAGGTCAACGTATGTCACAATCAGAATTAGAACTGTATATCGAATCTAAAAAACCATCAACTAATACAGATGTCGAAAGGCTAACTCGTGAATTTCATCAGAAAAAAATATTCCGTAATTTCGCTTAAGATTCTGTTAGAGACTCATCGTCTTCAGACCAGTACCGCTTATCCAGCACTTCTAAGATTTTTAATGCCCGCTTGGCAGTCATTTCACCTTTGCCTGGGTTTACTCCTTCGGTAACAATATACCACTCGGTTGCATTAACATCATACCAAGCATATACATGTAACTCTTCCTTTGGTCTGTGCATAATCATACGGCCAAAGGTAAAAGCGGCTACTTCATGTTCTGGAAATTCAAAACCTTCTTTGTCAGAATTCTTATGAATGAAAACGGCAAAAGACCTCATGTCTTGGTTGCCACCTTCAATATACTCATCTTCAGTTTCTAAATCACCAAAACCTTCGAATGTAATCTTCACCTCAGGGAAAGAGGAAATATTTTCCCCAATCACTAATTCATCAGCATCTAAGAAATCTGCATCAGAACAGTCTAAGTGCTTTTCTATTAAATCCCCAAATCTACCCCAATCTATACTCATAGTTGTATACTTGACCAAGTTTTAAGTTTTTCTTTCTTAGCCTTTAGTGCTACGTTGATATTATCACGATTTACTATTCCTTTATCCATCATAATATCAATCATTGCCAGTAAGTCGCCAGTTTCTTCTTCAAGTCTCTCAATATTAGTTCTAGATGCATAAGCACCATCCATACCGAATCTAAAGATTTTAGAGATTGCTTGTGTCACTTCTGCACACTCCTCTTGAGTAATACAGAAGATTTCTTTTTGTTCTTTCGTTAAATCGCTCACAGGTTTTCCTTAAGTAATACTTTTTCATTAAGCGGTTGTTCTTTGATATATTGCTCAGAGAATTTTACCGCATCATCATAATCTCTAACCAAAGACATTTTGACTACAGTTTCATCCTGTAGTAATTTCACAATCCATCCTTCAGATGTTTTTTCAATAAGTGTTGTTCGCATTTTATCTCCTATGCTATCAAGTTAATAAATCGGTTAAGTATAACACGATTCGACATTTTATTAGTATTGTACTTTGCAAAGGCTGATGCAATACCACGGCGAGTTGCATTTTCGGCAACTTCAAAAGTCTCTTCTTCAAACTCGTCATTTTCATCAGGTTGATTCCAAAAACGATATCTGTAAATTGGATTTGCATCAGATTTCAACAGATAATACTCGTCAAAGCCGGCATTCTTAATAACTGAGAACTTGTTCTTTCTAAACTCTACTTGAGCAATTTGCTCTTGTGCTAAAGTATTAAAGAAATTATAAGTCTTTCTTCTGAACTCTTTGCTGGATAACAAATAGTAACCGATTATGTTAGAGTCTGTTCTCATTTTCAACAACTGTACAAGACCTTTTGTGAATTCTTCTCTTCTAGGTGTTTTAAGATAGACTTGCTCTCTAGTAACAGGATCACGAATAATTGCACCATCATATGATGAAATAGCTTGAGTACTTCTATTAATATTTGAAGGTAAATCTACCCAAACACTTTCATTAGAATTAGCTTCACCATCAGTCAGAAATACGGTATGAACTTTTTGTAGTTTATACTTCTCTCTGAATTCAGGAACAATATTCATAGCGGCAACAATGGTCTCATTTAATGGTGTTGCGCCAAGTGAAAACCAATAAGGAACTGTTCTAGGATTTGCATCAGGTGATGAATTACTAAAGTTACAGTAGGAACTCAAAGCGCCACATGCGGTTACAAAATCAGAAGAACCCATTCTGCTCGAAAGTAAATTCATTAATCTAAAACTTTCCATTTTAATATCACCAATTTTAGGCTTGATTTCACAGTTCTTAGGACTATTATCATCAGTCAAAGGATTGGAAAGATTATCAGAGAAAGCATACACTTCGTAAGGTATTGAAACTTTACGGCAGAATAATACTAAATTGAATAATTGCTTAACAGTATTTTTCAAGTGATCTGACATAGAACCAGACCAGTCAATAAACATAACTAAGCCGTGAGACTTGCCGTTTGGTACAACTGTGATTCTTTTGAAAATATCTTCACTAAAGTTGTAAGAATAGATTTTACTCATATTCAATTCACCGGTCTTGGCAACAGAGGCACGTTTCATCTGCTCGGCATTCTTACGCATCTCAAATTCTTTTACAAGATAAGATACAACCTTTTCAGACTCTTTGCGTAATTTTTGAAAACCTTCGGTGTCTACAGTACCGTTATCTCTCAAATAACTTGCATACAGTTCTTTGAAGTCTAGAATTACGTTTTTACTTTCAATGTTAGGTACATTCATATAAGTAAGATTTCTAGATTTTTCGTCAAGAAGTCGATTTTGATTTCTTTGAAATGCCTCATCGGTATGAGATTTAATTTCCTGTGTGGATTCTTCGTCAAAATCAAATTCTGTGTCGGAGTCTTCAAAATTATTAGGATCAAAATCATCGGAATCTAAATCATTAAAATTAAAATCCTCAGAGTATTCACCTTGCTCTTCTCTTTCAGCTTTTTTAGCATCGATTCTTTCTTGGCGTTTTTCTTCAGCCTTGCTTTTCATGTACTCTTGAACACGTTTAGCCACTTCAATTACTTCGTCATAAGTTTCGGTAGATTGAACATCATTTAGTAATTCTTTTTCTTCCTCATTAAATTTGATAAGAAGACTGGCACCGCCTTTACAATGTAAATTTACACGGTCGATAAAATTGAGTTTATTAAGGTCTTTGCCTCTAGTCTCGAAAAAATCATTTTCAAGCAATTCATTGTATGCCTTTAAGAAAGAACTTTTTAAGCCAGGATATTTTGATTGAATTTTTTTCTCGATACGTGCATCTTCAACGACATTGAGGATACCAGTATTGATAATTTTTTCTTCAACTACTTTTTTGAAACCTTCTAAAGGTGTATAGATAGCATGGCCAACCTCGTGGCCAGTAAAAAGGTCGTATAAGTTTGATGATAATTTCTTGTCTAAAATAGGAATCGTCAAAATACGATTCTTAACATCGAATGATGCGGTCGAACACTTACGTTCTTCAACGATAAGATTCTCGGTAGCCATCAGTTTAGCTAAAATTGACTTTGATTGAATTAATTGCATATGATTTCCTATAGATAAGATTCTATTATAGCAGGCTTACCACAAAAGTCAAGCAGTTTGTGTGTTTTCCGCAACATCTTTCTTCTTTATTATCAAGGATTTGCCAACATTTTCAAATTCTATAACGTCACCCTCAACCCAACCCGTTTCGGCTAAGACTTCATCCGGTATTTTGAACAAGATTTCTTCAGTATTGCCTGGAATATCTTCAAAAAGTTCATTGGCCTCATAAATTTTAGGAAATACTGACGATTTATTCGATTCTGCCCACAATTTCATTGCCTTATCAAGCGGTTTGTAATTAATTTTCATAAATTTCCTTCAATTTTTGTGGATGTTTGGGTTTGCGAGTGTATCTTACCTCAATTTTATGAGGTTGTACAGGTTTTATGGGAGTCCGACAATGTGGACGTTGCAAATTTACGACAAAAGACGTATTTTTCTTCATTTTATCGCCTCATGCTTGAAATTGCTACTGCTTCCTCGCTGTTAAAAACAGGAACTGCATTGGATTTGTGCATTGTTGCAATACCCATCACTTTTGTGCCGGTATAAACTTTTGCCGGAGCCTTAGTTGCTACTGCAAGGCCGGTGTTTAATGAAGGATGACGAACTGTCTCTCCTCTAGGACCAGAAGAAAGTTTGTAAGTGTATTTTTCTGTATTCATAACAAGATTCTTTTCAGGTGTGTGAGATTTTAGCCACGATTCGTATTGTTCACGTACTGCTTTTGGCAGTTTATGTTTCTTCGCTTTTTTAAAACTAGGATGTATAATCATTTTGACCTCCAGAACTACAATTCTAGCACACCTTCCGAGGTTTGTCAAGGTAATGTTGTATTAATACAACGGTTTTCTATTTTTAGGTTTTAACTGTATTGATTCCTGTCCTGAATAATCCATGTCAGCAAAATGTTTAAAATTTTTATTTTGCTTATTCTTTTTACGATTTCTTTGATACTCATTGTAATCTTCAAGAGTATCTCGGTCTTTACGAAATTTACCTACAAATTTAGACACCTAACTTACCTCCTTATGGTAACATATTTGGAAATGCTTGTTTTACGAATTTATAATCTAAACCTTTAACACCTTGATCTTTGTTAAAGATACCTATAATAACCTCAGCATCACGAGGTTCTAAAGATTCTAATAGTTGAATTAACAATTCGTTCTGTTTTCTAGGTGTCAATGCATTTGCTGTAGCATTACCCTCTCTAAACATGTACAATTTTTTTATTTTGTTGCTTATCGTGTCATATGTAAGACCTGGTAACTGGTCTGTTGGTGGTTTATAGTCTGTAGGTAACTCTGTAATCTTCCATTGAAATTCTGGATGATAGGTCATTCGCAAAACTTCAACAAGAGTGCCGCTTAAATTTCTGCCAATGATATCCATTCTTTCTTGATGGTTCTTTGCCTTTTCAAACTCATCAAAAATTTCATATATGTTTCTCGTAGCCATTAAAATTCCTCTATAACATCCATTAAGTTAGTAAGTCTCTTGTCAATAAAGTAAGAGAACATTTTTTGTCTTGATTGTGGCTTTACTGTATTATACTCTGCCATAATCTTTTCTTTTAACTCTTTCGGTATACAATGAAAGTCAATTAATTTTTCGTTACGTTCAAAACCTTTTTTAGCAACATCATCAGACCACTCTTGAGGATTTGTATTCAAAAATAAATTGAGATTAGCCTCTGTCATTGCTTTTTGTCTGCCACCAGAAACAAACGTATCATCAGGAGAAAGTATATTAGGTATACCATCACCTTTATCACCTTGAATGATTTTAGCTTTTAAATCTTTGATTGGTGCCTCAGACACTATGAATTTTTTAGTTGCAGGATTGTACTGAGATACATTGTTTCGAATTTGAAGTTGTAAAAAATCATTATCACTTGATAATATCAAAACCTTTTCTTGATTCGTTGTAGAATTAGCTAGAGTTGCAATAATATCATCGGCTTCTGCACCTTCAACGTCAATGACCTTGTATGGCATATTTTGCTTAATCTCATCTTTAAATTTAGTTAGCATATCGAATATGTAATGCCAATCTAATTTAGATTTCTCTCTGCTTTTTTTGCGGCTAGCCTTGTAAAATTCAAAGACTTCTTTACGCCAATATTTTCTGTTGTCACAACAAATGACAACTTCACCATATTTGTTTTTAAATTTTTTAACATGCGACCTTAGAATGTTTAGGACAATATGTCTAAACATTTCTTCTGGCATATCAAACCTTTTCTTCTGGTCTATTTGGGCCATCAAACCTGATAGCACGACTTGGTTAATGTCAATTAAAATCATAGATTCTTTCTGTTATTACAAATATGATTCTAACACAATTCCTTTAGACTGTCAAATAGTTCTTCAATAATTTGTGAAGATTTTGTAGTTCTTCTTGCAATTATACCGTACCAATCATCGAGAATCAATGTGGAAACGTATTCTCTAGGCTCAGATAAAACTGCATCGAATCTGTCTAAATCCATAACATTACCATCTTCTTCGTTGTATTTAAACAACATTACGGTCCAAGAAGGACCTATAGAGGTTTTATCAATTTCTTCACCTAACTCTAAGTATTGTTCTCCACGTACTGTCATTGCATTTTCATGCTCATCATTAGGAACAAAAAACAATAAATCAAATTTTTCAACTAACTTCAGATAGTCTAACATTATAATCCTTAATGTGTGATTTTCTAACTCTTACCATTATCCATGAGTTGTAATACAAATCACTCTCTAACGCACCTCTCACAAACTGCTCTTTAGCCTCAAGATAACCACATTCACCTTTCGTTTTGCATAAATGTAATATTTCTCTCGTAAACTTTTCTACCCCAATAGCAGTTACATCTTCATTTAAAACAGAATTACTGCCATAATATGTTTTCCAGTCACTGGAGACTTTATATCGTTTTTTCTTTCCTTTGACCTGTTTAGTCTTAGATGAGTAAAAGAATTTCTTACCAATATATTTTTTACCAGAAAATTCATTAACTATTTGATATACAAAGCCGTAATTGTCGCCAATCATTTCTTCTGTAAAATCTTCACCCTTGTATGTCCAGTTTAGTTGTCCCATTCCTCGTTCTCATTGAAGTCATCATCATCTATATAGTCTTCCATGATTTCTTCAATGGTTTCGCCACAAAACGGGCAGTACTCAGGTAACTCGGCTGAAACTATTTCTTCAACAAAAGCAATCGTATAATGTGATTCGCAATTACTACATTCTCCAGTGACTTGTCGTTCCATTTTATTTCCTTATTATTATTAGTGTGCCCAAATATCTTTCCAATGTCCTTGTAATGCACCTTTAGCGTAATCTGTCGACCTATTCTCAAAGAAGTTTGTATGCGTAGGCGCATTAATCATTTCTTCTACCCAAGGCAATGGGTTACGTTTGACTTTGAAAATACCCTTTAGACCTAAAGATATTAATCTACGGTCTGCAATATACCGTATATATGACTTAACATCTTCAGAGGTTAAATCTTCCATAGGTCCCATGTCAAAAGCTAAATCAATAAACTTATCTTCTAATTGTACCATTTTCTCTGCGATAGTATATAGACGACCTTTGAGTTCGTCATTCCATATTTCATTGTTTTCATTAATATATGCCCTGAACAACTTAATCATGTTTTCTGTGTGTTGAGTTTCATCTACAATCGACCATGTAACGATTTGACCCATACCTTTCATCTTACCATGTCTTGGAAAGTTTAAGAGCATGATGAACGAACTGAACAATTGCATACCCTCGGTAAAAGCTGAGAACGTAGCAATATGAGTTGCTGTATTTTCTTTTGTTGTATTTTGTCCTGATATGTTCAAAATATAATCATGCTTTTCTTTCATTGCCGCATACTCCATAAATTCATTGTATGTTGTATCTGGCAAACCTAAAGTCTCGATTAAATGCGAATAAGCGGCAATATGCAATGCCTCTCTTGCGGCAAAGCCAAGTAACATCATGCGAACTTCAGGCTGTGGAAAATATGGCAAATAATTATTAACATACCCACCGGCAACATCAATATCACCTTGTGTAAAAAATCTAAAAATATGTGTTAAGAATTTCTTCTCTTCAGGTTTTAATTTCTTTTTCCAATCTTTCTCATCCTCTAACATAGGCACTTCTGTATGAAGCCAATGTGATTGTTCATGTTTCAACCAGGCTTCATAGGCCCAAGGATAGCTAAAAGGTTTAAATGAGTCTCTCGTATCTGTTAAATTTGTTCCGACTTTTTTTATCATTTACCTGCCCACTCTCTTATTTGTTTTGGTGTTTTTACGCCAACGAGGCGACCTATTTCTGTGTCATCAATCATCAGTATCATAGTCGGTAAATTTCTAACACCATACTTTGTTGCTAATTCGGTATTTTCATCAATGTCAATTGTTTCGATAGGAACTGTTAATTCCGAACGAGCAATATTTTCAGTTAATTGTTTACACGGATTGCACCAATCGGCAGTAAATCTTAGAATTTTTTTCATCGTTTTGTTTCTTCTCGTTGTTCTATACTCGGTGGGAAATAAGGTTCAATAACATAATGTTCTGCACCCCACCACCCTATACATGTTATAAATCCTGCAAAAAGCAAATCAATCACTATCATTTTATCTCCATAAGTTCGTTTACTACATCTAGTAGTAAATCGTGTTGTATACCACCATGATATTTACCTTTCATATAAGAATAACTATCATACCAAAATTCTTCACTTTCAGGATGGCAACCAATTAAAGCCATATTCTTTTGTTTGATTGCCATTGGCATTGCAGTCTTTGTATATGTAGCAAGTGTTGTGAACTCACCATCACCTACAAAGGTCGGCCCATCATAGAAGAACATATTGTGTTGCATAAGTCCGCCATACCATGTAGTAGGCATATTCTTAGCATGAGGTCTTCTAGTACAGGTTCCTGGTTGAGTTATGTATTGTTGTACATCAACATCTTCTAATAAATTAAAATAATGTCTGCCTGCCCAAAACGCACCCATACAGATACCTAGATACTTACCTCCTTTTCTGACAAAATTTCTTACATACTTACCATTTTGCTTAAGTAATGTATCGAATGAATCAGAATCACCAAACCCACCAGGAAAAGCAACTATGTCAATATTCTTGTCAAAGAAGCCTTCCTCCATTTCATTCTTAGAAAATAATTTGAAATTGTAATGTTCGCCAAGCGCCTTCATCAGACCATTGCCAGATTGAACTGAGCATTTTGGGTCCTTGATGAACATTGCGATTGTCGGTTTCATTTTTTTATCCTTCACATGCTAGACAGTCGTTACCTTGAGCAACTTGTGTCATATCTAATTCTTTAATTACTTGTCTTTCAATTCTTTTTGATACCTTATCGGCCTTACCGATCTTTTCAGAACGGCAATAGTATAGGGTTTTTAATCCTTTCTTCCATGCCATAAAATGTATAGCATGAAGATACTTAATGTGTGCATCTGGTCTAAAAAATAAATTCAATGATTGTGCTTGGTCAATATATTCTTGTCTATCTGCGGCAAGTTCAATAACCCATCGTTGATCTATTTCCATTGATGTTTTGAATACTTCTTTTTCGATGTCAGAGAGGATATCCAAATGTTGAACAGAACCGTCATTAGCAATAATAGAGGACCAAAGGTCACTATACTTTTCAGAAGGAACATCATCTACTATACCTAGCTTTGACTTGATGAGTCTGTCGAGGTATTTGTTTTTGTTGAGATGTGAGCCTGATAAAGTATCCTGACGATAAGCATTGGCACGATAAGGTTCCACAGAAGGGCTAGTATTACCCATAATGATAGAGGAACTTGCGTTAGGAGCAATAGCCATAAGATGGCTAAAACGTAAGCCTGTACCAACTGCATCCGGTGCTTCACCACGTTCTTTACCCAATTGTAGATTTGCTTCATCTAAACCCTTTCTAATATTTTTAAACATTTTATTGTTTGCAACTTTAGCAACAACGCTTTCAAATGCTATATTGTTTCTTTGCAGATAAGCATGAAACCCAAGAGCACCCACGCCAATAGAACGCTCACGTATAGCAGAATACTTGGCTCTTGCCACAGTATCCGGAGCATTGTCAATAAAGTATTGTAACACATTATCGAGCATCTCAGCCACATCTCTGAGAAACTGTTTATTATTTTTCCATTCATCATAATACTCCAAATTCAACGAGGATAAACAACATACTGCGGTACGCTTTTCATTTGTGGGTAAAATAATTTCAGAACACAAATTAGATTGATGTACTTTCAAACCTTTATCTTTTAGCCACTTTGGCAATTTTCTATTACTTGTATCAATAAAGTGAATGTAAGGTTCGCCTGTATGCATACGCAGTTCAATGATTTGTTCCCATAAATGTTTTGCCGAAACAACTTCTCTAACTTCGCCTGAATGAGGATCTTTTAATTCCCAAGAGTCATCCGCATTAGGATCTAACATACACCTTTCAATGATTTGCATAAATGAATCTGATATGTTAATACCATGATGTAGATTTAAACACCTAATATTGGGGTCTCCTGTAGGCTTTCGCAACTCAATAAAACCATTGATGTCAGGATGAGAGATATCGAGATAAGCGGCATAAGAACCACGGCGAGTACGACCTTGCCGATATGCCAAAGAACTCGCATCATACATTTTAAGGTGTGGCATAACACCAGTAGACTTATCATCGGCAGAACGAATACCAAAGCCGATACCTACACCACCTCCCAACATAGACAACCAATTAGTTTCAGATAAGTTTTCAACTAAACCCTCCGCAGTATCTTCAATATAGTTAAGAAAACATGAAATAGGCAAACCACGCTTAGACCTACCGAAAGATAAGATAGGAGTAGAATAAGAGAGCCAATGTTTACTAGCATAGTCATACAATCTTTGAGAATGTTCGGCATTGCTTCCAAAAGATTTTGAAACAAACGCAAAACGATGTTGTGGTGACTCTTCGTCATCTTTCATGTAACTTTCTTTTAATCTTTTTACTCCTAGTTCGTCAAATAATTTATCTCTACTTAAATCTATCTTAATACCTTCGTACTCTGTCATATTCTGCCTTGTTGTTGTTATTGTTGTACAAATTCCTCTATCATGGGAAATATTTCTCTGATCGCTTGGGCACAGGCAATTGCCACTTCACGATGTTCCTTTTGTGTTGCTTTATCTGTTCGAAGTTGTATGTAGTGAACCCATGAACGCAATGTTCCGTTCATATACATTCTACTCTTAGTCATACCTTCTGGTAATACTGCTCTCGCTTGTTCTTTTGCAATTCCTTTATCTAAGGCAAATGCATAAGCATCTTTACATACCTCTAATACTTTATTTTGATATTGTTCCCACCATGCTTGTAATGCTAAATTATCAGTCTCAAAACTATTCTGTCTATTTTTTGTATCTTGTAGTCTAGCCTCCTTTAATTCAAACCCCAATTGAGAAGCATCCGCATATCGTTGAGAAAACTCTTGGAATGAGAATGAACGGTGTCTTAAAATTTGTCTTGCTATATCTCTTGTAGTGTTTATTTCTAAACATACGCTCACCATTTCTAGTGGAGACCAATGTTGATTTTTTATGAGATAACGAACCAACTTTTCAGCAGTATCGTTATTATTTTGATTTGATGGATTTGAAACTCTTGCCGCATATGCCACCTGTTCTAATAGATTACCATTATTCCCTTGAGAATAATTTATTAAGTTCACACGATTCATTTTTTATTTTCTGCTGGTAGACCTAACATAGGTCGTTTATCGAATTTATAATCTTTGTATTTTCCATTTGCATCAACATAATGTAAGAAGGCTTGTATTTGCCTTTTACCAAGATATCGTTCACGCCAATGACTCAATTCAGTTCCATTATACACTATCATATCACCTGGTGCAAGGTAAACTTCATGCACTTCACCGGCATAGTTTTCCATAAAGATTGGGTATTCATTATCTTTATCATCATCAATACACATGGTAATTGAATACTGGCAAGAAGGTCTATCTTTATGTTTTAACATAATAGCACCCTTAAACATTGCTCTTGCATATGTGTAACATGGAAATAATTTTAATCCGGTAACTTCTTCAACTTTTGGTTGAATTACCATCATCAAACTCTCAAATGCATGATGACCATATATTGGATATGAATGAGGTACTTGCGTATCCGAATATTTTGTAATTGTTTTGTAATTCAATTCTTCGACACTATCTTTAAATGCCTTTGTATTCATATGCATTTCGAATTGTGTTTTTAACAATTCTACCGTATCCTGACTAATTGCATTTTCGTAAACATAAAACCCATCTTTTTTGAATAATGAGTTTGCCGTTTCTTTAATTTTACTATTCATTCATTCACCTCCATGGTCTATTATATAGCTATTCTATACCTTCTTCCAGTTAACAAATTCCATCTTTGCCCTTAAATTCACATATGTATGTTTTTCGATGATATCTTCAATCACATCTGCCGAAAATTCATTTAAAATCATATCATTAATGTCTTTAGATTCTATCATTTCAGGCCAAATTAAAACATTGTAATGCTCTTCAATTGCCCTTTCCATCAATTTCACAATTTCTTTATTTCTAGGCTCATTATCGAAAATCAAAACAATTTTGGATTTGTCGAATATCTTATTTGCCGCATTCAGATTTGAATCGGCAGTCGCTATGGCGTTCTCAATGAACATTGAGTCTATAGGACCCTCAACTACTCGAATCATCTTCTCTGTGTTGATCCTATCAAGCCCAAAGAACTTATTTTCATCTTCAGATAACTTCACAGTAATGTATCGCAATTTAGATTTACCTAAAGCACGACCCTGAACTGCTATTAAGTTTTTATTGCTATCATAAAACGGTATAATTAATCTAGGATCATTATCTATCAACCCATCTTTCTCAATATTTAATGATGCTATAAATTTTTTAAAGTCTTCAGCATAATAAAGGTCGGAAAAAAAGTGTTTAGGAATTTGACGTTCATTGACATACACTTTAGCGTAATGTTCTTCCGGTAAAGATTCAATTGACGGTATATCTAATCTTCTTTTGAATACTGGTACACTACTTTCTAATTCAGTATCAATTTTTTTGATTTTAGGTACATTTGTATTCTGTCCTATTGTACTGTTTTTAAATCTTTCAAAGGTATATTCTTTTACTTTATCGGGACTTACTTTGTCTAAGAAATTATAAAATGATGTAGAGATACTACAATTGTGACACATATAGAAGTAGTCATCTTTCTTACGATAGATGTACCCTCTTGCTTTTGTTTTGTGTTTTTGTGAGTCACCGCAGAATGGGCAACGAAAGTTGAACAAGTCGTCTTTCTTTTGAGCAAACATACTCAGGCGAGAAGACACTTGAAGCAGAAAACTTCTGTCAATAATAACGCTCATAATATAAAGTAAAGTTAAGTGATTATTTTAATAGATGTTCTATTGTATCATAATGTATGTGAGAAATCAACCATGAAAGCACAAGTATGCCACCGGCAATCATCCACTTCCATTGCAGAAGTGCTTGAAGTGCTTTATCCTCATCATCATTATGAGCTTTCATATCTTTTCTGAGGTCTTTTAATTCTTCCATTATCCTCAGTTCAGATAATTGTAGCTTATCAATAACGGTATCTATTCTACCGTGTATTTCTTTAATATCACTATCGGTTTCTTTTCGCCTAGCATCCATATCGGTATAAACCTTAGCAATATGTTTATCGTGTTGTTCTATTAGTTTGTCTATTACTGTATCCATTTTACCGCAAAGTGAGGTTAATGTCGATACTTGAGATTTTAAAACTCCAACGTCTACTCGGAGTTCATTGTTTTCTAATTCAGTCATTTTCTCGACAGGCCCTTACTCTTAGCAAAATGTGTGACAGTTATTTCTTTTCAGGTAATTTTTCACCATCAAGTTTCTTATGAATCTTAATGTTTTTACAAACTTCTTTTTCTTTGCCTGTTTTGGCATCTTTTGTTGTTTCACAAACTTTCTTAGTTGGGGTTTCTGCATATGCAAAGCTAATTGAAAGTAATGCGATTGCAAGTATAATTTTTTTCATATTAATCCTTATAGTTCAGGTTGTGGGGCAGGAGGTGGGGCAAGTTTTCCGCCAAATCCAACAACAGGGTCTGCGGGTACTGCAACAGCAACCGGCACGACTGGCTTTGTGATTGTTGCAGATACGACAGGTGCTGTATACACAGTTGCTGTGCTGGATGTATCAACTGGTGCTGGTGAGACTGGTGTTGGTCTATTTGCCGCATCTAATGCCTTTGCTTTTAAATCTTTGTCACCGCCTGCTAACATAATACCTGATAATGTACCGGTTAAGAATGTTGCAATTGGGATAATCATTTCAAAGAACTTTTGGTCGATAGGACTAATAGCGTTCAAAGGTTGAGTTATAAAAATAATAGAGTAAAGTACAACAAAGACAATACCTGTCAAAGTCATAGCTAAACAAATTCCAATAAAAAATCTCAGACGAGCCATTAACTGGTCTTCTGAATATAAGAAAGGTACGTTATTATTTTCCACACTTAGCTCCTGTGCTAATTTTTGATGACGGAAGAACAGATGGAGTTTGCCCCGAAATCTGTTCAAGTTTTTGTTCGGCTGTTGGAGGACCCAAACGAGGATCTCTTTGGCCTTTAAATATTTGCTCTGGACAAGTTCTAGTAACATCACATACAGGATATTTGCATTGTTCGGAATCCCAATTAGTGGGGTCTTGACATGGGTATCTAAATTGGTCGTGACCAAAAAATGCCAATGTTAATGGTAAAACTAATACGACTGCGGCAAAAAGAAATAATTTTTTATCGTGCATTTTAACTCAATATTCTTACAATGTTGTTGAATTTTTGGGTTCTATCTTCAAGACCAATTTCACCACCATTAATAATATGAGTCATTTTTAAAATGTCTTTTGCATCGGCTACTTTATTTAGATTATTTGTTTCCCAGAACCAACAAGCAGATTGTAGTGCACCTTCAAAGGTCTGCATATACTCTGATGCTTCTTCTGGAGTAATTTCAATACTGGACGCAAACCAGAAGTAGTTGTCCTTACCAGTAATTTGAATAGCACCCCGACCACAGTATCTATAACCATCACCAGATGCTTCATCACCATTACCCATACGATTAGCATAGACACGGTTAGCAATAGCTTCTTGTTTGTTTGGCTTTGCACAATATTCGTTTGCTAATTCAATTGTTGGAAAATACTTATGGAATATCTTAATCAATGAAGCAGGTTTATAATTCAAATTTTCTTTAAGTGCGGTAAAACCATTTGATTCGTGTACACATTGAGCTAAGAACCCAGCAATACGTTCAGGTGTGTTTATCTCATAATCAGGCAATAATAGAGATAAGTCTTTATACCAATGATCCAAATATGGATTTGTTGGTATGATTTGTCTTAGTTGGTCTTTTGTAAGTTCCATATGATTACAGAGCCTCCGCAATCATTAAAGCGCCCATTAGAATTTGATGATACATTTGAGTTTGCTCATCTTCTGCGGCAGTTTCTTCAATTGATTGTTCAATATTTAAATCGTTAACAAGTTCTTTAAAATCTTCATCAGAGAGTTCGCCACTCTCATGCAATTGTTGATAGCCTTGAGCTTTTAATGCCAAATCTGCTATGTTACTCATCTTGATTGACCTCCTAAAGTTTTTTGTATTCTTTCGGCTGACTCCTCAATACTCTTGAGTTTGAGTTTGCAGTACGTTTCATTAATAGTTTGTTTTTGATGTAGTTCATCAACAAGCGTAAACAAGCTACTACTCATTTTAAAAGAATTTTCATTATGCGGTAAATATTGACTATAGTTTTTAAGATTCAATGCATTTTCATAAAGCGATTGTACATTTTCAGGCGTGCATTTTTGAATCGATGCTGTTGATCTAATATTTACGACAAAACCATACTCATTTCCATCAAATTGCGACACTTGAAGAAAACTGCATCCAGATAATAAAAGAAAAGCGACAGCTAATATTTTTTTCATGGGTTAATCCTCTTTTGTTCTTTCAGCCACATTTGAATACCGGTCATTTTGTCTGCAAGTTCGTGGTAGAGTTCGTAGTTTGCGGCAATTGTGTCTTCGACTTCAGAGAGTGCAACTCCGGAATCGGTTCCAACCAATCCTGAGGAAAGTCCGGAAACGGTACCTTTAGCGGAGTCGTTGTGCACCCGAATAAAAGACTCAGGAACAGTACACATATGGTCATCAGCGGTAGTAATTTCTTTAACAATTTCGTCATGTATCACCCTGTCTTGAATTATTTTGTCGTGTATATATTTAACAACTTCTTGTGTGACAACTTTTTGTTCTGTCACAATTTTTTCAACTTCAGCTTTTGCATTAATTAAAATGTCTTGTCTACCATCGATATAGAAACCTGCCCCAAATAATGCGATAGCAATAATACGAATTGGTAATCTATAGATAAATGGTATGATTGAATTAAAGAAAACTTCAATGATAAACAATCCAGCACCAACGCCAATTATTATCCAAGGTACCCAAGTTGGTAATAATTCTAAAAAATAATTAAATGAAAACATAATTTAAATCTTAGGTGGTTTTCTTGTAAACATTCCACTCATTATTGGATTATTTTTCTTTTTTCTGTTAACACCAGGTTCTGCAAATTTAGCGGGTCCTGCACCAATACCTGCAACACCAGCAGTTACATTAGTAGGACCTGCAACCATTGCGGCACCACCGTCTTCTTGTAATTGTCTAAATTGTTTAAATGAAAACATTAGCAGTTCCACTTTCTTAGCGACTTATTGATTCTTGAATCAGGATCATGTGCAGTCTTTGCCGATGTTAGACGTTTCTTCATGCCAGACATTCTAGCACAAAATGATTTTCTACGATTTGCGGCTTTACTACCGGCTTTTAGTTTTGAAGGTTTTGTTGTTACAGCAGTTTGTAAGTGATGTCCTGGATTTGCTCTGTTGTATGATGCAACACCTTTTGAATTTAAACCACCTTTAGGATCTTTACCTTCTTTTCTTTCCCATGCTTCAGATTCCCAAATAACTTCTTCAGGTACACAATTAGGTACTGTTCTACCGTTTTTCTTTTTTGTACCGACAGCAGTATAATCTGTCCTACAAGCCTTTTTGAGTTCACCAGTAGGTTCTTTTACTTCATTACAAAATTGTTTAAATGATTTCATATTTGACTTAGTATTTCTGCAACACTTTCTTCGTAAGGTATATTACCAACTATAATATTTTTTCCGTTTATACCATAAATAAAATCAGGCATTAAATTTAGATATGCTAAACACGTTTTCAGCACATCATAATCTCTTTCATCTATTTTATAAAATAACATTCTTGCCATATGTTCTGGTCCAAAAACATTATTCAATAAAATTATATGATTTAAAATTAATCTCTCTTTAAAAGACTTTGTAGATTTATAACGTCTAAAAAGTCTTTTGAGATATTTAATTCTTTTAATATCACTTTCGAATTCCGACATAATACAATTAGGTGACGTATAGCATTTGGCCGCATACATCAAGAAATTTTCATCATTCAAATTTTCAAACATAGTTAAAAAGGGACACAAGGTCCCTTATGTTATACGCCAGTATAAGCAATAATAGTATTACTAATATTACCTGATGCTGAATTAGTTGCTGTTGGATTTGCTAGAGTTGCCAAAGTTTCGCTAATGTAACGAACTGTACCGTCATTGTTAATTTTTCTTTGAATGTGCACCCAACCGGTATGTGGTGGCTTAACTCTAACGTTATTATTAGCGAAACGTGTTGGGGTAACTAAAATTGTGTCTGCATTGTATGTTTTTTCAACAGGTTTATTTGTCGAATAAACAATTGAGTTATCAAACTCAGCAATATAACCAGCACTAACTGTATTAAACAGATTTGATGCAAGTGTAATTGTGTTACCTGATGTTGATGATACGGTTGTATTTGATGCAAAGAATCCTGGTACACCATTACCTGATGTTCCACCTTTGCTATCTGCTAGTCCGTTTGCCCAAAAATAGACATATTGACCGGCAACAATACCAATGTTAGCTACGTTATTTTGTCCACCATCATTGTATGAAACTTGAATTACATTGTTACCAGATGTATTACCTGTACGAACTGTTAACTGTGCAACAGGTACTGACAATGTTTCACGTTCATAGTTGAACTTTGGTTTTGCGTTGTGAGCGTCTGTATTACCCATTAATGACATTTGTTTTTCTCCTTAGGAAACTGTTTATATTCTATTTATCTTTTTACTTTAGCTGACGGTAAACCACCGTTTTGTCCTGGTCTACCTTGCATGGACGGGTCAATTTCAATAGTATCTCTTGGTTCACCCGTCATAGTTGTACCACCAGATAAGATAGCGGCGGCTTTTGGTTTTGCAACCCCCTCACCATCTTTTGCATTAGATTTATCCATCTTTGGCTTCTTGCCTGGAGTGGCTACTGACTTGTCAGCCTTCTCCCAATCGTATGTATCTTCTTTTACATGCTTTTTCTTCATAGCACGTTTGACTCTATTAAAGGTTTGTGATGTATCGTCTGTATTGTTGCCCATATCAAATGCCGTTTGTGTTGCGGACTGACCGTCCTGATAGATGTCTTCTTTTACTGGTATCTGTAAATGTGGTTCATCTTTGTGATCCTCATTCCATTTTTTAATGTGTTCTTTCTGTTTATCTGCAATGTCTTGGTAAACCTTGTGACGTTTAACTGCATAATCCGAAATCTTTTCAGACGCAGACAACTTAGGTTTCTTGGCATCTGAAATGATTTGACTATCTACAGCCCAACCTTCCGCCACACCTTGCCCTTTACGCTTTTCCGCTCTAGTATCTAGTATATTGGACGCACGAAAAGCCATTGTTTTAAGTTTAAATGCTTTTTCTGGATCAGAAGTTTTTGCTTTTTCTTTCGCCTTTGTTCGATACTTTTTTAAAGTAGTATCACTTAGACCGCTTTTATCTTTATGCATAAAGGATTCATTCTGCTTTTTATAATAAGCACCTAATGCTCTTTTAATACGTTGAGCCTTGGAATCACCATTAAACATTTTATTATTTGAATGTACAAAATCGTGAATAGTTTCGCCCGCAGTTGTATCTTTAGTTAGAACCTCATCCAGTTCAATAGATTCCATGTTCTTTCTAACCATTGTTCCCATCGGATTTTTAATTTCTCTAGCAGGTTGTTTTCTTGCTTTGTTTGCATGAGACATTTCCTCATCGGATGGATTTTTAGGTTCAATTATTTCTTCAAACATATGATCCCTCATCCATTTTCTATAAGAATCAGATTTTGTGTG
>Ga0164297_10002162_pt1 | contig 19840 bp, 12 predicted proteins | sample GEODES058metaG_FD_113539 | JGI IMG/M metagenome (GOLD analysis project Ga0164297, IMG submission 113539) | Dystrophic lake water microbial communities from Trout Bog Lake, Wisconsin, USA - GEODES058 metaG | ecosystem: Environmental > Aquatic > Freshwater > Lake | place: USA: Trout Bog Lake... | reverse complement strand
GAAAAAAGTCTTTCATCTATAGAAGAAGAACCTTCGATTAAACAAACAGAAAGTCTTTCATCTATAGAAGAAGAAGAACCTTCGATTAAACAAACAGAAAGTCTTTCATCTATTGAAGAAGAAGAAAACGAAGAAAGTTCGCCCAAAAGAAAATCCTCCGAAAGTTCTTCGAGTTCAAACGATCTTATGTATTTTGGTGGTTCGAAATTAGATAATATGGTCCTAAAAGATGGAAATAATAATATCTTTTTAGGAAAATTAAAGAAAAAAGAACCCACAATATTCCTTTCGGAAGATGATGGCAAATACAGCGCATATTCCAAAATATGTCAAGCAAGTTCTCAACGACAACCTGTAATTCTCACACCAGAAGAAAAAGAAAAAATAGACGCTGAAGATACCAAAAATGGTTCAAAATCTTATAGTCATGCTCTAGAATATGGTTCAGACCCTGCTAATAAAAATTTTTATATATGTCCTAGATTTTGGTGCCTAAAAACAAACGCCCCTATTTCCGAAAAAGATGCTCTTGAAGGAAAATGCGGAAAAATTCTCCCTACTGGGGCCAAAAAAGTCGAGCCCGGACATTATGTGATAGAGTTCAATAACGCAAAACAACACATGGACAAAGATGGAAATTATTTAGAAAATTCGCCAGGATTTTTAGAAGGTAAACTCCATCCAAAAGGGCTTTGTATGCCTTGTTGTTTCAAGAAACCTTGGGATTCGAAATCGCAGATTGAACGAAGAAAAGAATGCGCAATCGAACAAAAACAACCAGAAAACGGAGAACCTAGACAACCAGCCGCCGCCAAAAAAGCAAAAAAACTCACTACAAAACAAGAAACATATATTATCGATATCCGTAGATATCCTATCCCACAACACCGTTGGGGGTTCCTCCCAATTTCCGTCCAATATTTCCTTCAAACAGATAATTCAACCGCGGTTCATCCAGATAATAACAAATACTTACGTGAAGACAGGCCAGTAACAACTCTTTTAAGATATGGAGTGGAGAACTCGGCGAAAAAATCCTTTATAGGATGTATTGCGGATATTTACGCTTATATAGGAAAACGTGCTGAAATCCCTACAATCGAAGACATGTGTCATATAATATCAAACGCCGTTAGTATTGACCTCTTTTTGAAATACCACAATGGTTCTCTCGCGTCTATATTCAGACCCAAAACATATAATATCGAAGACATCGACCCGAAAAAATATGAAGGAACATCAGAATTCATGGATAGATTGGACAAAGGCGACGAAACCCATCTAGATTTTATATATGATACCATTGCAGCATATGAATCATTTGTTTCCTTCTTGACAAATCCGGAATCTTATATCGACCATACTTATCTATGGGACATTGTTTGTTCTCCGAATCCTATGCTTTTTCCTACAGGATTAAATCTGGCTATCTTGCGAATTCGTAATGTAGATATGACTGATGACATTGAATTATTATGTCCTACATCAGTCTATTCGCCAGTTCTCTTCGATTCCAGAAAAGAAACTATTATTTTAATAAAACATGACGAATATTTCGAACCCGTTTATTTATTTCATTCGACAATTGTCGAAGATAAACGAACAATGAAAATCCAAAAGACATTTAAAGAAGGAAAATCGAATATCCAAGAAGTTCTCCAAATTATCCGCATATCTATTGAATCTAGTTGTGCTCCAAAATCGAGTTTGCCTCCCAACTCTGGAATGCCGAAAGTATATAGATTTTCAAAGAGTTTATCCGCCGAATCTTTGAGATTGATGCTACTTAAATACAAATTTGTCATAAAGGCGCAAATAATCAATTATCATGCAAAGGTGGTCGGATTATGGATAGAAGCCATGGGACAATCAATATACATCCCATGTTCTCCTTCTTCTCAATTAGCGGAATTAGAAAAGAAATTCATGGATGACGACGATTTGTGGGTCTCCTATAAAGACACCATCGATTTATTAAGATATGTTCATGACAAATCAAAGGGACATATTCTATGTAGACCATCTTTAAAAATCGCTGAAGACGGACAGATAATAGGGGTTCTCACAGAAACGAATCAGTTTATTATGATTTCTGAGCCGGTGGACCCCATTGAATTTGATGAAGATGGTATTCCAATGATAGAAGACGAGAACTATATTATTGCAGATAAGGTTTTCGCCCAATCTAAAATAGAAGACCCGAAAAGAATCGAGACAGTCAAGAAGATAATATTGGAAACCCAATTCTATGGTGCCTTCAGGACAACCGTGAGAATTCTATTAAATGACCCCGTTAATAATATGCATAAACAACAGATTTTGAAAATAATAGAAAACCGGAGAATACAAAATACAGTGGATTTAATAGAAACTATCTTACATACTTTATGTGATGATTTCGTGACGTTCAAAGAATTCGACGAAGAAGTATTAATGAATTTGGGTGAAATAAGCGATTGTTTTACGGGTCAAGAAGATAAACGATTCTGTGCCATCAAAGACGGTCGTAATCAATTGGTTCTCCCCAAAAAACATTTGGTTAGTCGAAAACCCAATAAGGCCATTTATTTTGCAAGAATGGCCGATGAATTATGGAGGTATAAACGCATACAACTCTTCATGATGAATTCGAAAATGTATTTGAATTTAACAAACACAGAATACAAGATAAATGCCGATGAAATGCTTATGTTGGAATCACTTTTAACTGCTGATTATTTCAAAAGTCTAGAACCCTATGAACATGGCAATACACTTATTACATATGAGACCGCCAATCCGATTATGTCACAAAAATATAGTAATGAAATCAATCAAAATACCCAGCAGGCGTTTGTAAAGAAGGATATTGTGCAAGATGATATAGAGGACCAACTCGGTATTGAGTGTATTTTGGAATCGCATCCTATAACTGGAAAGAAAACGACTTCGGAATGGAAAACGTTTTTTTCTCCGAAAGCGGTCGAATTAGACCTTCATAAAACTGTGAAATGTAGTTATTATCCGATTATTTATACATATTATGAAATACATAAAACCTTTTTGACAGTAGAGCAAATTAAAAAGATGTTAATTTCTGGATATAGCCGTGAGTATAGTATTTATTATGAGAAGGTATTGAAAGTATTACGAAAACAGGGAAAACGTGATATGGTCGATGATATTCGCAAGGGGAGATATGATTTGATTCAGGCAATTATTATGGAGGCATACTTCTTGACCCCCTTGGATTTATGGGTTCTCGCGAGTCTACATGAATTACCCATCGTTTTATTTCATCAGAAGAAGTTGAAAAACCTGCTTGATTCAGAGAACTGGGTTTTATTAAACAAAACAAAACCCAATAAATATTATTTCGTAAGAGTTCCTACAGAACCAGATTCGCCTAGTAATTATTTGCCGCAATATTCTGTTGTGAAACCGGCCGTTTCAGAATCCGAAATGTCTGTGCTTTTTAAAAAGGCCAATCCGGCTTCCACTGTTTCTCTATCAGAATATTTCGAGAAAATCGCTGTTTGAATCAAAAAAGAATATTATTCTTCAAACAATGATAAATAATACGAAATCATTCTATTATAAATTATTAATATTTCAAGTCTATATTCTGGACCCAAATTATTTATGGTTTTTAGTGTGTCTATATAAAATGTTCTCGAATTTATACCATGAATATATTTATTCAATATACTATTAATATCATTCTTAGTGGAAGAATATACATCCCATTTGTTTTTGTTTTCACTGATATTCATTTTAATTTTCATTATATATCGGTGTTTATTTTTATTTCTCCGCCAAATATCCTTCAATAAATTTGAGACATTCATTGAAAATATCGAATAATTCATTTTTCTTTTCGTCATCTAATTTTTTTATATATTCTAATTGGTGATTATTTACACCTTTTTACATTTCAAACGCCGACTTTATTTTTTGTATTATAAACAAATATAAAGACAAGATTATTATGAAATGTAAGCAATAATGATAATAAATGGGGTTGTTTCCCACCAAGTGAAAGCTCGGTGGTTTAGCAGTAGTAGGTGAGCTCCGAAAGCAAACATAACCTACTACATTTGCTACTCATTTCGTCCTTCACCATCAAGCTTGATGGGTTAAGTTGGACCATCGTAAGGTGTAACTCCTTACTATTGACTTTACAACCATTTACAAAGAAAGTAAAATACCGAATAATAGAATCCCAAAAACAAGTGATTATGTGGCTTGTTGAAAATCGGCATTTGAAATGTGCAAAGGTGTAAAGACCTACAATTACGGATATCATCCGTTATAATATCCAGATAATATATAGTTAAAATTTTATTTTGAGGTTTGTCGTAATAAATTGGCACAATACGTCCTGAATTGGATAATCCTGGTATGCTGGGAATTTTCCATTCACTTATTTTTTCAAGAATAAATGGCGCGATTTTCAATATTTTTGATAATGACCGATTTACAGGAGTAGTAAAATTATATGGTTCGTCAGTATTTTCTTTTATTTCAGTTTGTTCGTCGTCACTATCTTGAACTTGTTTTTCCATAAAACATAATAAGAATATTCTTTTTATGTTTTTTACAGTTTATCTAGCAAATACAATTTTTCTTTATAATATATATGGTTCATTAGGAGGGTCAGATATAACTATTCGTTCTACACAATCAGTTAATACTGGAAATTGGGTATTCGTTGCAGTTACACGTAAAAAATCAACAGGTGATGTTGTATTATATATAAATGGTATTCAAGATACTGCTGGAACTTGTAATATAGGAAATACATTAAGCACTGCAACATATGTATTAATTGGTTCAGAAACAGATTTTCCAGGTTATACATTTGGAGGGTATATTGGTGCTATTTTAGGAAATACAAGCGTATTAACAGCGAGTCAAATACTGAATAACTTCAACACACAAAGAAATATATATGGAATATAGATGATTTTCAATGAACAGATTCGATGATAACCGACCCATCTAATACATTGGTTTCCAATAACTTAATCAACAGTTTATCAGACGCCTCCTTGTTCTCCGCCAGTATTTTTTTCGCCTCTGTAAAACAATGCTCGACAATATCTAAAACATCAAAATCAATCATTTGTTTAAGACCATCAGAATAATCAAGTCTGTCCCTAGAAAACGAACTCAATGAATTTCCCATTCCAAATCGTTCCACCATCTGTCTAGCCAAATCATTCGCTTCTTTTAAATCTTGAGATGCTCCTACAGAGACTTCTTCGACGCCATATGCCAAAGCCTCTGCCGCTTTTCCTCCCATAGCGATTATTATTTTTTTAATCAATAAATCCCTAGTATAAAGCCCAGCTTCTTGAATCTCGGGGTTCTCATCAAAAAGAGTAAACCCGCCGACACCACTATAAGTCGATTTAATAGAAACCTTCTTTAATACAAAATCTTCGGAAAAATACGCAACCAAAATAGCATGCCCCAATTCATGAATTGCAACCCTGGTTCTAGCAGCAATAGACCGCATATCACGTTTTTTGGTAATCCCGACCACAATCTTCTCGAGAGCATCATCAATATTTTCCTTCGTGACAGATATATTACCCCCTCTCGCTGCAAATATCGCCGCTTCATTCAACAAGTTTTTGATTTGTGCCCCAGAAAACCCAGCGGTTCCCTCCGCCAATTGCCGAACATCCACATCGGCGGTTATATTTTTATTTTTTAAATAGACTCCCAATATAGATTCTCTACTTGACCTATCCGGAAGAGGCACGTAAATAAGTCTATCAAATCGACCTGGTCTTAAAAGTGCTTCATCTAATACATCGCGTCTATTCGTAGCAGCAATGACAATGACCCCCGTATTCGGTTGGAATCCATCCATCTCTACCAAAATTTGATTAAGTGTTTGTTCTCTTTCATCATTGGGGTTCAGACTATTTGCAGCACTTCTCTTCTTTCCAACAGCATCAATTTCATCTATGAAAATAATAGCGGGAACGTTCTCTCTGGCTTGTTCGAACAAATTGCGGACATTAGACGCACCCGCTCCAACGAATAATTCAACGAATTCACTTCCTGACATGGACAAAAAGGTTGCGTTTGTTTCCCCTGCAATAGCCTTTGCAAGAAGAGTCTTACCTGTCCCTGGTGGACCATCTAACAATATACCCTTTGGGATAGTAGCACCAGCGGCCTCGTAAATACTCGAGTTTTTGATATAACTGACTATTTCGAAACATTCTTCGAAAACCTCCGGGCTTCCCGCCCAATCAGTCAATCGAACACTTATAGCGGATTTATTTACGGCTTCTTTTGTTGAAAAACTAAACGGGAATAGAGAACCTCCCGGTCCACCCACACCTGCATTCCTAAAAAAGATACTGGAAAAAATATTGAAAAGAATAGTTATAGTTAAAGATACAACGGCAAAATCGATTACTCCTGTAAACAGCCGACTTCCCATTTCAAAATAATTGTCGGATGGTTCAAGAATAGAAGTTCTAACGTTTTTTTGTATGGCAGTCTCTATCAAGTTCTCTGAGAGAACAGGCGAAGAATGAGCGGTTCTAATAAATTCATCTTGTTTGATATATACATCTTTAAGATCATTCGAAATATAAATATTAGAATCCGAATTCAATTCTTTGTAAATATCAGAAAGAGGAACGTTATCAATATTCCCATAGGGAGTATTCTTCATTTGAATAACGGGGTTCTTCTGTAGTAATTGATGACGAGTCGGTGTAAATGCCAGAGTAGTACTTAGCGCTCCTATGAAAAATAGCAAATGATTCATTACATATTAATGAATCATTTATTTATGTTAGTTTTTGGGTTAATATAATTCTGTATATTTAGAATCGCCAGGATAAGATTTAGTTGCAGCTGTAGTTTGTCCATGAAAATGTGCTAAAATATGTGTTATTTCACTCAAATATGTATTCGATAAATAGATAGTTTGACCCCATGAATTATTTCTTCCATAATTATAATAATCGCGAACATGGCCATTTTTTTTGCCACCTATGATTTTATACCAAATTGTCACAGAATGTCCATTATTATAAGGATAAGTCGAAAAAGGCATTATCATGCTTCCTAATATGGCTAACTGTAAAAATAAAGCATAATCTTCATCTCCTGCAATAATTGGAACCGGAGGCGGTTTTCCACTTGATTGCGCAGCAGATTTTTGGACCATCGAAGTCGGATTTGTAGGAGTTCCAAACAAAGGACTTAATTCATCAAGCGACCATTCTGTATAAGGTCCTAATAAAGGCCATAAATACGTTCCTAAAATACTAATCTTATATGAATTCGTATTTGGGATATTACCTGTTTGATCATTGGGATTTAATAAACACACCATATACATTTCTTCCAAAAAAACACGCATATCTTCTATGGATTTAATAGAACCTTGATCGGCTCCTGATGGAAGACTTGGCCCACTATCAGCACCTTCTATTATAATAGTATTTACATATAACATAAAAAGAATAAGTAAACATAAGATGATGATACCCAAATATTTCATTTTATAATAAATGAATATTTTTATTGGGACAACGCTTTTTGTAAAATAGCGAGAACCGATTTCAATATAGGCGGAATAAAATATTTCACTAATCGGTCATTTAGATTCACATATTGGTCAAGTATTGGGTTCTTAACAAATATCTTACTTGCTTGAATGGAATAATAATTTATCATACAAAAATAACTATATGCCTTAGAATTAGGAAATACTTCTGGGAATTTTCCATTCAAATAATTGAATGCTAATGTCTCATTGAATGAATCGAAAGAGACGTCGATAACAGTACATAAATAAATTAGAGCTGCCATATTTTTATTTGGGTCTTTACCATCTCCCATTAAAGTTGTAATTTTCTTCTGTAGGGTGTCATAAAGAGTATACATTTGATTCTTTGTTGTAATTGGAAGACTAATTCCTCCTGTAAATTCCATAGCATTTATAGCTGCTTTCCATATAAGAGGAATATTTGCAGGAGGTGTCGTAAGTGGGGGAGGAGAACTAGTAAGGGGCGATGTCGTAATAGGTGGTTCAGTAGGTGCTAATGTAGGATTACTATATGCTGGTATCGATGTCATTGACGGGGTAGTCGATTCAAGTGTATTAATGGGTGCTGGTGAAGCAGTTGTAGTGGATTGACTAGGGTCAAATGAATATTCAGTTGATGTATCGACCCATGTTGGCGGGTCTTCATCTGGAGAAGGCGGGGTTGTTGTAGGTGCTGGAGGACTTTCTAATGGAACCGGATTAACGTCTCCTGGTGCTACATATGTTATCTTAAACCCAGTAGATTGGCTTATAATATATGCTAGAATATCCGGAGGATATGGGAAATGTGGAATAGATATACTCTGTATTTTATGATGCCTGGGATAATGAGGAACTGAATGACCGCCACCCATTTTATATTATCTATACAAAAAAGAAAAAAATAAATATCTATTGTTATTTATTTTTCTTTGACCCCCATCAAGAATTCATCAAGAATCCACCTAAAACCCCATATCATAATTATCTTGACAGACACCCTCATTCTCTTGGTGGATAGCCGTAATATTATTCTGTATGACCAATTTCGAATTAGCACAGCCAATATCTTCCTTTTGACCACCGAACAAGGCTTCTATATCTCTCTCGTCATCTTTGACCGTCGCCTCCTTCGCTTCCACTTTTGCCAGTTCCTTCATATCTAATATAACATTGAAAGCGCCTGTTCCATAATATCCAAACTGACCACACATCACATTTGCCGACACACCACGCATTTCATCGAAATCAGCATGCCTGGCAGCTTGTAATAATATCTCTGTATGAACCTCGAAAGTCGCCTTCGCAATCGGACCGATGTTATCATTGTGTAGGCCAGACCGGAATATAGCCACCATGCCCTTCGTGACAGTCATTCTATCACACAACAAACTTAGATGATGGTAGTTGATATTAACATCACTGAACTCCATAACTTCCGAAAACTCATTGAAGATTACTTGGCGAGCGGCTTCAATACCCAATACATCGAACATCTCGCCAATATCATTACTATAGGTTCGTTGGTAATCGATATAATCCGTTCCCAAAACATCGAGCATATTGGTGCCTGTGGTATCTAATACCCAAGTATCCTTCTTGACATACTTGCCATCCTCCTTAGCAACCATATTTTGAAGTTTTCTGGGAAGAACATTCTCGATACCATTGACACCACGAAGCACAATATTGCTTAATAGACTGTCTTGAAAATTCCGGAGCATATAAATCTCGTCACTCTGGTCCAGAGACTGAACAGCACCCTTCTTCTTCTTAAACATATCTCCATTGGTTCTAATCCTGAAAATGAGCTGTTCGTCATTGTAATCCGAGTATATACATTGAACATCGGGGTTCGTGTTCTTGATAGCAAAGTGAACGTCGTCCATTGTTATATTGCGCTCTAGTAGGGCCTCGGCATCGAGCTCCATACGGACAATCCACTTGGATTTTGTAGATAGATCCACCTGATCCTCCTCGTTACACTCACGCATAATATCTTCGAAAGCATAGTAGGATTCGATGATACGCTTATCCATATCAATGAATGTCGACCTCTCTAAAGGATCAAAGCAGATTTGGACGGATTTCACAATATCCTTCAAGACAGTATGCTCGAGCATATTAGCATATACTGCTGCACGGTCCTTATCTGCTTCATCTACCGACTTGAGATGAATCGTCATAGCAGGTTTCTTAGGATTATCGGTTAGTCTTAAAATCTCTTCAATACGAGGAACTCCACGAGTCACGTTTGACTTGGAAGCCACACCGGCCAAATGGAAAGTGTCGTTTTGAGTGACACCATTATAGCAGTCGAAATTTCTGGTCTCCGCTACTGTTAGGTCATACGCATAGTGCGTGGTATTTGGAACTTCTTCTATACTAACAACTTTTTCGAAAATTAAATCCGGCACTCCATCGCCACGTGGTTGAAATATGATTTCGCCATTTATTTTATTCGGAACAGTAAGATATGCCTTATCGTATTCATATTTATATGTTTGTGTCAGCAATGTATTTATACGGTCTTGCTTTGATTTTATAGGGAGATTGAGAATAGCACCCAATTTATGAGCTTGACCATTACGAATAACGAGGTTGTATAACTGTTTGATATTCTGACTTCCTCGGTTATTTGTAAATTGTTTTTTAGGCTTATGAATAGTCGCAACAACACCAACATTCTTCATCATTACCATAACATCAGTTAACATAGTAAGAGAAACTGACGATATATTAATATCGCACACTCTATCAGAATATGAACTTTTGCTTATAAATCCATCCCCTCCAATATAGGCATCCAAGAAACCCATAATACATTCGCGGTTAGAGAATACAATTTTGTCAGAAACAAACTTGTTATGGCTCAATTTTCCGCAAAGATTCTCAAGGATACGACATAATATAGTGTTATATATTCGCACATCTTGACTTGTCCATCCGGGTTGGTTCTTATCATTGACACAATAGACCTTAGTGGTAATATTCCATTTTTGACAAAGTCGCTGAATCGGTTTCAAGTATTCTAGGTCATTATTCGAAATCGAAATCTGGTGTTTTGTCATACAGCCCTCTGCACAGTAAGCGCCGACCAAGTATCCAAAATCGTAGTCGAGGGGAATGTTTGCAGGAACTTTATATTCGTACATATTGACCAATTTCATATAGACGCAATTTTCGTCGAAACATTTATCTGCCTTTGTCAAATCAACGAAGGCATCACTTCTACTATGTGGTAAATCAAACAATTTTCCATTATGTTTGGTCCACCAGTGAAATTCCTTCATGACCCCTTTCGCCTTATGATAATCGGTACCATATAAATATTCGGTTGGAGGCAAAATGTCACGAAGATTCAATATATTCATCTCTTCGTAAACCAATTCCTTCTTCGATATTGGCAAATAATCGTCCAAAGTTAGATCCTTTCCATTCACCGGAACAATCTTTCCATCTACTAATTGAAGTAGAGATTTTGCCTTTGTGACAATTACCTCACGGCAACCTTCAGTTGTTATTTTAAGCATAGTATCTGTTCCATCTTCGTTAATAACCGGATGTTGGGTGACGGCTTCAATACGAGTCCATACTGTTTCACCCGATTCATTTGCTGAAGGGATTTCATAATATTCATCTTCTGGACACAACTCGGCGTAAGTCGTATCCTTATCTTCCATATATTCTATTTTCTTCGATTTATTTATATGTTCGGCGACAAAGACACCTATCTGGACCTTCTTTATCTCATTACGCTGGTTGCGAACAACAATTTCGGTCTCATACGTAACAGAGTTCAATGTCAACTGTGTGGTGGGTTCACCAATAGATTGACCAGCAATGACACCAACCATTTCACCCGGATGGACGATAGATTGTTTATATTTTAAGACAACTGTGTCCAATAAAAGCTCCAATCCCTTACGATGGAATCGTTTATGAACCAATAATTCGCGAGGTGTCAAGTAGAAATAATAAAGGGTTTCGAACAACTTCGTCGGTTTTGCAAAGTGTAGCTGCTGGATTTTCTTGAATGTTCGTTCGACCATCTCGAATGCCTCTAGTGGAGTAACATCGGTCATAGAATGGCTATTTAACCCCAACTGACCCTGTAAATTCGCCATAATATGCTGGAAAGAAACAGGAACTTTCACAGAAGCATCGTCTTTGAATTTGAAGACATTAGCGACCAAGTTATCGCGAACATCTATCATACGCATGATATATGTATTCACCTTCTTGACAGTATCAGCACGTTGCTTCTTGAGCCTTGTAATAGTTCCTTTCGTATAAACCGCCATCATATCTTGGCTGCTATCCTCGGCAACACCCGCAATATCGAAATGGAGATATACGTCCTCTATACTCATACTTACTAGAGGGACGGCTTGTGATTCAACCTTTGTAGAATCGATACCATCATCACCATAAGCAAACTGGATGATTTTCCCGCGATTATTACGGACAGTCATATCATATTCCACTTTAAGATCCTCTAATCCCTTGATTAAACGGCGCTGGATATATCCAGTGGAACTCGTCTTACAAGCCGTATCAATTAACCCGATACGACCTCCCATAGCATGGAAGAAGAGTTCGGGGGCGGTTAATCCAGAAATATAAGAATTCTCAATGAATCCACGAGCACCAGGAGAGTCATCGAACTTCTTGAAATGAGGTAGTGTTCTATCCTCGAATCCATATGTAATTCGCTTACCATCAACGTTGGTCTGTCCTAAACAAGATATCATCTGTGATATATTCACAAGCGAACCTTTCGAACCAGACTCGACAATCATCAAGAAACGGTTGTCTTTACTCAAGTTCTTGCGCCCCTCTTTGCCAGAGAGCTCCGTCGCTTTATTCAATATGTTATTAACTGTTGTCTCGAACTGGACCATATTCGAATTTGACGTATCGTTTTCGAAAATACCGAGATGGAGCTTGTCTAATTCTGCCTGGACTTCCATTTTCTTTTCCGAGATAATCTGGACGATTTTCTCCTGTGTGACTTTATTAGCAATCAAATCACTGATACCCACACTGAACGAACTCGTTTTCATGTATTCAGTGACAACGTTCTGGAGGTCGTCGATGAAATTGGTAGTGGCGAATGGCCCGAAATCGTTGTAGATTCTATGAAGAATGCCTCTGGTAGAAGCACCTAACATCGATTTTTCTAGCTGGCCACTTACATAATGTCCATTTCGGATTTCCAAAACATTATCGTCCTTTTTGTATTTCAATGTCAATTCGGGCATGATTTGCGATAATATATCGAAACTCGTGAGATTATCCCTGTTCGCCAATAACTTCTTGACATCCACTCTGGGAAACATCATCAAAAGGTTCATCGCATCTCTTGCTGTTAGTTTTAGATTGGGTCTTGTAAATCGGAATGATCCCAATAATGAATCCTGATAGATACCGATCAGGGGACCTGGTCCTACAGGTGTTAATACTTGATATGGAATCGCTGCCAAATGGCGCAACTCGGTTTCCGCTAAGACATTCTGCGGAAGATGCATATTCATTTCGTCGCCATCAAACGGTGGCTCCCCAAGGTTTCCCAAGGGGCCGGACTGTATCTTAAGCAGACTCAGGATGGCTAATCCTTCATTGTCCACCAACATCCGTTCAGTCTCTGAGTGCCCTCCATAGTCTGCCAAACGACCGTAGGAAGTAACACTGCGGATTGCCCAATCCTTCACATTATTACCATTGGGTTCGGCTATTAACCGAGTTCCTCACACATGTTTCCATTAGTGAGTGGTAGTGAAGGCTCTAAGGGGATTCCCGCAACAAGATGTTTTACAAATAAATCAATAAACACTTGAGGAAGTTCTATATTTTTCTCTTTATTATATTCTAAAAGGTGGGTATAATGCTGTTCAATTTGATTGACAATAATTCGGTTATTTTTTGCAAGATTTTCTTTAGCAGATAAGGGCATCGTGTTACGCCAATTAAAAGCAATAAGTTGTTCGTCAGGATTGTCTAAATCGAAATGTGATAAAGGAATGACATGGTCTATATGCCAACCCTTACCGTAATTTTCGATAGTATATGAAGGGTTATATTTTAAAATCCACTTTAGATATTCATCAGCAGTTAATCCCAGATATTGAATAGTATGTTGCTTTTTTATTTTTTTTAAAGCAATATATATTCTACTTCTGACACTACGTTTGAGTTTCTCTAAAGGTTCATCCCTTTCACATATCTTACATTTTAAACGATTATAACGAAAATTACTCATTGGTTTAATTGTGTTACACTTACTACACTTCTTGTTATCTTTACCAATCTCTTTTTCTTTCTTTTGCCGTCGTTCTTCAGCTTTTGCTTGCTTAAATATAGTTGCGTTTTGAATAAGTTTTTGACGAAGTTCTTCGTCTTGATTATACTTATCTCTACGCTTCTCATTATTACAAGCATTACATAAAGAACGATTCTTTAAGAACATATTAGATGGTTTTTTAAGATTACAAGAACTGCATTCCTTTTCTGCTACTAAAACCGGCGCATGGTATATTTCTTGCCGTCTTTCGTTAGAACAAATCTTGCAAATATTCCGCTTCTTTATGAATTTGTCTAATTCTTTTTCCGAACCACATCTCGAACAGCATTTTAATATAGGTTTTGTATCGTCCACCATTTATAGATAATAAAGAGAATTCTTTATATTACTTCCTTAAAGCATTCAATGAAATATTCATTAGGGAGTAGCACGCTTTTAACGCTCCCTGTTGCGAACCTTAATGGCGCACTGGCCGATCCGCATTGTAAGGTTTTGTGCACGCGACATTAAACCTAAACGAGTCTCCTTGTTTCATGATTTTTACGATATGGCACATCATAGACATTCTGTGTAAAGACGGCTGTCTATTGAATAGAACGGCATCTCCATCCATCATGTGTCTATGGACGATGTCACCATTTTCCAACCGGATAGAATTTACGTCGGCATATCTCAAAGAAATCGATTCGCCATTCTTTCGCTCGACAATCTTCGCTCCAGGATGTATATCAGGACCGTTTTGAATGAGCTGCATAAGGAAATCTCGATTCTTGTCATTGACAATAACTGGCTTTGTCAGATTCTTCGCGATTTTCAAAGGCACACCTAACTGTTGGACAGACAGATTGGGATCGCCAGTAATGACTGAACGAGCACTGAAATCCACGCGTTTTCCCATAAGGTTCCCTCGAATACGTCCATTCTTCGAATTGAGTCTGCCCATGATACACTGAAGAGGGCGACCAGAACGTTGTGCCATCGGGACAGCACCTTTGATTTTATTATTGACAATCATTGCAATGAAATATTGGAGAACACTCGTCAGGCCCTCGATGACAACAGCGGTCGTATCAGGTTTCTGGAGTTTGTCAAAAAGGTCATTATTTGTCTTTATGATATTCGCGTAGATGTGCGTCAAATCGTCTTCTGAACGCTGCTGGGCATCCAGTTTGACAGAGGGTCGAACAGCCGGAGGAGGAACGGGCAAGACCTGACAAATCATCCACTCGGGTCTAGACCAAACAGGACTGAATCCCATGAACGAAATGTCTTCGTCGGAAATTCGGCGGAAGATTTTTAAAAGCATTTCGGGGGTCATACGCATATTCACCTTCGTGACCTGCTTCGTGCCATCCGCCTGCTCGACGTTAATACCTTCCCATACAGCAAAGATTTTTTCAAAACCGTCAAGTTTGATTTTATCCGGCTGCTTGCATCCGCATCCGTCGTCAATCGCCTCTCCACATCGTCGAACTTTTGCTGCTAACGGCGCAACGTAATCCCATCGCTTTTCCAGAGGATAATCTAAAATGTGCTTGTGTTGGGATTTATTAATGAGCAATTTGCTACATTTGAAACAGACACATTTTGATATTTTCATAATATCTTTGATATGTTGGACGAAGAGAACAGGTTTTGCCAGTTTAATACAGCCGAAGTATCCTGGGTTATCGATATATGTCAATCCATCTGTAGGACATATGAGACCCGGCTCTAAAACCCCCATACGCGGATCAAACAGACCTTCTGGTAAAGGTTTGTTATTTACATACGTATCACGGGTTTTTACTTCGACTACGGCATTTCTCTCAATCTCTTCCGGAGATAACATTCCAAATTGAATGCCAATAATACGGGATGGAGCAATTTTTGAGGACATGACTGCTATATAATATACTAATACAATATTTAAATCGGTTTACATCAATTTTATAAATTGTCATAAAATTGATTTTAAAATATGATTCTTTATGACCTATATACTTTACCATCATGTCACCAAAGAACAACACTGCTATTACTACTATTGTTAATGGAAAGAAGGGTTCTAAGGAAAAGACTCAAATTAAGAGAAGAGGAAAGAAGGATTCTGATTCCGAATCCGAATCCGAATCTGAATATTCTGAGTCTGAGTACGATTCTTCTAGTGAGTCTGAGTATGAGCCTTCTAGGAAGTCGAAGAAGAATTCCAAGAAAAATAGCAAGGATAATAAGAAGAGTGCTAAGAGTAAGGAGAACAAAAAGCGAAAGGACGAAGATGCCGACGAGGAACAACAATTCGATGGAAAAGGATTCAAGGCTTTATTGGCGGAAATGTTTCCATCGAGTTTTTCGAAAAAAAAAGCCAAGGAGGCAGAAGAAGCAGCTGCAGAAGAGGCAAAGAAGGATAAGAAGAAGCGTTCGTCTAAAAAGAAGAAAGAGGAGTCGTCTTCTTCCGAAGACGAGGATGACGAACATGATAGCGACTTTGAGACTATCGATGATTCCGATGAGGAGGATTCAGATGATTCTGATTCCGACGAGGAGGATTCTGATGAGGAGGATTCTGATGAGGAGGATTCTGATGAGGAGGATTCTGATGAGGAGGATTCTGAAGAAGAATCTGAATCTGAAGAAGAATCAAAAGATAAAAAGAAGAAAAAGAAGAACCAGAAAATTAATATTATCTTGTCTGTTGGTAAAGGTCCATCTGCTGAAGAAGAGGCGGAATACAACGAGTATTTTGGTTATGAAAATGACGATGAAGATTCCGATGAGGACGATGATGAGGAATGTGACACGGATGACGAAGAGACTTTCATGAAGGAGAAATATGAAAAGATTGAACAACCTCCTGAAAGTGTTGATTCCGACAGTAAGGAGCACGACGAAAAAGGCGATGCTTCTATAAAGAAGGACAAGAAGGGCAAATCGAAAAAAGCCGATAAAAAAGAAGAAGACGCAATGTCAGTCAACGTCGAATCCGAATATATTGAGCTTCTAGAACTCAAGAAAGACCTTTCAAAGAAGCTGGAGAAGAATCCAAAGAACAAGATTCTAAAACGCGCTGTGGCGGAATGCTCGGCAGATATTCGAAAGCTCGTAAAAGATGCCAGAAAGAGCAATGCGAAGGAATATAAGAAACTCATTCACAATGAGTCGAACAAGCCTGGTGAATTTGAGTTCTTCAAGACCAAAATGTCGAATGCCGAACAACGAAGGATTATGAGCGAACTGAAAGTAGTCAATGAGTTTATGGAGGTCGATAAGCCTTACAGATTAGCACTTCTTGAATCTGCTATTCCGGCAAAACTGAAAGCTACTGCAATGCAAAAAATAAATATGTTGCGTTCAATGGACACTTGCGACGCCGAGTATTTCAAGATCAAGAACTGGGTCGATAACTTCATGCGTATTCCGTTCTGTAAATACAAATCTCTATCGGTCTCCATGGCAGATGGCATCGATAAATGCCACGAATTTATGGCGAATGCGAAGTCTATTCTTGACAAATGCGTATATGGCCTAGATGATGCAAAGTTACAAATCCTACAAATGGTCGGCCAGTGGATTTCAAACCCTCAGGCAATGGGAACTGCTATTGCTATTAAGGGGCCTCCTGGAACCGGGAAAACGACTCTTGTCAAAGACGGTATTAGCAAGATTTTGGGGCGCGAATTCGTGTTTATTCCCCTAGGCGGAGCGAGCGACGCAAGCTATTTGGAAGGGCATTCGTATACATATGAGGGCAGTGTATGGGGTAAAATAGTTCAAAGTTTGATGGATTGTCAGTCAATGAATCCCGTCTTCTATTTCGACGAATTGGATAAGTTGAGTGAGACTCCTAAGGGCGAAGAGATTGCAGGAATCTTGACACATTTGACGGATACTTCACAGAACTCTCAGTTCCATGATAAGTATTTCTCGGAGATGGACTTTGACTTGAGCAAATGCCTCTTCATCTTTTCGTATAACGACGAGTCGAAGGTCAATCCTATCTTGCGCGACAGAATGTATAGGATAATGACGAACGGATATGACTCAAAGGAGAAGACTGTCATTGCTCGTCAGTATATGTTGCCGAAGATTAGGGAGCAAGTGAATTTCCAGCCTGAAGATATTATTATTCCTGATGAGACTATCAAACACATTGTCGGAGCCAAACACTTGACTCAGGAAGAGGCAGGTGTCAGAAACATGAAGCGGTGCTTGGAAATCATTCATACGAAGCTGAATCTGTTTAGATTAATGAAACCCGAAGAGAATCTCTTTTCGAAGGATATCAAGATGGAAGTCAAGTTCCCTATGACGGTTGGTCCTAAAGAGGTTGATGCGTTGATTAAGAATGAGGAGAAACAGTCGCAGAGCATTCTGGCAATGTATTTGTAGGGAAACCTACGGTTTCCCCTACGACCCCATCCCTTTAGGCTCCGCCATTATTCTCTATACCATGATGTAGAATATTTATAAAGGTTGAATATAAAACCATTTTTTATTTGTCATAAAGATATATCTTCTTGACCATCCCCGGAATATATAAAAAAATTCAATATAAACCCATTTTTTATTTGTCATAAAGATATATCTTCTTGACAATCCCCTGGGAATATATAAAAAAATTCAATATAAACATTTATTCATTAATTATTTAATGAATGATTATATTGTAATTACGCAATATTTTGAACAATTACAATTAGAAATAGATATGGAAAGTAGAAAAAAATACCGAATCGAGAAATACCAAGAAAAAGAGGAACGTCTATTCGGTTATTTTAAATGTAATCAATGTAATAAAAAATGGACAAGTGGTTATTCATGGCTCAATACATGGCAAAAATGTAATCATTGTAAAATTAATATTCTTCCATATAAACAAAAACCACTTATTAAATCAATCCTTAAATCAACACAAAAATCACATAATAGAGAATCATGTCAAAGGTGTATAGAATCTGGTAGAGGATGTGATTCTACATGACAACAAAAAATCCCCTTTCGGAGAATTTTTGTAAAACGTTTTTTATCTTTTTTATTTTTGTTTTTGATTTTCGTTTATCTTTTTCTTTTTTCAAAAATATATTTCAACAATCACCTAAATATGAAAAACCATATGGAACTAAGCGTTTCTAATTCGCTCTCTAATAGTGTCTCTAATATTCGGGTAAAACTCCGCTACATTACCATAATCTAGCGAAATAATCGGAACCTTCTCGGCCCAACTATCATCTGGATCCCAGCCTTTTTCTACTTGTTCTTGTTCAAGACTTAAAGCAAGTTCTTCGATGAATTTCTCTTCTTGTTCAATTTTTTCTTGTTCCTGCTTGGCAATTCTCTTTCGTTCATGTTCCTGCTCCCGTTCTTCGTAGCTTTTGTAAGCCCAAACTTTCCAAAACCTGTCATCAGAATAGTAAAGTAAAAGCGGACGATCCCCTTCCTGTAAAAGGGTCCGGGTTGCCCGAGTATTTTGGATGTCCCAATCTACATACACGACTGCGTTTTTACCTCTGAAATTGATACGCGTCACTTTTCCAAAACCGAGGTCCTCAATGACCCGGTATATCTGGGAGGAAGTAGCATTTCCAATTTCACGAATGAACAGCTTTGGGAGATACATAATAGACATTTTGATTTAATCGTTGTTGAGCAGGAATAAGTGGTTCTAATCCATTCGAAAAAAAGCACTTCAATTTTTTATTGATTAATAAACGAAACATAAAAAATCCCCAAAAGGGGATATTTTTTATTGAATAAACACATGATTTTTATTTTTTTTATTTTCTTCAAAAATAATTAATTACACCGACCAAAAAGAAATATGAGACAAAAATGTAGTTATGATTTATATATTTTATAACTATGTTTCAAGTAATTTGTTAAATGTTCTTTTTTTATTTTCTTCTCTAAAATATTTGAAATTACCTTATAAATATCTTCGTAAGTATTTGGACTTTCTTTTTTGATATAATGTTTTAATTGACTAAAGAACTCTTCTATACTATTGGTTTCAGGAT
>Ga0164297_10002159_pt1 | contig 19853 bp, 16 predicted proteins | sample GEODES058metaG_FD_113539 | JGI IMG/M metagenome (GOLD analysis project Ga0164297, IMG submission 113539) | Dystrophic lake water microbial communities from Trout Bog Lake, Wisconsin, USA - GEODES058 metaG | ecosystem: Environmental > Aquatic > Freshwater > Lake | place: USA: Trout Bog Lake... | reverse complement strand
ATTATCGTCACATCATCCTGATAAGCATCCATATCTTTCCAAAAAGCTGCAATACTATCACTAAAGTCTTTTAAGTTTCTTGCCAGTATTCCGTTGGTTGTTCCCTGATTAAAATGTGTATCCCAACCGCCACTTTCTGCAAAAGCAACTTCTAATCCAACATCCATTTTAATTAACATCGCAATCTGCTTCAATGAATTGGCCAATTGTGAATTCGGATACACCACACCATTCGCCGGTTGATAATTTTTAATGTTGTTTACATTCAACATCTTCATTGCATCAAAACTTTCTTTCCCTGTTTTATTTAATATCTGAGAAGATGTTTGATCATACAAATCTTCAAATGATTTTGCTGCAAGATTTGCCCCCATTGGATTTCCACGCATTTGAATGGCAAAGTCCTGTAAATTATTTATTGCAATCGCTTCATTATCGCCGTAGAAACTTCTGGGCAATGCACTCGTAACACTTACTGCACGAAAGGGGGTACCTTCATGTCCTAATAAACCCACTGCTCTGTTCAACCATCCGCTGGATGTGCCTTTATTAAAGGGTGTGCCGCTTTCCATATAATCTTGCGCATCAAAATGGCTGCGTGTGTTATTCGGACTTCCGACACCATGCACAATGGCCAGTCTTCCTTCTTTAAATAAAGGATTAAAAGATGCCAATCCCGGATGTAAAGAAAAATATCCATCTAAATCAATGGCTGCACCTTCTGTTTGCGCCGGACTCATGTATAAAGTTGGTCGCATGATTTTTAAATTCGGATCTGCATACGGGCTCACTGCCATTAATCCATCCATTGCACCGCGTTGAAATATGCATACCATCACTTTATTTTTTTTGTATGGCATCCATATTTTTTTGCTGTTTACTGCACGTGCAACAAAACCCGGCACACCGCCAATGGTAGCTGCAAACATGGCCAATGCTCCGTTGCGCATAAACAATCTTCTATCCATAATTTAAAATATTTCTGATTAATTATTTTTTATTACCAACTTCAAATCTTTGTGCGGCTTAGGTTGTGTCACTCACTTGTACTGTTTGTTTTTTATTCAACAAAACTTAAACCCTATAACTCACTACTTACAACTGATGCTCACCTTCTTTGAAATTCAGGCGATCCAATAATTACGCCCGCTACTTGTCCAACCATACTGTTATTACCCATACTGTAATTAATATTAATGGGTTTATTATTTTTATTCAAAGCAGCATTCTCGGTTCTTTGAATGGCTTTTGCATTATCATTCACCATCATATTATCTTCCGCTAAAACATTTGCATCTGCCGATTGATTTTTTGCAGCTGCATCATTTATTTTTTGTTGCACATTATTGTCGTGTATCAATTGCGTTAAGCGTTTAATGTTTTGGTCATTGTTTCTTTCAGGCAATAACAAATTGCTGTAAGTAACCAAAGCAGCATCTGCGCTTTCTGGCTCATGATTATTATTAAGTGCAGCTAAATTTATTTTTAAACCCGGAATTTTTTCTGTAGCAAATGCCAAACCAAAATTCATTCTGTTTAATAAAGAACCGGTATTAATCCAATAAGATGCTTTATCGGGAAAACCGGTAGGTGCCTGGTAATAATAGAACTTCTGTCCCATTTTTGTACACCAGTTAAAAATTTGAAAAGGCTGTTGCAGATCGGCATTCGTTGCACGAATTGCACTGATAGCAAACTCAAAAGGAGATTTTACTTTTTCGCGTAAAGCATCCGGTTTCCAAAATTCATCGCTGTTTACCAAAGCGATCATAACATTTTTTATATTTCCTTTTGATTGTAAAAAAACCTGTGCTAGATGATTAATCAATTCATCAGAAGGCGTATCACTGACAAAACGAACGGCTAATTTTTTAGAAATAAATTTTGCAGTAGAAGGATGATTAGCCAACATCTCTAATACTTTTAACCCTTCTGCATATCCCCCATCAGATGGAAAACTTTTTCCTAAAATATTTTTGGCATTTTCATCGTGTTTATCGGCACGATATAAAAAATCTCCTTCTCTTACAAAACCATTTTTTTCCATTCTATCCCAGGCAGCGGGTTCTAAAAATTTTTTATAGGCATTGTCTTTATTCAATGGCATCACGCTCCATCCTGTTAATGCTCTTGCTACTTCTGTAACATCATTTTGTGTATATCCTCCATCCACACCCAATGTATGTAGTTCCATAATTTCACGTGCATAGTTTTCATTCAATCCCTGATTCTTTCTTGCCTGTAACGCCTGCTTCACTGCCGGTGCTGTTTTATCATCATTCATCATATCATCCATCTTCCGTTGTGCAATTCTTCCGGCCACACTATTTTGTTGTCGTCTGGCTAAATAATTATCATTGCTTACACTACTTGCATTATCCAAATATTCTAACATGGCGGGATGTTTGGCAGTTGCTTCCAGTAATTTCTCAAAATTGCCCAACACATTCGGGCGAATCGCATCTCTTTCATACGTAAGAATATATTGCGCACATTGATTTTTTGTGAGTGATACATTGAAATGATTGAACCAAAAATCCGTCATCACTTCTTGTAACTGATTGTTGCCATATGCTGCACGAATAATTTTTTGATTGATTAATTGCCGGTTTAATTCTTGTAAAGGCTTATAGCCATTGGCATCCATGAATTGTTTAATTTGTGCACGATACTGTTGTTTATCCGGATTGGCCACAATGGCAGCCAATGTATCTTTTGGGATGATATTATTTTTGGCTGCGACTTTTAATAAATCACCGGGTTTTAAAAAAGTATTGACGATTGTTTCATTACTCATTGTTAAAGCATCATAACTTTGTAATCTTTTATTTACTTCATCATCCGATAAATTGCCATTGAGTTGTTGTTGAAACCACTTTTCCAAACCCATATTCACCACTTCATCAATTTGATTGGGTGTTGCCCCAAAAGTAAATCTGCTTAACAAATGTGCAGCCGCCTGCCGTTCGGTTAAACCTGCTTTTTTATAAGGAAATTGAAGAGAAGCATTATCAGCATGTTTGATCTGTGCAAAAGCAGATAACAAAAAAATGATAGTACCTGCAGAAAAGCACATGGCAGTTCTTTTCCATTTCATGAGTTACGATTTTGAGGTAAGATTAATTATTCTTACAAGGGTTTAACCAAGATAATTATTTAATTGTGAAAAACTCTATCACCATGAATATTTAATGATAGGATGTTCTCGTTATCTTGCAACTGTCATGGATAAATTTATTGTTTCAGCCAGAAAATATCGTCCGCAAACTTTTGATACGGTAGTAGGGCAATCTCATATTACTACCACATTAAAAAATGCGATCAAGAATAATCAGTTGGCGCATGCATTTTTATTTTGCGGACCGCGTGGTGTGGGCAAAACAACCTGTGCCAGAATTTTAGCTAAAACAATCAATTGCGAAAATTTACAACCAGATGGTGAAGCATGTAATACATGCAATAGTTGTAAATCATTCAATGATGGAGGTTCATTAAACATTCATGAATTAGATGCTGCCAGTAATAATAGTGTGGATGATATTCGTTCATTGGTTGAACAGGTTCGCTTTGCGCCGCAAGCTGGAAAATACAAAGTATATATTGTAGATGAGGTTCATATGTTAAGTACCAGTGCCTTTAATGCATTTTTAAAAACATTGGAAGAACCGCCCTCTTATGCTATTTTTATTTTAGCAACAACAGAAAAACATAAAATATTACCTACCATTTTATCCCGTTGCCAGATTTTTGATTTTAAACGTATCACCACCAATGATACAGTTGAACATTTACAAGAGATTGTTGATAAAGAAGAAATAAAAGCAGATAAGGCATCCTTACAAGTAATCGCTCAAAAAAGTGAAGGTTGTATGCGTGATGCGTTGAGTATTTTAGATAAGATTGTAAGCTTTACCAATGGCGAAGTAACTTATCAAAACACTATTGATAATCTGAATATATTAGATGAGGATTATTATTTTAAATTAATAGAAGCTTTGCTGCAACAGGATTTGGGAGAAGCCATGTTATTGTATGATGAAATCAATCGCAAAGGCTTTGAAGGTGATCTGGTATTGAATGGCTTTGCTGAATTTATCAGAAACCTATTGGTTTGTAAAGATGCAAAAGCAGCAAGCTTATTAGATGTAGTAGAAGGCATGCAGGAAAAATATAGCAGCACCGCAAAAAAAGTACACGCTGCTTATTTGGTAAGTGCTTTAAATATTTTGAATGATGCTGAGATTAATTTTAAAATGGCACGGAATAAAAGATTGCATGTTGAATTGACCTTGATAAAATTAAATTTCTTGCAACAAGCCATCGAATTATCTGTGAACGATGGAACTGTGATTAAAAAAAAACGAATTGACGGACCGATTGCTTATAAAATAAAAAGCATTCAGCCACTGCAAGTTAAGCAGGCTGAGCCTTTGCCGAAAGAAGCTAAATTGATGATCGAAGAAAATCATTCAATAATTAATACCAAACAGCCCTCAGTTCAAAAACCGGCAACAATAAACAAACAAACTGAAACTCCTGGAAATACAGGCCAGAAAAAAAATCTATTAGATATTCTTCGAGAAAAAGCAGGCACCAAATATAGTGTTATACCTGTAGAAGAAGCAGAGATATTGTCGTTGGAAAAATTACAGCAATGCTGGAGCGAATACACCATACAATTAGAACAACAACAAAAACATTCTTCTGCAGCCACTTTTAAAATTGCCAAATTACAGATAGAAGATGACATAAAATTTACTGCAACTGTGGCTGCCATTACTGCTCAAAAATTTATTGAACAAGAGAAAATGGTGTTGACGGATTTTATTCAACAACGATTTAAAAACAGAGCCATCACTTTTTCAGTTTTGGTAGAGCAGGGCGAAAAAGAAGAAATACCACAGCATTTAACACTTAATTCCCGTCAGCGTTTCGAGAGAATTGCAGAACAGTATCCGCTCATCAAAGAATTAAAAGATAAATTAAAATTGGAGATTGATTATTAAATAAATCATCCTGCTTTTTTTGAATTCTTAAAATCATTCTTCAACAACCATTGCAATACTTTATCGCGCTGATCTCCTTGAATAATTATTTCATGGTCTTTGGTACTACCACCGGTTCCGCAAAAATTTTTTAATTGTTTGCCTAGTTGCTGCAGGTCATCATCAGTGCCAATAAATCCTTCAATCAAAGTAACTACTTTACCGGCACGATGTTTTGCATCTAATTTAATTCTTAACTTTTGTTGAGCAGGTAATAAAGTTTCTTGTGGCTCTTTATCTTCTTCTTCAAAACGAAAATTTGGATCGGTGCTAAAAACAAATCCTCTTGTATCGGGTTTATTTTTTTTACTCATAGCATCAATATAAAATTCAACCTAATAATTATTGTTTATTGGGTAGTATTAATACGCACTGCACTTATTACGTGTTTACCCTCTTTACTGTTCAACCAAAGTGTAACATTGTACGATTTATTTTTACCGGCCATCTTACCTGCTATATACATTGAAGAACCTAAATCTCTCTGAGATAATACATCAAAACCTTTAACTGCATTTTCATCAAAAAAAGTTTTTAATGCAATACCAGCTTGATTTTTCCCCATATTCTTAATGGTTTCTTTACCCGGCAAAGTAAAATCTATCAGCATTTCAAAATGACTGGAAACTTGTTCTGCATTGGCTGTTTTAAATGCTTTGATGATTTCATCTACATCACTTTGTATAACAAAAGAAAATAAAAGCAAACTCAATCCCGTCAATAAAAGTGTTTTTTTCATGTTACCATATTTTCATGTTATACCTGGCTAAAAACATGCCAGAAAGCCTTTCGCCAATTTGTTAAAATTAATGTGTTCTGCCGAATTATCAAATGATGTAGTTTTACCGCATGAGTAAGAAAGTAATTTTAGTAGTTATGGATGGTTGGGGATTAGGCAAAATAAAATCTGCCGACGCCATCCAAAATGCAAATGTTCCATTCGTAACATCCCTGTATAAAAAATATCCCAACACCACATTGGTTACCTGCGGCGAAGCAGTTGGTTTACCTGACGGACAAATGGGCAACAGCGAAGTTGGTCATTTAAATCTAGGTGCAGGCAGAATTGTATATCAGGAGTTGCAAAGAATAAATGTGGCCATCAAAAATGGTGAGTTAGCAAAAAATCCTGAAATGCTATCTGCTATCCAATATGCAAAAGGAAATAATAAAGCATTGCATTTGTTAGGATTGGTAAGCAATGGTGGCGTGCATTCACATATCGATCATGTAAAAGCCATTGCAGATCTTTGTAAGGTGCACGATTTAACTGAAGTATTTGTGCATGCATTTACAGATGGAAGAGATTGTGATCCTAAAAGCGGATTGGGTTTTATTAAAGAATTACAAGATCATTTAGATAAAACTGTTGGAAATATTGCAACCATTATGGGAAGATATTATGCAATGGATAGAGATAAACGCTGGGAACGCGTGAAGTTAGCTTACGATGCAATGGTGAATGGTGTTGGCGAACAAGCTGATGATCTGCTAAATGCTATTGAAACATCTTATGCAAATGGCGTAACAGATGAATTTATTAAGCCCGTCATCAATTCCAAATTACAAGGTAATGCACACAAGATAAAAGATGGGGATGCGGTAATCTGTTTCAACTTTAGAACCGATCGTTGCAGAGAAATTACGCATGTATTAACACAAGAAGATCATCCGGATCAAAATATGCATGCACTGAAATTGCACTACACCACGATGACGGATTATGACAAAACATTTAAAGATGTGCATGTAATTTTTGATAATGATAATTTGAATAATACATTGGGTGAAGTATTGGCGAATAATGGGAAGAAACAAATTCGGATTGCTGAAACAGAAAAATATCCGCATGTAACTTTCTTTTTCAGCGGTGGAAGAGAAAAAGAATTTGATGGCGAAACACGCATCATGGCTGCTTCTCCAAAAGTTGCCACATACGATTTGCAACCTGAAATGAGTGCGAATGAATTGGCGGATAAATTGGTTCCAGAAATTGAAAAAGAATATGCAGATTTTATTTGTTTGAATTTTGCGAATGCAGATATGGTAGGACATACAGGAGTTTTCAGCGCTGTAGTAAAAGCAGTTGAAACGGTTGATAAATGTGTTGAACGTGTTGTTACTGCCGGATTACAACATGGATATACTATTTTCTTAACAGCAGATCATGGCAATGCAGATTATATGATTAATGAAGATGGCACACCTAACACACAACATTCCATGAACTTAGTGCCATTATTTGTGATTGATAAAGATTGGCGTGGAACTTTGAAACCCGGAAAATTAGGAGATATTGCTCCCTCTATTTTAACGATGATGGGATTACCGATTCCAAAAGAAATGACGGGCAATGTTTTAATCAGCAGTTAAAATGAATAAAGCTGAGATCATAAAATTCATGCAAAATAACATATCGGGAAATGTTTTATTTCGCCGCCGATCATGTGCAACATCATCAATCGTCTGTTAAATAAATAATTCAATCATAATATCACTGTATGAAAATTATAAAAAAAATATTGTGGGTATTATTAGCAGCATTTATCATCATTCAATTTTTTCGTCCAACAAAAAATCAGTCGATAGAAGTATTGTCATCTGATATTTCCAGAAATTACCAGGTACCCGCCGAAGTGCAAACCATTTTAGCAAAAGCTTGTAATGATTGCCATAGCAACAACACATATTATCCCTGGTACAATAATTTTCAACCTGTTGCCTGGTGGCTAAATAATCATGTAATGGATGGCAAACGCCACCTGAATTTCAGCGAATTCACAACAATGAGAGTTGCCAAACAATACAAACGAATGAATGATTGTATTGAAACAATCAAGAAGAATGAAATGCCATTAGAATCTTACACCTGGATTCATAAAGATGCCATTTTGAATGAAACTGAAAAGCAAATATTATACGCCTGGTGCAATACAGTAAGAGATTCTATTAAAGCAAAATATCCGGCAGATAGCTTAGTGATGCCAAAAAGAAAATAATTTTATTACACGCGAATTAGTTTTAATTCATGTAATTTGAAAAAATCCATGTATTCATCATGCAAATAAAATCAGCTAAGTATATTATTTCATCACCATCATTTGATAAATGCCCTAAACCCGATAAACCGGAATATGCATTTATCGGAAGAAGCAATGTGGGCAAATCATCGCTCATCAATATGTTGGTGAAACAAAAAAATCTGGCAAAAATTTCTGCAACTCCCGGCAAAACACAACTCATCAATCATTTTGAAATAGAAAGTTCGGCTTCTGAACAATCACCCAAAGAAAGATGGTATTTAGTAGATCTGCCGGGATATGGTTATGCCAAGAGATCGCAAAGCGACAGAAGACGATGGGAACAAATGATTGATGGTTATTTGCGTAAACGCGAAAACTTAATTAAAGTATTTGTATTGATTGATGCAAGACATGCGCCGCAAAAAAATGATTTGGAATTCGTTAATCAATTAGATAGATGGCAAGTGCAGGTTGTATTGGTGTTCACCAAATCGGATAAAGAAAAAACGGCTGTGGTAGATAGAAATGTAAAAGCTTTTTTAGAAAAACTTAGAGAAACCTGGCAATTTCTTCCGCAAACATTTGTTTCCAGTGCTGAAAAAGTTATTGGTCGTGAAGAAATACTGAATCATATTCAGCAGAATAATGAAATGACAAAAAGCAAATTTATATTTCATACAAAGTAACCAAGTAATGCAACGATACTAAAGCCTTTGTGAGTGTTGATCCTTTGATGATTTGTATAAAAAAAATCAATTCACCACTTTATCAGCACAACAACTGCTGGCAAAGGCCTCCGGCTTTGCTTTAAACGCAAAGCCCATTCCCAAAATATACCCCATGGCTTCTTTTAAAGCATCATTACTTTTAAAATGCGGGTTGGTATTAATATCGGCATGCACTTCCATCTCTACATGATACTTGATAAATAAATTACACAGTTCATAAGCAATCTCAATGCTCTTGGCAACTTCAACCAACATCCTTTCTTTAATATGATATTTAGTTTTTGTTTTTTCGTTATGGATATACATAAAGCCACCATTGTGCTCACGTAAAAAAACAATCACCGTCGCAAATTCAGTATCTTCTCCCTTCACCTGACTGTCGGTACCAATGCATACTTTTAATTTAGTGCCATGTTCTGTCTCGCGTTTAATGGCTTCTTCAACTGCATCTTTAATAGGAAGATTAATGGTTTCACCGTTAAATTTTCTCCAGCGCATAGTATAAGGTTTTTTGAATTTACGCAGTAAACACTATATAATATACAAAACCTGGTTATGATATTATTAACAAGCGTTAATAACCATTTTATAAAAAACATATTGGTGACGAGCTTTTTAATCATTATTCAACTCCCGTTGCGTCGCACACTTATACGTTCCGTTCTTCAGGCAGCTAACCGATTACTTAATATTGTCCGGTACTCAACATCACCAATGTACATGCTTCCAAGGGCTTAATGCCATTGGCTTTGGCCAAATCAAACAATTCCTCATTCTCTGCACCCGGATTAAAAATAATGCGCTTGGGATGTAACGATAAAATATAATCGTAATACACTTTTTGATTGGCAGCACTTAAATATAAAGTCACTGTATCAACATCTTCTATCGTGGGTTGCCCAGTAATAATTGTTGCACCATCAATTGTTGCAGCTTTTCTGCCAATGGCAACAATAGGATGATGTTTAGCCGTTAACTTTTGAATGGCTAAGTAACTCGTTCTTTCCGGATTATCGGATGCGCCTAATAGTACCGTTTTCTTTTGTTCACTCATTGTATTTTGTTTTATAAATCATTTGCCATTGGATGAAGAGATAATAGGCAGAATTGATAGCCATAATTATCATCGACATAAAAATCTTTGCATCAGACTTTGATTGATAAAGAGACCATACTAAAAAAAATAAAGCTACTGGAAATATAAACCAATACCACTTGATCATTTTATTAAACCAAAAGTGTTTAATTTCTCCAGAATTAACCATTGCAGAAATCAATTGCCAAAATACTAACACAAATAGTATCAATAAAGCAAAGAAAAAATAAAGATTAATGGAATGATGATCATAATAAGCCAATCCAATGAATAAAATCAATATAAATAGCAAAGCCATCTGCCCCAAAAAATCAATTTTATGCTTCGCTGATTTCATTTTATAAACTTATGAATTAATCAAACAACGCTATTTCGAAAATGGTTAAATCCTTTTTTCAAAAAAAATTATCATTCATGTAACGAATACAAAAGATAATATTTAACTTTCGTTCCTTATCTTTTCACTATTATTCAAATAATACATTTTATGGCAAAGTCAAAGAAGAAAGCTGCTCCCAAAAAAGCAGTAAAAAAGGCAGCAAAAAAACCGGTTAAGAAAGCTGCAAAAAAATCTCCCGCTAAAAAAGTTGCTCCTAAAAAAGCAGCACCTAAAAAAAAGGCAGTTAAAAAAGTAGCAAAGAAAGTTGTTAAAAAAGCAGCAGCAAAAAAACCGGTTGCTAAGAAAAAACCAGTTGCAAAAAAAGTAGTAAAAAAGGTTGCTCCTAAAAAAGCAGCAAAAAAAGCAGCTGCTCCAAAACCTGCTCCTGTAGCGGCTCCTGCGGTAGTTGCACCTGCTGCTCCTGCAACAGAAAGCACAACAACTATTGTTAACGGTAATTAATCTGTTAACAATTTTCTGTTATTCTAAAACATTCAACTCTTGCTTGCGTTCATACAAAAGCAGGAGTTTTTTATTTTTTGTTATGTACATTTAATCATCATCAAACTACTGTTTATGCGATCAATCATTGTATCGTTGTTTTGTTTTGTTGTATTATTTACGGATGCACAAACAAATTCGCGCATTGCCGAAAAAACAAAAAACTTTAAACGCTATGACGGCTATTTTACTTTTTGGTGGGATGCCGTTAACGGAAAAATTTGGTTGCAGGCAGATAAGTTAGATCAGGAATTTTTATATGTAAATTCTTTACCCGCAGGATTAGGTTCTAACGATATTGGTTTGGATCGTGGTTTAATTGGAGGTACCCGAATCGTTTATTTTAATAAAGTAGGCAAAAAGCTATTCTTAATTCAACCGAATTATGCTTATCGCGCCATCAGCAATGATCCCAATGAAAGAAAAGCAGTGAAGGAATCTTTTGCTCAATCTACCATTGCTAGCTTTACCATTGATGAAGATGAAGGCGATAAAGTATTGGTAGATGCCACCTCCTTCTTTTTACGTGATGCATCTAACGTGGCAGATAAAATCCGTCAAATGAGGCAAGGCTCTTACGTTTTAAATGAAAGCCGCTCTGCTATTTATCTTCCCAACACAAAAAATTTTCCACTGAACAGTGAGTTTGAAGCAAGCATCACTTTCACAGGCGGTAATGATGCAGGCAGATTTGTTACCAGCGTAACACCAAGTGCAGAAGCTATTACCGTTCGCATGCATCATTCATTCGTTCAATTACCCGATAATCATTATACACCCCGCCGTTATGATATTCGCAGTGGTTATTTCGGGATTTCTTATTTTGATTACAGCACAGCTTTCAGCGATCAGATTCAACAAATGTTTATTGCCCGTCATCGTTTGCAAAAGAAAGATCCAACAGCTGCATTCAGCGAACCTGTTAAACCCATTGTGTATTATTTAGATAATGGAACGCCCGAACCCATTCGTTCAGCATTATTGGATGGTGCCCGTTGGTGGAATCAGGCATTTACTGCTGCAGGCTATAAAGATGCATTTATTGTAAAAGTATTGCCGGACAGTGCTGACCCGATGGACATCAGATACAATATGATCAATTGGGTGCATCGTTCTACACGTGGATGGAGTTATGGTGCAAGTGTAACTGATCCGAGAACAGGAGAAATTATTAAAGGTCAGGTTACATTGGGTTCATTAAGAGTGCGTCAGGATTATTTAATTTTTACCGGGTTATTGGCTCCGTTTGAAACAGGCAAACCTGTTCCTGAAACAATGAAACAAGCTGCCATTCAACGTTTGCGCCAATTGGCTGCACATGAAGTTGGACATACATTGGGCTTGCAACACAATTATGCATCAAGTTATAATGACAGAGCATCTGTTATGGATTATCCGCACCCGAATATTTTTGTTAATACAAAAGGCGAGATAGATTTCAGTAAAATCTATACAACAGAAATTGGTGAATGGGATAAACGTGCCATCATGTACGGCTATTCAGATTTTGGAAAAGGTGTTGATGAAAATGTTGCTTTAAATAAATTACTCGAAGAAAATTCGAAGAACGGATTATTGTTTATTGCTGATGCAGATGCACGTGCTGCAAGCGGTATGCATCCTTACGCACATTTATGGGATAATGGTACAGATGCCAGCGATGAATTAAAAAATGTATTGGATGTTCGTGCAAAAGCATTGGAACATTTTTCTGAAAATAATATTGCACCAAACACCCCTCTTACAAAATTAGAAGATGTATTAGTGCCTGTTTATAATTATCATCGTTATCAATTAGAAGCTGTTTGTAAACTGATCGGTGGTATGAATTACAGTTACAGTGTTCGTGGCGATGCAAATCAGGTTAAACCAACCATTCTTTCCAAAGCCATACAGGACAAGGCTTTACAGTCAGCACTAAATTGTTTGAATGCAGATGTATTGACGTTGCCTGACAGAATTGTTCAAATGATTCCACCTCGTCCGCCATTGTATTATGGTGTGGGTGAATTATTTCAAAAAAGAATGGGAATGACTTTCGATGCATTGGCTGCAGCAGAAGCATTAGCCAATTATGAATTAGAATTTTTATTCAATGCAGAAAGAGCGAATCGCTTAGTCCAATTTAAAGCAGAAGCCAATACCTTGGGTTGGGATGATGTATTGGATGCTATTATTAATAAAACATGGAAAATAAATGTACAAAGCGGATTAAAAAAAGAAGTGCAATTACAAACACAACAAATGGTATTGAGTTGGATATTAAGCTTAAGCATGAATGATAATGCCAACTTATTGGTGAAATCTATTTGTTATGATCGTTTACAATTGTTAAAAAATTATTGCGAAGCACAAATAAAAATCAATCCTTCATTGAAAGCACATTATGCCTATGCTATTGAAAGGATTAATAAACCAAAAGACATAGCTGTTCCGCAGTTTAAAGAAATTCCACCCGGTGCGCCGATAGGTTGTGATTTTGATGAATTATAAGAGTAAATAGGCAGTAATGAATACAAAAGAGACAGTTAATAACTGTCTCTTTGAATTTAAAATATCATTGCCTATTCATCATTACAATAAGCTATATCATCATTCGTAAAGGCTCTTCGAGTAAGCTTTTCAGCGTTTGCAGGAATGCAGCGCCTGTTGCTCCGTCTACTACTCTGTGATCGCAACTCAATGTTACTTTCATTACATTACCGGGTACAATTTGTCCGTTCTTTACAACGGGTTCTTGCGAAATTCCTCCCACTGCCAAAATACATGCATCCGGCGGATTGATGATGGCCGTAAACTGATCAATTCCAAACATGCCTAAATTAGAAATGGTGAATGTGCTTCCTTCCCAATCGCCGGGTTGTAATTTTTTATCCTTTGCTTTTTGTGCATATTCTTTTACCTGTGTTGCAATCTGACTTAAACTTAATCCATCAGCAAATCTTACAACAGGCACTAATAAACCTTCATCAACAGCAACAGCAACACCAATATTAACATGATGATTGTAACGAATTTTATCGCCTAACCAACTGCTGTTTACTTTTGGATGTTGTTTTAATGCAACCGCAGTTGCTTTCAATACTAAATCGTTGAAACTTATTTTTATTTTACTGGTTTCATTGAGTTTGGTACGAGCTGCAACTGCTGCATCCATATCAATACTCATGGTTAAATAAAAATGCGGGGCCGTAAATAAACTTTCACTTAATCTGCGTGCAATGGTTTTACGCATTTGCGAAACAGGTACTTCATCGAATGAAACAACGCCAGCAGGTATGCTGATTGGTTGATTGATTGATTGAGTTGGTGCAATCGCAGGGGCTGTTGCAGACTGTTGACTATTGACTGTTAACGGAGTATAATTTTCGATATCCATTTTGGTGATTCTTCCGCCATCACCTGTTCCTTTCACATATTTAAGATCAATTCCTTTCTCTTCTGCTAATTTTCTTGCTAACGGAGAAGCAAAAATTCTGCCTTCGTTTACAACAGATGGTTGAGCAATTGGTTGAGTTGATTCAACCTTTGTTTCGGCTTCTGGTTTCGGGCTTTCGGATTTTCCAACTTGCTGAGTACCCGATTTCACTGCAGCAATGATTGCATTTATGTCTAAACCTTCTTTCCCAATAATGCATAACAAATCATTCACTTGAATCTTCTCTCCGGCTTTTGCACCTTGATATAATAGCACCCCATCTTTATAACTTTCTAATTCCATGGTGGCTTTATCCGTTTCAATATCTGCCAACACTTCACCTTTCTTAACTATATCACCAATACTTTTTTGCCATGATGCAATTACACCTTCTGTCATAGTATCACTTAATCTTGGCATCAGCACCACTTCTTCCATAGTTGATGGATCGATGATAGCTTTTGTACTTGAAGCAGCCGCAGGAGTTGGCCTTGCTTCTTTTTTCTCTTCTGCTTTTGGCGCAGGTGCAGCAGTACCATTATGTTGTGCAAGAATGGAACTGATATCCTCTCCTGCTTTTCCCACAATAGCCAATAAATCATTCACTTGCAGTTTACCACCTTTTGCAGTTCCTATATGTAATAACACACCGTTCTGATAGCTTTCCAATTCCATGGTAGCTTTATCGGTTTCTATTTCTGCGAGTAGATCGCCTTTTTTTATCGGGTCTCCCACATTCTTATGCCATGCAGCTATTACACCTTCTGTCATGGTATCACTTAAACGGGGCATTAAGATTACTTCAGCCATAAGTCAATTGCTCTTTAAAATTGAGCCGTGAAATTAAGGCAAAAAAACAGAACCGAGATTGAAGTTCTGTAAAAAGAAAAAACAAAGTAAAATTATTGGCCTTGTGCCAATGAATAGGCTTTTTTATCGCCGAGCATTAATAATAATTCAGATGAACAAATTTTAAAGTTGCCACTTAGGCTTACATATAATCCCAATACGTCTTGTTGATTTAATGGAAAATCATCGATGCTTTCAAAACGCACATTGTATTGATTCACCAAATTAGTATAAACAGACCCTGTAGGCCAAACCTGTGTTCCACGATTGCTGATGTTGATTAATTTAAATTTTACACCGGCATGGCGCAAACATTTGGTTGCAATGGCTAACGGTTGTTCGTTGCTTTCAATAAAAAAATCTACGCCAACAATTTTTTCCTTCACTGTTTCTTCACTTTCCATCATCGCATTCTTATCTAATTTAAACATAGTTGGTGTAGTTGGCATGTCGGGTAATGATGGTTTCGCACCTTGTGCAGGCAACTTTCCAAAATTAGCAATGATGGCATCTGCATATTGCGTCGTATTTAATGAAGCAATAGATTTATCTCCAAAATCGCCTGTATGTTTTCCTTCTTCTAAAGTATAGAGTAATGCATTTTCAATCATGGCTGCACTTTTCATTAACCCGACATGACGAAGCAATGCAATTCCACTTAATAATAAGGCGGTTGGATTGGCAATATTTTTTCCTGCAATATCAGGCGCTGTTCCATGAACCGCTTCGAAAATACAAATGTGGTCACCAATATTTGCAGATGGCGCAAATCCCAGCCCACCAACCAATCCGGCGCATAAATCAGATACAATATCACCTTGTAAATTGGTCAATACTACTACATCAAACAGATCTGGTCTTGTTACCAATTTCATACACAGATCATCCACAATTACATCATCCGCCTTTAATTCAGGATACTCCTTGGCTACTTCGTAAAATACTTCAAGAAATAATCCATCGGTTAATTTCATGATGTTCGACTTATGCCCGCATGTAATTCTCCTCGTTCCCTTTTTCTTCGCCATTTCAAATGCATAGCGAATGACTTGTTCACTTCCGGGACGAGTAATAAAACGACGACTTAATGAAACATCATGTGTTAACATGTGTTCAATACCACCATAAGTGTCTTCAATATTTTCACGAACAATCGTAATATCAATTTGAATACCTGCTTTACTAAAAACAGTATCTACACCATGTAATGTTTGAAATACTCTGTTATTGGCATAAGTATTCCATGTTTTACGAGCCGTAACATTTACACTTTTTACACCTTTGCCTTTGGGTGTTTCCATCGGACCTTTAAATAAAATGCCAAAAGATTCAATGGCTTGTTGCGCTTCCGGCGTCATGCCATTGCTGAAACCTTTATCAAAAACCCATTTACCCATATCCACAAACTGATATTCTAACGGAACATTGGCTGCATTAAAAATTTTTAATACGGCATCCATTATTTCAGGACCAATACCATCACCTTTTGCAACTGCGATCTTCATAAAATATTATTTTAATGCGCTAAGTAAAAATTGATGCAAAAGTAAGTCTTGTAAGAACAACCTGCATGACGAAAATCAAAATTCATTATATATTAAATTTCATCCGACTATCCTGATAAAAGTATACCCATCTTGTTTGATTCGTTAAATGATTTATCTTTACTTAAACAGTATTTCGATGGTATCTAAAATTTCTGAAGGCGTAGAAATCAGCATAGAAACATTTTATCAATCTGATTACAGCAATCCTGTAAACAATGAATATATGTTTGCTTACAGAATTACCATTGAAAACCACAATGCCTTTTCTGTTAAATTATTAAAACGCCAATGGTTTATCTTCGATAGTAATGGCGAACACAGAGAAGTAGATGGTGAAGGGGTCGTGGGTGTTCAACCAATCATTAAACCCAACGAACAATTTCAATATGTGAGTGGATGTAATTTAAGAACAGAGATGGGAAAGATGCAAGGTTATTACACCATGGAAAATCAACATAGCAAAGAAAGTTTTACCGTAAAAATTCCTCCGTTTGAAATGATCGTTCCTTCCAAAATGAACTGATGAAATTTTTTCTCTTTATATTCTTTATTTGTATTTGTGTATTAACAAGAGGGCAAGAAAAAGTTGTGGTTGATGATTCTTTATTATTAAATAAAAAACCTTAATTAGAATATAAACAAGATCCTGTAAAAACTTGCTTTTGTTGTTATACAAATCAAATACTGAATCTGCAAAACAACCGATGTTTGTTTTAGATGGAAAAGAAATTAATCCCCAAAAAAAAGCGATTTAAATCCAAATGATATTGAAGCAATACATATTTTAAAAGATAAAGAAGCAATCAAAAAGTACGGTAAAAGAGGAGAAAATGGCGTTCTCATCATCACCACTAAAATACACGAAAGGTAATCAGGGCTTATATTTCGCTTCATCAAAAATTTGTTTGGCTGGTGTTTGCATTAATTCACTCAAAGATTTTTTTTCGTTTTTATTCATCCATTTTTTTACTATTTGCCAACCGGTAAATTCTCCGATATTTCCCGGAGATATTTCTCCAAATTCAGGTGTACTCGGACCATCATTCACATAAGAGCCAATTAAATTAGGTTCTGTTTCATACAATAAATTATTCTCAATAAAGAAAGTCCATATTTTTTTTTCATTGGCAAAACAAAAATCTAATTGCTGTTGCGTATAACCTGTTTTTAAAGTATCGGCTGTTTCGGGCAACAATGCATCCAACATATACAAACGTTTGCCCGCTTCGATCATTTGTTCCATCAATGGCTTACCCGTTGTTTTTAACGGATACATATCATCCATAATATTGCGCATAGAATTCACAACGATATAAGGCAATTCAAACCTGCGTGATTTATACGCAGGATAAACATTGCTCACATATTCTGATTGATAGACAGAAAAATTTTTACCGAGATACGATTGTAATCCAACAGCAAAACTGTTTTGTGTTAATCCATTGGCTGTTCCTTCAATCGGACCAACAAATGTGGTGATGCGATCGGGTAATTTATACTCAGGAAAATAATATTTTACAAAACGACAAGCTTGCTCTAATTGTTTTTTTATTTCATCAACAGACTGAATTTTTAATTGTGCTGTATCATACACAAAATGATAATCTTTAATAAAAGATTTCACATATTTCAAAACCGTATCGGGCTTGGGCTCCAGTACCAATATATTATAGAGATAATTTTTCAGGAAGTCGGGATATTTAGATTGCATTGTATCTAATGCCACAGATAAATGATTGGTATCCATTGCAAAAAAATCTTTTTCAAATCTTTCCACTTTTAAATTCATGGCAATGCCGGAAACATCGGGAATATTTTTTTTGTGATTGCATGAAATCAATCCGACAATTAAAAAAAAGAATGCAATTTTTTTCATATCACAGGAAATATTACACGAATTAAAGTCAATTACACGAATTAGTTTACACGATTTTGTTTTCAATTCGTTATAATTCGTGAAATTAGCGGTATGAAAATTTTTCTGGCACAGCAAAACTATCATGTAGGAAATTTTGAAAGCAATACCCGTAAAATTATTGCAGCCATTGAAGAAGCCAAGGCAAAAGGCGGCGATTTGATTTTATTTAGTGAGATGAGTGTTTGTGGTTATCCGGCACGTGACTTTGTGGAGTTCAAGGATTTCATTGATCATTGTTATACATGTATCGATATCATTAAGCAGCATGCAGATACGATTGGTGTGTTGATCGGTTCACCTGCACGCAATGCCAATAAACAAGGAAAAGATTTATTTAACGCTGCATTTTTTCTATATGAAAAAGAAATTAAAGCAGAGATACATAAAACTTGTTTACCAACTTATGATGTGTTTGATGAATACAGATATTTTGAACCTTCCTACGATTGGCAAGTTGTTCCGTTCAAAGGAAAAAAATTAGCTGTAACTATTTGTGAAGACATCTGGAATTTGGGTGATAATCCATTGTATAGAATTTGTCCGATGGATGAATTAATGAAACAGCAACCTGATGTAATGTTAAACTTAAGTGCATCCCCATTTGACTATACACATGATGAAGATAGAAAAGCGGTAATCAAATCCAATGTATTAAAATATCATTTGCCTTTATTTTATTGCAATGCCGTTGGAAGTCAGACGGAGATTGTATTTGATGGCGCCTCATTAATTTTTGATAAGAACGCCAATTTATGTAAAGCATTGCCCATGTTTAAAGAAGCGATAGAATATGTGGTATTAAAAGATGATGGAACAATTGAGGCAGCCATTGTTGAACCTGCATCAAGAGTGCCTGATAAAGAATTAACACCAATTGGTTTAGAAGAAAAATTAAATATTGATCAGATCTATGATGCATTGATACTTGGCATCAAAGATTATTTTTCGAAAATGAATTTTAATAAAGCCATCATTGGTTCCAGTGGCGGCATTGACAGTGCAGTTACTTTAGCATTGGCCTGTGAAGCATTAGGAAAAGATAATGTAAGAGCTGTATTGATGCCATCACCTTATTCAACCAATCATTCCGTTGATGATGCAGTTGAATTAAGTAAGAACTTAAATAACGCTTATGACATCATTCGCATTAATGATGTGTATGAAAGTTTCTTAACTACATTAAAACCTGTATTTAATAATTTACCCTTTTCATTAGCCGAAGAAAATTTACAAAGCAGAACACGTGGCAATATTTTAATGAGCATTGCGAATAAGTTCGGTTATATTTTGTTGAACACATCTAATAAAAGTGAATTGGCAACCGGTTATGGAACACTGTATGGAGATAT
>Ga0164297_10002158_pt1 | contig 19858 bp, 22 predicted proteins | sample GEODES058metaG_FD_113539 | JGI IMG/M metagenome (GOLD analysis project Ga0164297, IMG submission 113539) | Dystrophic lake water microbial communities from Trout Bog Lake, Wisconsin, USA - GEODES058 metaG | ecosystem: Environmental > Aquatic > Freshwater > Lake | place: USA: Trout Bog Lake... | reverse complement strand
CCCGTCGAAGAAGTAGAACTCTTGCGCACCGCACTCGCCACGGCGCCGGTCAAGAACGAACTTGAGTTCTACCCCGAAGCGAAGCACGGCTTTAACTGCAATGACCGACCCGCCGTGTACGACTCAGTCATTGCCGCCGAAGCGCTCGCTACTACCTTGCGCTTCTTCAACGACGAACTCGTCGCCCGCTCAGCCTCCGAAGCCACTCAACGTTGAGCGGCGTCCTCAGTCGCGATCAGGTTTCGAGCAGCCCGTGCTTCGTCGACACGTGACACTGGCGTGGTCTGCGGTGCGTGGAGCAAGGCCTCGGCGTCATCGACTGCCCGCTGGGCAATGCGCTCAATAGCCTGAGCGAGTGCCTCGAGCGTCTGGACGCTTTCGGTCTCTGTGGGCTCGAACATCAGCGCCTCTTCCACGATGAGTGGGAAGTACACCGTTGGTGAGTGGAAACCTTCCTCCAGCAGTGCTTTTGCTACGTCCAAGCCACGAACGCCGTACTGCTGTTTGAGCGGTGTGGCGGTCAAGACACACTCGTGCATGCACACGCGGTCGTAGGCCGAAGGAAGCGTCTTCTCGAGGCGCTTACGCAGCCAGTTCGCGTTCAGCACCGCATGCTGAGAGACCTTGGTGAGTCCGTCGCCGCCGTGCACGTCGATGTACGCGAGCGCTCGGGCGAGCACCATGGCGTTGCCGTGCCATCCATGCACTCGGCCAATTGAACGAGGTGGGCGGACCCACTCAAAGGAACCGTTGGCCTGGCGAACGGACTTCGGGCCAGGCAAGAACTCCACCAGACGCTCCGAAACCGCAACCGGGCCAGCACCGGGACCACCGCCACCGTGTGGGGTGGCGAAGGTCTTGTGCAGGTTCATGTGCACGACGTCAAAGCCCATTTCACCAGGGCGAACCGCACCCAGAATTGCGTTGAGGTTGGCACCGTCGTAGTACAGCAGACCACCAACTTCGTGGACCGCCTGAGCAATCTCGACAATGTCTTCCTCGAAGAGACCAACGGTGTTCGGGTTGGTGAGCATGATGCCCGCCACGTCCGGACCGAGTTCGGCCTTGAGCTTCTCGAGGTCAACCAGTCCACGCTCATTGGAGGGGATGGTGGTGACGGTGTAACCACCCAAGGTCACCGAGGCAGGGTTGGTGCCGTGCGCCGAGTCCGGAATAAGGATGCGCTTGCGCGCGTCACCATTGGCCTCGTGGTAGGCGCGGATCAGGAGCAGACCGGTGAGCTCACCGGCAGCGCCCGCGGCGGGCTGCAGAGTAGCTGCCGCCATACCCGTGATGGCACAGAGTCGTTCTTCCAAGGTTGCGAGCAGCTCGAGCCATCCTTGGGACAACTCGCTCGGCACCCCGGGGTGTACTGAAGCCAGTCCTGGGTCGTTCGCTACCGCGTCGCAGAACTTGGGGTTGTACTTCATGGTGCACGAACCGAGCGGGTACATACCCAGGTCAACCGAGAACTGGCGGTGCGAGAGTCGAGTGAAGTGGGCCACGAGGTCACGTTCTGACACTTCAGCGAGGTCAATGACGTCGGGATTCAGGTGCTCGCTTGGCACCAACTCCGAGAGTGGCCGAGCGGGTACGCCCGTCGTACGGAGCTGGTAGGCCGAGCGCCCCGGCACGGAGAGTTCAAACAGCGTCGGTTCAGCGTCGCGGCCAACAAGAGGTGCGGACGATGCGCGTCCACCGGGAGCGGCGTTGGTAATCACTGGGTTACCGCCTTTCGGACTAGGTCGACGTAGGTGTCGATTTCTTCTTTCGTACGACGTTCGGTGCAGGTGACCAGGATGAGGTCCTCACTGCCACACTCTGGAGCAGAAGGAGTTGCGGCATTCAGTTCGGCCAAGGAGAGCCCACCTAAGACGCCATGATCGGCCATGAAGCGCAGTAAGTCGCGAGCGCTTCCGGGCACTCGGAACGCAAACTCGCGGAAGAACTGTTGGGATGAAAGCGCGGTGACGCCCTCAACCTTCATGAGTTCGTCGTGGAGGTGGTGCGCCGATTGGGCACAACGGAGAGCAACTTCGCGAAGTCCGTGCGTTCCAAGCCAGCCCAGTTGAATCGCTGCTGTAACGGCCATGAGTGTTTGATTCGAACAAATATTTGAGGTGGCCTTTTCGCGTCGAATGTCTTGTTCGCGAGCACGAAGCGTTGTAACAAAGGCGCGACGACCACTCGAGTCCACCGTCTCTCCCACAATGCGACCAGGCAGGCGCCGAATCTGGGCTTCAGTGCACGCAAAGAGGCCTAGGTAGGGTCCACCAAAATTCAACGACGTTCCAAAGGCTTGACCCTCACCGATCATGACGTCAGCACCCCACTGCCCCGCCGTCTTCAGCACTGAGGCCGCAATAGGATCAATGCCGAGCACGAAGAGCGCGCCCGTGGACTCCGCGAGCGCCTTCGCTGGCGCCATGTCTTCAATGACGCCCAGATAATTCGGATACGCCCCGACCACCGCGGCGGCATCGGTACTGTCCACGCTCGCCCACTGCGTCACGCCATCAACAAGAGGTACTTCCACAATGTCGTAGCCCGTACCCTTGGCAAAAGTGCGCACCGTTTCACGCCAATGTGGGTGCACGCCTTGGGACAGAAGAATCTTGCTCTTGCCAGTTGCGCCGGCGGCCATGTTCACTGCTTCCACCAGACCAGTGGCAGCGTCGTACAGCGAGGCGTTCGGGATTGGCAGGCCGCTCAGCCTTGAGACGAGCGTCTGGTACTCAAAGATCGCTTGGAGAACCCCCTGGGCCACCTCTGGTTGGTAGGGCGTGTAGGCCGTGACGAACTCACTACGACTCCCCAGCGCCTTCACTACGGGAGGCACCTCGTGGTCGTAGGCCCCGGCGCCAGCGAAGCACGTCATCTGCGACGCCTTGGCTTTGTTCTTGGCTGTCAACGTGGCAAATACTGCCGCAACGTCGGGCTCGCTCATGCCTTGAGGTAGATCGAGCCCCTGCGAAAGACGGATGGCGGCCGGAATGTGGTCAAAGAGTTGCTCCATGGAGTCCATGCCCAAGAATTCGAGCATCGCCGCCACTTCTTCGTCGGTGTGAGGAAGATAGTTAGCCATTGTTAGTTCGCCTTTCGTAGAAATGGAAGAGACACAATCTCGGCCGGAACTTCGCGACCGCGCAAAAGGACCGTGACGTCGGTTCCCACCGCAGGTGCGCCCGACAACAACCCAACCCCAATGCCGAGTCCCAGTACTGGGGAGAAGTTACCCGAAGTCAGGGTGCCCAGGAGCACATCGCCGTGCATGACGTCAGCTCCGTCGCGAAGTGGCTGGCGGCTCTTGGACCGAATGCCCGTGAGGTGCCGCGCTACGCCGGCTGCGCGCTCGGCCTCGACGGCGCTACGCCCCCTGAAGGTCTGCTTGTCGAAACCAAGAACCCAGCCCAAGTCCGCCTCAAGTGTTGTTGAGTTGAGGGAAAGTTCGTGTCCGTAGAGAGGCAGCGCGGCTTCGAGGCGGAGCGTGTCTCTCGCGCCAAGTCCCGCTGGTGTGATGCCGGCTTCGACAATGGCTCGAAGCAGTGCTTCAGCGATGTCATTAGGAGCAGCGATCTCAATACCCTGCTCGCCGGTGTAACCAGTGCCGGCTACTCGTACCTCGGTGCCCATGAAGTCCATCCGGGCCACACGAAAGCGCCCCACTTGGGCAAATCGTGGGTCAACTGCCGCAATCCGCTCGAGGGCCTTGGGCCCCTGCACCGCCAACACGACACGTTCGCTCGTCACATCAACACCGGGCAGCGCGGCCGTAACGCCGCTGGTGTTCGAAGCATTCGGCATCACGTCAAACTCATTGTCGGACACCCACCACACAATGATGTCGTCGACGACCGTTCCTTCTTCGGTAAGGAGGTGAGTGTACTGCGCCCTTCCCGGTGCAATCTTTCGCAAGTCGTTCGTCAACGTGTTCTGAAGAATGTCGTACATGCCTTCGCCGTCGCAACGCACCGTACCGAGGTGACTGACGTCAAAGACCACTGCATCGTTGCGACACGCCAGGTGCTCGGCAACGGTGCCACTGGCGTACGCGAGGGGCATCTCCCAGCCGCCAAAGGGCACCAGCTTGGCACCGAGTTCCACGTGCAGGTCGTACAGAAAGGGTCGGCGATCAGTCATGGGTCTCCTTAAGCAGCCAGATCCTGGAGAGTTCCAAGGTGGTGGCGTTCTAGCAGTTCGGCATAGTCGCGTTGGTAGACCACGACGAGATGAAGTTCTGGGTACAGCGTACGGAACTGGCGAATTTTTTGGTTCTTCTTGGTCACCAGGCGCTGCTCGAGCACCGTGAGTTCAATGAAGAGTCCGAGGGTGGGCAGGTAGAAGTCTGGGCGGAATCCCCGTACGGGCTGCCCCTCGGCATTCCACGCCAATGGGAATTCGTAGGGTTCGTAGAGCCACTCGTGTCCGTAGCGATCGAGCAACGTCGCGAAGAGCGCTTCGGACGGATGCGCAAAACGCGCTGTTGAAAGTGTCTGCGAAGTAGGGTGCCGGCGACGAGCGTGGTCGAGCGGCGTTATCGAGGTCACGCCGTGAGCGTCTCCCTCTCCGACGTAGCACTGTGTGACTGGCGAATCGAGGTTGTAAGTTCGGCAACCACGCTCGCCAGAGGAATGATGTTAAAAACGCCCTGACCGCCACGAAGGAGGTCGACAAGATCTCCATCGTCGTGGGCCAGCACTGAGCCGTTGTCGCTCAGAACGAGTGACGAAGAGCCGAGATCGGCACCGAGGGCGCCGCGAAGGCAGTCAACTGCTTGACGGGCTCGGCTCAAGGAAACACCAGAAGAAAGAAGCGACTTAATGACCTTTACCTCAAGAACATCGCTGTAGGAGTACGCGCGCTTGGAGCCAGAACCGCTGGCGGGCGTGATCGAAGGTGTCACAAGCGAGGTGCGTGCCCAGTAGTCCAGCTGACGGTAGGTCACGCCTGTGAGGCGACACACCGTAGGGCCACTAAAACCAGTAGTTAAGGAATCTGTCATATGGAGTCCCTCCCGACCGAGGCGTATTCAGATTATCCGTATGGACTACATGATTGTAGTTTCAAATAAGCAAAAATCTCAAGAAATTTTTCTACGACGATAATCGTCACTTAAATGCAAAGAACCGGGGCACCCAATGTACGGGCACCCCGGTTCTTCAGCAACAACTGCTTAGTGGTCAGCCACAATCGATCCGACGCGCTCGCCCACCTTGGGGTCACGAGCAACGAGGACTGAAGCGTAGATGATGCTCAGGGCAATGAAGCCCAGAGCAGCGTACGGGAACCAGTCATAAGGCGTTGGCTGGCCAGGCTTGGCGAGGTAGTACAGCGGAACGGCAATAACCACGATGCCGATCACTGGCAGTACCGCGTGGCGGAACCAGTTGAACAGGTCAGGGTGGTGGCGGCGGTAGTAGACCGGCAAAGCGGCGTTACCGAGCGCGTACACAACCAGCACAAGAATCGTTCCGAAGGTTGAGGACTCAGCAAACATATTGCCCGCGCTCATACCGGCTGAAGCGTTACCTGAACCAATGAGGTGCAGCAGGCCCCAGACGCCAATGATCAACAGACCAATTGACAAGAAGACAATAAGGGCATTGACAGGTGTCCGGCGCTTCTGGTCAACCTTTCCAATGAATGACGGCAGTAGTCCTTCACGGCCAGCGTTGAAGATAAGGCGAGCCTGCGAGTTGGTTCCCGCAATAAGGGCACCCAAGGTTGACGTCATTCCCGCCAAGAAAGCAAAGAAGGCCAACCAGCCAACTGTCTGGTGAGCCACCTGAAGGAATGGTGGCAACGCCGATGACGAAAGCTTCGTCACGTTGTCCTTAAAACCAACGACGGTTGAGAAGGCGAACAGCGTGTACGAGGTCACCATGATGGCGATAGAGGTAAACACGGCCTTAGGTACGTTCTTACGTGGGTTGTCAGTCTCTTCAGCCAATGCAGCTGAGTTTTCCCAACCAATAAATAGGTAGATTGCGAGTGGGAATCCAGCCGCCAGTCCACTGAACCCGCCAGTGATGTTGTGCGGGTTGAATGGTGCCCAACTAATTGAGGCGTGGTACTTGACCAGCGACACTACGGCCACGATCAACATCACGACCATTTCAAAGGCAAAGAAGAATCCGGCCACCTTGGTTGAAATGGCGATACCGCGAGCCATCATCACAATCGCAAAGGCGAGGAATACGATGACCCACACGCCCCATGGCACACTCTCGAGGCCCTTGACGTTGTAGTTCTGCAGCAGTGTCTGGAAGAATCCACCCACGATGGCAATAACTGAGGCCATAGCGGCGATGTAGCCGGCACCGGTCAGAAGGGCCGTGGTCACAGCGGTGCGTGGACCGAAGGTCTTTCCAACGAACGTAATGAAGCCACCGGTCGACGGCGTCACCTTCGTGAACTCCGACAACGTATTACCAAGGAAGGCAATAGCAATGCCGGCGACAATGATGGTCAACGGTGAGGCAACTCCAGCGGTGTAGGCCAAGAAGCCAAAACCGAAGTAGAAACTCATGGCTGGCCCGATGTTGGCCATGGTTGCTGCGGCGATGTCAAGGATGCCTAGAACACCCTGATGAAGCCTCTGGTGCTCCCCCTCCACAACCGGTACTTTCGCCCCGAGAGACTCGGAGCTGAATCCTGATGACATACTTCCCCCCAATTCAAAACGTCTGCTTTGACGTTCTTTGAACATTACCCCGGGTTAAACAGGAAATCGGGTAATTCTCAATTGGCGAAAAGATCCGGCCGACCAAGGAAAGAGGATGATGCTTCGCCATGCAGTCGAAGTGGAATGCGGCCCGCCCGAAAAGCGTTGAATCCCGCACGGACACCGTCTCGCACTGCGTGGGCCATCAATACCGGATCCAAAGCTCGATTGATCGCCGAGGCCGCTAGTACCCCATCACAGCCGAGTTCCATGGCCATTGCCGCATCGGATGCTGTACCCACGCCGGCGTCGAGCAGTACGGGAACTTCGAGTCGTTCAACAATCATGGCCACGGCGTGCGGATTACTGATTCCAAGTCCTGAGCCAATCGGTGAACCGAGCGGCATCACCGCCACACAGCCAACTTGCTCAAGGCGCAAGGCAGCAATCAGATCATCACTGGTGTACGCCCACACCTCGAAGCCCCGTTGCACGAGTGCGTCGGCGGCCTTAATGGTTTCAGTGACGTCGGGGAGCAACGTCAGGTCGTCGCCGATGACTTCGAGCTTGACGGCGTTCGTTTCAAAGGCCTCTCGGGCCATTTCGGCAATTTTCACTGCTTCGGTCGCGCTGAAGCAACCTGCGGTGTTGGGCAAAAGTTGAAAGTTGAGACGCTTCAACAGGTCGTAGATGGACCCTTCAACATTCGGATCAACTCGGCGCAGTGCCACAGTGGCAATAGTTGATTCGGACGCGACCAGGGAGTCCTCAAGTACTTGCATGGTGCGAAAGCCACCAGTTCCCACGACCAGACGCGACGGCGACGTTATCGAGCCAACCTGAAAGACATCACTCACGCCTTCTAGCGTAGCCACCAAAGGTGTCAGGTCACTAGGGTTGGTGCGTGCAACCGATTACCTGTCTAACAATTGCTGGTTCGGACTCTGGCGGCGGCGCAGGTATTCAAGCTGACCTGCGAACGTTTAGCGCATTCAAGGTGCACGGAACATCGGCCATAACGGCAGTGACGGCGCAGAACACCGTCGGTGTCCAAGCGGTGCACGCCGTACCACTTGATGTTGTTGCCCAGCAGGTGAACTCCGTGCTTTCTGACTTCTCCGTACTGGGCGTAAAGACGGGCATGCTGGCAACAGCTGACATTGCCTCCCAGATTGCTTCGATTGCCTCCTCGGGCGCCCTAGGAAATCTCATCGTCGACCCGGTAGTCGTCTCTTCCACTGGCCATCCACTCCTAGGCGAGGGTGGTCTCGAGGTCTACCGTTCAGAACTCTTGCGCTACGCCCACATCGTAACCCCCAACCTGCGAGAAGCAGCGGCCCTCGCTGACGTTGATGTCCGCGATATCTCGACGCGCGACGACATGGAATCGGTCGGTCGACTCATTCTGAGTTTTGGCCCTACCTACGTTCTAGTGAAGGGTGGCCACTTCGGTCACGACAGCGAGCCAAGTGCGCCCGATGTACTCGTGAGTGCCGAGGGTGTCGAAGTGATTGAAGGTGACCGCATTGACACACGCAACGACCACGGTACCGGGTGCTCACTTTCGGCAGCGCTCACTGCTCTCATCGCTCAAGGCAAGTCCCCTTCCCAGGCCGTGCGAGAAGCTAAGTCCTTTGTCGCCAACGCACTTCGAGGCGGTTCGAGTTGGCAGTTGGGCCAGGGGCGTGGACCGATTGACCACCTAGGATGGAATCAATGAGTGACTCCCCCAAGCCGCCTTTAACCACCACCACCAGTATTTGGCCGGCGGCCACCATTCTCATCCTGGCGGTCGTAATGTTGGGCAGTTTTATGCTGATCGACGTCGTCTCCAGCAAGGGTGTCGCCAGCACCACCACAACCACGTTGCCTAATTTTGTCGGCGGCATTTCGTCAGCTTCGACGTCAGACACCCAGTATTTGACGAGTTACTGCTCGCACAACAACGAGATTCCTCGCAACATCGCCGACGCCTTCGTCGTGCCAACAGCAACCACCTTGGCTCGCGGTGCGAACATTCCTAACCAGGGTGCTGGTGACTACGACTGCTTCCAGCCCTACGTCACTAAGGGGTACCCGTCAAGCGCCGTGCTCGGCTTCTACGCCGCCCGACTGGAAGCACGGGGCTGGAGCCTCTTTTCACACGGGGCTAGCAATGGTGCTCCTCAATCACTCTTCCAAAAGGCCGGCACTGACGGTTTCTACTGGGTCGTTGGCATCACCGTGACCTCTTCGAGCGCAGACTCGGTCCACTGGCGATTCCGGATCTACCAGAATTCCGAAACTATTTAGTCTCGACGTTCACCGGTGCGTCTCTGGTCACCCATGACCAGACCGCAAAATTGATCGGGTAAATGACGTAGCCAATGCGCGTGGCTGAGGCGACGCACATCAAAACGAGGAACATGAGAGCCATGAGCTCTAAGAGTTTCGAGAGCGACAGTGGCCACGTGGCACGAACGGACTTCACCACAAAGTAACCACCCACGAGAAACGTCAGAGGTGCGAGAACGTGGCCCAATGGTGGCCAGAGAGACGTCAGAATGTGCCCCGGCAGCGCGCTGGCGGCCGGCGAGGCAACGTGAGCGAGACCCAGTGGAAAGGCAAACACGTTGGACATGAATGCCCACGGTGCTCTCACCGCAAACGGAGCAATAGTCACGGTCACAATCGAAACAGTCCACAGCAACACGCGCTTCCAAGCGCGGCCACCCCGCTCGTCATGAGCCACGAGCAACGAGGCAAACGCCATTGGCCACGCGGTCAACTTCATGGCAGCAGCAATACCCAGGCTGACACCGGCCAGAGTGTTTCGCGACCGGAGGAGACCAACAACGCCCAGTAGCAGCAAAGCCAAAATGGGCATGTCGTCACCACCGGTCGACAAGAAGAGTGCACCGGTGGGCAGCGCAATGAGCGTCTGGGCAACTCGCACTTTCTTGTCGGGGGCCACCCGCAACATGCGAAGCGCTGCACCGCTCGCCAGAAGGGTCAAGAGCGTCATCACAATGCGAGCGTCAGTGAGGCCCCTACCTCGGTGCGTTACCGCCTCAGGAAGGCCGAAGACGCCCATGAGAGGGAAATAAGGGAAGAACGACTCATAGGCCGGCAGTCCTCGAACTTGGTCGACCACGTGGCCATCTTTGTAGTAGCTGCGGTAGGGATCTTGGCCCTTGGCCAGTTCGGAACCGGAGCGCTCAATGACCGACACTTCGGGTTGTGCGTAGCCCCGATTGCCGTTGTCGTGACGCCAGTGCGCCTCGAGCCCCAGGGGCATCGCGACCGCGCCCGCGACAACCAGCGACAGCAGAACGAAGCGAACGTGAGTAACGCGTCGCACCTTCCACTTCGTTAGCGCCAAAGCAATGAGGGCCACCACCACGTACGGGATAACCGCCAAGTAGCCCCAGTGCATCTGAGCTCTTTCACGCGACGTCATGCCCAGCAGCAGGGCGAAAAGGCCCGACACACCGTAGAGAGTGGCGTCACTCGCCAGTGGTGAGAGTCGTAGCCACCAACCACGAGTCGCGGCCGCGACGCCAGTAAGTAGCTTGACCATGGAGCAATTCTACTTACCGGGGGTAGGCGTCAAACGCCCTCTCGCCCACGTCGGCGAACGGGCAAAAAGGTCTGCGGAACGAGCGGACCTTCCAGGAATTTCACAATTGCCCGAGCCATCTCCTTGGGCTGTTCGCTTAACACGCTGTGTGATGCGCCCGGCACGACCATGAGTTGGGCAGTTGGTAATGCTTCGTACAGCGTGACCGTATGCGACAGCCTGATCAGGTCATCGTCACCGGAAACAACCAACGACGGCGTCTGAATACCACTCAAATCGCTTGCCTCCAGCCGCGGTTCAGTCGCCAGCAGTGTCATCGTCCGGTCGTAAAGAGAAGCTGCGGTCGCTTCAGCCCCAAGGTGCGTCTCAACATACTTGGCCGTGAAACGCCGTCGCCCCTCTTCTGGTGACTCGCCCATCATGTCATCAACCACTCCGCTGTAGTGAAAATTCGCACCGACGAGCACCATTCGCTTCAACAGTTCGGGACGCTTCATTGCAATCAGCAGAGCGATGTTTCCGCCGTCGGAGTAGCCCACCACATGACAGGGAACCTCCAATCGTTCCAAGAAGGCGATTGTTTCGTCGGCCATTGTTTCGTAGTGAAGTGGCTGTCCATCATCGGGAGTGCGTCCATGACCGCGTCGGTCGAAGGCGGCCACTGAGTAGCGACGTGGGAACTTACTACCAACACCCGCGAGGAGACCCCGAGACGACGAGAGGGCGCCGTGAAGCAAGACAACGACATTCTTTCGTCGTTTGGGAACCACCGCCCACGTTTCGTGTCCGTTGAGATCGATGTAAGTCATGGCAAAAGCGTACGCGGTCACCTTCACATGGCATAGCCAATAGTGTCGGACTATGAAAGCTTTTGAACTCTCCGAAACCGACGAAGGTGTTTCGTTTCAGGTTGTCGAGGCACCAAAGCCAACAGCCGACCAAGACGAAGTAGTGATTGCTGTCGAGTACTCCGGCATTAACTTCAAGGACGCAATGGTGGCACAAGCCAACAGCCGTGTCCGACGGAGCGCACAACTCATCGGTGGCGTCGACGCGTCGGGAACGGTCGTTTCATCCAGTGACCCAGGGATTCCCGTAGGTGCCCGAGTGGCGGCCCACGGTGGGGTTCTCGGGGTCGCTCGCAGTGGTGGGTACGCCGAATTCATCGCTGCCCCCTGCGCGAACGTCTCGCTGCTACCCGAATCAATAAGCACCCGAGACGCCATGGTCATTGGCACCGCCGGGTTCACTGCCATGCAGAGCGTCCTGGCCCTGGAACACTACGGCCTCGTCGCTGGAGGTGAAGTTGTCGTTACCGGTGCGACCGGTGGGGTCGGTTCGCAGGCTCTGACGTACTTGGCTCGTCGCGGGTACCAGCCCGTTGCTTCGACGGGCACGACCGATGCGACTGAGTGGCTCGAGGGCCTTGGGGCGAGCCGCGTCATTGGTCGAGACGACCTTACCGAGAAGCCCGAACGGGTCCTGGGGCCAGAACTGTGGGACGGGGCTATTGATTGCGTGGGTGGTCAAACCCTGTGGAATATCCTGAGGTCCCTCAAGTACCAGGCCGCGGTTGCCGCTTCGGGGCTCGTGGCGAGTGCGGAGTTCAACGCCAATGTCTACCCCTTCATCACCCGCAACGTAGCGCTTCTGGGCATTGACTCAGTGCAGGCCAGCGCCGAAACGCGTTCCAAGGTCTGGCAGGCACTGGGTGAGGTTGCGCCTTCACTCTCCTACGACGACTACGTCGACGAGGTCGTCGGCTTTAGTCGGCTACCCGAAGCACTGGCAAAGGTTCACCGAGGAGCCACACGAGGACGAATCCTCGTTACGCCTCACGAATAGAACGGACTAATCCAGAGAGTGGCATTGTTGCAAGGCTGCAGTGCGTACTGGGGCGTGACAGAAACGGTCGAACCTCCGGCCGCAAACTGAACGCTGAGCGAGCCCACGTTCGGACAAGCAGTGTTCCCGGTCTGGACATCTGAGTAGCCAAACGAAAAGGTCACACTCGTACCCTGAGTTACCGTCAGTGCCGCTGGCACCTTGTTGGCGAGTGGGTCAGGAAACTGAATCACCTGGTTTGACGGACTCAACTCAATCGGCGTGGACTTCACGAGCCCACCTTGGTTGTCCTGCAGTGTGATCAGCGGGTACCCATCCACCACGCACGTCCCGGCAGTCTTCTTCGTGAGAGTGATGCTGTCGGTGATGGTGCCGGCAGCGCCCTCTCCTTGAACAAAAACACCGGAAAAGTCATTGCCTTGGCACGTAGTTGCCAGCGTTGTCGATGTCGCGGGGATACTCGACGTGGCGCTCGCCGCAGTGGTCGTTGAGTTTGCCGTCGATGACGTGTGCAGGGCGTGGCGACTCAACACGACAATTGCGGCGAATGCGACGAAGAGCAGGACTGATTTGAAGCCGCGGCTCATAGTTCAAAGTCCTCCGGATTCACCGAGTCCAGGAACTCACGCAGTTCCGCAACAAGTTCCGCTTCATCAACTTCATCATCTTCTTCGACGTCTTCGTAACTCTCGGAGAGGTCGATAATCTTTCCCTGCTCCTCAATCAGTTCGTCCGAGACCAGAATCGGTGCTCCACTACGAAGCGCCAGAGCGACGGCATCACTGGGGCGGGCCGAGATAGTTATTTCCTCGGCACCCTTCAAAATGCGCAGCGTGGCGAAGAACGTGTTGCCAACGAGTTCTGTAATCTCAACTGAAAAGATTCGGCCGTCGAGGGCGCTGATGACATTGGCCAGTAGATCGTGCGACATTGGACGCGGGGTTTCGACGCGATTCAGGGCGTACGCAATGGAGGCCGCTTCAGGGGCGCCGATGAAAATAGGCAGTACGCGGTCGCCACCCACTTCTTCGAGCAGGAGCAGCGGTGTAGAGGACCCTACGTCTACTCGCACCGCACGAAGAATGACTTCAACCATGCCTCCAGCCTAGACCCGGGGCGTGAAACAGGTGCTTACTTGGTCAGAAATTGCTGAAGAGCCCGCTCAAAGAGCACCGAACGCAGTGCACTCATTTGGGCGGCCACTTCGCCCACTACCGCTGCCGTGTCGGCCGAGGACAACTGGGTCGAGCCGTGACGCAACGGCAGGGTTACTTCGTCAATAACGCCAACCTCGCGGTCCGCTACCCGACGAAGTGACGCGAGCAAGCGAAGGTCGACCCCCCGCTCAACCAACTGCAACGCGTAGGTGGCAATCTCGACATCGTGGTGGCTGTAGGCCACGTCGCGACCGCTGACTTCGGGGCACAGAAGGCCCAGTGACGTCAACTGGTGCAGAACGGCCTCAGAAATCCGGGTGGTCTGCATGAACTCGGCGTGGCTGTAGTACGCCTGCGTTCGAGCGACAGGCGCGCTGGGTACTTCTCGAACTGGCTCGGGGACCACGGCACTCACTGAAGGAGCGACGGCCGTACGAGCGGCTCGACGCGCCTGCTTCTCAATTGGGTCAGCGGTAAGCAGACCTTGTTCGATCAATCGAAGTCGCACAACGCGAAGTGGAACGAACTCTTCCTGAGCCAGTCGAATTGCTTCGCGAAGGGTGGCCACGTCAGCATCTGAGTAGAGGCGGTACCCCTTGCGTGAGCGACTTGGCTGCACGAGCCCCTTGTCTTCGTAGTAGCGAATCTTCGACAGTTCGATGTCGGGGAAGTCTTTACGCAGTTGCGTGTGTACTTCTCCAATCCGCATGAATCCCTGAGCGGAGCTCACGATGTTGCCTCCCAAAAAACCAATTTAAATTTGCCAATTTGCACATCGTCAGCCGAGTGCAAAGTGGTCTCTTCGACTCGAGCACCGTTGACGTAGGTGCCATTCAGCGAGTTGAGATCTCGCAACGTAATGCGTCCGCTAGCGGTACGCGTAAAGACTGCGTGGTGACGCGATACTGAAACGTCATCCAAAAGAATGTCGGAGTGTTCATGACGGCCAACCGTCGTGGTCTCCTTGGACAGCGTGTACCGTCCTCCGGCACCGGCGCCGGACGCAACGACCAACTCATCACCGTGCGCTCCGCTAAGCGCGGTCGCGGTGGCGGACTGCTGGGTTGGCACACTGACGACCGGTACGGCCACCGTCTCAGGCGACGTTGAGGCGTGTTGTGGAGCACCGCAGGACCAACAAAAGTTGGCACTCGCGTTGAGTATTTCTCCACATCGACGACAGTTCATTGCGCTACCTTACAAAGTTTCTCTGAGTTCCGCTACTGCTAGTTGTTCGTCAGGGCTTCGTAGCCCGCAGCGTCAAGAAGTGCGTCAAAGTCACTTGACGATGAAACAGTAATTTCGCAGATCCAACCTTCGCCGTACGGGTCACTGTTCACGAGCTCCGGCGATGAGGTGAGCTGTTCGTTGACTGCACTCACCGTGCCACCCACTGGTGCGTAGATTTCGGACACTGACTTCGTTGACTCAACTTCGCCGAGCGAGCCACCCGGTACGACAACCGCGCCAACCTTTGGAAGGTCGACGAACACCACATCACCAAGGGCGTCTTGTGCGTAATCGGTAATACCAACTCGCACTGTGTCAGCGGAGCTCTTGGCCCACTCGTGGTCACTGGAGTAACGAAGGTCAGCTGGAATCTGCATGCGTCAAACTTAATGCATTTGACGACCCGCCCGCCCAGCTCGAAGGGCTGCCAGAGCGGGGCGGATGTAGCCAAAAAGGACGACCCAGGAAAGGGCCAGTCCGAACACGCCAATTGCCCAGGTGGCGTCGCGAATAGCACGCTGCCAGGCCCAGAGGGGTGCGTGGTGTGGGTTGGTCGTCAGTAAAAAGAGTGGGAAGGTGGCCATCAGAGCAAAGGTCGACACCTTCCCCCACCAGAGCACATTGATCCGGGCCGATCCGAGTGCCGCCAGCACCAGCGTCAGAAGAGAAACAATGAGTTCTCGCACCAAAGTAACCGTGGCGAACCACCACGGCACGCCGCCAGCTACGGCTACCGCCACGAGCCCAACCATGACGAGAATCCGGTCGGCGGTGGGGTCAATAATCTTGCCTATATTCGACGTCTGGTGGAGGCGTCGCGCCAAATAACCGTCAATCCAGTCCGTTGCACCCAAGAAGGCCAAGAGCCAAGCCGCCTCGGCACGGTGCGCCGTGTGAAAGAGGAGGAGCAAAAAGACCGGTAAAAGCAAAAGCCGGACTATGGTGACCAAATTTGGCCACGTCCATAGTCCGGCGTCTTCTACTTCCAGAGAATCCATCTCTGAAGCGTACAACTAGGCGACAGTAATTGACTTGTCGAGGAACACGTCCTGTACTGCGTGTACCAGTGCAGCACCGTCATCAATTGGGCGCTGGAACGCCTTGCGGCCAAGAATAAGGCCCTGTCCACCAGCACGCTTGTTGATCACAGCCGTGCGAACGGCACCAGCGAGGTCGTTGTCACCCTTGGCTTCGCCACCAGAGTTAATAAGACCAATGCGACCCGAGTAGCAGTTCACAACCTGCCAACGAGTGAGGTCAATTGGGTTGTCAGTCGTGAGCTCCGAGTAAACCTTAGGGTTCGTCTTACCGAACTTCACGGCGTTGTAACCACCGTTGTTCTCAGGCTGCTTCTGCTTGATGATGTCAGCTTCAATGGTGACACCCAAGTGGTTGGCCTGTGAGGTGAGGTCAGCACTGACGTGGTAGTCAACGCCGTCCTTCACGAAAGCGTCGTTACGGACGTAGCACCACAGAACGGTGAACATGCCCAAACGGTGTGCTTCAGCGAACGCTGCTGAGATCTCTTCAATCTGACGAATCGACCCCTCGGAACCAAAGTAAATCGTGGCACCAATACCAACAGCACCGAGATCAGCAGCCTGCTGCACTGAAGCAAACATGCGCTGGTCGAAGGTGTTGGGGTAACGAAGCAGGTCGTTGTGGTTGACCTTCACGATGAAAGGAATCTTCGTTACGTACTGGCGTGACACCATGCCGAGCACACCTAGCGTGGTGGCAATGGCGTTGCAGTCAGCGGCGATGGCCAGGTCGCACAGGCGAGCTGGGTCGAAGTACTCGGGGTTAGGCGAGAAGTTGGCGGCAGCGGAGTGCTCAATGTCCTGGTCAACAGGGAGGATGGACAAGTAGCCCGTTCCACCGAGACGTCCGTGGTTGTAGAGCGTTGCCAGGTTGCGAAGCACCGTTGGCGAACGGTCGGAAATAGTGAAGGAGTTCGCTACGAAGTCTGGACCGGTGAGGTGCAGACGCTCCTTAGGGAACGCGGTGGCTTTGTGGTCAAGGAGCAACGAAGCTTCGTCGCCTAAGAGTGCGGCAATATCCATGCGTAAAGAATACACAATGAAACATCAATGTATTCCTTGGGGTTCCAACAGATTTTAGATTTACTGTTATTACCGCGATACCCGTTAGTAGGTAATACTGCATTCATGGACTTCGACTACCGAGACTCGCTACTTCGACGACTTCGAGCTGTTCACTCGCTCTACTACGACGCGTGCAGCACCATGACTCTCGAGCAAGTGAACACCGTTGTACACGAGAACACGTTGCCAATTTCATTTTCACTCGTCCACCAGGCTCTCATTGAAGACGGAGCGATCATGTGGGCTGGTGGACCGCTCCCCCAGTTCAATGATGAGTGGGCTGAGAAAATGGGCTTGGAAATCGCCGACCACGGTCAAAAGAAGACTGTGGATGAAATGATACACCAGCGCATTGGCAACTACGAAGCATTCCTCCAGTTCCAACAACTGGTCTTCAGTGCCACGGAAGACTTTGTCGCTTCCGTCGATCCCACCACGTGGTCGGACATCATCGTTCCCGCCCCGTACGGTTTTCAGGTCGCCAGCACGTTTTCAGCCCGCGTTGGCGGTGATGCTGGAATCTCTCGAAGTGACGCCCTTGAGTGCTGGGTCTACCAACACGCACTGCGCCACATGGGTGAAATTGAACACGCGCGAGCCCTCGTGGGCCTCGGCGGCATGACGTCCTAGGACTTAGTCAACCTTTTTCTTGGAGACCGGCGTGGTGCGACGCTTACGGTTCTTGCGTGGAGCAGCTGAACCGAGTTCGGCCAAGCGGTCCTTCGCGTCGTAGGCATCGGGTTCAGCCAACACGACTCGGGCAAAAAGCTCTCGAGCGCCAGCTGCGTCACCGGCACGGTCATACACATCTGCCAGCGCGTACCAGAGACGAACGTGACGGTAGGAAGGGTTACGCAGAATGCGCGTTCCCCCAGCCTTCGTCAACAATTCAATGGCCTCGGTATAGAGACGCTGGTCCGCCAACGAAGCGGCCATCACAATTCGTGCCTCGGTCACTACTTCTGCGGTTGGCTCTGACTCGTTGATTTCGTCAAAGGTCTTGGCCACGGCACGGTATCGACGATTGGCCCGGTCACAGTCCATGACGAGCGGCAAGTGCTCAGCGTCACCAGTAATCGCGAAGTGGGTACGAAGGTGGATCTTGGCCATGTTCCAGCGGTCAGCACGGTACGCAGCGAGGCCCGTGAGCTCACGAACTGGCGCAACGCCGGGCACTGCGTCCGAAACAATACGTCCCAGGCGCAACGCTTCTTCGTAGCGCTTACGGTCGTAGGCTTCAGCGGCCTTGGTCAAAGTAATGACCATTTTTTCCCGCATGTACGCAGTACCAATAAAGGCCTTGCGCACGTCGGCGGCGATGTCGGTTGGGAGCGAGTACTTGGCCTTGGGCTTGGACTTCGTAGTCTTGGTCGGGCGCTCGGGACGAACTTCTTCGACCCATTCGGAGAGTGGGTCTGGTGTGCGGCCGGCCGAGGGCGTCTGCTCCATTGCTTGACCCGTGGACTTAATGCTGGCGCCACCCTTACGAGCAACACCTCCCCAGCCTTGAGACTTACCAAACTCAGCGGCCTTCTGTCGCTCAAGCTCCTCGGGAGTGAGTTCACGGTCGCGGTATGAAGGGCGTGGTCGCGCTACTCGTCCACCTGAACGTTCCGCCGCAGCGTCACGCTTGGAAACGTAACGGTCTCGTGGTGGTAGTTGCGGACGACGGTCCTTGTACTCACCATCGCGAGGTGGTCGTGACCCCGGACGAGCCGGTCGAACGTCACGCTCGCCGCGGCTCGAGTCACGCACTGGACGTGCACCGTAGGACGAGCGACGATCGTCGCTTGGACGACCGGTTCGGGCGTCGCGGTCCCCGGGTCGCGCGTCGCGCGTGGGTCGTGCTCCGTAGGAAGGGCGTCGGTCATCGCTGGGCCGACCGGGTCGAGCGCTGCTTCCTCGGCGGTCAGAATCACGAGGTGCTCCGGCGCGGCCAGCCGACTGTGGGCGTGGACGACGGGTTCCCTCTCCGCGGGTGTCTTCATCACGGTCAAAACGACGGTACGGGCGCTCGGCACCTTCGCGGGGCGCGTACGAAGAGCGGCGGTCATCAGAAAAGCGGCCTGGGCGTCCCGCTCCACGGTCTGCACCATCTCGCGACGGGCGTGAGGCATAGCCACCCGACGATGGGCGACCAGTCGACGATTGACGCGACGACAAGGGCGACTTTGGACGTCCACCACCAGCGGGGCGACCGGTGTTCGAGGCGCGACGGGGTGCTGGTTTAGGAGAAGGCATTTATCCATGCTACTAGCGTTCGCCTGCTGGCGAAAGAGGAGATTACTTAGGCCTGGTACGTCGTATAGGTGTTCTGAAATTCGTCTTGAATGACGCGGGCATCTTCAAATCGTGTGTCAGAAATGAGTTCAACGTCAAGCACTCGCGTTTCAAAGCGCCATCCGTCCGGCATCTGAAGGATTTCTCCCAAGCGGCCAAGTTTCTCTTCGTCCATCGAGGGATCAATCGCCTGGCTGAGAGCCTGCATGACGTACCGAGTGCCCTCGGGGTTAATCAGTTCGTACACTCGCCTGCCAGAACTCCAAGTGAAGTACGCCTTGCGGTCCACCCGACTCTCCACGTAACCGCCAAGAGCGAGCGCTTCGGGCCGAATCTTCACCGAGGCGATGAGGCGCATCGTGAGGCCGTCAAAGTCTTCCATCACCAGCGCTGGCAGGTCACCAGCTCGACCCAACGTGTCGAGCGTCCAGTACCGAGGACCATTACGCATGCACAACGAAGCGCCCCTTCGCTTGACGAGTTCGTCGGTGTCGACACCATCCCAGAGATCCTGCGGGCAGTCGTTAAGGAACTGAGTCCCCCAGACTTCAGCGGAAATCTCCTCGTCGTTGATGTGGACCAACAGAAATTCTCCGTAGCGCACCATGTACATGTCACGCATCTGCGCACTAAGTCCCAAGTCAGACATCATTCCCCCATCGGTCGTTGTCTGAAGGATAGAACTTCGCAGCTGCGTGAACAGACTACGAACAATCGAAAAACCTGTGGTAAAAGCGAAAGACCCCCACCGTTAGGTGGGGGTCTTTCAAGAAATCCGGCGGCGACCTACTCTCCCAGGGGGGGACCCCCAAGTACCATCGGCGCTGGTGGGCTTAACTTCTGTGTTCGGAATGGGAACAGGTGTAACTCCACCGCCAAAACCACCGGAAACTGTGCGCCCGACGACTTTCGTCGTCAGAACGTGGGGGTAAACCCACGCTCTTTGAGCGTCCTAGAACGAGCACGAACATCAAACTCCAAGCCCTCGGCCGATTAGTACCGGTCAGCTGAATGTGTT
>Ga0164297_10002157_pt1 | contig 19858 bp, 16 predicted proteins | sample GEODES058metaG_FD_113539 | JGI IMG/M metagenome (GOLD analysis project Ga0164297, IMG submission 113539) | Dystrophic lake water microbial communities from Trout Bog Lake, Wisconsin, USA - GEODES058 metaG | ecosystem: Environmental > Aquatic > Freshwater > Lake | place: USA: Trout Bog Lake... | reverse complement strand
CCTCGGAACAGACAGGTCAAAGCTCGATACCGGACTCAGGCCAACAGAAAGCAATGGGATTTAACTAGGGGAATGTCCGAATGATCATTTGTGCCACTGGTCAGCGAGGATCTTTCATCCGAGATGCCCAGAGACATGACGTCACCTGGATGGCGCGCCTTCAGCACTACATGTCCTTCCACCATTTCTGTCCTTTCCTACCGTTCTGCCATTCACCAGGCACATCCTGTGCGTGTTTGCGAAACGTCCTGTTTCGCGGAGTCATTTTGCTTTCCCTTTGAGCGAGTAAAAGATATTTCGCCACTTGTTGGCGAAAATTTCTCCACAAGATGGTGAATTTCACGCTATAATAGTGACATGATCGAACGGAGTGCAAGGAATGCGCTATCGGAGGCGTTAGGAGATACGCCAGTTGTTCTCATTCACGGACCACGGCAATCGGGCAAGAGCACATTGGGTCAAAATCTTGATCCCAACCGAACCTACGTTACGTTAGACGATCCGATTGCGCTCAGCTTGGCCAAGCGAGATCCGAGGGCATTCTTACAGACCTATCCCGCTCCAGTAATGATCGATGAGGTGCAGCGAGCACCTGAGCTCTTTCTTGCGATCAAGCTTGAGGTCGACAAGAATCGAACCCCTGGCAAATATCTCCTAACGGGTTCTGCCAATGTTTTGAACCTGCCCAAGCTTGCCGATTCCCTTGCAGGACGGATGGAGATTGTTGATCTTCTACCCTTTACACAAGGAGAGTTGGAGCTGCGTTCGGATCGGTTTGTCGATATGGCGTTTGACGATAAGTTTGAACCGCAATTCGAGCCCGAAGACCTTCGCGGTATTGTCGACCGAATTGTCCGAGGCGGCTTTCCCGAAGCAAGTCTTCGCAGTTCCCAAAGCCGCCGTGATGCATGGTTTGCCAACTATGTCCGCACATTATTGGAGCGAGATGTGAAAGATGTTGCCCACATCGATGCTTTGGCGCAGATGCCTCTGTTGCTCAAACTACTAGCCGTACGAGCAGGATCGGTACTGAACGCATCCGGCCTGGCGACGGAAACGGGAATCCCTTACACCAGCCTTAAGCGCTATTTGAGCTTGCTTGAAACGATCTTCTTGGTCCGGATGGTGAACACATGGTCGTCAGATCGCAGTCGGATCCTGACCAAGGCTCCGAAGGCGTTCTTAGTGGATACCGGGCTACTCTGCTATCTGGCGAACTTGGACAGTCGGTCGTTACTTGGAGATTCTCTTCGTCTAAAGCCAGTTCTGGAGAACTTCGTCGCGATGGAGTTGTTGAAGCAGAGCACGTTCGGTGTGGTTCGCCCTTGGCTACTTCACCTTCGGACAATTCGGCATTTGAGTGTGGATTTTGTGTTGGAATCCCGCCGTGGAGATCTTGTTGGAATTCAGGTGCGGGCGAATTCGACTCTGCATCCGGATGACGCCGAGGGGCTACGGTTTATGCGGGACCTCGCGGGTCCGAGCTTTGTTCGTGGGATTGTGTTGTATACCGGGTCAGAGGTCCAGCCGTTGGACGAGCGGATTGTCGGGGTTCCGATCAGCGCGTTGTGGGGCTAATCGCTTTGCGATGGGGGCATGAACCGGTTAGGCGGTTCGGGGGACGTCTCATAAGTCCTCAAGGTGTATGGATGGCACATCCTGTGCGCTTGGCTCGCCATCCTGGCTCGTAGGGTTTGTTGGTTTGGCAAGAATTGCGGCATCCTGCCGCAATTCTTGCGTTTCTTCTCTGCGCCCATCATTGAGCGCAGAATTCCCGTCCTTCCCCTATTCCCGAATTTCCGTTTTCGCCCTTTCTGCCCGTTCCTACCCTTCCCACCGCTATCGGTGGCCACCGGACAAGACTTTGGCGTCCTTTTTCATCATCCCCGTCGTATCCTTGCTCATCTCTTTCTGAGTCTCCTCACGCAAGCGCTTGGCTTCGGCCGGATCGCGAACCACTCGAGGAGTCAGGAAGACCAAGAGCTCTGTTTTCTGATTCTCCATCGTATGATTGCGGAACAGGTTGCCCAGAATGGGGATATCGCCGACCAACGGAACCTTATTGACGGTTGAGGTGACCTGGTTACGGATCATTCCTCCCAGAACAATGGTTTCACCGTCTTTTGCGCTCACGGTTGTTTCCGCTTGTCGCTGATTGATGATCGGGGCATTGAAGTTGGTGTAACCCTGCAGGTCGTTCGCGGTTTGAAGAACATCCAATGTCACGTAACCATTGCTGGTGATGTGCGGTGTAACAGTGAGGACAATACCGACATCCTGGAATGAGTAATTGAAGCTGTTTGTGCCATTGACGTTTTGAATCGTGCTGACAATGTATGGAACGCGCTGGCTGATGTTGATCTCCGCTTCCATGTTGTTGGTGGTGAAGATCCTCGGAGTCGATAGGACCTGGAATTTGGTGTCGGTTTGCAGCATGTTGAAGAATGCAGTCAGATCACCTCCAGTCAAGGAATAGCTGAAACCATTGAGGGCAGGATTGGCGTTTTGCAAACCGAATTTCTGGCTTCCCGTTCCCGTTGTTCCCTTGTTCCCAAGGATATTGGACTTGGCAAAGTTCCACTCCAAACCGAATTGCTTGGATTTATCCAAGGTCGCTTCCACAACGATGGTTTGGATCATGACCTGTTCGGGAAGCTTGTCAAGCTGATCCAGCACTTTCTTCACCAGTTCGACATTGTCTGGGTTGGTGACGATAATGATCGAGTTGGTATTGGGGTCAGCGATGGCGGTGACCTGACCAGTCAGATCGTGAACGCCAACAACTTTGCCTTGCTCGTCGTGACCGATTGATTCCCCATTGCCCCGTCCACGGCCCCCCTGACCATCCATTCCAAAGAAAGAAAATCTTTGAGCAACACCAACCGAAGTCGCTAGATCTCCGCTGGATGCATTCGGATCTTGCATCTTTAGGGCAAGGTTCTTGTCATTGGCATTATCACCGGAAGGTCCTCTCAGCGTGCTGCTGGCAGAGCTATTGTTGAACGTGTTGTTGGTCGGCGTGATGGGAGTATTTCTCCCTTGTGATTGAACTCCCTGTCGAGGACCAAACGAGGCAGTTAGCAGGTTGGCAACGGCATCGGCACGAGTGTTTTTGAGTGGAAAGACAAACGTTGTGGAAACAATGTTTACCTTATGGTCAAGGCCCAAAATCAGCTTATCCGCAACGGCTATCTGCTCTTCGGTTCCCGTGACGATAATGGAGTTGGTTCGTGAATCGGCGACAGCATAGTTTTGATTGTTTCCACCGAAGCCGAAGAAGAACCCAAACATATTATTGCTATTGTCTTTTGCCCCTCGTCCTTTGGACGCATTGGCTTCCAATACACTTTGAACCGTCGGAAGGACATCCGTCGCGGTGGCATAGATCAACTCATAGGACTTGGTTTTGAGCGGTTGCGACTGAATCTTGTCGATTTGCTTGATCAGCTCTGCCACTTCTGTTTGTTGAGCGGCAGGTGCATTGACGATGACCGAATTACTGAACTCCTCGTACGAGGCTTTGACTTGAGGGCCACCTCCTCCAGGCATTCCAGGCTGTCTTCCACCCGGACCGAACATCATCATCTGCTGAGGATTGGGCTGACCGGCCTGGCCAAAAACCTCGTTGATGGCTCTGGCCACTTGATTTGCACTTGCGAACATTAAGGGGTAGTACTTCACCACCGGTTGGGAATTGTCTGGCTGAGGCATTACCATCATCGGCGGCGCAGGCGGCGGAGCGGGTGGCTGCCTCTTTATCAGAGTCAAGATCAGAATCTTCTTGTCACGCGTGAACTCATAGCCTCTGAGCTTGAGGACAGAACTGAAGACATGGAATGCTTCAGTAAGGCTTACTGGATCAGCGGTGGTGACCGTCATTGTCCCTGTTAGCTGTGGATCCTTCACGATGGTCACGTGCGATGCTTTTTCCAGAAAGGCGATGATGTTGTCAACGTTGGCGTTGCGAAAACTGAGCTTGATCCGAACTTTGGAATCCAGTTTGAGATTGTCCCATGGGTCTCCAACTTCTGGAATGGTGGCGTGATTCTGCGGGGTCGCTGCCCCGGCAACAACAACTGTTGAGCCCCCAGTCTTTGCTGGAACGTCGTTTGGCTTTGCTCCAGTCTGTTGGACAACTGTCGTTGGGCTGTTTTGAGAGAGGGAAGCCAATGGTATGAGGATCAAGGCAAAGGACGCAGACTTGAGAGTTAACTTGGACATTGGAATTCAGCTCAACATTGGGCAGACCGAGACGTACAGAAGAACGACGAAGTTTTAAAGCAAAACGTTTGGAAAAGCATTATCACAATCGGTTAGTTTTGACTTACAAATTGAATGGTTGAAGGGTTGCGCCTTAGGGCATATACTGTTAGCCTGCTCATTGAGGAGTCCCATTCATGTCTAACGAAATATCACGAAGAAAACTGATTACCCAAACCGGTCTGGCTGCTGCTGCCATGGCAGTAGGACGGATACCAGGTCTGGCCGCTACGCCAAAAGGAGGCGCTCCCATCATTCTCGGTACCGGAAGCAACAAATACGAATGCATTCATGATTGGTTAACCCCACCAGACAATATTAAGTTCGGAGATACTCACGGCGTCGCTCAAGATGCCAAGGGACACATCTATTTGGCCCATACGGTTCACGGCGATAGCCCCAGTCCCGACGCGGTTTGCGTTTATGATCAGCACGGCAAATTCATCCGTTCTTTCGGCGCACAGTTCAAAGGCGGTGCCCACGGATTGTCGCTACGCAAAGAAGGGCATCAAGAGTTCCTTTACCATTGCGATACTGCCCACCAAGTTGTCGTCAAGACTGACCTTGAAGGCAAAGTGATCTGGGAGAAGCATGCTCCAGAAGAGCCAGGGGTTTACAAGAATGGGGCTGCGTTTGTCCCCACTAACATCGCCTTCTGCCCGGATGGAGGATTCTTCATCTCTGATGGCTACGGCTCTGGCTGGATTCACCAGTACGACAAGAACGCCAACTGGGTTCGAACCTTTGGTGGCTCAGGTACTGATGAAGGAAAAGTCCAGTGTCCGCACGGCTTGTGGCTGGATACCCGTGGCCATGAACCGCTCCTCGCTGTATCCGACCGAGAAAATCATCGATTGCAGTACTTCTCGATGGATGGCAAATTCGTTCGTTTCTATACGGACGGGATGCGACGTCCCTGCAACAGCTTCCTTCGTCACGATATGATGGTTGTTCCCGACCTTCGCAGCGTGGTGACGCTACTTGACAAGGATAACAAAGTTATTGAGATGCTTGGCGACGGCGATCCTTCAAGCCTTCGAGATGCACCACGTGATAAGTTTATCAACGGTAAATTCATTCACCCGCACCATGCGATCTTCCTTCACACGGGAGACATTCTGGTTGCCGAGTGGGTCCCGATTGGTCGAGTGACGCTTCTGAAGAAAGTTTCTTAAGGTGCATTAACTTTTTTTGCGGGCTCAGAGACAATCTGAGCCCGTTTTTATGTCAAAACCTTTAAATCTTCCAAGTTTCACCGCACAATAACAGAGTGTTGGGTCCCCGTATTTATACGTGCACATTCAGATTGAGCCTCTTGGGTCTCGGAATCTGGGCGATTGGGTGCTCCAAGCCAACTCCCTTTGAACTGGCTGACTTCCGACGCAATTCGCTTTCCATTAAGTCGGTAAGACTCCAAGAGAAGTTCTTTGCCAAATCGTCACCCAAGAACTTTCCTTCTGGTGAACTGGGAACGGTTTTCCTTTACGACATGCCAAGGGTTGTCAACCCAAGTCAGATTTCCTGTTCGCTAAGGGACTGCTCAGTCCTTCGAATCGATTGTGTGAACCAAGAGCGCTGTTATAGCAACTTGGGAACAGGATATGCATGGCGTATTCAGATTCGCTATCCATCCGAGTGGCCAACGGTTATCCCGATTCAAGCTGATGGAAAGTCATTTCAAGCAAGAATCGTGGACCCCGAAGATCCAGTCATCCATCTCTATGCCGTCGATTGGAGAAAGGTTCCAACTCACACCCTCGAGGACTCCACGAATCATCTGGTCTGGCTCATTAAACGGTGGACGCCGACGCATCTTGGACCACCAGTAGATGGAAGTGGGATAGTTTGGGAGTCTTGGATCGTTCAAAGGAGGCCCTATTGGGCCTATATCGCAAGTCGCGAAGGTACGGATGACGACCAAGCTCAATTTGAAAAAACACTTCGGCAACAGAAGGCAAAGCCCACTGCTGCCGATATTTGGGAACTTCCTTAAGAAGCGAACATGCCGGACGCTACTTCAGCGAGAGCATCCATGATCGCAACATCCACATTGATTGTTTCGGCTCGGCGGAAGTTCAGATTCAACTCGGCACACTTGTCCCGTGCCTCGATTCCAAGATCGTAAAGGACTTCCAAGTGATCCGAAACGAAGCCAACCGTACAGCAGACAACGTTCTTGTACTTGACACCCTCTTCGGCAATCACATCCAGAACATCGGGCGTAAGCCAAAGCTCGCCGGTGGTACTGGCGCTTTGATAAGCGAAGGTCCAATGGGTCAAACCCAGTTTTTCAGCAACCAGCTTGCTGGTCTCCATGAGCTCATCCGGATAAGGATCGCCGGCCGCCATGATGCGCTGAGGAAGGCTATGGGCAGAGAAGATCACCAATGTATCTTCGGCATTCCATCCATCCAATTGAGCTTGAACTCGATCCGCCAATCCACTGACGAAAGCGGGAAGGGTTCCCCATCGCTCCAAGACATTTAGACTCATCTGTGGCGCGAATTGATCTCGCGCTTCATATGCATACTTCTTGTAGGCAGCAATGCTGAAGCTGGAATAGTGAGGGGCCAAAACGACTCCGACTGCATCTGTGATACCGTCTTTGGCCATTTGCTCCACAACCTCTCCGACAAACGGATGCGTATGCTTGGCACCAATATATAACTTGGCGTCGATGCCCAATTTCTTCAAGCCTGCCTGAATCGCCAAGCCTTGGTTTTCAGAGATGTGAGAAAGAGGTGACGGGCCACCGATCGCCTGATAACGATCGATCAAATCCTGCAATGCTTCAGGCGTGGGTGGTCGCCCGTGACGAATATGAGTGTAGTACGGCAACACGTCCTCAACGGAGGCCGGTGTGCCGTAGTGCATGACGAGTAATCCTATTTGAGTAGACATATAACCTTCGGTTTGATTTAAAGTGGCGGTCTTAAAAGGTGTTGGTTTCCTGTTGCGACGAAAGAATCTTCGAATGTATGGGATCGTTGGTTAGCACGTCGTGCGCTCTTTTGCTCGCCGTCCTGGCTCGCCCTTATATTTTCTGGTCTATATTGCGGCTCCATGCCGCAATATAGACTCTTCTTGAGATGCCCATCCATGGGCATCTGAATGCTCGAAGGATGATGACTAGGTTCCTCAGTACTTGAACCCTTGAACGGTTTCGACCAAAGCTTCGACATTCTCGAGCGGAGTGAGAGGATAAATTCCGTGTCCAAGATTGAAAATATGTCCCGGCATCGACCGACCATCTTCTATGACTCGGGTTGCCTCACGGCGAACGATCTCAGGATTGGTCAGCAAAATCGCGGGATCCAAATTCCCTTGAACAGGAGTTGGCTTCATTAGCTTGGCAGCATTAGTGAGACTTATTCTCCAATCGACACCCATGACATCGCCACCGGCCTCTTGCATCACGTTAAGCAAGGCAGCTGTTCCCGTACCGAAGTGAATGACTGGCACTCCAAGCGGCTTAAGACCCTCAAAGATGTGCTTCATATGGGGCAAGAGATATTCGCGGTAGACCCCTTCATTAAGGACCCCAATCCAACTATCGAAGAGTTGAACGGCATCTGCCCCCGCCTGCACTTGAGCGGTCAAGTACCGAAGGGTGTTCTCTGCAAGGAGTTCCATCAAGGTATGCCAGAAGGTCGGCTCAGTAAGCATCAGCGTTCGAGTCAGCTTGTGATCCTTGGATGGTCCACCTTCGATAAGGTAAGAAGCCAGCGTGAAAGGGGCACCTGTGAATCCAATCAGAGGAACCGTCAACTCCCTTTTCAGGATCTTGATGCTCTCCATTACGAATGGCAAGCCGCCTTCTGGCTCAAAGAGACGCAGTCCAGCAAGATCAGCGGGAGTGCGAATCGGATGCTCCACCACTGGACCCACACCCTCTTTGATGTCGAACGGCGCCCCCATCGGTGTGAACGGGATGGTTAGGTCCGAGAACAAGATGGCTGCGTCAAAGCCGAACCGGCGTATAGGCTGAAGGGTCGCTTCGGCCGCGATCTCTGGGTGACTGACTGCTTCCAGCATCGTTTGCCCTTTGCGAAGCTCGCGATATTCCGGTAGGTAGCGGCCGGCTTGCCGCATCACCCAGATGGGGGGACGATCAACCGCCTCCCCTCGGCACGCTTTCAAAAATCGACTATCGGTCATCCATTCACTTCCTTAAGACTTTGGGCAAACGCCTCAACCGTGAGGTCGATATCCTCATTGGTGTGAGAGGCGGTTAGGAACCAGGCTTCCAATGCGCTGGGTGGGAGATAGAACCCCTTATCGAGCATCGCGTGGAACAGCTTGCCGAAGAGTGCTTTGTTCGACACATTGGCTTGGTCGAAGTTGTGGACTGGCTCATCAGCAAAGTAGACGCTGACCATTGAGCCGACCCGTTGGACTTGAGCAGGAACACCTGCCGCACCAAAGACCTGATTCATTCCTGCTTCCAATCGAGCACTTACAGATTCCAGATGATCGTAAGCTGACTGATCCAGATTGGAGAGGGCAGCATAACCAGCAGCCATGGCTAGAGGGTTACCAGATAAAGTTCCGGCTTGGTACATCGGACCGAGCGGTGCAACCAAGTTCATCAGATCCTCACGACCACCATAAGCACCGACTGGCAGACCGCCACCGATGACCTTGCCCATGCAGATGAGATCGGGTTTGATGCCAAATCGTTCTGATGCTCCGCCTTTCGAGACGCGGAACCCGGTCATGACTTCATCGAATACCAACAACGCACCGTGGTGATCGCAGAGTTCTCGCAGGTTTAAGAGGAAACCTGGATCGGGTGGAACAAGTCCCATGTTGCCAGCAACCGGTTCCACCATGATGGCGGCTACCTGACCAGGATTGGCTTCCAAGATCGCCTTCACATTCTCGGCGTCGTTGTATCGAGCCAATAGGGTGTCGTGAGTAATCGTAGTCGGCACACCCGCACTATCTGGCAATCCGAATGTCGCGATACCTGACCCTGCTTTGGCCAACAAGCTATCCACCGCACCGTGGTAGTTCCCTTCGAACTTGATCACCTTGGTTCGGCCAGTTGCAGCACGTACCAAGCGGATTGTTGCGAGGGTGGCTTCCGTTCCAGAATTGACGAATCGGATCCTCTCAAGGGCAGGAACCCGAGCGAGAATCTCTCGTGCCAGTCGAACTTCGCCCTCGTGGGGTGCACCGAAGCTGGTGCCATTAGCGGCCGCATCGCCAATCGCTTGGATCACGCGAGCATCCGCATGGCCGAGCAAGATTGCTCCCCAAGACGAAACGTAATCCACGTACCGGTTGTTATCGGCATCAAACAGGTAAGCACCTTTGGCGCTCCTGAAGAACACCGGAGTGCCACCAACTGCTTTGAACGCGCGAACTGGACTGTTCACGCCTCCTGGCATTAGCGTTTTGGCCTCCGTAAAGAGTGCCTCAGACGTAGGGCGAAGTTGTCCCATTAGCGAATGAAATCCTCCGGTTTCAGATAGACACCGGTTACCAGCGGGGTGTCTGCCGCAGTGTAGAGTCGTCCTTCCACGCCACGGAGAGCGGTCACGAGTTCAGAGAATCGAACCGGATTATCCATCTCGTAGGAAACCACAAACTCATGATCTTGAAGTCCGAACGAGTAAAGCAGAAGCTGTTTGACTTCGAAGAACTGCTTGCCAATTTTGATGTGCTCGTTCATCATGCCCTGGCGGACATCAGCAGTTTTCATGTACCACTCTTTGGTTTTCGTGAACGGATAGACGACGAAGAATCGCTCACGCGGTCCTTCAATGGCGTCGATGTCCTGCTCACTCTTACCGCGAGAATACATAGATGGTCGTGTAAAGCCCCAAAGTGTCTGAACCGGACGCACGTAGCGCCTCCACCCGTCGGCCACTTGGTTGTATTGGATCAATGCCGCCGACGAAATAGCAGGCTCGGGTGCATTGATGGCGGTCCAGAGCATGAAATCCGTATCGGAGCGACATGGGAATACCGAGTAGAAGTGGGCTCCAGGAGCGAGGGACTTCGCATCCTCGACAAGCTTCCTCCGAAACGCTTTGCGCTCTTCTTCAGAAAGAGCCCAATAGGCTTCGGTGTAGGCATAAGTAGCGTAAATGTTTAGTTGTTGTTCAGCCAAATGGCGGCCTCCTTGGCATGGTAAGTAATGATGAGATCCGCTCCGGCGCGGCGAAACGCGGTGAGAGTCTCGATAACGATCTTCTTTTCGTCGAGCCATCCATTCAGGGCAGCCGCTTTGATCATCGAATACTCGCCACTTACAGCGTAAGCAGCGATCGGGAGATCCGAGATTTCACGAGCGCGAAGAATGATGTCGAGATAGGCCAAGCCCGGCTTGACCATCAGAATGTCCGCCCCCTCTTCCACGTCCTGTAGCAGTTCGCGGCGAGCATGGCGGGCGTTGGCAAAATCGTGTTGGTAGGATGCTCGGTCTCCAAAGCTGGGGGCAGAGTCCGCTGCTTCCCGGAATGGGCCGTAGAATGCAGAGCTGAACTTTGCACTATAAGCCATGACAGCGGTGTCCTTGAACCCTTCTGCATTTAAAGCGGTTCTGAGCGCCAACACCTGTTGGTCCATCATCGAAGATGGAGCCGTGACGTCCGCTCCCGCTCGAGCGTGAGAAACCGCCATTCGGGCAAGAATGGGGAGAGTCGAATCATTATCGACTTCATGACCATTCAGTACTCCACAGTGGCCATGCGGCACGTAGGCACAGACACAAATGTCGGTCATGATAACCAAGTTCGGGCACTCAGCACGGATGGCTCGAATCGCTCGCTGGACGACGCCGTCATCGTCATAAGAGGCACTGGCCTCCAGATCCTTATGCTTCGGTAGACCGAAAATCAGGATCGCCTTCACACCCACCGACTCCACATCTTTGGCAACCGCGGCAACTTGGTCTACGGGCCAGCGGAACTGACCCGGCATGCTCGAAATCGGCTCGGGACCGGTTGCAGTTTCGCTGACGAAGATAGGATAGATGAGGTCAGATGCTTGGACGAGGGTTTCTCGAACCAGGGCTCTCAGCGACTCGTTGCGTCGCATGCGTCGTAATCGATTAGGCATATTGTTTACTCCCTGCATGCTCAACCAAGGCATTCACCAATCCGGGAACGGTGTACTCGGCCGCTTGGATGGCGACGCGGTAACCCAAGTCAAGAACCGTTTGACTAGTGATAGGGCCGATGCAGGCCAATGGAACTTCATTCATCCAGGCTTCTCGGCCCGACTCTCTGAGTTTGGTGAGGGTGGCGTGAACGGATGAGGAACTGGTTAATGTGATGTAATCCGGCTTTGGCTCTTCGGCGGCAAGGTGCGATGAGGGATCTCGGACGATTCGATATACCGCAACTTCGGTGACCTTGCCACCCTTTGCCGTAAGCTCGATGGGCAACTCTTTGCGGGCAATGTCGGCTCGCAGCAACAAAAACTTCTTGTCGGCGATCTCGCCAAACTCGGCGACCATGGAGTCAGATACGTACTCTTTCGGTACCAAATCAGGAGTGCGAAACTCCTTGGCTGTCAATTCGTTGGTTGCGGGACCGACTCCTGCCAAATTGCGGTTATTCAACTTCTCACGAGGGATTCCGAGTTCGTCCATCCTGCTAGCCGTCGATTTCACGCCGTTGACGCTGGTGAAAACCACCCAATCGAACTGTTCGAGTTGGGTCAGTGCTTCATCAAAAGCCTGAAAATCTTCCGGGGGAAGGATATCGATGGCCGGGAGAGCGACGGTAATCGCACCCAAACCTTCTAGTCGCTCAACCAGTTGAGACGCTTGCCCCTTAGGCCGAGTGACCAGAATTCGTTTCCCTTCAAGTGGACGATCCAATTTGATCACCCCTGCGCTTCGGGTAGGAGATCCCGAGCTCCCTGTTCGCAGAGTATTGTCGCCAATCGAACCCCGATTTCTGAAGCCTCATCGGCTGGTCCAAATTCTGTTCCTCGAAGTACAGTTTGACCATCGGCTGAGGCCACCAAGCCTTCCAGCGTCAAGGTTCCGCCATTCACGGTGGCTTGAGCGGCGACGGGCATGGAGCATCCGGTGCCAAAAGCGTTCAAGAAAGCCCGCTCTGCAACACCTGATTGTTCGGTTGGCAAGTCATTGAGTTGAGTGATCTTGTCGGCAAACTTGGAGCCGATTGGCATTTCGAGAACGAGGATGGCCTGTCCCGCTGCGGGCAGAATTTGCAGCGATTCAACCTTCAAATCCTTATATTCTGAAGTCTCCCAGCTATCGAGAACCCCCAGCCGTCGCAAGCCTGCAGTTGCCAAGACGATGGCATCGTAGACACCCTCTTGTAGCTTTCGCATTCGAGTGTCGACATTCCCGACGAGTGGCTTGAACTGCAGATCGGGGCGTTGAGCGGCAAGTTGTGAGGTTCGCCGAACACTTCCAGTACCTACAACAGCACCTTGCGGCAGGTCTGCCCAAGGATGCTCGCGGCTGATTAGTGCGTCCGAGACTTCTTCACGGACCAGATATGCTCCGAAAGTGAGTCCATCGACCGGTCGAGTCGGCATGTCCTTTAAGCAGTGGAGTGAGATATCGATCTCATCTCTGAGCATCGACTCCTGAATCTCCTTCACGAACGAACCGAGTACTTCTCGGTTGCCACGGTCGCCACTCGTTTTGATCGGGACAATTTCAACTTCCAGTTCTGGGAACTTGGATTGAATGATTCTCTGCATGTTGTGGGCTTGTATGAGGGCGAGTTTGCTACCTCGGGTGCCCAAACGAATTACGGTGCGGTTAGCGATTCGAATCTCCTCCCTGTTCCATTCGGAAGAGATTGGCTACGATGTCGCGCGCTTGTGGAGGGGTGCGCTCGTCCTTCAGTTCACGAATGGGAGATTGTGTGAAGCCTCGAACCATGCGCTGAGCAAGGTCAGAGACGATTTTCAAATCTTGTGGCGACAGATGACCGAGTCGCTCGGTGGCCCATCGAAGGTTTTGGTCCTTGATCGATTCAGCATATTTGACGATGGTTTCGATCGCGGGGGACGCAGCCTTCTTCTCGCATTCAGCCAGATAGATATCCACCTCTTCCTGAAGCATGGTGAAAGCTTGTGGCACGGCGGCCATTCTCTTCTCGGAGTTGGCGGCGGTTCGTGAAATCAGCTCGTCCATGTCGAGCAATCGAAGTCCGGGTTGAAGGGCGGCGGAAGGGTGGATGTTTGGCGGTACACCAAGGTCCACGATGATCAACGGATTATCTAGGCGCTTGGAGCCGAGGTGGGAAACCGCTTCGGTACACATAATCGGCTTATCAGAAGAGGTTGCTGCAAAAACTGCGTCTGCTTCCATCAATGTGTATTCGATTTCGGATAGAGTTCGAACGTGACCGTCGTATCGCCTCGCCATGGCAGCGGCGTTTTCAACAGTTCGGTTGACGAAGATCAGTCGGAGCGGTTGGTAAAGATAGAGCTCTTTGGCGATTCGGTCAGCGATTTTGCCTGCACCGATGACCACAACTGTTTTGTGAGTCAGACCACCGTTGTATTCGGCAGCATCTCGAACCGCAAGGGATCCTACGGAAGTGACGTTGCGGCAGAGTTCTGTTTCCGAACGGACGCGTCGGCTAGCGGAGTGGCTACTTCGGATTGCGAAGTCCAGATACCTGCCGATTGTGTTTTCCTGTCTGGCGACGGTGACGGCTTCCTTCAATTGAGCCAGAATTTCGGTTTCACCGAGGACGGCAGAATCGAGGCCACAGAACACTCGGAAAAGGTGCTTAACCGCATTCGGTCCGGCTTTACTGTAGAGATAAGGAGCCAATTCTTCGAAGGCCAGACCGGATTCCTCTGCAAGGATCATCTCGGCTTCTTCACGACAACCACCGACAAAGTAAATCTCTGTTCGGTTGCAGGTTGAGAGCGCAAGGACTTCGTCGAACCCTGCTTGGGTGAAACGATGAAGGATGTGAACGAGCTTGGGACCAGCAAATCCGACCTTGCCACGGATGGCGAGACTAGCGGTTTTGTGGCTGATTCCAAGGAGGCTAATCGGAACTGTGGAGGTGATTCCGTCTTCTATTTCCGTGTAGAGAGCGGCGATTTCTTGGGCCCTCGTCTCCATGTCGGAAAGTTCGCATTCTGTCATGACATTCCTTTGATCGTGTCTGTCTGGCACTGTTCCCTAGTTTTATCCCAGGCTTTTGACAAGAGATTTGACATTTTTGACGACCAGTCAAGATCACTAACGACCTAGTGAAAATTGCCAGGTTTCTCAGGGGAAAGGGGGGAAGGCGGGAAAGCCAGAACGCCAGAAATTAGGAAAGTGGCGCCCAAGGATGGGCGCTAGAGATTTGGGGTTCCGCGCGACGACGTAGTCGTCATGCCCCCGTACCAACAAGCACGAGCCCATGCGAAGTTAAAGCCTGAGCAATTTGGCACAATGTATTGAATCTTGAGGTTCCGGTGGTTGAAGGAAACAAGATCATTGGTTACGCACCTTTTCCCAAGGTCAAGGTTCGAAGAGCTTGGAACGTTTATCAACTCCTTCATCCGATGAATGTGCCTTTCTGGGTCGAAAGTCAATCGATGAAGGGAGCCACTTCCAAAGCGGCGGAAAGCAATTAGGAACCAGTAGGTATTCACGAATATCCAGATTGATCCTCATCCCTTGTTCCCTTCTCTGCCAATCTCAATGAGTTGGTGGAGAAGGGAGACGCACCTTCACCCTTAACTTCTCATTACGGATTGATTGGAATCTGTGAGGCAGGTGGGAAGTCTGAATCAACCTACTTCTCTACCGTGCTTTTGGCTCCACACCTAAAATGAAGGAGAAGGGACGTAGTGGCGAGAAAAGACTAAATGAGACTAGATCACGAAGTCGAGGCTACGGGTGAGTTCATCGATCGAGGCGAGTTGACGATCAGTTAGGTCCGCGAAAGTTGTCTTGTCCAACACTTCTGCAATAGCGTCGCGCGCTTCTTTAAATGTTGATCTCAACGAACAAACTTCAGGGTTCGGACAACCACACTCACTGAACTTGGTTACACTCACACAACTAATCGGCGCAATCGGACCATCCATTGCCCGGACGACTGCACCGAGGGTGATCTCCTTGGGCGGGATGGCAAGCAGGTATCCCCCCCCTGGTCCCTTTCGACTCTGAACGAATCCTGTCATTTTCAGCGCCACCAGGATCTGCTGAAGGAATTTGACGGGGATGTTCTGCCGGTCCGCAATATCTTGAATCTGGATGGGTCCCTTGGTGTACTCAAGGCTTAAATCCAAAATCGCTCGTGTTGCATATCGGGCCCGGCTGGAAAGCATATTAATAGTCTATCAGAACAGTTAGGAATATTGAGCGCGTCACTCAGGGATTGGAATTCTCCAAGCTCCCCTTCCATGAGTTCCGATCGTGATCCAATTGGTTTTGGTATTCGCGACAATAGAAAATACCGGCACATTCGGTAATCCCTTTCCAAAGCGCATCCACCGACCATCAGCCTTCGATGCAAAGACACCGATTGCCGTCCCGATCAAGAGGGTTCGAGGATGGCGGGGGTCTATCGCCAAGGCCTGCACTGGCATGGCAGGGAGGTCAGCCGAGATGTTCTTCCAGTTCCCTCCCGCATCTTCACTCACCCAAACTCGGTTGGCTGCCCATCCGTTGAAGGAGACATAAACTCGTCGAGCATTCTTCGGATCGATGCAAATGTCACTGACATATGCCTTGGGAAGACCCTTCGATATTTCGTACCAGTCTTTACCTGTATTGGGTGTGACCCAAAGATGCCCATCCGTAGTGCCAGCATAGATCACCGATCGAACGCTTGAAGCTACGGCAACGGCCGAAACTCGACCACTCCACTTCGGTCCGATTGGCCTCCAATTTGCGGCTGCATCGGTGCTTCGGTAAACCCTTTGAGCACCCGCGACCAACGTGTCTGGATCACTGGGATCCATGACAAACGGGGAATAGAACAGTTTTGACTCTGCAGGATCAATTCCATTTGTCGCATCGAACCAATTTTTTCCGGCATCGGGTGACTTCAGAATCGCCAAATTGACGTATTCGGTGTACACCACGTCTGGATTGTTCCAGTTGACATGGGTTACGCCGCCATCACCAAGGAACACATTGGTCCAACCTAGGCTCCCCGTGTATTTGTTCGTGCCGTTATCTTGGGTGCCGCCATAGGCGATCTTCTCATCAGTGGGATGAACATCAACACTTTGAAACTGAACTGTTGCGAGACCGTTGCTCACGGACTCCCAGCTCTGACCCAAGTTCCGAGTGCGGAAGGCGCCTCCATCAGTACAGAGATAAAGCGTTCCAGGTTCTACAGGGCTGAATGTAAAGTTGTGATGATCGGGATGAACCGGTCCACCTGCATACGATTTGGTGTTGTCTTCCCAGGTTTCCCCGCCATCAAGGGTTCGAAAGGTTGAAAATCCTCCCACAAACACCACATTTGGGTTTGTGGGGCTCACCGCGATGCAATTGCTATACCAGGCCGTGCCACCCGCGTAACTGGGAGCGTTTGGCATCCTTATCCAACTTTGTCCAAAGTCAGTGGACTTATATAGCCCGACCAAGCCGTCGGATTTTCCATACAAACTGGCATAGACGACGTTTGGATAGGATTGGCATTGGTCCATTTGGATGCGGCCCAGGACCAGTGAGTTGGTGGGGAGATCTTTGGTCAAGTGCTTCCAAGTAGCCCCCGCATCAGTGGATTTGTAGAGGCCATTCTTCGGGCTCCCCCACGGCAACCCGATACTGGCAATGAGAGTGTCGGGGCTACGCGCATCTAAGAGAAGGTCCGTAGCTGGTCCTGCCAGTAGTTGCACCCATGTCCCGCCGTAATCGAGACTTCGAAACACACCACGTGACGTTGCAGCATAAAGAAATCCGGGACGAGACGGATTTGGCACGATCCGAGAGAACGTGTAATCCATGAAAACGTCACTCCCCATCAAATCCCAAGTTTTGCCACCATTTCGGGATCTAAGAAAGCCGACCCCATGGAAGCTATCCAAGCTGTAGTGAGGTTCTCCCAATCCTGCATAGATGGTTTCGGGATCAAATGGGTCGATCGCAATGGCTCCGACTGACAAAGAAGCGATCTGGTCACCGATCGGTTTCCAGCTCTTGCCTTCGTCTTCGGTCTTCCAAATTCCTCCAGATGCTGCGGCTATGTAGAGGATGTTCTTGTTCTTGGGATTGACAGCGATCATGCAAGTGCGACCGCCGTTATCCATATCTCCCCAACTGTGTTGGATAACAGACGGTCCCATTTCTTCCCAGATGGGAGCTTTGCCGTCTGAATTGATCCAAGTTGGAATTTGTCGGGTCTCAAAGAAGGCAGTCAATCGGGCTTGAGCGGCAGCTCGCGAAGAGCCGCTTGCCAAATCTCTTTCATAAGCCTCTCGCTCCAATTGGGAGTCGCCGCGAGATTTTTGACGAAATCCAGTCCCTAGCGACGTTGCCGTCACCAAGGCAATGCATCCCAAAAGAGCTAATTGAAAGCTCTTAGCCACGATCGTCGCCTGCACCAGACGGAACAGGAGGTGCTCCAGCTCGTTCCGCCGACATGAACGTCTCGTAGGTGTAAGTAATCGTCTTAGTGGTGCCAGGTGCAATCTCCAGCTTCCAAACGATGTCGTTGATCGGGTTTGGTTCACCATTTAGAATCTGAGTCTGTTTGACCGTTCCTCCGTCGGAAAGCTTGTCCACCTTTCCGCGCATCGTTTTGGTGATCGTAAGATTTGCTTTGTCGTTTCTGAAATTGGTGATCGTTAGTGTGCCCTTGAGAGTAACCGGTACGAAGTCCGTTTTTCCAATCTTGACAGTTGCACCCCGGTGATCTTCAGCTTCTCTCTTCTCCACCTTCAAGCCGATGCCCTGTGAAAGTCTGACTTCGGCAGTACCGCCTGACGGCGTGTACTTAACGTTTTCCTGACCAAGAGCTCGACCATCTTCCAACACGAATACGGGGCCCGTGGTCAGTGGCTGGCCACTCTTGTTGAGCAAGCTGAGAAGATATGAGACCTCTTCACTATCTGCATTCCATTCGAATCGAGGTGTAACCGGAACGGGAGCATCGAAGATTGAAACCATCGCGACGTCGCTGGTTTCCAGAGTCAAACCCGTCTTCTTATAGTAGAACAGCTCACCCGATTCATCACGAGATAGTGCGGCAGAAGAAACGGTTGGGATGACATCGGGATCAGCGTTCGCTTCTCGCTCGAATTTTTTAGGTACATCCACTTTAGCGGCCAAGGCAGGAGCTGCACCCGGCAGTCGAGCCATCATATCCTCGATTCCTCGATTGGCGACAAACGGCGCTCCGACGACAAAGAATACGTCGGTTTTGTCCAGCTTCTCCGTGGTGTTCTGCATAGTAGCTCGTAGGCTCAACGTGCCGATCCCCTTACGGATATCGAGAATGTAGCTTGGTTCCCAACGAATCCCTTCCTGCAGGTATGCGACCCCTATATTGGCCACCTTATTGGGAGTTTTGGTATCGACCTTGATGCGGACCGGGAAGCCGATGAATTCCATTGTCTTGATCTGGTTGTAGGGAATGGCGTTGTAAGCATCGCCGACTTTCAGCAAAGTCATATCGTCGAGAATCTTAGAAAGTTCACCATCAAATCGCTGCCCGCTATGGGTGATCACGGTTAATTTGAGTCCGATCTTATCTTTCAGCTTGGTTTTGATTTCTGCTGGATTGGAAAACGAGATCTTGTTCTCTTTGCCCATCACAATGGTGTCGATCTTGTCGCCCGAATCCAAGGAATAGAACCAGATGGTCCCCTTAACGGCAGCTGGGACGAGGTCGGTCGTTGCCCAACCATCCTCCAACTTCACCTTTCCTTCTCGAGTGTAGTAACCGAATCCGTCTCGGAACACCGCCACGCTTTTTAGCGAGGTTGAGAATGTCATGTTCGAGGGAGCGGCCTGTGCCGACGCATGAGCCGAAAGAACGGCCGTAAGAAGACCCAATGTGATTGCCATGATTGAAAATCGGACTCGGTCCGAGATAGAGCAATCGTACACTATCGGGCTCTTTCATTTGGGGGCTCGTGGCTTCTGCACAGGGCAGGACGACTTCGTCGTTCTGGCCCTTCTCACAATTCTGCCCATTCCCAGAGAACATCCGTGGGCGCTCAGACTTTACGCCCTTCTGCCCATTCTCCCCCTTCTGCCCGTGCATTTTAATGGTGTCCTTCGCGGACGGCGCATTGCCTTCTGTTGACTCGAGTCCTAACACAATCTCGCACGACCTGTCCCTCGGCCAATACTCGCATACGCTCGAACACAAGTGGCCTCGGATCAGACAGGTCAGAGCTCGATACCGGACTCAGGCCACCAGAAAGCAATGGGATTTAACTAAGGGAATGTCCGAATGATCATTTGTGCCACTGGTCAGCGAGGATCTTTCATCCGAGATGCCCAGTGATGTTTTGAGATTCATTGATGTCGCCGCTTACAGGGCTCCAAGATTGGTTGGCATCCTTACCCTGGGTTCCTTGCAGTCACCCAGGGCTGACTTAGGTCGCGCTTTCAGCGCTACATTGCCTTCTGCTATTCCCAAGGCACATCCTGTGCACGATTGCGAAACATCCTGTTTCGCGG
>Ga0164297_10002156_pt1 | contig 19860 bp, 13 predicted proteins | sample GEODES058metaG_FD_113539 | JGI IMG/M metagenome (GOLD analysis project Ga0164297, IMG submission 113539) | Dystrophic lake water microbial communities from Trout Bog Lake, Wisconsin, USA - GEODES058 metaG | ecosystem: Environmental > Aquatic > Freshwater > Lake | place: USA: Trout Bog Lake... | reverse complement strand
GGCCACCGCGCCATAGAGATCGATCACGTCCGCCAGCACCGGCACCAGATCCAGGCGCCGGAAAGATGATCGTCTCGACCCCGCCTCGATCTCGGCGATCCGCAGCAGCGCTTGGAACACGCCGACGATGCCATCCAGATCCACGGTCGCTCGTTCGATCGCCGCGCGCAGGGCATCCTCGGTCTTGGCATGCAGCAAGGCGTCTTCCAGACGGGTCCGGGCGCGGGTGATTGGCGTGCGCAGGTCATGGGCGATCGCATTCGACACCTGGCGCACACCATCCATCAAACGGCCGATGCGCTCCAGCATGTCGTTGATCACCTCGGCCACTTGGTCGAACTCATCGCCGCGGCCGCTGAGTTGCACGCGCTGCGCCAGATCGCCGGCAGCGATCGCCGTGGTCGTCGCCGAGATATTGCGCAACGTCCGACGGAACAGGCCGCGGATCAACAGCGCGCCGATGCTGGCCAGCAGGCACACCACAACAACCGCCCAGACGAGAGCATCGGTCAGCATCTTGCGCAGATGCGCGCGGATTTCCACGTCGCGGCCGATCAGCAGGTGGAACCCGCCCGGCAGATCGTAACGCTGAACATGCGCCAAGGAGCGCATACCGGCCCGCATGACGGGAAATTCGTAGCTCACGCCGACCTGACTGGCTTCGTTTGGCCAGCGTTGCAGATTGCCGGCGATACGGTTCATCAGCGGATCCGTCAGCAGATAAATCGCATCGTCATCGACATTCTGGGTCATCCGATCCTCGATCGTCATGACCAACGCCGGTAGCCCGCCTTCCGCCCAACGCTCGGCCAAGCCCTGCGCATCGGCGTGGATGGCCGCCTCGGTCTGGCGTTCCAGCAGGCCAGCGGTCGCCCACCACAGGAACAGCGCCAGAGCCGTCGCGCTGGCCATCAGCAGCACGGCATAGATCACACCGAAACGAAAGCTGGCGGAACGGAATAATCTCGAGCTGATCACGACACCGCCATCACCGAAACACTTTTCGACACGCCGGCGGCGCCTATTCGGCGCGCAGCATGTAGCCGGCGTTCCGCACCGTGTGGATCAGCGCGGTCGGATACGGCTTGTCCACCTTTTGCCGCAGTCGGGAGACATGGACGTCGATCACATTGGTCTGCGGATCGAAATGATAGTCCCACACGCCCTCCAGCAGCATGGTGCGGGTCACCACCTGGCCGGCGTGGCGCATCAAATATTCCAGCAGGCGAAATTCCCGCGGCTGCAGGTCCACCTTCAGGCCAGCGCGCTTGACCTGACGGGAGAGAAGATCGAGTTCCAGATCCTCCACAACCAGTTTGGTCAGCGGGGCGTCGCCCTTGCCGCGCCGGGTTAGCGCCTCGACCCGCGCGAGCAGTTCGGCGAAGGCGAAGGGCTTGGTCAGATAGTCGTCGCTGCCGGCCTTCAGTCCTTTGACCCGGTCATCCACCTCCGCCAGCGCTGACAGGATCAGCACCGGCACGGTGTTTTGCTGTCCGCGCAAGGTCTCCAGAATCTTCAGGCCATCGATGCCGCCGGGCAGCATGCGATCAAGGATGACCGCATCGAAGGCTTCGCTGGCGGCCATGAACAGGCCATCTCGGCCATTATCGGCGTGTTCCACGACATGCCCGGCTTCTTTCAGCCCGCGCACGACAAAACCGGCGACGTCCTTGTCGTCTTCCACAACCAGGATGCGCATCTCTCTACTCCTTAGCCTTGTTGGTCGGTCGGACGGCGGCCGACCGTGACGGAAAATTCGATTTCGCGATTCTGCCGGCGCACGATCACGCGCACAGAGTTGCCTGGCGTCACGCCGGCGACTGCGCGGATCAGGCCGCGGGAACTGTCGATATGCTCGCCATTGATCGCCAGCACGATATCACCGCGCCGGATCCCGGCCCGCGCCGCCGGCCCGTTCGGATCCTGATTGGCGATCACCACCCGGCCGGTTTGATCATCAACCGTCACGCCAAGCCATCCGCGCTCGATAGAACCGTGCGCAATAAGCTGGGCAACGATGCGGGTGACGGTCTCGCTTGGAATGGCGAAGCCGATCCCGACCGACGCCCCGGTCGGCGAGACGATGACGGAGCTGACTCCGATGACCTGCCCGTCCATGTTGAACACCGGCCCGCCCGAGTTACCCGGATTGATGGGTGCGTCCAGTTGCAGGAAATTGTCGAACGGCCCCGCGCCCAGATCGCGCCCCTCGGCCGAGATGATGCCGACGGAAACCGAGCCGCCGAGGCCGAACGGATTGCCGGCGGCCAAAATCCAGTCTCCGACTTCGGCCGAACGGCTATCGCCCCATGTCACGGCAGGCAACCGCTCGGCGGTCTGCACCTTGATAACGGCGATATCGGTCAGTTCGTCGTGGCCGATCAGCGTGGCCGGCAATTGCCGCCCGTCGGAGAGCGATACCACGATCTTATCCGCACGGTCGGTGACGTGATTGTTGGTGACGATGATACCTGCCGGATCGATCACAAAGCCGGATCCGGCGCCGGCCACTTGCTCGGTTTTGCTGCTGAAGCGCCGCTTGAACTGCCGGCCCAGCGGCGTGTCTCGCAGTTCCGATGGCATATCCTCGGCGGCGTCGTTACCCGAGACGGTTTCTGTCACCGCGATATTGACGACCGCCGGCAGCACTTTCTTGACCAGGGGGGCAAAACTGTCGGGCGCCGACCGGGCTTGGGCCGGCGCGGTGCCGCAAGCGCCCAAGGCCGCGCCCAAGCCGGCCAGCAGACAGACTGACAGCACGAGTAACATCGTGCGTTGTGCCACGACGTTTGGAGCGATCGAGCGGCGCGGGAACGGCGGGGTTGCGGGCATAACGTCTCCGAGCGGACTGGCACCTGTTCGACACATGGCACTGTCGCCCTGCTGTAACAAGCATTTCGCGCAATGGTTTCAATTTGTTCATCAACGGCCGAGAGCGCCCATGCCTGAAGGGGGCGGCTTTCAACCGGCGCCCTTTCCCGGGTCCTCCGGCCAATTGTGCTTCGGATAGCGCCCGCGCATGTCGCGACGCGCATCAGCCCAGGCCCCCTTCCAGAACCCCGCGAGATCGGCGGTCACCGCGATCGGTCGGCCGGCAGGGGACAGCAGCGCCAGACGCAACGTCACGCGCCCGCCGGCCAATGCTGGCGTGGCCGCCAAGCCATAAAAGGCCTGCGCCCGTGCCGAGGCGATCGGCGGATCATCCGCATAATCCACCGCCGCTCTGCTGCCAGCCAGCGTGATATGCGTGGGCAGTTCGCGGTCCAGCCGAGCGGCATGGTCCCACCCTAGCCGGTCGCGCAGCATCTGGTGCAGGTCCAGTTTGCCCAGATCGGCGAGCCGCGCGATGCCGGACAGATAGGCGGGCAGCCAGTCGCCGATCTCGGCTTTCAGCGCCGTGTCGGACAGGTCCGGCCATCCGCCGTCGGGCTCCAGCCGGCGCATCAGGGCGGCGCGGGCCTGCAACTGACGCGTGGCATCCGTCCACGGTAGCGGCCGCAGATCCTGTGCGGCGACGGCATCGGCCAGGGCATTGGCCAGTGCGGCCGGGTCCGCCTGCTCCATCCGATCGGATAGTATCAGCGCGCCAAGGCGGCGACGGCGGCGCGCCATCACGGCGCCGGTGGCCGGATCGAAGCCGGACTCGACCTGTTCGGTCACTCGGGCCGCCAAGACGGGCGGCAACGCGTCCGGATCCAAGGGTGCTGCCAGGCGGATGCGCGAGGCTGCTTTCAATTCCAATGCCGCGGCGACCAGCAAACCGGCTTTGGCCAGTGGATCGGTTATGGGCATGCGCGCGCTTCCGCCGCCAGAGAGGCGAAACGATCCGGGCTCACCGCGCCGTTGCGCAATGCGGTCGGGAAAAGCGGCGGCCAGCAGACTGCCGGCATCGCCGTCGGCAACCGTGGCTTTCGGCACCCGCATGCGACGGCGATACTGTTCGGCCGTTTGGCGGATGCGATGCAACGCGCCGCGATCTGCGTCGGCCGCGCCGAAGGCGATGGCGGCCAAGCGCAAGCCGACATCCGCTGGCGCGTCTTGGCTGCGCAGCGGGTCCCGCTCTTCCAGCAACGCGGCGAGGTCAGCGGCAAGCGCGGCCTGGGGTGCATCGCGCGCGGCAAGCATCATCGCCGCCAGACGCGGATGCCCACCCAGGCGCACCATGTCCCGCCCGACCTGGGTGATCCGCCCCTCGGCGTCCAGGGCACCGAGCTCCCGCAGCAGGGCTGCACCGGCGGCCAGCGCGCCGGCGGGCGGCCGGTCCTGAAACGCCAGATCGGCCACCGCCGAACCCCAGGCCGCGCAATCCAGCACCAAGCCGGACAAATCGGCCTCCAGAATCTCGGGCCGGTCGAATGCCGGCATGCCGCGATGCTGCGCCGTGGACCAGACACGGATCGCAACACCCGGCGCCTCACGCCCCGCGCGCCCGGCACGCTGCTCCGCGGCAGCGCGGGAAATCCGCACGGTCGATAACCGTGTCAGGCCGGTGGCCGGATCCAGCCGCGGCGTGCGCCGCCAGCCACCATCCACAACGATGCGCACGCCCGGTACGGTCAATGATGTCTCGGCTATCGAGGTGGCCAGCACAACGCGACGGGTATCCGCTGGCCGCAGCGCGCGGTCCTGCTCTGCCGGTGGCAATTCGCCATGCAGCGGCAACACCAGGGCGCCGCAGTTATCCAAGGCGGACTGGGTGCGGCGAATTTCCGCCATGCCGGGCAGAAAGGCCAGAATATCCCCCTGGTGGTCCGCCAGAGCTTGACGGATGGCGGGCGCCATAGCCTCGGGCAGGTCGCGGATATGGGCGATATCGCGCTTGCTGTGGGTGACCTCCACCGGGAACATCCGCCCCTGGCTCTCGATCACCGCGGCGTCCATCAAGCCGGATAAGCGGGCGCCATCGGCGGTGGCCGACATGGCCAGAAGCCGCAATTCGGGGCGCAACATGCGCTGCAAATCCAGACACAGCGCCAGACCCAGATCCGACTCCAAGGAGCGCTCGTGGATTTCGTCCAAGATGACGCACGCCACGCCTTCGAGACCGGGGTCGGATTGTAAACGGCGCAGCAACAACCCCTCGGTGATCACCTCGATACGGGTCTGGTCGGACCGAGCACCCTCGATCCTGGTCTGGAAGCCAATCGTCTGGCCGACCGGTTGGTCAATCAGGGATGCCATGCGGGTGGCGGCGGCACGGGTGGCGAGGCGGCGCGGTTCCAGCATCAGGATGCGCTGATCACCGCGCCAAGGCGCATCCAGCAGGGCGAGCGGCACCAACGTGGTTTTGCCGGCGCCTGGCGGGGCAACCAACACGGCGTTGCGGCCGGCGTTCAGCTCGGTCAGCAGGGCGGGAAGCGCGTCGGATACGGGCAGGGTCAGCACGCGACAGGTGATAGACGCGGCGACGTGGTCATTGGAAGGGCGAGGTCGTTGTGATCGCCGGTTATGGGGGAGTTGCGCCGGGGCAGGCGCCAGGAGGGAGGCGCCAGGGGACAGCAGCCAGGGGGAAGGCGCCAGGGGGAAGGCGCCAGGGGGAAGGCGCCAGGGGGAAGGCGCCAGGGGGAAGGCGCCAGGGGGTAGCCGCGCTAAGTTTCAGCTACCCGGGCGTCAGGTGCCGCATGGGGCTAGCGCATGCCATGGCCCCGCTTGTGCGCGTTGGCCACGGCGCGCCGCACCCATGCGGCTGATAACGGCAGGGTGTGACGCCTACTTCACCAGCGGGCAGCCACCTTCGGCCTCTGGCCGCACCGCGTCCTGCGCGGGAATGGTGCGCACCAGCTTATAGTAGTCCCACGGGCCCTTTGATTCCTTTGGCGACTTCACCTCGAACAGGTAGAAATCGCGGAGCACGCGGCCATCGCGGCGGACGTGCACGTCGTGGCTCATGAAATCATTCACCGGAATGGCGCGGATCTGCATCGCCACGGCGTCACCATCGGTGGAACCGGCCGCGGCAACCGCCTTGAGGTAATGTGCCACGCCCGAATAGACACCCGCCTGGACCATCGACGGCATGCGTCCGTTCATCCGCGTGGCGTAGCGCTTGGCGAAGGCGCGCGTGTCATCGTTCTGGTCCCAATAGAAACTTTCCGTCAGTTGCAAGCCTTGCGCGACTTCCAGCCCCAGAGAATGGACATCGGTCACGAACACCAGCAGCCCAGCCAGTTTCTGACCGCCCTGGGTTAGCCCGAATTCATGCGCCTGTTTGATCGAGTTCGTCGTATCCGTCGCGCCATTCGCCAGCCCGATCACCTTGGCACGGGAGGCTTGAGCCTGCACCAGAAAGCTGGAGAAATCAGCATTGTTCACCGGATGAATGGCTTCTCCAACCACGGTGCCGCCGTTCGCGCGAACAACATCCATCGTGTCCTTGGCCAGAGCATGGCCAAAGGCGTAATCCGACGTCAGGAAAAACCACGTATCGCCGCCGGCCTTCACCACCGCCGAACCGGTGCCACGGGCCAAGGCAACGGTGTCATAGGTCCAATGGAAGCCGTAATTGGAACAGGACTTGCCGGTCAGGTCCGATGATCCGGGACCGGAATATATCGCGATCTTGTGCCGCTGCTTGGTGATATCCTGCACCGCCAGGGCGACGGAGGAGAAGGGCATGTCGATGATCATGTCGACGCCCTCGGCATCATACCATTTCGTGGCGATCGAGGCGCCGATATCGGCCTTGTTCTGGTGGTCGGCAAAGACGATTTCGATCTTCTTGCCGCCGATGCTGCCGCCGGCATCGTCGGCTGCCATGCGGGCGGCAACGACAGAGCCCTGACCCGACAGGTCAGCGTTCATACCCGTCTGATCGTTGAGCACACCGATCTTGATGACATCGCCGGTGGCATGGGCTGTGCCGGACAGGCAGAGCGCACCCCAGAGCGCGAGACTAAGGCCGAGACGCATCGCTGATTTCCTCCACGTTCATTTCCGCGCTGTTGAACTCTGTTTACGCCTTTCTGTCCATCGCGCCGCAGCCTAGGTCGGCGTCTGCCGGGTCTGGTGCCGCCTGCCGCCCCTGGCGGTTGACCTGGCGGTTGCCCTGGGCGGTTGTATGGCTTGCAGGCTGGGCGCAGCGACGACGACGAAATCATGCTACGATGCGCCGCATGCAGGATGACACGATCTTCGCGCTGGCATCGGGTTCGGTCCGTGCCGCCATCGCCGTGATGCGGATCAGCGGCCCCGCCGCGGCGACCGCGCTCGCCACGCTATGCCGCAATATGCCGCCGGCCCGACGAGCGAGCTTGCGGCGGCTGCGGGCGGACGATGGCACGGTGTTGGACCAGGCGCTTGTCCTGTGGCTCCCGGGTCCGGACACGTATACCGGGGAGGATAGCGCCGAGTTGCATCTGCATGGCGGCCGAGCGGTGATCGACGGGGTGGCCGCAGCCCTGGTTGCTGCCGGTTTGCGGCCGGCGGAAGCGGGCGAGTTCACCCGGCGGGCCTTCCTGAATGGGCGGATGGATCTGGTGGAGGCGGAGGCGGTGCATGACCTGATCGCCGCCGAAACCGAAGCCCAGCGCCGCCAGGCCATGCGCCAGATGGAGGGTGCGCTCGGGGCGCTTTATGATGGCTGGGCGACACAAATCAGAGAGGTCTTAGCGCATCAGGAAGCGCTGATCGACTTCCCCGATGAGGACTTGCCAGCCGATGTGGAAGCGCGAATGCTATCGCGCATATCCGCTGTGCAGGCCGAGATCGCGGCCCATCTGGATGACGGGAGACGTGGCGAAAAACTGCGTGAGGGCCTGTTCTTCGCCATTTCCGGCGCACCCAATGTCGGCAAATCGACACTGATCAACGCGCTGGCGGAGCGGGAGGTGGCGATCGTATCGGCGATGCCCGGCACCACACGCGACGTGCTGGAAACCCGCGTGGTGCTGGGCGGCGTGCCGGTGACGCTGGTGGATACCGCTGGGCTGCGCGAAACGGACGATCCGATCGAGGCCGAAGGTGTGCGACGCGCCCGGGCGCGCGCCGAAGAGGCCGATCTGGTCTTGCGCTTGGTGCAAGCCGGCGCCACCCCGCCGACAGCCGATGTCCAAGGCTTGTTGGTTGCGACCAAGGCCGATCTCGGCGCGCTCGGGCCAGCTGGCGCGCTGCGCATCAGCGCCGTGACCGGCGAAGGCATGGATATGCTGCGTGCGCGGCTCGCCGAGGCCGCCCGCGCCATGACCGAGACCGCCGGCCCTCCGCCGCTGACGCATGCTCGGCATCGCGCCGCACTGCGGGAGGCATCGGCCCATCTATCGATGGCCGAGACGGCGGATTTGCCGGAATTGCGGGGGGAGGATTTGCGACTGGCCATGCGGGCGATCGGCCGGATTACCGGCCATGTCGGTGTGGAAGATTTGCTCGATACGGTGTTTTCCGCCTTCTGCATCGGAAAATGACGCCGTCCTAGGACCCAGCCGCACTGTGGGCGGATCATTGCGTGGGCACGACGTCAGCAGATACGGGCCGAGGTCTGTGATGCGCGAGGAGGAGCAATACACGCGACAGTAAATGCCTGTCGGAAGATCACAACTCGTTACATATAATTCAACGCTCGATTTTTATGTCTTGTCTCGTAATGTTTATTTCGTTACTCATAAGCGACTATTCCGGAAGGATCGCATTTATGGATCGAGCGCCGCTTATCCGCACCGTGGCAGGCGGGTTCAGCGCCATGCTGACGACGGGATTTGGCGCCGGGTCATCGGCATCGGCGGCTGTTTTCTCGCCCCCCGACCTTCTGCCCGGCAGTCAGTATCTGCTCGCCTTCGAAACCAGCGACACCATCTTCGCATCATCCAGCGCGATCAGCGATTACAACACCTTCGCCATGAGCGAAGCGGCCATGAACAGCGCCCTGCCGGCAACGGGGTGGAGCGCACTTGCCAGCACCGAAGCTGTCAGCGCGGTCAATAACATTTCCTGTTTGCCGGGATGCGCCAGCTTGCCCGTTTACAATGTCGACGGCACCCAAATCGCTTCAAGCCTAAAGAAGTTGTTGAAGGGAAACTGGGACGGTGGCAACGCCATTGAATCACAGTCAGGTGATCCCACCGCAGGCGCTTACGTCTGGACCGGCAGCACTGATGGTGGCACCACAGCCGCGAATGCTGCCTTGGGCGACCCATTCACCGAGCTCGGCCTGGATTGGCAGGATCTCTACCAAATCGATGCCGGCTATTATGGCGTTAGTGTGGCAGGCGCCAAGCCCATTTACGCGTTAAGCGATGTGCAGACCATTCCAGGCCCTCCGACAACGCCGACCGGCACAATTCCTTCACCGGAACCTGTTGGACTTTCGCTGTTCGCTCTAGGGGCTGGCGTTACCGCCGCCGTCGGGCGACTGCGCCGTAAGGTCGGGAAAGCCGCAGCGAAAAGCTGATCCGCTTCGCCCCGGCGTGTCGCCATTGCAGAAAGACCACGGGTAGAAACGCCAGGAGCGGAAAGGCAAACGTTAGGCAGCCCAGTTGTAGACAGCCCAGTGGTAGACAGGGCCGAGGCAAAATCATGGTTGATGACGCTTATGGTCGCTCCGCTGTTGATGCAACACGTTACAAAGACAATACAGACCTGAATATCACCGCAGGTCTGCGCCGCGTGGCGCGGGACAGGCCGAACGCAACCGCATTAATTTTTCCGGATCGTCGCCACATCACGCACGGGGAGCTTGATCGGCGGATCGATTGCTTTGCCGCACGGATGTTGGCGCTTGGCTACCGTGCGGGCCAGATCGCCGGATTATCAACCGGGGGCCCAGACGAAGCGCTGGCGCTGGTTATGGCGCTGGCACTCGCGCGCATCGGCATCGCCAGCGCCGATCCATCCGTCCGCCCGGACTGCTTGGCGGTGATGCTCGTGCAGGCAGGGCCATCATTCGGCAGACAAAACGGGATCGATAGCACCGAGGCCGAGCGGAGCGGTGATGATCACACCGAGCGGAGCGGTGATGATCACACCGAGCAGAGCACTCCGCGCCGACTGAACGCCGAGCGCCGACCAACCGCCGAGCCTGGGCGCAACGACCAGGCTGGTGACGATCCGACCAGCACCGATCATGCCTGGGGGGACCGGCAAACCACGGCCCCGGGCGCACGCGCGCCAGTTATTTCCTTCGATTGGAGTTGGGGCGCGCCAAGTCCGGATGCGGCGATGGCACCAGTGGCTCTTTACAGCCACCCCACGGCGATTTTTCGCTTGTACCCGACGTCAGGCACCACGACGGCGCCGCGCCATTGCGTGCTAACCCATGCCGCAATCGTCGCGGAACTTGCCGCCGACGCCGCTGCCACCCTGGATAAGGCCGTTGCTCCCATCACGCTGTGCGCCATCGGCGGCCACCCCGCATTGCGCGGTGCCGTAACCGCGCTGGGTGCCGGCGGCAGTGTGGTATTCACGCACATATCCCGCGTTGCCAACGCCATCCTCAAGCACAACGTCACCCTGCTGCTGACGTCGCCTTTCGTCTTGCGACAAATCCTTTCGACGCTACCTGATTGTATAGGCCCCCTGCCCTCTTTGCGCGCGGTGGTCACCATGGGGAGTATCTTGCCAAGCGGCCTCGCGGCACAGGCCGCGCGGGTCCTGTGCCGACGTGTTCTGACATACTACGGCGCCACCGAATGCGGTGCCGTGGCGATCGGTCCGCCGACTGGCACATCCGCTGGCACCTTGCTGCCAGGCGTGCAAGCCCAGACCGTGGATGACGCTGGCCGACCATTACACCCTGGCCATGCCGGCTTATTGGGGTTTCGCACGCCCGGCCTGTTTGCCGGCTATTGGCATGATCCCGAGGCAACGGCCGCCAAGATGCGCGACGGCTGGTTCTACCCGGGGGATATCGGCGTGGTCACCGCGGATCGTCGCCTCATCCTCCATGGGCGAAGCAATGAAATCATCAACACCGGCGGCCTGAAAATCAGCCCGCGCGCAGTGGAAGCAGCCCTGCTGAACTTCCCGGGCGTGATCGAGGCCGCAGCCTTCGGGGTTCCGGACGGCGAAGGCTTAACCCACGCCTGGGCCGCCGTCGTGGGGGAGGCGCCCCTGCCAATTGCCGCCCTTATGCAGTTCGCCCGCGAACGACTAGGCATCTCGGCCCCACGCCACCTGCTGCAAATTACGGCGCTTCCCCGAAACGCCAATGGCAAGGTTCTGACGGATGCACTGGTGCTTTTCGCTTTACGCCGCACCGGCACAGGGCCTCTGGGGCCACAGCCTGTAACAGCGACGCGACCCAATGGCTGATGGGGTGCCGGGTGTCCCCGAGGCTGGAAGCGCCCCGCTCTAGCGCCAAAGCAGGACCTTCGCCGCTATGGGGGGCTGACCGGCAGACCTGACGGAACGTTGCGCCGCCCTGCTGAATGCCGGCACGCAGACCTGATCTAAAACAATGCACGCATTGCTACGGACGTAGATCGGCGGAAGGCCGTGCACAGGGATGTGTGGCCGAGCGCTGCATGATTAGGGATCCTGCCAAGGATTCTGCGGCGGGATTCTGCGGCGAAATTCTCCGAGGGGATGCCCCGGAAGGATTTTCAGAAGGGATGTTCAGGAGGGATGTTCAGGGGGGGGATGCAGCCCAGCGGGCGTCGACGGGGCGGCAGTACATGCGGCGTGATTGCGCTACTCCAGCGCGCTCCGCAGCGCCGCCCCGGCCATGACGGTGAACAGGCCCAACGCCCCGGTCAGAATCGCCGTCAGCAGCAGCAATTGTGGCTGCGCAGACAGCCCGCTCGCCACTGCGGCGGGGGCGGAGGCGCCGAAAATAACCACCGGGATCAGCAATGGCAGAACCAGGATCGGCAACAGCACGCCCGGCCGGCGCGCGCCGAGTACCATCGCGGCACCGAGCGTTCCGAACAGCGACATGATCAGGGTGCCGGGCAGCAGCGCGAGCAGCAGCACAGGGATGCCGTCATCAGGCATCCGCAGCATCACCGCAATCGGTGCGGCCATGACGATCAGCGGCAATCCCGTGGACAGCCAATGGGTTACGGCTTTAGCGGCAGCGATGGCGGCGGCGGGCAGCCCGGATAGGATCAGGTGGTCCAAGGACCCGTCCTCCAGATCCGCTCCGAACAAGCGTTCCAGCGGCAGCAGCGCGGCCAGCAGGGCGCAGACCCAGATCACCGCCGGCGCGATGTGGCCCAGCGTTTCCGGGGTGGGACTAACCCCGAACGGAAACAGCGACGCGGCGATCACAAAAAACAGCAGTGCTGCCAGCGTATCGCCGCCATGGCGGATCGACAGGCGCAGGTCGCGTGCGATGATGGCCCAAAAACGATACATCTAGCCCAACCTGACCTCGCTAACGTCGGCCAACGGCAGCGGAACATGGGTCGCCGCCACAACCATGCCCCCGGCGGCACGGTGCGCCGCCAGCATAGCGCCGAAGCGGGCGATGGAGGCCGTATCCAGCCCCAGTGTCGGTTCATCCAGAAGCCATAGCGGCGCGTTGGACAGCGCGAGCCGAGCGAGCGCCACGCGCCGCTTCTGGCCCGCCGACAGCATGCGGGCCCGCAGGTCCGCCAATGCCGTCAGATTCATCGCCGCCAGCGCCGGTCCGATCGGCCGGCGGGCGATCGCGGCGGCGAACGACAGGTTCTCGGTCACCGTCAGCCCCAGTTTGATGGCGTCCTGGTGGCCGACATAGGCCGCTCGTGGTCCGTGTTCGGCCAGATCATCGAAGATGTCATGTCCCTGCCACAGGACCGTCCCGGCGACCGGGCGAATCAGGCCGGCCAGCACCCGCAACAGCGTGCTTTTGCCAGCCCCGTTGGGGCCGGAGAGGATGATCGCCTCGCCTGAGGCGATGGTCATGGACAGGTCGCGGAAAATCAGACGTTGGCCGCGGCGCACGGCGACGGCCTGGAGTTGGATGTTAACGGCGCGTGTGCCGACCGTGCTGGCGGCATCCTCGGCGTGCAACGAATGATCCCTCTGCGTCTGGTGCCGGTGGACGAGTTGTGGTGGGTGTGGTTAAAGCCCGACGTTCGTCAATATTTCATCCGCGGCGCGATCTCCACCCCCGCCGCCCCAGCCAGAGGCGCCTCGCGAAACGGGGCGATACAAGCGCATGACCGCCGTTGGGCACGATACTCTGAAAACGCGCAAGACTCTCTCCGTCGCGGGGCAGAGTTACACGTATTTCTCTTTGCCGGAAGCGGCGAAGACGCTGGGTGACATCACCCGCCTGCCGGTCAGCTTGAAAGTGCTGCTGGAGAACGTTCTGCGGTTCGAGGATGGACGCTCCTACAAGGTGGATGACGCAAAGGCGATCGTCGGCTGGCTGGAAAAAGCGTCTTCCAGCAAGGAAGTCCCGTTCAAGCCCGCGCGCATCCTGCTGCAGGATTTCACCGGCGTGCCGGCCGTGGTCGATCTGGCGGCGATGCGCGATGGTCTGACCCGTTTGGGCGGCGACCCGGCGAAGGTGAACCCGCTGGTGCCGGTTGACCTGGTGATCGATCACTCGGTGATGGTGGACGTTTCTGCCAGCGCCGACGCGCTGCAGAAGAATGTGGATATCGAGTTCGATCGCAATGGGGAGCGGTATCGCTTCCTGCGCTGGGGCCAGGAAGCATTCGACAATTTCCGCGTCGTGCCGCCCGGCACCGGCATCTGCCATCAGGTGAATCTGGAATATCTGGGCCAGACGGTTTGGACCTCGGTTAATAACGGCACGACCTATGCCTATCCCGACACGTTGTACGGCACGGACAGCCACACCACCATGGTGAACGGCCTCGGCATTCTGGGTTGGGGCGTCGGCGGTATCGAGGCGGAAGCGGCCATGCTCGGCCAGCCCATTGCCATGCTGATCCCCGACGTCATCGGCTTCAAGCTGACCGGTAAAATGCCGGAAGGCGCGACGGCGACCGATCTGGTGCTGACCGTCACGCAGATGCTGCGCAAGAAGGGCGTGGTCGGCAAGTTCGTTGAATTCTTCGGCCCCGGCCTGAACGATTTGGGCCTGCCGGACCGTGCGACGATCGCCAATATGGCGCCGGAATACGGTGCTACCTGCGGCTTCTTCCCGATCGACAAGATCGCCCTGGATTACCTGCGCTTGTCGGGCCGTGACCTGGACCGGATCGCACTGGTTGAAGCCTACTTGAAGGCGCAGGGCATGTTCCGCGAAGCCGGCACACCGGACCCGGTGTTCACCGATACCCTGGAACTGGACCTGGGCTCGGTGCTGCCGTCGATGGCTGGCCCGAAGCGTCCGCAGGACCGCGTGCTGCTGAAGGACATATCCGCGTCATTCAAGGCCGATCTGACCAAGGGTCTGGGCGTGGCGGCGAACGACACAGGCGTGTCGGTGAAGGTCGAGGGCAAGAATTACGAGATCACCCATGGCGATGTGGTGATTGCGGCGATCACGTCCTGCACCAACACCTCCAATCCGTCGGTCCTGGTGGCAGCCGGCCTCGTGGCACGCAAGGCGCGGGCCAAAGGTCTGACGCCGAAGCCGTGGGTGAAGACCTCGCTTGCGCCTGGCTCTCAGGTGGTGACCGAGTATCTGGACAAGGCCGGTTTGACGGCGGACCTGGACGCGATCGGCTTCCAAACGGTCGGGTATGGCTGCACGACCTGCATCGGCAACTCCGGCCCGCTGGACGACGCGATCGTGGACGCGATCGAGGACAACAAGTTGGTGGGTGCTGCGGTGATTTCCGGCAACCGCAACTTCGAAGGCCGCGTGCATGCGAACGTGCGGGCGAACTACCTCGCCTCCCCGCCGCTAGTCGTGGCCTATGCGCTGCTGGGTAAAGTGACGGTGGACATCACGACCGCGCCGCTGGGCAATGACCAGGACGGCAAGCCGGTCTACCTGAAGGACATCTGGCCGACGAACAAGGAAATCGCCGACACGATCGCCGCGTCGCTGTCGCGTGAGCAGTTCCTGAAGCGCTACGGCGAGGTGTTCAAGGGGCCGAAGCAATGGCAGGCGATCCAGGTGGAAGGCGATAGCGCCACCTATCGCTGGTCCGATGGCTCGACCTACGTGAAGAACCCGCCCTATTTCGAAGGCATCACGATGGAACCGGCACCGGTCGGCGACATCACCGGCGCGCGCATCCTTGCCGAACTCGGTGACTCGATCACCACCGACCACATCAGCCCCGCCGGTTCGATCCGCAAAACGTCTCCGGCCGGCGAATACCTGCTGGAACGGCAGGTCACGCAGGCGAACTTCAACAGCTACGGCGCACGTCGCGGCAATCATGAGATCATGATGCGCGGCACCTTCGCCAATATCCGCATCCGCAATGAGATGCTGGTAAACGTTGAAGGCGGCATGACGAAGCACCTGCCCAGCGGTGAGCAGATTCCGATTTATGATGCGGCGATGCGCTATAAGAAGGATGGCGTGCCGCTGGTGATCTTCGGCGGCAAGGAATACGGCACCGGTTCGTCGCGTGACTGGGCGGCCAAGGGAACGTTCCTGCTGGGCGTGAAGGCGGTGATCGTGGAAAGCTTCGAGCGTATCCACCGCTCTAACTTGGTTGGCATGGGCGTGCTGCCGCTGGTGTTCCAGCCGGGCATGGATCGCAAGACGCTGGGCATCACGGGCGAGGAAATCATCGACATCACGGGTCTTGAGTCGATCACCCCGCGTATGGAATTGAACCTGGTGATCCACCGCCCGAACGGCACCGTGGATACCGTGCCGGTGCTGTGCCGCATCGATACGGTTGACGAGGTCGCTTACTATCAACATGGCGGCATCCTGCAGTACGTGCTGCGCGGGATGGCGAAAGCGGCCTGATAGCGATTGCCGAAATAGGACCAGGGATAGGCCGGCCAACGGCACCGGTGACCGGCTTATCCCCCTAACGGCCTTTGCGGATCATCGGCCCCTGATAGTCGAACCGACCTTCCGCACAGGCAGGAAGACCAGCGGTCGCGTGACAGCGTAACCAATATCGATGCGCCGGCGGGCCTCCCCCGCCGGCGTTTTCCGTTCGAGACACCCCGGAGGCGAAACCGATAGGGCATGCGGCATGCCGCATGTGAGCGCGCAATCGCGTTCCGTCCCCCAGGGTCGACGCATCTGCGGGGCAGGCTTCCGACGATCACGCGCTAAAAAGGTATCTCCAGTTCCAGCCGCCAGCGCAGCACGTTATGCGGCGTGGCGGGCGTCTCGCCGAAAAGCCATCCAATCTCGTATTTCAGCTTGCCGGCCGTCCCCAGCCCCAACGAATGCAACTGAAGTTGCCCGACCCCGACCGGACCAATCAGGAACTGCTGCCCGTTCCAGGCCGGTGCTCGGCCCAGCGTTCCCGCATCGCCATAGATCTCGATCGCCGGGGACAAGGGCGCCCAGAGGTTCCAGCGGCTTTGCCAAGCATAAGAGACATCCAACCCGCTGCCGGTCTGATCCGGGCCCAGTTGGCGTGTCATCAATAGATTAAACGTATGCACCGTCTGGCCAACTTCCTTGGCGATGAGTGGGCCAAAGGTGACCGCGTTCGGTCCGGCGTTCTGCGCGCGCGTCAGTGACTGGCCGTATTCGAAGTAGAACCCCGTATCAAAGAATGTTTCACCTGGTTCGGTCAGTTGGATCATGTTCTCGACCACCGCGGCGGTCACCAACAAAGGCTGGCCCAAACCGGGCTGACGGTCGAAACTCATCTCGAGCTCGAAATGCCACCAGGGCGTCAGGCCGGTCCCCACCTCGGTCGTGTAACTCTGCGCGCCGCGTTGGTTCGGACGGTTATCGAAGACGGCCGCACCGTTGTGCTCGATCTCCAACTCCCCAAAATCGACCTCGTAGGGCGAACGCACATGCAGATCGGCATAGACCGGGGCTGGGATCAATCCGAGCACTGCCAGCAAAAAGAGGCTCGGCCTTGTCATTTCGCCACCAGGACACCCAGCGCCGTATCCTGGTGGAAGTCACCGAAGACCTTGTATTCCCCCGGTTCCAGCGGCCCCAGAAACACGGTGATCGTCTGCCCCGGAGCCACGAGCTTTTCGCGATTGAGTTGGGCGCTTTCGAACTCTTCGGCCGTGGGATCCGCGTTGGTTACCAGTAACTTGAATTTCGTGTGCGCCGGTACCTCGACCCGTGCGGGCTGCATCCTGTGGTCACGGAAGGTGACGGTGGGAGAGTCCTCGGCCTGTGCCGCCGGCGTCGCGACGACGAAAACCAGGACCGCGGACACCGCCGCGATGGCGGCAGCCTTGGGACGGCTCGCCAGACGGTTCATGAGAACCAGCAGGATCATCGTGCCGATCCAGGCACATACCTGCACGCCGCATGGGCGTGCCGAATAGCCGATCAGCGCATGCAGCGTCTTGCCGGTGAAACTCGTATCCTCGATCACGCCACTGCTGTTCCATACCACCTCCCCCCAGCTCGGCAGCACATCAGCGGCGTGTAGGATCGCCGCGGCCTGACCGGCCATGCCGGCGGCAAGCAGCGCGATCAACCCGTTCGTGACAGCGAACAGGTGGCGCACCGGAATGGCAACAAGGCCGCGATACAGCAACCAAGACAGCAGCGCGGCTAAGCCCAGTCCCAGAATCCCGCCCAAAGCCATGGCCGCGCCCGAGGCGCCAGATTCCGCCATGATCCCGAACATGAACAGCACGATCTCCGCCCCCTCTCGCAGCACGGCAACAGCCACGACAACGGCCAAGGCAAGCAGAGACCGCTGGCCCAGGCTGACGGCGTGACCGATGGACCTCATTTGTTGTGCCATTTCTCGTGCATGGGCCGACATCCAGGTGATGTGCCAAGTCAACATGCCGACAGCGAACAACAGGATGGCGGCGGTGAAGACCTCCTGTCCGACGCCGTTCAACGCATCGGACAAGGCCGCGGCGGACATCGCCACCAGCGACGCCCCGGCGACACCGGCAGCAATGCCGGCGCTGATCCACCGTCCGCGCTGGGCAACCCCCTGTGTCGCCGCCAGGACGATGCCGACGATCAAGCCTGCTTCCATCGCCTCCCGGAATACGATGATGAGGCTGACCAACATGACGGCGCTCCCACGAAGTGATATTGAGAATGATTCGCAATATGGGGATCGATAAACGCTTAGGCACGACAGCGCAAGCTGATTCCTCGGGTGCCATCGGGTTGCCGGTCGCAACTATCCGCGGGCGTCACAAGCCCGCCCCCGTTCATCCGGCGCGACCGGCACTGCCCAGCATCACGACGGCGGAGCCGGATATCAGGATGCGTAACGCGGTGGGATCAGGCGGCAACCGCGTGCGGAGACCCCGCCTGAGGCGCAACAACCGCGTCGCCAGGGCGGACGCCGGCCAAATCGGCAAGCAACGCGAAGGACTGCTTGCGCGCCGCATGATCCCAAATGTTCGCCGTCACCATCAAAGCATCCGCCCCCGTGCGGGCAACGAACTGTTCCAGCCCCAGGCGCACCGTCTCGGGACCGCCGACCACGGCACACGATAGCGCGCTATCCAGCATCGCTTGGCCGTAGCGATCCGCCTCTAACCGATCGACCGGCATCGGCAATTTTCCGGGCTGGCCGCGCCGCAGGTTCAAAAAGGACTGTTGCTGGGAGGTAAACAAATATCGCGCCTGCTCATCCGTCTCGGCAACCACGACGTTCAAGCCCAGCATCACATGGGGCGCCGCCAGGTGCGCCGACGGGCGGAAGCCATCGCGGTAGATGCGGATCGCGTCCATCATCATGTCCGGCGCAAAATGCGAGGCAAAGCCGTACGGCAAACCCAGCATCGCCGCCAATTGTGCGCCATAGGTCGAGGAGCCGAGGATCCATACCGCCACCTGCTCCCCAGCGCCGGGCACGGCCCGCAGCGGCTGGCCAGGATGGTCCGGCTCAAAATATGACATCAGTTCCACCACATCGCGCGGGAACTGGCTGGAATCGCCATCCAGATTGCGCCGCATGGCCCGCGCCGCAACCTGATCCGATCCCGGCGCACGGCCCAGCGCCAAATCGATCCGCCCCGGATGGAGCGCGGCCAGGGTGCCAAACTGTTCGGCAATCAGCAGCGGCGCATGGTTCGGCAGCATGACCCCACCGGCACCAATCCGGATGGTGGACGTCACGCTCGCCACATGCGCCAGTGCCACGGCCGTTGCGGCCGAGGCAATGCCGGGCATGTTGTGATGCTCCGCCATCCAATATCGGCAGTAACCCAGCGTTTCGGCATGGCGGGCAAGATCCATCGAGTTGCGCAGTGCCTGTCCGGCAGTGCTGCCCTCGGGGATCGGCGAAAGATCAAGGATGGATAGAGGTACCATATCGCCCATATAGGATGAGAAATGCCAAAACGCTAACCTGTGGCGGATCAACGGGGCAACCGAGGGACCCATGCACATCGATTTCGACAATTCCTACGCTCGGCTGCCCGACCGCTTCTATGCGCGCCAGGACCCCGTGCCCGTCGCCGCGCCGCGCCTGATCGCCTTGAACACCGCCCTGGCCGATTTGCTGGGTCTGGATGCGAAGGCGCTGGCGGAACCCGATGGCGTAGCGATCCTGGCCGGCAACAAAATCGCCCCAGGGTCACTGCCGATCGCCATGGCCTACGCCGGGCACCAGTTCGGGCATTTCACGCCACAACTGGGCGACGGCCGTGCGAATTTGCTGGGTGAGGTCATCGGGCGCGATGGCGTGCGACGCGATATCCAGTTGAAGGGGGCCGGCCGCACGCCGTTTTCCCGCGGTGGCGACGGCCGAGCGGCACTGGGGCCGGTGTTACGGGAGTATGTGGTCAGTGAGGCGATGGCGGCGCTTGGTATCCCGACCACCCGCTCTTTGGCCGCGGTCTTCAGCGGGGAACCGGTGCAGCGCGAACAGATGCAGCCCGGCGCCGTGCTGCCGCGTGTGGCCAGCAGCCATATCCGCGTTGGTAGCT
>Ga0164297_10002153_pt1 | contig 19865 bp, 26 predicted proteins | sample GEODES058metaG_FD_113539 | JGI IMG/M metagenome (GOLD analysis project Ga0164297, IMG submission 113539) | Dystrophic lake water microbial communities from Trout Bog Lake, Wisconsin, USA - GEODES058 metaG | ecosystem: Environmental > Aquatic > Freshwater > Lake | place: USA: Trout Bog Lake... | reverse complement strand
TATCGTAAATTTGTAAAAAAAAATAAGAAATGCTAAACAATTCTAAATCAGTATTGATTATCGGAGAAAGTGGTTCTGGTAAATCAACTTCAATGAAAAATTTAAATCCTAAAGAAACAATTGTTTTTTCTACTTTAGGTAAGGGTTTGCCTTTTAAAAACAGTCGTAAAAATTATTCTGTTTGGTCTAAAGATTCAAATCCTGATGGCAATATTGTTATAACAAGTTCTGCTAAAACAATTGGTCATTGGTTGCAACATGTTAGTAATAAAATGCCACACATAAAAACATGTGTTATAGATGATAGTACTTTTTTAAGTGCTAAAGAATTAGATAGAAGAAAAGATGAAATAGGTTATGTTAAATTTAATGACATTGCTCATGATTTCCTTATGCTTTCTGAAATTGCAAATACTTTAAGAGAAGATTTGACAATTTATTTTCTTTATCATGTAAAAATAGAAGGTGATGGTATTTTAGAAGCCAAAACTATCAAAGCAATGTCACATGGTAAAATGATTGATGAAAAACTTGCTTCTGTAGAAGCGCAATTTGAAATTGTTTTATTGGCTTGTAAAATGTTAGATGACAACAATAATCTAATTTATAAGTTTAAAACAAGAGATATGAATTCTACTGCAAAAAGTCCTTTAGGAATGTTTGAAGAAGAATATATAGACAATGATATTGATTTAGTCAACAAGGCAATTAAATGTTATTATTCTGAAGAATGTTAATTAAAAATTTAAACAATTAAAATTTAAAAAAATGAGTGAACAAAAAAGTGTATTCGATTTTGGATCGACAACTATTCCTGAAGAACAAAAGTTTCTAAGTATGGGTGATTATTGGTTATCTGTAAGTAAAGCAGAATTTGTAAAACCAGAAGGAAACAATGTTGAAGGAAAACCTAAAACTCCTTATTTAGAAGTAGTTTTTACAGGAAAATCAGGACAAGTGACTGAAAAGTTTTTTATAAGTCCTAGTGAAGGTATTATGGCTCGATTGCAATATTTGCATCATGCTTTAACAGGTAAAAGCTGTGAAAAAAAGTTTAATACTGTTGATGAAGTAGGTGCTTATTATAAGCTGCTTTTGAATGATAATCGTATTAAATCAAAAGTATTCGGAGTAACTGTTGGTGGTCGTTTGGCTGCAAATGGTAAAATTTATGGATGTTTGCCTTATTTGCATTTTCTTGTGGATAAAGATCTTGCTGAAAAATCAGGATTTGAAGAAGGTTCAATTGAAGAAAATTCTCCTCGTTGGAAGAATTTGTTAAAAGTTGATAGCAATAAATCAACAAATACAAATGATATAATGGTAGGAAGTTCTAAAAAAACATCAGCACAAGCTCCTGATGTTTTAGATGATTTACCATTTTAACATTTATTTAATAAACAATTTCAATTTTTTATTTTACTTTTACAAAAAATTATAAAACAATGGCAAAAGCAACAAAAACAAAAGCACGTCAAGCACGTCCAGTACAACAAGCTCCAATAGCACAACAACCTCAAATGGACTCACAACAACCTGTGATGAAAAAAGGTGGTACTATGAAAGGTAAAAAGAAGTATTAATTAAAATTAGAAAATTTTATGGCAAAAAGTAAGAAAACCAATAACGCTGTACCGCCTACCAAAGCCGTAACAGCAACAAAAACAAGTACTTCAGGTCTTAATCCTAAGACCAAAGTAATGCCTAAATCTAAAAAAGGTGGAGCTTGTTAATTAAATTTAATGTTTAATCAAAGGGTGGTCTATACGATCACCCTTTTTTATTTTTCTTATGCAAGAATTTGATTTTACAAAAGTAGATTCTCCTTTAATACTTACTCCTGATTATCTTTTACATAAAATTCCTGAAGAAGCAATTATGTTATACTATTTAAATTCTTTTAAAATAGGAAAAGCATTTTGTAGTCCTTTTAGAAAAGATAATAATCCTTCAGCAAGATGTTTTGTTTCTAGTTCAGGACAAATATTATTTCAGGATTTTGCTACAGGTGAAGTATTAAATTGTTGGCAAGTAGTTAAAAAAAAGTATGGATGTAACTTTAATCAAGCATTAAATATTGTTGCTAAAGATTTTGGTATAACAAGCAACAACAGACTTTCTAAATCATTCTATAGTGAAGTCACAGAACTAAACAAAGAAGTAAAAAAAGAAACACTTATTCAATTTGAACCTGCTGATTGGAACAAAAAAAATAGTGCTTTTTGGAAAAAAGGTGAAATTACAATAGAAGAATTAGAAAATGCTGGTGATATTTTTGCAATAAAAGAATTATATATTAATCATTGTCAAATTTATAATCCAAATAATTTTGATAGATATGCTTATATAGTTAATTGTTTTATTAATGATAAATGGGAGAAAAAAGTAAAAATATATTCTCCAAAAGATCCAAAAATGAAATTTTTATCTTCTGTTCCTTTAAATTGTCCGGGATGGTTAGATAGATTAAATAAAAAAGATAATAAAGTTTTTATTGTAAAAAGTAGAAAAGATTGTCAGATAATGATAAAATATTTTACTGACATGATATGGCTTCAAAATGAATCAGAAACTTCTTTTCCTGAAGAAATTCAAAAAAAATTACTTTCTGAATATGAAAAAGCTATAATAGTTTTTGGGTCTGACCCACACGCTGTTGCAGTATCGAAAAAATTTACACAAAAAGGCTTTCATTACTTTAACACACTTAAAAAAGATTATGAAAATTATAAAATAGAAGATCCTTTTGATACAGTATCTTTATTCGGTCTAAAGGAATTTGAAAAACAACTAAAAAACAAAAAACTGTTATGATACAAACAAAAAAACAACTTATTACAAACTGGCAAATAGGTTCTGATGTCGAATTCTTTTTGCAAGACATAAATACAAAAAAAATTGTAACGGCTGAAAATATTATTAAAGGAACTAAAAAAGATCCTTTTTATTTTGAACCAAATAATAATTATTATGCAACTTCTTTAGATTGTGTTCTTGCAGAAGGTAATATTCCACCTTGTAAAACAGAAGGTGAATTTTATTCAGCAATGAATCATCTTATCAAATATATAAATAATTTTATTCCCAATCAATTGCAAACTTTAGCTATTCCTGTAGCAGAATTAGACGAAGATCAATTACAATCAGAAACAGCATGTACTTTTGGTTGTGCGTCTTCATTAGATTGCTGGACTTTAAAAGAAGTAAGACCTTTTCCTAAAGGAGATAGGTATCGTTCGGCCGGGACTCATTTACACATAGGTTATGAAGAACCAAATTTCAAAACAAACATAAATATTATTCGTGCAATGGATCTTTATTTAGGAATTCCTTCTGTTTTAATAGAGCCTAAAAATAAAAGAAAAGAAGTAGGATATGGTCTTGCAGGTAATATGAGACAAACTCGTTGGGGAGCAGAATATAGAGTACTTTCTTCATACTTTGCTTCTAATGAAAAACTTATTAAATGGTGTTTTAGAAATACTGAAGCAGCAATTAATTTTGTAAATGATGAAAAATCTTCTATAATAGAAAATTTAGGTAAAGAAATATCACACATTATTAATAATAATGATGTCGAATTGGCAAAAAAATATGTTAATGATTTTAATATTGAACTTATATGAAAAGAATTGAAATAACAAAAGACGCTCCATATGTATTGATAGGAGTATATGGTACGCTTAGAAAAGGCGAAGGTAATTATAAATGGATATTACAAGATAGTGATTCTGAATTTATAGGTGATTTTAAAACAGATCCTATGTTTACTATGTATGGTAAAAATTCAGGATTTCCTATTGTTTCTCCTAAAGGAAACACTTCTATTAAAGTTGAAGTTTTTAAAGTTAAAAATGCAAATACTTTAGAACAATTACATCGTTTAGAAGGATGTACAGGTATTCCGGGAGATAATAAAAATTGGTATGATATAACCGCAATTAAAACTCCTTTTGGAGAAAATGCATATATTTATGTTCAAGATTATCAAGGTTCAGAAGAAGAAATAATCAAATCAGGTGATTGGAAAAACAAAAAAATAGCATGACAACAAAAAACAACAATATAATCCAAAAATTATTAGAAATAGTAGAAAGAAATGAAAAAAACTATATTAATGAAGGTCTTTTATATTTTAATACTTTAGAACACATAGAAGATCAAGATTTTGTTTCTTTTTTTAAAAAATTTCTTAATGAGTATAATGTTTTTTATAGTACATATAACGCAAAAAATAAAGAATATCAATGTAAATCAGGTGCTTACAGGTCAACAGAAGATATATTTAGATTATCTAAAAATTATTTTCCACAAATAACGTTTTTAGAAGTTATTAAAAACCTTGTAGATTTAAATGAAAAAAAAGAAATAATAACTTTATGGTGTCCAGATATTGAAAAAAGAGTATGGTCTAAACTTTGGTATGAAGATTATTTAAGAAAACCTGAAAACGGATCTATGTCAACATATGATAAAAATTATATATCTAGATTTCAAAATAAAACCGATGATCTTAATTATGATGATTTAAAAATCATATGGCAATATCTTAATTCACCAGAAATTAAAAAGAAAGAAAAAATGTTTAAATTTCAAATTTATACCAGACATCCTAGTTATCAAACTTTAAGAGCAGAGTTGAAAAAAATGCCTTTTAAAACAGTAGCTCGATTTGGATCAACCACAAATATTGATCCACTTAAAATAAAAAATACCAAACTAGTAGAAATAAATACTGTTGAAGCTGTTTCTAATAGTGCATCAAAATTAAAAATGATGACTAAATTTTTAGAAAATGATATTTCTACAGCAGCGTGGTTTATTTGTAATAAATCAGAAAATGATTTACAATTTTATATGTGTAATAACCAAACACAAGAAGATAAAATAAATATTGAAGATATTAAATATCCTTTAATAATCAAATCACATTTAGGTTCTCGTGGAATAGGTAATTATTATATAAAAGACAAAGAATCTTTATTAAAATTTTGCAATAATAGAGATATGAATAAATACATAATTCAAGAATATAAAACATATTCTCGTGAATATCGTCTTCATATCAATGCTTTAGAAAACACTTGTTTTTATACAAATCGCAAAATGTTAAAAAGAGATGCTCCTGAAGAAACTCGTTTTCAAAAACATGCTAATAATTGTGTTTGGATCTTAGAAGAAAATGAACTTTTTGAAAAACCTATAAACTGGGATAAAATTGTTCAGGAATGTTCTAATGCATTAAAAGCAGTAGGATTAGATATAGGTGCTGTAGATGTATTAGTACAAGCAGGAAAAAATAAAAATGGTACTATTAATTCAGATCCTAGATTTATAATAATAGAAACTTCTTCAGCACCTTCTATGGGTTCAATAACTACTGAAAAGTATTTAAAAGAATTGCCTAAAATTGCAGAAAAAAAATATCAACTATTAAATCAAATCTAATAAAAAGGGGATTAATTTCCCCTTTTTTATTTTTAACAAACAAAACAAAAACAATGATAACAATAATAACAATTTATCTAATAATACAATTAATATTTAATTTTTTCTTTAAAATAGATCAATCAATGATCTATTGTGGAATAGCAGCTTTCAATGGTAAAAAAAATTTAACTAAGTCTCAAAAAGAAAAAGTATATAATAATATGAAAATTCTTGGTTTATATAATCAAGAAAGGGGTGGTGATGGATGTGGAATGTTTTTAAATGGCAATCTTTATAAAGGATATTCTAATTTTACCACCAAAAAAGATACCACTATGTTTAGAAACTTTATTTCTGATGAAGAACATAAAAATCTTGAGTATAAAGATGGTAGTATTTTAATACATTCTAGAAAAGCAGCAGGTGGTGGTGTTTGTTCTCGTGAAAATAATCATCCATTTTTTATTGATTCACAAACAAATCCTTTTTTTATTGTCCATAATGGTGTAATAAGTAATATCAGATCTCTTGCAACAAAACATGAATTACCTTTAAATTCTTTTGAAGTAGATTCACATGGACTAGGATTACTTTTAGAAAAAGTAGGAATGAACATTTTAAAAGAATATGATGGTTATGCAGCATTACTTTGGGTAATGAAAAATAATCCTGAAGAAATGTTTGTTTATCATGGCAAATATTGCAAATATAAAGAAGATAAAATAGAAGAAGCAATAGAAGAAAGACCTTTGTATTTTTTAAAATCTAAAGAAGGTATTTATCTTTCTTCAATGGAAAATTCATTAATTACTATTGCTGCAAAAAATGAAATAGTAGAATGTTTGAATCATAATTATGTTTTTAAATTAAAAAATGGAGAATTTGAAGATTTTTCTTTTGAAATAGACCGAGTATATGGACCTAATACTATAGAAAAACCTGTTATCAAATTTAATAATAATTATCAACAAACTTCAAATTGGAATAATAATCGTAATTATGGCCATAGTTGGGAAGATGATTATGTTGATGATTATGGATATAATAATTATTGGAATAAAAAAGCAGCAGAAAATAATACAAAAAAATCTACAGAAATTATTCTTTCAAATAGTTCTTCAAATAATACAATTAATATCGATAGAACAATTCTTTATAGTGAACCAGAACCTACTCAAGCATCAACAATTCGCAGAATATTTTTTCATAAAGGAAGATATAAAGCAAAATTTCAAATAAATTCTTCAGGAAAATCAGAAGCATCACTACTTCATGGATCTGTACATCATGATAAGAAGGGTAATATTTTAGATTCAGGTATATTTCATAGTAATAAAGAAATAAGTTACTTTATTCAAGGTGTTATGATCAAAACAGAATCTTTTAAAGAAGCTTCTAATTGGTATACATCATATAACACAAATAATTTTGGAAAAACAAATTTTGCTTTTTCTATTAGTAAATGGAGTAAACATCCTGTTACAAATTATGTTGCAGAATCTCCAGGAATAGATGATCAGCTTTTATATGCTTGGTATTGTGATGGTAAACGTATAATTTCTCCAAAAAACGTTTCTTTTAAATTTTCTTCAAGATTATACACAATAAATAGTAACGGTTATTTAGAAAAAATAAGTAATACTACTAAATCAAATAATGATGAAAAAATTGATGTAAATCTTAATAAATTTTCAGACAAGACTAAAGCAAATAGTCTTTATGATGTTGTTTTTTATAGTGTAAAAGACGCTTATAAAATGCTTAGTACAGAAGAACTTCTTGCTATAAGATTTTTTATATTTGATTGTCTTGTACACGAATCAAAAAATAACGATACTATAAATGACATCTATAATTATACTAATGAAGATTTCTTAAAAGAAGTTGCTTCTACAATTAATGATGCTGTTGCTAGTCAAAGATCTATTAGAAGTGTATTAGAAGATACTTTGCATGCTTTAGAAACATTTGAATCTAAAAAAATTCGTAAAGAATATTTAGAAGCAATTGTATTTTTAGATAAAAAAAATCCAAAATATCTAAATTTATGTGCAATTTTAAATGTTATCGAAGAACCTGCTAATCTATTTTCTAAAACAGAGCTAACAATAGCTAAAAAATTAGAAGAAACTGAAAAAACAGATGAAACTTTTTCAATAGACGAAGAAAAATTTTCAGAAGAAATAGAAGATGCTTTGTGGGAAAATGCTGAAATTTATGATGAAATAGTTTCAGCATTAATTTATTTAGAAGATTGTATTACACCGATTTTTGAATCTCCAAGTGCTTCTGAAGAATTAGTCATGCTTGCAAGATATATTGATAAAAAAATAGTAGAAATGCAAAATGAATTACATATGGCACAATTAAATGAAAATGCATAAAATCATTATATGAATAATATAAAAAATCGTATAAAAATAGAATCTTATTCTGTTAATCCTAATTTACGTTTATCTATAATTAATACTGTTAATGGTAAAAAAGAATATCGAAAAAATTGTATAAAAATTGAAAACAATTATTATATAATAGACGAAGATGTTTTTTTTATTGCTGAAAAAAACATGTATTATAGAGTAAATTCTGGAAAAATAGAAAAAGATTGGGAAAGAAACGAATGGATTTTAATAGGTAGCAAACCTTTAAAAAAAGGAATAGTAAGAGTAGAAGAAGATGGTACTGTAATATATGGTAGATTTACACCAAATATTTATAATAATTGTGTTGCAGAAACAGAAAGTGGACAACATTCTTGTTTGAATCCTGATATTTTAAAAGAATGGTTTTTTGAAGATCTGGGTAGAAATGTTTTTGTTAAAAAAGGCGTTTATGATAAATCTATTGAAAAAGGTATGAAGACCATTAAAAATACAGTTGATCATACAAGAAAAGGATATTGTATTGAAGACAATACTGCTGAATTTGAAGAAAAAAAAGAATTATATAAAAATTATAATCTTAAAATCAATGAAGATGCATTATTGTATGGAAAATATCTTGGTGATAAAAGCTATGGTTGTGAGTTAGAATCCATTCGGGGATGCATGGCTTCATATTTACAAAACAGACATGGTATTGTTATTTGTAGAGATGGTAGTATTAATGGTGGTATGGAAGCAGTTACTGTACCTATGAAAGGAGTAAAAGGTGTTCAAAATTTAATTGAAATAGGAAAAAATCTTTCTAAAACAACAGAAATTGACATTAGTTGTTCTTATCATATTCATATAGGCAATATTCCTACAGACAGATGTTATATTGTTGCTCTATATATTTTATCTTATAAGTTGCAAAAAGACATTTTTAAGATGTTTCCATATTATAAGGTAGATTGGAGAAACTATAAAAGAAAAAATTATTGTCAAAAATTGCCAAAATTGCAAATTAATTCTTTACAAGATTTTTCTAAAGAAGGATTTAAAGAGTATATTGATTTTGTTTATTATAAAATATTTGATTTTCTTTCAGAAGGTCATAAAGCAGATGACAAAATTAATAGAAAAATAAGACAACATCCTAATCGAGAAAAATGGAATATGCATAGTAGATATTTTTATCAAAATTTTATTAATATGTTTTTTTCAACAAGAAATACAATAGAATCAAGAATTCATTGTCCAACAAATAATCCACAAAGATTAGTAAATTGGTTATTTATGAATGTTGCTATTGTTAGATATGCTGAAATAAATATGAAAAAAATTCTTTCTGATGAAAAAATAACTTTTGAAGATGTTCTTAATTTTTATAAAACTCATTATAAAAACGATGAAAAAGCAGCTTTTTTAAGTGATTATTTAATAGCATATTATAATGAAAGAGTTAATGAGTTTCAAAAAGATTTTCAAAATAAAGAATATCTTTCTGATTGGACTTATTTAAACGATAAAGATTATAAATTTTCTTATAATGGAATTTCTTTGTTTGTAAATTAGTTTTTTTTGTTTGTTAGACTACTACTCAAATTAATTTTTGGGTAGTAGTTTTTTATTTGTATTTTTGCATAAAAATATTTTTATGTGGATATATAAACATAATGTTGTAGAAGATTTAACTGATTTACCAAGAGAAACATTTGGTTTTGTTTATTTAATAACTTGTTTAAAAACAAACAAATATTACGTAGGAAAAAAACAAGTTATATCAAGAATAAAAAAGAAATTAACAAAAAAAGAAAAATTAGAATTAAAAACAAGAAAAACTTTTAAATATATTATTAAAGAATCAGATTGGTTGAATTATAATTCTTCTTGTAGAGAATTGCAAGAAGACATAAAAAAATTAGGTGAAGATAAATTTAAAAAAGAGATTATAGAAATATGCTTTAATAAAAAAGATCTCACTTATAAAGAAGTATATCATCAATTTAGATTACAAGTACTTGAAAAAGATACTTATAACGGTAATATATTAAATCGTTTTTATCATTCAAAATAAAAAATTATGCAAGAACAATCATATTTTAATAACAAAGCTGTATCTCAATCTTCAATAAAAGCTTGGAAGTATCTTAGTCCTAAAAAATGGAAGGCAAAGTTTATAGATAAAATTGAAGATGACGATGATGAAAATTCTTCATTTGATTTAGGAAATCTTTTAGATACAATGCTTTTTACACCACATCTTTTAAAAGAAAGATTTTATATTTCAAAATTAGATAAACTACCTTCTGATACTGAACGTAAAATAACAGAATGTATTTATACTGAAATATGTAGAATTAATAGAGAAAGATCTGAAATAAATAAACAATCACCAGAAGAAATTCCATATTTATCTATGACATTTGAAGACAATAAAGAAATTGTTTTAAGTTGTGTTAAAAATGAAAAATGGAATGAACGTTGGGGAGATGATGCGAAATATAATACTATTTATAAGAATGGAAATGATTATTTTAAATTATTGGTAGAGTCTAAAAATAGAAAAATAATTTCTCGTAATCTTTTAGATCAAGCAAATGAATTAATTTTAATTTTAAAAAATCATGATCGCACTAAAAATTACTTTACTCCTTCTGAAGGAATAGAATTATTATTTCAATTAGAATTATTTACTTCTATTTTTCTTGTTTTAGAAGATAATACCGAATTTAATTTACCTTTAAAAGGTGCGTTGGATATTTTAGTAATAAATCATAATGAAAAATCAATTCAAATTGTTGATTTTAAAAAAGCAGGAAATGCACATCAATTTTTAGAAAACGTTCGTAAATATGGATATTGTGATCAATTGAGTTTTTATTATTTTCTTTTAAAAGAAACCTTTCTTAAAGAAAATAAAAAATATGAAAATTATGAAATAAAACTTCCTATAAATATTTGTATTGATATTCAAGATAAAGTTCCATATATTTATGAATATAATAAAACAGATTTATTTATTTCTAAATATGGGAATCAATCATTTTTAAATAATGATCCTTTTGTAAAAGTACGAAAGGGTTGGCTTTCAAGTTTGCAAAAAATTGCATGGCATTATAAAAATGACTTTTTTGAAGAACCATATGAATTACATAAATATAATAAAATAAAATTAGATTTGATACATGACTAAAACAGAAAATACATATAATATTTTAGAAGAAAATTACAAATCTAAAGACAGTATTTATAATGGAATTTATAACAAAACTACATTATTTATGTTGCCGGCAATAGATTTTAATATAAGATATGCTCCTTTAAGAAAACATTTAGTAAATGTATATTTAAATGATTTTGAATATTATCATGATTATCAATGTCCTTTATTTGTTCTTTTAAAAACAAAAACATTTGAAGAATCTTCTTATAAAGATCTAATCAAATCTTTTAAAGATTCTAAATTTTTTGTTTGTGATTATAGTGTAGGAACAAATGAAGATCATAATTTGGTAATGTATGTTTTTGAAGTTCCTAAACAATTTCATGATGTTTATTATAATTTTAAAGGTGCAAAATATTCAAAATTTTCTAAAGAATATCGAAATAAATTTCCAAAATTAACTGTAGATAATACAAATAAGTCTGTAGAATCTTTAATGTGGGGTGTAATAAACAAATCTACATATAGAAAAGAACAAGTAGCAAAACATTTTTCCATACAAAACGCAGAAGGAAAAATTATTGACATGGATGCTTATAATGAATTACTAAGTGATATGGAAAATTGGGATGAAATCTGGGATAAAATTTATCCAAAAGAAGAAGTTTATAGATATAAAACAATTTAAAACAAACAAAAAAATGAGTACTATTTATAAAGTAAAAATATTTAAAGAATTTACTTATCCTTCATCAATGTTAGGTAAAAATAAGGATATTGTTGAAAAATTAGCTGTAAAAAATGCAAGACAAGATTTAGTATCTTGTATAGATGAACATATAAATAATAACTTTAAAAATTTTGATGCATCAATGTTTGATGTAGAAATTAAAAAAGAAATTAATTGGAAATATAATAGTAAAACAACAACAAATAATCTTGTGTCTTTAAATGATATTATACATGTTCTTGCAACACAACAATTTGAAGCTGAATATGGAATATTAAATGTAGATGAAAATCCAGAAATTTTTAATATAGACCCTTTAGGTGAAATATGGTTAAAAGATCCTTTTGAATCATATTTGTTAAACATTATAGATTCGTTTTATACAAAATTAAGTGTGTTTAATCTTGATAATTTGACAATAAGTTTGCAAGATTTTATAAAACACAATGTTGTAAATGTTTCTACAGAAAATCAAGAATCTTTACCAATACCTGAAAGACGAAGAAATTTTATAACATCTGAGTATTCAATATATCGCAATCAATTTCTTCAACCAATTAGTTTTGATGCAATGATAGAAAATCAATCAAATAATGAAGATAGTGATTATGAAAATGACGATATTGAAGAAGATGAAGACGATTATGAAGACGATGAAGATTAAATAAAAGGGAGTGTAAAAACTCCCTTTTTTATTAAATATCAGGCTCTTTTATAAAAGAAACATTATTTATTTCATTTACTTGTTTTTGTATTAATTCTAATACTTGTGTTTCTGTTAATTGATTGCCTTTGTTATCATGATAAATCATTCTTATTTTTTTTTGATCTATAAATTTAGAAATAAGATTTGTAATAAGCAAATTAAATTCATTTTGTTTTGCATAAAAATCAATTATTTTTTCAAATTCATATGAAGTCAATTCAAAAGTTTGATTTTCATCTAATACTGGTATTTGTTCTATTAACGGTGTCATTTTATTAAGTTTTTACAAAGATAAAATTTATTTTTTATTTTTCAAATTTTTTTATAATTTTGTATTTATGACTATAGAAGAAAAATTAAAGTTAGTTGCTGCGGAAAAGCAAAAAATTAATAAAGACTATGGTGATGGAACAGTAGTATCTTTAAAAGATGCTCCTAAACAAGTAGATGCTATTTCTACAGGTTCTTTAGGATTAGATATTGCATTAGGTATAGGTGGGTTGCCTAGAGGTAGAATTGTTGAAGTTTACGGAAAAGAAAGTTGCGGAAAAACCACATTATCAATACATACTATGGTTGAAGCACAAAAAAAAGATGGTCTGTGTGCTGTAATAGATGCTGAACAATCTTTTGATGGATTTTATGCAGAATCTTTAGGTTTAAATTTAGATAGACTTGAATTAAATCAGCCTGATTATGGTGATCAAGGATTGGAAATTGCTGATAGAATGATTTCTACAGGTGCTTTTGATGTTGTATTAATAGATTCTGTTGCAGCATTAGTACCAAAATCAGAAATAGAGCGTGAAATGGGTGAATCTGCTATGGGTAAACATGCACAATTAATGAGTCAAGCTTGTAGAAAATTAACTCCTATTGTAAAGAAAACAAATACTCTTGTAATATTTATTAATCAATTACGAGAAAAAATTGGTGTTACTTATGGTAATCCTGATGTTACTACTGGTGGAAATGCTTTAAAATTTTATTCTTCAGTAAGATTAGAAGTAACAAGAAGCACTACTAAAGACAATAGTGTTTTTGAAGGAGATCTTGTATCAGGAAATCTAACAAAAGTAAAAGTTATTAAATCTAAAGTAAGCCCTCCATTTAGAACATGTGAATTCAATATTTTGTATGGTAAAGGAATAGACAAAATAAACGAGTTAATTAAAGTTGCAAGTGATTTAGAAATAATAAAAAAATGGGGAAAAATCATTACTTATGATGGTAATAAGTATGATATAGAAGTGTTTAATCAAATGCTTGAAGATACTCCTGATTTTTATTTATCGTTGCGCAAAAGTGTTTTAAATAAAGTTGGTGTTAAAGACAATACCTTATAATGATAGAAATAAATGAAATTGAAACAGAATATCCTAAAAGTTATAACTTATTTAAGGATTTCCTATTTAAAGAATGTTCAGATAATTATTCACATTCTGCAATCATTTATTTCTTAGATACACATAAATTATTTATAAACATAATTACAGATTTTAACGGATCTAACTATTTAGTTGAATTAAATGGATTAATGATTGATTCTTTTGAAAATAGAATTGATGCAGAAAAATATGCAATAAAACAAATGTTAAAAATATTAGAAAATACTTCATGAATAATCAAGACAGTATATTATTAAAAATTCATAGAACATATTCAAAAGATGAATCAATAGCTTATCTTTTTGAAGTTTTAAAAAATAAAGATTTTAAAATTGGCTTTTTAAAATCAGAACTTGCCGAATTAGAAGACAAAGTAAAAAATCAAAAACAAGAAATAAGTAGACAGCATACTAAATTAATGTTGATAAAAAAGTATTTCAAAACTAATTTTGATAAATATAAAGGATTAGAAATGTCTCCTAAACAAATTGAAATAATTGAAAAAACAATAGAAGATGATAAATAATTTTGAACAAATAAAACAATTTATAAATGCAAAAAGTGAAGATGACTTTTGGCATTGTCAAATCTGTAAACGAAAAAAAGAACATCCTGAATTAGGATCAAAATCGTATATAGTAAAAACTTATTATATCAGATCTATTGAGCATTTAGAAAAATGTATGCCTGAAATTATTGCTTTATGTACTTTTCATAATGCAAGAGGATATATTAATCTTAATAGACGTTCATTTGAAAAATGTGCATATCAAATGCTTAAAAAAGTTACAGATCAAATTTTAAATAAAGATTTTAAATCTGTTAAAAGTGCATATGATTCAGTAGCAGGACAATTTTCAAATGAACCAGATACAAAATGGATAATAGATATTGATATTAAAGACGACCTGTTTGTTAATCGTGTTTGTAATGATATAAATAATTGTGAACCCAATAGAAGGCAAAATAAAATATATACAATATTGCCTACTAAAAATGGTGTACACATTATTTCAAAACCGTTTAATATGCAAGAATTCTCAGAAATAAATCATACTATTGACATTCATAAAAATAATCCTACAATTTTATTTATTCCTTAAAATTTATAAAATAAAAAATGTATAGTGATTTATTAACCAATATGGAAGAGTTGCTTGACGCTTATGATTGTGATGATCTATTAGTTCAAAATATCTTGAATCTTGTAAAAGAGCACGAACAATTGTTAAAAGGGGCTATTTTATGGTCAGTAGAAGATATGCAGATTTGTGCTGCAAATAATCTTAGTACACCGTATGAAATGTCAAAAGAATTAGCGCAAGAAGTATTAGAAGATATGATAAAACATCATGATGCTGATTATGGTATAGGATGGAGTGACGTTGAATATTATTGTGAAAAATACAGACCAAAAACAGAAGAAAAATGAGTGTATATGGAGATGATAAATATAATGTAGGTGAGGAAGAAACTTTAAAACCACATATAAATTTTTACAAATGAAAATAACAGTAAAACATTATGACAATGAATACTCAGCAGAGTTTTCAGATGAAAGTTCAGTACATGAAGCATTAGAAATGACATGTAGATTATTAGTAGCAGATTACGATCAAAAAATGGTAGAAGAAGCTGTAAAAGTAAAAGCTGTTGAATTAGGAGAGGATATAGGTATTGAGTTTGTAAATGATGATGCTTTTATGAAAAATCCTTGGGATTTTGTTGAAAAATATTTTCCTAATTATCATAGTTCTGATAAAATATTACTTGCAAATGAATTAGATATGATAGTTACAAGATATAGTCCTGAATGGTCTGAATCTGTTAAAAATTTATTTACTAATGAAATGTTAGGATCAATAAATAAAGCTACTGAAGTTAGAAATAGCTATTATGTTGATATATATGAAGAGGCTATACGTGCTTATATAAAAAGTCTAAAAAACGCAAAATGAAAACAAATAAAAAAGTATTGACTGAAACTGATTTTTTTAATAAATACAATATTGAATATAATCAAGTATTACAAAAAGAGTTATCAAAACAAGAAGATAATGATCAAACAACTATTGAAGATTTAGCTCCTTTTGAAGGTTGTATGTATGAAACATATGGTGAAGAATTTGAACGAGTAAAAGAGGTGCTTGCAAAAAGTCCTAAAAAAATATGGACTCTTATTGATAATAATAATGGTTGGTTTGGTATAGTTGCAGGATTTTATATTGTAAACAGAGTTGGATATTTAATTAGTGAAAATGAATGGTCTGATGAAAACGAAGAATATGTTATACAAGATGATAATGAATTTAACTGTTGGTTTGACAATTTACCTGCTTCTGAAAAAATAAAAATAATAAAAGATGCAAATATTACTGATATGAGAGGTATTATGGAAACATGGGTTGATTTAGACTATTATGAAAAAGAATTTTTATTTACAAAATATAATCAACAATAATGGAACAAGCATTACGATATAATCAAGGAAAAATAAGAATGGAACTAGTGCCACACGAATTAATAGAAGGTGTGGCAAAAGTTCTTTCATATGGTGCTAACAAATACACTGTTAAAGACGAACAAGGAAATGTTATTACTGATGGTAGTAATAATTGGCGTAAAGGAATGAAATGGATGGATGTAGTGGCTTCTTTAGAAAGGCATTTAAATGCGTTTAAAAAAGGAGAAGATACTGATTCTGAATCAGGATTATATCATCTTGAACATGCTGCGACAAACATTGCGTTTCTTTTAACATATTATAAATCGCACCCAGAATTAGATAACAGAACACATAACTATTTCTTTCAAAAAAGAATAGGACTTGATATTGATTGTGTTCTTGCTGATTGGATCAGTCATTGGTGTAATCATTTTCAATTAGATATTCCTGAAACATGGAATTTTGACAGAGATATAAAATCAAAATTTGAACAATTGCAAGATAATAAAGATTTTTGGTTAAGTATTCCTGTAAAAATAAAACCAAAAGATATTCCTTTTGAACCTACTTGTTATATTACAGCCAGAGGTATTCCTAATGAATGGACTGAGAAATGGTTGGATATGAATAAATATCCTGTTGCACCTGTATTTACACTAGGTATTGGTCAAAGTAAAGTTGATATAGCAAAAGAACAAAAATTAGATTGGTTTGTAGATGATTCTTTTAAAAATTTTGTAGAGTTAAATAAAGCAGGTATTTATACTTATCTTATGGATGCTCAACATAATCAAAGATATAATGTAGGATCTAAAAGAATTTACAGTTTACAAGAGCTTGTAAAATAAAAAATTTTTGTAACTTTGCTAACTAAATAAATAAAAATGGAATTATCAAGTCAAATTTTAAGTGATATTACGGTATATATGAAATATGCCAAATATCTTCCTGATTTAAAAAGAAGAGAAACTTGGAGGGAATTAGTTGATAGAAACAAAGAAATGCATATCAAAAAGTTTCCACAATTAGAAACAGATATACGAAAAGTATATAAATATGTTTATGCAAAAAAAGTATTACCTTCGATGCGAAGTTTACAATTTGCAGGAAAACCTATTGAGATAAATCCTGTTAGAATTTTTAATTGTAGTTTTCTTCCAATTGATGATTGGCGATGCTTTAATGAAATCATGTTTTTGCTTTTAAGTGGAACAGGTGTTGGATATTCAGTACAATTTCATCATATTGAAAAATTGCCTGAAATAAAAAAACCGAATCCAAATCGTATAAAAAGGTATCTTATTGGAGATTCTATTGAAGGTTGGTCAGATGCAATAAAAATATTAATAAAGTCTTATTTTTATGGTGGATCAACAATTAATTTTGATTTTTCAGATATTCGTCCTAAAGGATCTTTATTAATTACTTCTGGTGGTAAAGCACCTGGTCCACAACCATTAAAAGAATGTATTGTAAAACTTCAAGGTATTTTAGATCTTAAAAAAGATGGGGATAAATTAAGTTCTTTAGAGATACATGACATAATATGTCACATTGCTGACGCAGTATTAGCAGGTGGTATTCGTAGAGCAGCTTTAATATCTTTATTTTCAGCAGATGATGATCAAATGATTTCTTGTAAATCAGGTAATTGGTGGGAATTAAACCCTCAGAGAGGTCGTGCAAATAATTCTGCTGTTCTTATTAGACATAAAATAACTAAAGATTTCTTTTTAGATCTTTGGAAAAGAGTAGAATTATCTGGTGCAGGTGAGCCAGGAATATATTTTTCTAATGATAAAGATTTTGGTGCAAATCCTTGTTGTGAAATTGCTTTAAGACCTTATCAATTTTGTAATCTTACTACAGTAAATGTTTCAGATATTTCTTCACAGGATGATTTGGATGATCGGTGTGCAGCAGCAGCATTTATAGGTACTTTACAAGCTTCTTATACTAATTTTCATTACTTGCGTCCTATATGGCAAAAAACTACTGAAAAAGAAGCTCTTATTGGTGTTAGTATGACAGGAATTGCTTCTGGAAATATTGATCAATATGATGTTAAAAGAGCAGCAGATATTGTTCGTATAACAAATAAAATAGTATCTGATCAAATTGGTATTCATTCTGCTGCAAGATGTACTACTATAAAACCAGAAGGTACAGCTTCTTTAGCTTTAGGTACTTCTTCAGGAATACATGGCTGGCATAATGATTATTATATTAGAAGAATACGTGTTGGTAAAAACGAGGCTATTTATACTCATCTTTTAATTCATCATCCAGAACTTTTAGAAGATGATTATTTTAGACCACATGATACAGCAATTATTTGTATTCCACAAAAAGCACCAGAAAATGCAATTTTTAGAACAGAATCACCTTTTGATTTCTTAGAAAGAATAAAACGTTTTTATATTAATTGGATAAGCGTTGGACATCGTTCAGGTTCTAATACTAATAATATTAGTGCCACAATCTCTATAAAATCTGATCAATGGAAAGATGTTGGTGAATGGATGTGGGAAAATAGAAATTATTACAACGGTCTTTCTGTTTTACCTTATGATGGAGGTACTTATATACAAGCTCCTTTTGAAGATTGTACTAAAGAAAAATATGAAGAAATGGTAACGCATTTGCATAAAATAGATCTTTCTCAAATAATAGAATTGATAGATAATACTGATCTTAAAGGAGAGATTGCTTGCGCTGGCGGTGCTGGATGTGAAGTTAAATAACAAACTAAACAGGGAGTTGAAATATACTCCCTTTTTTATCTTTATGCACACATTAAAAGTAGAAAACAAAATTAAAACTACAGAATTTGGAACAATGTTAATTGTTAATTTAAAAGAAAATAATTTTCCAATAACAACTGTTGAGCTAATTCATAAATTAGTAAATAAAATATTTAAATACAACAATAAAGAATATTTGGTAAAAGACATTAAGTTTTTTGAAAACACGCCTTTAACTGAAAATTCTAAAATAGCTTTAATGACAAAAAAATTATGATAGTAAAAATAAAAAAATTGCATAAAAATGCAACAACTCCTGAAAAAGCAACAATGTTTGCTGGTGGTTGGGATGTAACAGTAACTGAAATTGAACAAACAGAAAAAGATTTTGTTATTTGTAAATTAGGCTTTGCTTTAGAACTTCCTTTAGGTTATAAATTAACTCTTGTACCAAGAAGTTCTTTAACAAAAACAAAATGGATTTTACAAAATTCTCCTGGTTTAGGTGATAGCGATTATTTTTTAGAATATCAATATCGTTTTAGAGCATTACCAGAAAAAGTAAATATTGAAACCGGTGAATTTATTTATCCTCAGTTTCCTTTTAAATTAGGAGATAGAATAGGGCAAGTATATTTAGAAAAAGTAATTCCTATATTATTTATTGAAACTGAAAATTTAAATGAAATAGGAGATAGAAAAGGTGGTTTTGGTTCAACTAATAAATAATATTATATGTATATATGTCATTGCAATTATTGTGAAAATAATTATATAGATTTAAATCCAAGTCATAAAAGTATTGACTATTCTGAAGATACTAATTTATTAGAATTGTTATTTGATTATGATATAGAAGATGATGAACAAGATCGGCAAAAATGTTATATTT
>Ga0164297_10002152_pt1 | contig 19865 bp, 21 predicted proteins | sample GEODES058metaG_FD_113539 | JGI IMG/M metagenome (GOLD analysis project Ga0164297, IMG submission 113539) | Dystrophic lake water microbial communities from Trout Bog Lake, Wisconsin, USA - GEODES058 metaG | ecosystem: Environmental > Aquatic > Freshwater > Lake | place: USA: Trout Bog Lake... | reverse complement strand
GTGCTCACTACCGCGCCGGCACTGTTCCTCGTCTCTGGCATGCAGGTGGCCACTCATTTGGGCCTCACCCTGTGGATTGGCCGCGCCCTGGGCTTCAACCTCCCAGAGCTCCTCATCGCCAGCAACGCCAACGTCGGCGGGCCTACCACCGCCGCAGCAATGGCGAATGCGAAGAGCTGGCGCAATCTAGTGGTACCCGCCATCCTGTTGGGGGTGCTTGGCTACGCCACAGCAACGTTCGTCAGCATAGGCCTGGGCATTCACGTGCTTGCACCTCTCTGGCGAGCCAGGGTGGCTGGGGGGATTTAGATGCATCTAGTATTGGTAGTATTATTGATCAACTCTGCGGCAGCGATGTGCTGCTCGTTCTCTGCAAAAACGTGCGCAGCGTGTGCATAGGCACTCGTACTCGGCCAGGGTTGCGCTCGTCCACTGAGCAGCGCAGGCGAAGTTCGCCCAGCAATCGCACCACCTCGTCACGAAGCACAGCGACTCCTTTCGGATTGTTGCTGCCCCTGCCAGTGATGATGACGAGCCCATCCGGAGGAGGCTTTTCACCGCTGTCTCTGAAGTCGCGCAGAGCGCACAGCACCGTGGCGCGCGCCTCGGCTGCTGACAACCCGTGTAAATCTAGACTGGCCGGAAGCCAGTGCTGCGCTGCTGCATCACTGTGAGGTGGTTCCTCTGCAGCCTCCTTGTCCAGCACCTGCGACCGGGATGCTCTGCTGTTGAGCGCGGCGTCAGCAGAGTTGGCCAGCAGCTGCTTGAAGAGTGTGTCGTTGGGCGTCATGCCTGCCCGTCGCATGGCTGCGTACACCTTCGTGGCCAACGCCGTGTCATTGGCGCGCATGGAGCACCGCAGCAGGGCCAGAAAAGTGTGAGCGTCGGGGTTCACGCCGTTTTCGCGCATGCGCTTCCAGGTGAGCAGAGCCTCCCGAGCGTCTGGCCCGTGGGCGCGGATAAGCGTCGTCCACGCAACTACGTCCGGTTCAATGCCGCTGCGCTGCATGGCGTCAAGTGCCGCTGATGCCACAGCAGGCTGGCCCTCCTGCGCAGCGAGCTCCATGATGCGGGTCCAAGTCACAACGTCAGCGCCATAGCCAGGTGCAGACGCCTGCTCTAGGGCGGCATGCAGCCCTTCCACGGCTGCAACAGCGGGCAGAAGGCAGTTACGAGTCACCAGATCCTGGGACAAACCAGCTGCTGTTATAGCTTTGGCCAATGCAAACGCCCTGGTGTGCTGCTGAGCCCTGACAGCGGAGTCGATGACGATGTTGAAGTGCACCAGAGTGATGGACACCTCCTGCTCATCGCGCAGTGTGCAGAACAGAGACCAGCACATCTCATGCTGCTCAGCGTGTCTGCATGCTGCCAACAAGGACGCCCAGCTACGCTGTCCTGGCGACACGCCGGCGGCTTTCAAGTGCGTCCACACAACCAGTGCGTCGTCAAGCCTATTCGCACGGCCAAGGGCTGAGACGGAGGCGGCCAGCGTCGTCTCATCAGGCTTCAGCCCGTGCTCCGGCAGCGCTGACAGAAGCTGGTGCACGAGCACAGCCCGCGCGTCGATTGGCCCCGCGCGAGGGTCAGCACAGAGCCACAACAGCGCATTTATGGCCTTCACATCCAGCGGCGCCCTCAGCTTGGTCAGCAACTCGGCCGCCACAATGACGTGCTCCGAAGTCAGGTTGTCCACCAGCGCGTGCACGCAGCGCAAGTCTGGGCGTAGCCCGAGGCCGGACAGCTCGTCCAGCAGAGAGAGTGCAAGGAGAGTCCTGCCAGAGCGTCCTGCGGCCACGATCAGCAGCTTGTAGATGCTCACGTTTGGCGGCGGTCCGTGCCTCTTGAGCACGTCTAAAACGACCAGCGCGCGTTCCAGCAAGCCCGCAAACGAGGAGCCTCGAACCAGGGACTCAGCGGTGACTGCGTCTGCGAGCGCGCCCTCCACAGCCTCCATAAACAGCCGCTCTCTTGGCCTGAGCAGCACGGAGTCTGGAAGACGGCAGGTCGGAGCGTCAGCAGCAGGCGAGTCGCCCACAGCCGCCCGGAGGTCAGTCAGGAAGTGGACCAGTGTGTCCAGGCTCCCGTCCTCCTGTGCCCGCGCTGAGGCGCCGCTGTCTGCATGGCCGTGAGACAGGAGCTGTCTCAGCGTCGCCCGCCGCGCGCGCCAGTCGACGCGCGGCTCCCCAGGTGTGCTGACCAGCTGCCGCGGCCTGGGCGACCTGGGAGGCCTGGCCTGCCCCGGCTGCGCTGTCGGAGGCTGTTGCGGGCCAGCACCACTAAGAGCAGAGACATGCATCATGCACTCATGACAAACAGCGCTGACGAAGGGCGTGTCCCAGGGGGCCCCCAAGACATCGCCTCCAAGCTGCGCATGGCTCACCCCGGGGAAACGACAGCGCGTCATCATCGCTGAATTTGCCGCGAAGTCTAGCAATAACGTGTTCCTGCGGCGTCTAATGTGTCTCTCTCTTGGGGTTCTACCGTGATACCACGGTACGACCGTCACGGTGGACTGTCTCTGGCCTGAGTGATCTCACCACCATTCTCGGCGCCGATGAGGCGGTGGGCTGGGTCGCGGAGGATGCGGAGGCTGTGGCGGCGGCGGCGAGGGGATGACTGCATACCGCGCCGCCGTCGAGATTTGAACAGTCACAGTCGAAGGCAAGCCCTCGGCTCGCAGCGCCAGCACGTACGCGGTGGTGTGCCCCAGCGCTGCCACGATGGCGGCTTGCGACGCGGCGTCGGCTCCGGATAGAGCCACACGCACGTAGAGGCTGACAGCTAGCGATGGCGCTGTCCCTTGGAGCACGCCCTGGCAGACAATTCCACAAGAAGCAAGATGTGACACCAGTGCGGCACTACCCGCTGGTGTGTTCAGCGTGGCCAAGGAGGCTAGATAGCGGTCTGCGACCGTCGCGTTCGTGCTGTAGACATAGAACGGCACCTGTTCACAAAGATGCCAGATCAGTCATGTGACGCAATTTCGATAAGATGTGCCCACTGTGCTGCAGAGGCACGCGCCTGCACGCCAAGCGGCGAAGACTGCGGTGGTCGCACAGAGATAGAGCCAACAGGGACACCTGTAACAGCCGCAACACTGTCCTCAAAGCAGAGCGTTCCCGCCGCACTCGTTGGAAACTGCGCCAAGCTGAGCCTGCAGTGTGGATGTGCACACTTGTGTCAGCACACGCAGCGCCGCGTGCACACACATCCTAGTCTCCTGCTCACCCTTGCAGCACGAGGGACTCGGAGGTGGAGATAGTAGCCACGGACAGAAGCACGTCGTCCGCGACGATAGGGGCTGTCGTGGGCGCGCCGCCATTTGCAACAGTCACAACCGCGCTCGCCAGGGCACTTTGCGTGGACGAGTTGTAGAACGCGAGGCCAGAGACTAGCAGTCCTTCGACGACCTCTCCAACAGCTCCGGGCGAGGGCGCGGGCCCTGGCGCGGGCGTGACGGCAGCAGCCTCATGTGCTGCAGAAGTCGCCGTCAGGAGACACGGCTGCACAGTGAGGGCGCAGAGTGCGCAGAGCAGATTCACCCGTAACCCCATGGGGGACGTCCCACGTAGGGACCAGAAGCAGTGTATGAGGCCTCGAGCAGCCTCCAGTGGGAGCGGACGACGACGAAGCCACGTCACTGCGCTCTTGGCGAGGGACCTACACTGTACTTTGTGCACAACACACGTCACATTGCCTCGGCCCGAGTGCAGCACTGCCTTGAGGACCTGAAGCTTGAGACCAGGTGTTTGTCAACGCCGCGGCTTCATTCATTCGTCCAGCTCTCCGTCATCCAGCTCGAGACCGTGCACGTCCAGCTCTGGAATGCCGTCGTACATGAGGACCTCAGTCTCAGCTGGTGCGCTTCGAAAACCGTAGAGTGGCTGCCCCAGCGCAGTTGCCCGGCAGATACACACGTAGTACTCACCATCAGCTTCTTGCTGCTCAATGCGACCTTCTAACACGATGCGCAGCATGCCACCCACGCAGAATACCGGCTTGGGCAGCCAGAATGTCTGAAGCTCGTTGCGCGGCTGCACGGGGAACGCATCGCTTGTGTAAGCCCACTCCTTGACCACATCTGATGCAATCAAGACGTCATCGCTCCAGCCATCGGCGTTCAACGCTGCCATTGGATTAACCTGCACTCGCAGCCTGGATGGCGCGTACAGCGGCCTCGTCGGGTCGCCATGCAGCGGGGCCTGAAAATCCGCGTGGTAGGGCTGCAGCTGGACGGCGTGCACGATGCAGACGCGGCTACATAACCTGTACAGCAGCCAGTCCCTGGTTTCAGGAGTGTGACTCCCACTCGACGACCAGTAACACGGCTGCGCCCACATATTACCGTGCTGGTGTGTATTCACCGTCAGCGCGCTCAGCGTGTTGCTTGCTCCCTCGTACACGTGGTCTGTGCTGCTTGCCGCCAGAGCCTCTGCAAACAGGCTGGCCTGGTCCGGTCGGCAGAAGACAGCCCTAGCAACGTGCTTTTGCAGCAGAAGGCCCAGATGCACCGCGTTGGAGGACAGCCCAGAGGCGTGTCTGGCAGCGAGGCGAAGCCAGAGAGCTGAGCCACAGCACACGCGACGCCAAGCGCTGCACACCGCCTCCGCGTTGCTCAGGTCGCGGGGACTGTCGAGGCAACTAAGAATCAACACAAGCGCGCCGTCTGGCAAGTCTTGCACCTTCGTTTCTGCGGCAACCGCGGCCATATGTGCAGGTCTTGTCAAGACTCCCGCCACCCACGGTGACTTCGTATCGCCGGACCCCGCCCGCTCGACTCCAGTGCACTATGTAGTCTGGACAGGGCGTCGTTCCCGAGATCCCGCTCCCGACGTTCCCCAGTGGAGGGTACCTTTCCCTCCCTGCTCCTTTTTCAGTGCCCTTCTTCGCTGGGCGCATGCCATGAACGCGTACGCATGGCACGCTGTTCCGGGCATCCCACGCGGAAGGTGCGCGTCTGGCTCTCCTAGCATTAGATGCCCACGTCGCCACCACGCCGTTTGCGCCGCTGCAGCCACTCCGTCGGACGCCAGCGTTGTGGTCTTCAGCGCTGCGCCGTATGTGCGCGATTTCCTCGAAGGTGCGTGCGCGTCCGCGCTATTGTGCTCAGCGTCTGCAACGAGCTCAGCGTACGCGTCCGATGCAATAGGACCCCTGAAGGACGCTTTCCCGAAGACTCGCTTCGTTGAATCACGACTGTCTACAAGCAGTGTCGCTTTGGCGCAGGGCGCGGACGTGGTGTGTCTGTTTGTCAACGACGACTGCGACGCCACCATCCTGGCTGGACTCGCCACTGCTGGAGTCAGGCTAGTCGCCCTGCGCTGCGCAGGCTATGACAGAGTCGACGTCGCCGCTGCTAATGCGCTGGGAATCAGCGTCGTGCGCGTGCCGAGCTACTCTCCTTGGGCTGTTGCAGAGCACGCTGTGGCTCTCTGTCTCTGTTTGAACAGAAACCTCCACAAGGCGTACGCGCGTGTTCGGGAGGGCAATTACACACTGAACGGCTTGACGGGTTTCGACATGCACAATAAAACGGTGGGCATTGTTGGCACCGGACAGATCGGCACGATTGCAGGCGGCATCTACGCTCGCGGCTTTGGCTGCCGAGTGCTTGGATACGACCTGTATCCCAGCAAGGAATTCACGGCATTTGGCGGCACCTACTGCACACTCGCCGAGATGCTGCCTCAGTGCGATATCATCTCGCTGCATGCACCACTGAATAAGAGCACCATACACCTGATTGGAGCAGAACAGATCGCTCAGATGAAGCGCGGCGCTTTCATTATAAACACATCGCGCGGCGCCCTCATCGACATGCATGCTGTCATCGACGGCCTCACCTCGGGTACAGTCGGGGCTCTCGGCATCGACGTCTACGAGAAAGAGGGCCGCCTTTTCTTCACAGACTTTTCGTCGATGGACCGCACGAAGCGCATGCTGCGCGGATGGGATGCGCAGATGGCGGTGCTTCAATCGCTGCCCAATGTCATTATTACGCCGCACTCTGCGTTCCTCACAAACGAGGCGCTTGACGCAATTGCGAAGACAACAGTGGACAACATCTCGGCGTGGAGGCGCGGTGACGCTCTCACCAATGCGGTGAATCCTCTCTGAAATAGATAATGCCTTCGTCCCTTCCACGTGGCATACATAGGGCGCCTGGGCACAGCATGATGAGTGCACCTCAGCAAGAGCCGCAGGAAGCGGCAGAGCCATGCGGCGTGTGCTTAGAGGCTGTCCAGACCCGCGGCGTGCTAGACTGCTGCGAACACATCTTCTGTTTGGACTGCATTCTCGGCTGGGCGCAGAAAGAGTCGCGTTGTCCAGTTTGCCGACGACGGATGACCACGGTGACGCAGCCTGGAGCTGCGCCAGTGCCTATTCCACGCAAGAACCAAGTGTTTGAGTTCGACGGTGTGCTTATGGAGGACGAGAGCGACGCACTTGACGACGTGCGCTGCGACGTCTGCAACGAGGGCGACCGTGAAGATGAGCTGCTTCTCTGCCGCCGCTTCGAAGTGTGCGGGGCCAGCGCCCACGCCTCGTGTCTGGGTCTTCGCGAGGTACCTGACGAAGACTGGGAGTGCTACTGCTGCGCAGCGTCCAGTCGGAGACGAGAGCGAGTCACTGCAGCTCGAGTGAGCGCGTTGGCGAGCCCGGCAGCCACTGGTGTGACGCCTGAGGAGCAGGCGAGAATGTCGGGCGAGTACCGCTGGGTCTCCGGCGACGCAGTCGACCTGGAGTGCCCGCCGTCACCAAGGGACGACGAAGCTACTGTCCAACGCTGGGTCGCTCGGCAGCGGACAATCGCATCAACTACCGATGCCGCCGTGCATAGCCCCGGCCTGAATGCTGCTTCTCGCCAGCTATCGTCGTTGCGCACAATCAGGCAGTTCCGTGACAACTGGGCAGCAATACGCGATGGGAGAGTCTCATTCGAGGCGATTGGCAGTGGGAGAGCGCGGGCACATACTGGCACCGCCTCACGCGGGTCGCGCGCAGCACGGACACGAGGTACACCCGCCCCCGCCGCCACGATGAGTGACGCGCCTGCTGCAGATGCCTCTCAACTCTCGTGGCATGCTCTGGAAGAGCTGCGCCGCCAAGAGGAGCAGCGCGCTCGCCGTCAGGCCTCACGGGGAGCCGCTGCCGGTCCACGGCGAGTAGAAAGCAGCCGGATTGAAACACAGAGGCCAGCAGATGGGTTCTTGCAGCATCTTGCAGGCATGCGTCGTGCTCGGGAATCATCGCAGCTGGATACAAGGCCTCGAGCCACCAGAAGGTTGGAGCAGCAAGCGCAAGACAGTCGCGTTGCTAGAGAGCCGCAGTCGGGCGCACCTGCGCGGCTATCCTTCGTCATTCCGCGCAATACAGCATGACATGACTGGAGCTTCAACCTCGGAGGTCGCCTCGGGGACTTTTTCACTTCCCTCCCGCCTCAGCCATGTCGATAACGGAGGTGAAAATGATCCACGCTGGCCCGTGGGGCCAGACGGGCACGCTCATTCCTATCGCAGTGAGCGCGGACGACACGGCCAGCTCAATCAAGAGGAAGCTGGAGTCACCAACTGGACTGGCTGCGAAGGACATCAAGCTCATGCTTGGCGCCTTCTCCCAGCTCGTCGCTGGGGACAAGCGCCTGCAGAAGTTTGGTTCATGTGGCCGCACGGAGGGCCTCGGTCTCACTGTCGAGGTGTCGTCCCCTCTACTTGTTAACGATGTTATTTGACAGCGACAGGGACACTCACGGACTTGGCTTTTCCAGGCTGCGGTGGCAGGACAGAAGCCTCACATTCCCAATGCGACAGCGAACCGCGTGGACAACAGCGGCACTTGGGGCGCTGGTGATCGCGATTAGACCTTTGCAGTTGATGTGACTCTCCAGGCGGTGTTGCATCTCGTGGTCAGTCTCACTATTCGTCTGTGAACCTCACCGCGCTTGGCCTCAACGCTCGAGCTGCCCCAGAATACATGGCTCTGCTGCCAGACACAACGTCCGCACGCAGGCATGCCGCACAGCCCTGCCACAGGGCTGACAGCGCGCGCACATCTGTGAGCAGCTTGACCAGACGCTCGCGCAAGCGCTCAATACTAGCTCCTTGCGGCAAGGCGGCGATGAGAGGCCGCGCATCTGCAGAGGAGCCGATGCGCTCTAACAGGGCACCTGCCAGCTGCGGCGCCGCGCCTGCGCGGAGCACGAGCTCATCCCACAAGCGACTGTCGCCCTGGCCCTGCACGAACTCCAGCGCCTGGTCAACATCGCCCATGGCATCTAGGATGAGTCCCAGAGCTCGGCGTGCATCACCCATGCGACCCAATACAAACACCTGCTCGCGCACAAGCCCCGCCTGTGCAGCCGCCGCCAAGGCTGCCTCCAGCGGGTAGGTTGCACTGCTGGCCAGCAGACCCATCAAGCTGTCCGGCGCCCACTGCGCAGTCAGCTCCACGGCCATGCCTGCAAACGGGCTGCATGCGGCCGGATCCACCGTGTGAAGCTCCGCCAAGTAGCGCTGCAACAGGCGCTGGCATGCAGGGCTGCTGGCGCAGTGTCCAGCGCGTAGCTGCGCCACCACAGAGGCGGGCGTCACACTTGTGCGCTCCTCCACCAGCAGCGGCGCAACCGCGTCGTGGTCCTGCGCCGCCAAGTGCGCAACCTTGTCTGCCACGGCGCCAAGCAGACGGTGGTGCGCCATAAGCGGCAGCGCGGACGGGGCGCCAAGCTCGAGGAGGAGGCCCAGGGCGGAGGCCACCTGGCCATCGGCCAGAAGAACCAGCGCCAGCGCCTCTTTCAGCAACCTGCCTCCCGCAGCAACTTGGCCGCTGGTTCTGCCGGAACCACCGTTGACGGCTGCGTCCTCAGCCTGCGTCGCTGCGTCGGAGGCGAGCGTTGCGATGCGGCCACGCAGTGCACTGGCCAGCGCCTGGGTATTATACAACTTGACCGGCCACGACCGCAGTGCGGCAACCAGCGCTGCATGGTCTTCTGTCCGCGAGCTGACGCAGCACGAGGTGAGCACCATTTCGTAGAGGCCCTGCGACAGCTGCGGCTGCTCCAATGGCAGGTACTTTGACAGCGCCGGCAGCGCATCCGCCGCGGCGAAGCGGTACACAGCCGCCTCCCACGCAGCTGCATTGCCGCGCAACAAGCGAGGGCACAACGCCGCCGCGGAGGCTCCCGAGCGACGAGTGAGGAGTGCGTCGATCCAGGCGTTCCCAGCGGCTTCAGCTGCGGCTGCGGCTTCATCCACGCCGCTGGCTTCTGCGGCGTCGCACATGTCTAGCGCCTGGCCGAAGCGGCCCAGAGAGACGAGCCACGCGCAGTGCGCGGCCACGTCTCGCGGGCGGGCGTGGACGAGGTCCCTGGGGGAGGCAACCACCAGCGCCGGCGCCTCCCCCACTGCCCAGAAGCACGGCCCCGAGGCGGCGCCACCCAGAGGTGCAGGCGGAGACGCGGCACGAGGAGTGTGCCATGCAAGCAGCAGGTCAGCGGGTCCGCATCGATCGTGGCCGCGGAGCGCGAGCGCGTCTGCTGCAATTTCACTGTTGGCCCATGTCACCACCCGCACCTCCGGCACTGCGCAGCGCCCAGTGGCCTTGTCGGGCGGGCTGTACGCGAGCACCACGAGGCGACCTGGACTGAGAGGCGCTACGCCGCTGATGAAGCAGTCTGTCTGGAAGCAAGCGACAACATCCACGACGTGGACGCACACAGGCCCGATGCCGCGATCCATGCCGTGCTCTAGAGCGTCTACTGCCTCTTCGGGCCGGATGCCGCGCACGCTCTGCACGCGCAGAGAGCCCCCAATATGGTGTGAGTGAGTACAGAGTGCATGCGGCTGCAGAGAGAGGACGCGGAAACGCACCACGCGCGCAACCTTTACGCAGTCTGCCCAGCCGATGATGAGTGTGCTCTCATCCTGCCACACGAGGCGCGGTGGGAAGGCCTCCGGCTTGGGCGAGCCGGCGGGGCGAGTGATGTGGGCCACCCGCGCGTGCGCCCCTGTGTCGTACAGCTTCACTCCAGCGTCGTTGGCCCACGCGATGAGCGTGCCGCACCAACGCACACACCGCACAGCACCCTCGCCGGCGTGCAGCACGTGGTCCCGGGCGCCCATCCAGCCCTTGGTGCTGAGTACCAGCTGCCCGGACTGCGTGCCGACCGCCATCTGGCGGGACTTCTTGATGCTGTACCCGGGGTCTAATGACACACTCTGTGGCAGTGGAGCACGAGTATGCGCGTCAGCAAACACAAACACAGGCAGAAGAGGTTGAGTGTTGCAAAGCACACCTTCACTGCAGTGCCGTGGCTGAACACGGCCCTGTCGTCGCCAACTACAGACGACACCTGGCGCGTGACAGGAGAATGATCAAGGTCAGTCAGTGCAGAGTGCGCGACAGAGTGCGCCGCACGTGCAACTTGACGGTGGGGCTGTGCTTGCGCACCGACACGCTGCCGTCCTCGCAGGCTGCGACTACAAAGGCGCCGTCCGCGTCGAACCCGACGTCGTTGATGACGCCGCGCAGCGCAGGGAACTGACGAACCTGCGTTGAGCGACGGCGGGAGCGTGTGGGAGACAAAGTCAGAGGTGTGTCTGGGCATTGCAGCTCTGGGTGACGCACCAGCTTGGCGGACGTGTCCAGGAGAGCCACCACGCCGCCTCGCGTACCGACGGCCATGTGCTTGCCGCTCAGTGCCACAGCTGACAGAGTGTCTGAGGCCAGAAGACCAACGACGTCGCTGCCGGTGCTTCGACGCTCATACACGAGTTGCGGCTCCTGTTGCGCGCGTCGGGCGGGTCACACGGTTGTCTATAGCAGCGCTTTCTGCACGCGCACACAGCCGTCTCTCACCTCCTCCTCTGCGTCGTCGTCCTCGTCAGGCAGCACAGACACACTTGCCAGCGGGACCTCCTCGCTCTCCTCACTCGGCACAGAGATTGCCATGTGGTGCGGCTAGAAGCGTTATAGATGCATGCTACATGTTCGAGTGCTCTACACGGGCGATGCGCAGTAATAGACCATGCGAAGAAGTGCACAGTGTTCGGTCCCTGGGCACGCGCGTTACGCGGTCGCGCTCTTCCTAAAAAGATAGTGCGCCACGGCCCACTCATCTCCGCCGTTGTATGCAAAGAGCTCCGCGCAGGCAAGGAAGAAGAGGCGCCAGCGCACGAGCCAGCGGATGCGGGCAGCCTTGCCATAGGTCTTCTCTAGGATGGGAAGCGCCGCGCCAGTGTTGCGGTCCAGGTTGGCGAGCCAGTCCTCGGAGGTGAGTGCGTAGTGCATGCCGTTCACTCGCCACTGCTGCTCAATGCCGAGACCGCCCTCCTGGAAGTAGAGCAGCAGGTTCTCACTGGGCATGGTGCCTCCCGTGAAGAAGTAGCGCGCCATGAAATCATCCTCGCCGCGAACCTCGAAGTGGTACGGCCACTCCCTGTGCACGAAGATGTGGATGAACAGCGCTCCACCCGGGCGCAGCCAGCGCGCACACCTGGACATCAGCTTGCTGTAGTTCTTCATGTGCTCAAACATCTCCACGCTCACGATGCGATCATATGACCCCGCTTGCTCCGGAGAGAAGGCCTCATCCGCCATGTTGGCGGTCACGATGGTCAGGTTCTTGATACCCCGCTCAGCAGCTCGCGCATCGATGAACTCCTTCTGCGTGCGGCTGTTGCTCACACTCGTGAAGCTGCTCTTCGGGTACCGCGCAGCCATGAACAGGGACAGGCTGCCCCACCCGCAGCCCAGCTCAAGGACACGCTGCCCGTCAGCAAGCTGGGCACGCTCGCAGTACAGGCTCAGCATAGCTGCTTCGGCCGCGTCCAGCCCAACCCGGGGATTGAGGTCCTTGTACAGGCACGCGCTGTACTTGAGGTGCTTGCCCAGGCAGAGGAGGTAGAACTCCGTCGGCACCTCGTAGTGCTGCTCGTTCGCAGCCGCCGTCTGCTCCGCGATCGGGCGCCGCTTTAGGTCAGCCACAAAGTCCTGCGAACAGGGCAGACGCGAGCGTCGGGGCGTCAGCGCAGCCCGCGGTCAGCGGTAATGCTGGCTGCCACCCACAGAGGCCAGCTGATCTGTGGAGGATCCACCGCGCACACTTCGCCCAAGAAGCCTGGTGCACACGCAAACCTATCCAAACAGCCTGCGGCACACACACTCACCAGTAGCCTCCGAGTCTGCTCCTCCGCCGTGGGCGCCTTGAGCTCCTTCAGGCGCATCGCAAGCAGCATTCGGATGCCCCGGCGGAGCACAAAGTCCGGCACCAGATTCAGCTCAATCACCGCCAGCAAGTAGCGCATAACTGTGTCGTACAGCATGCTGACTGCCAACACGGAGCCGAAGGTGCAGGTTTCAGCAACGAACACAGCTATGCGGCTCAGTATGCTCATCACCTGCGGCGCCTGTGCCACAGTCGTGTCAGTTGCTCGTATCGCTCAGACGTATGTATAGATCCACTGAGACTCGCCTGGCGATGGACTTGAAGCCTTCCAGGGGTGACGTCACGCTGGTTTCAGTCTGAGACGCAACGGCGAGTCGCTGTTTCTAACAAACTCGCTGTACTGTAACCATGCGCGTAGCTGCAAGACACACGACATCATGCTTAGAGGGATGACTACTCCACTCCTTGTGGTCTATGCGACGCAGACGGGCAATGCGGAGGATGCAGCTGAGCTACTGGGTCGAGAGGCAGCACTGCGGCACTATGAGCCCCGCGTCTTATCCGCGGACGCCTGCGACCTGGGCCTACTGCTCTCTGTTCGCCACCTCCTCTTCGTCGTCTCCACTGCAGGCCAGGTGCGTGGCAGCATACGCTCCCGGCACCGTATAGACCGCTTCCTCACACACTCGTGCGTGTCAGGGCGAGTCGCCAGAGAGCTTCGTGAAGCTGTGGAGGGCACTTCTGCGGAAGTCCCTTCCTGCAAGTGCCCTCTCGCACTGCCACGTCGCAGTTTTCGGCCTCGGCGATAGAAGCTACGTGCACTTCAACGTCGTCGCCAAGAAGTTGGACCGCCGTCTCGAAACGCTGGGCGCGAACAAGCTCCTTCCCCTAGGCCTGGGAGACGACCAGGTCCGTTCTAGCGGCGCCGACGAGAGTCTTTGGAACAATCATGCATGGCTTCTGACGCTCAACTGCCCTGGTTGTGGAATGAGACAGCATCCGCTGGGCTACGATGCCGCGCTAGGGGCATGGACCGCATCATTGTGGCCAGCGCTTCGCGCGACCTGCCCGCTTCCCGCCGGCGCACCACCAGACCCACCCCCCGGAACGGCGCCACCACCGCCGCGTGTACGCGTACATGTGCAGCTGCTGCCCGGTCGCAGTGCCGGACCCCTCCCGTCGACGATTGAAGCCGCATTCAACCCACAAGAAGTGCAGGCCTGCATGTCTGCTGCCAAAGCGCTTCGTGACGCACTAGCGGGTAGTACTGCACCGGCAGAGACGCCAGCCGCTCGCGATGGCTTGCGGCGCTACAGCAGAGAGGCGCCCTTTCTGGCGCGCTTGGCTGTCAATCGCAGACTGACAGTGACGGATGACTCTCGGCCGCGGGATGTTCGTCATCTCGAGCTGCAGCTCACAGCAGAGGGCCCGCAGCACCAGCCTGGCGATGCGCTGGCTATCGCACCGCTGGCCCCGATTGAGGGTGTGCAGGCATTGCTTGAACGACTCAACATTCCCAGTGACGCTGTGCTCTGCTGTCAGGTGGAGGACAGCAATAGCGGTGGTGGCACCAAAGTCACCCAGTTCGAGGCTGCGGCGAGGCACTTAGTGCGCGGCTGGCTGGACACCAGCTCCGCCACTCCCCGGCGCTCCTTTCTTGCACTCCTTGCCGACACAGCTCGCGCCGCCCATGAAGCAGACAGGCTGCGCTACTTCAGCTCTCCACAGGGCCGCGATGACTGCGCACGCTATGCCTCACGGGAGCGGCGCAATGTGGTGGAAGTGCTGCATGATTTCCCCAGTGCCTCACCCTCACTAGGCTTGCTCCTCCAGGCGGCACCCAGACTGCACGCACGACTGTTCAGCATCAGCAGCAGCGCTGCCTTGCACCCGGGATGGGCACACATCACGGCGGCTGTGGTGCAGTGGACCACACCCCTGAAGCGCTCTCGCACTGGACTGCTCACCAGTCAACTCGTGCAGCTGCCTGGAGGATGCTCGGACATTGTACTGCCCGTATGGACTGTGCCAGGCAGCCTGCGTCTTCCAGCGGATCCGAATGTGCCGGTGCTGATGGTTGGCCCAGGCACTGGTGTGGCTCCTTTCCGTGCGTTTGTGCAGCACGCGCAGGCGCAGGTTGACAGCACACCGGCTGGTGCAGCTGCAGGGATTCGACCGATGGCGCTGTTTTTCGGATGTCGCCACAAAGGCGCTGACGAGCTGTATGCAGACGAGTGGACTTCTGCATGTGAGCCCGGCATGCCGCTGAGCAGTCCCGCAGGCGGCTACTTCGTGGCGTACAGCCGTGATGTAGCCGGGTCCAAGCGCTATGTGACGCACCTCCTGCGCGAGCAAGGGCACCCGGTGTGGCAGACGCAGAGTGCCGGCGCTCATGTCTGCGTGGCTGGGGCTGCCGGGGCGATGCTTCGAGACGTGTTCGAAGCGGTATCGCACGTCGTTCACTCCCACGCGCCGGGAATGAGCAGCTTGGCAGACGCGGAGACCTGGTTGCGCCAGCTTGATGTGCAGAGGCGCTACCACGTGGAAGTGTGGGCATGAACACCAAAATACGAGGAAAAGACAAACACGAGGAGTGCGTAGCAAATACAGCGGATTGATGGTCACTGAGTCTTTACTGGCCCACACTCTGGCGAGCCCACAGTGGTGCAGCCGTTCCAAGCTGTACATCAGGCTGAGCTGGTGGTGGTGCGTTTACGGTGAGCGCGGCGCCGCCAGCAACTGCAGCCATGAACGCGCGCGCGCCGTCGCTGAACGTACGGTCCAGGGTCCGGCCTTGGGTGCGGGCACTCTCACGTTCCAAGTAGTCGTTCTGTGCCATCAGCAGCGCCAGTGTCGCAACTGTGCTCTGCCGCTGCAACGGCATGTTCGAAAACGGCATCAGTGGCAACGACGGCGCGGTAGCGAGAGGCTGCGACATTGCGGCGAGCTCACTGCTTGTTCTTGCCAGGGGCTGCACCATGGATGGGCCTTGCAAGTCAGCCATTGCCCCGCCGAACGGCAACACGTGCGCGGGGCCGGGATTCCACACGCCGGAGGCTGCCGCTGCAGCCAGAGTGGCTGCCCCAGCGGCTCTTGCAGCTGCGCCAATGACAGCAGCGCTCTGCGACGGCGGCGGCAGCTTGTCCATGGCAGGCAGCAGCAGCGGCGTGCCTCGAGGGAAGCCGTTCTCCTTGCGAGACGGGCCCAGGAAGAGGCGCTTCAGCTCACCTGGAGCGACGCCCCACTCCACAAGTTGGACCTCGTTCACCTGCCAGCTGCTTGCCGCCCGATTCGGCTCCTTCTTGATGAACAGCGCATACGCGTCCGAGTCGCTGACGCGCACGCGGCCAGAGGTTGCGCAGTAGAGCAGGGCGGCAGCGAAGGCGCCTGCATTGCTGTTGTCGTACCAGTACGAGCCGGGCCCGTCGAAGCAGGAGCCGAAGCAGACTTGCAGCACGTTCGTGAAGTTCTCCCGGTAGCTGCCCTGGCGACGCGTGAAGTCGTCGCGCTTGATGCCCGCGTACCGGAACAGAGCCTTGCCCCACCCAGACAGCAGGCGCCGGTGGTCCGCGTGCTTCAGCTCCGCGAACGCCGCGTCGGGCTCTGCCACCTGCGCGTAGTCGGGGCGTCATCGTGTGAGTGTCTGACACGCGTGCGGACACTGCCCCGGCGGAGGCGCGCTGCACGGGGGTGCAAGGGCATTGTGGGCACGGTATCGCACCCGAGTGTGTTCGCCCCGGTGGCCCGCTGCGACCGGCGCGGGCAGGGGTCCAAGCACGCTATGCATTGCCGCCGCGTCAGCCTCGCTCGAGAGGTGGGGCCGCTTCGGCGGTGGCGGCATGAAGTCGCCATTGCCCCCACTTGAGAGGGCACTCCGCAGCGGATCGAAAGACAGCTGCCGCACAAGGCCACTGCCGTTGCCGAAAGGCTGCAGGCCGTCGAAGCTGGGCGGGCCAGAGGAGAGGTCGGGCAGCGCAAACAAGCCGCCAGCAGAGACAGCAAGGGAGTCTGCGCGCTGCAGGAACTCCGCTGTCGCGCTGTCCAAGCGAGGAAGCTGCGCCATGTGACGGAGATGTGACAGTCGAAGACGTAGTCGCACGACGGCTTGTGCTCTTCCTAGATAGGAAGTGACCCCGGGATTGGTGACGTGTTTCTTTGTACACGCGCGGAGACGCCCGGAGAGCTCACCCGATGAACCAGTCGCGTGTGCCCTCTTGGAAGCCCCCGGGCGCGGAACTGCGCACTCTCAGCCTCGCTTTTGGCATGCCGAAGGCCCAAAGGCGCACGCCGTGGGCAGCCAGCGGCGGCGCCTCCGCAGTCTGGCCCGGGCGCCATTGAACGGCGTGCACCTGCACGCCCCTGGAGGCGAGCTCCTCGCGCCATGCATTGAGCGTGACTCCGCAGCCCCAGAGCTGCACTGGAACGCCGCCCCTGAGTGGCCCGATGGACAGGTAGAACGCCTTGCATGCGCGAAGCCGCTCCAGCGCGCATCTGCTGTGCGTTCGAGTCGACTGCGCAGGGTACTGGCGCCAGACGTACAGCGCCTGATCCACCTTGGCGAGCTGCAAGCCAGCGGAGAACCAGCGGCCAAAGAAGTCGCTGTCAACAGGCCACCATCCAGGCAGCGGGCCATCCACAGGGCCTCGCGCAAGATCCACAACTCCAGTGCCGTCGACTTGCCACATGTCCCGATACGGCCGAGTTCCCAACGCAGCAAGTGCCTCGCGGCGATACAGCCCTGCAGCGCGCATGGCCGGGATTTCGATGAATCGACTGCATGCCATGTGAGCCGGACTGTTGATGCCAATTCCATTTTGCCACGAGATCCAGCGCTGCATGCCGCGCGCATCCGCGCCGGCGAGCACCACACGACTGGTGACGCCGTCCCACGCTGCATGTCTTTCCAGTGCGGAAACCAGCGTGTGGAGCGTGGTAGGTGGCCGTAAGTCGTCCGCCTCCATCTCCGCTATAAACCGCCCCCGAGCCACTGCCAGCGCCTCGTTCAACGCGAGTCCCTGGCCCGAGCAGCCGTCTGGGCTGACAGCGAGCACCTGCAACACGTTGCCACTCTGCGCCCGGCAAGCCACCTCCTCGGGAGACTGCAGCGGGCACTGTGACGCCTGCCACGGCACACGTCCGTGTACTGCGTCATCCACGCAGTTGTCGTACGCAGTTGTCGCGTCATGCACGTCGCGCTCGGGAGCAGTGCTCACAGCTATTGCACAGGCCTCCAGCCACTCGCGGCTACCGTCGTTGCTACGGTCGTCCACGGCAATCAGCTCAACTCTCACGCCCCGCTGTGCCAAGATACAGCCCACGGCGTCGCAGAGCCAGGGCAGTGCGTTGTGGCAAGGAAGGAGGACGGACACGTCGAAGCCATCACGAATTTGAGCGGCCCCCGCCAAGCCAGTCATCGCGCATCATGTTTGCCTATGCGCTGCTCGGGCATGCGCATGACGACACATACTAGCGGCTCGAGTCCACAACAACAGACTCCGCGACGGGATGAGAGGACTGACTGCCACGCGCACAACTGCGTTCGGCAGTGTCGCTCTCTTGCTGCTCTTCATCGTCACGTCCATTGTACGCCATCACGCAGATGACCAGGCGTCAGCGCTGAGACTTGAGTTGAGTCACGTGCAGCGCCGCCTTTCTGCCTTCGGACTTGGTGGTCACGGCACGAGTCGTCACGGCTGTCCTGGTCTGCCCGCGAGCCTAAGACAACCAGAGCGACAGACAGAGCAGTCGCCACTCGTTGTTGTCACCGGAGGTGCAGGCTTTATCGGTTCAGCTGTAGTGCGCAGTCTTCTTGACCTCTCCTACCGCGTGCGAGTGCTGGACAACATGAGCACTGGCAGGGCGTCCAACCTGCCTCAGCACGCGAGGTTGGAGGTCCTCGTCGGCGATATTTTGAACGGCACTGCAACCACGCTTGCGATGAGCGGCGCCCACTTGGTTGTGCACTTGGCAGCTTTCAGCCGCGTTGCGCCCTCGTTAGAGGGCCCCGATGCGGCTGTGGAGTGCGTGCGCTCGAATGTGGATGGCACTCTCCGGGTGCTTGAGGCTGCCAGGCAAGCCGGTGTGAAGAGGCTCCTCTACGCGGGCTCATCCACGGCATACGGCGGCGACGACTACAGTGATGATGCAGAAGATACTGATACACACGATGGCGCCGCGGCGCATGCATTCCAGGCCGCATACGGCATGAGGGCAGCAGGCCCAATGCTGCCATCGTGGGAGTTGGACCTGCCGCAGCCTAGGTCGCCTTACGCGGCTTCCAAGTACGCGGGTGAGGTGCTGGTGCAGTCATACGACGCCACATTCGGCATACCGACAGTCATCCTTAGACTCTTCATGTGCTATGGGCCTCGGGAGCCTCAAAGCGGGCCGCACGCCACCGTTGTGGGGGCGCTCCTTGCCGATGCAGCTGCGGGCCGGCCACTGCGCATCCAGGGCGATGGGACCCAGACGCGGGACTTTGTGCACGTGGATGATGTTGCCCGCGCTTTCGTGCTGGCTTTGCAGGCGGAAGACCTGCCTCGAGGTGCAGTGATCAACATTGGCACTGGAGTTGCCACCTCTATTACTGCGCTTGCTGACCTCATTTCGCCAGATTCAGCGCGCACGCACGTGCCGCGACGAAGGATGGACATTGAGGGGACGCTGGCAAACACGTGCGCCGCCGAGGCACTGCTGGGTTGGCGCGCAACAATAGGCCTTGCCGACGGTGTGCACAGTTTACGGACACGATAACACTGATTCAACTCACACTCCTCCGGTCTGTGAGCTCGTATATCGTAATTGGCAGCTCGTCTCCGTCCCTGTTCACATCTGATGTGCCGCATTGCAGCGTCTTGATGCTGAAGTACTCACTCGCCCTGTTCCAGAACGTGTATTCGCACTCATCGCGGCATTTGTTCGCTATGAGCACGGTGCTAGCACCGCCCTCGATGAGCAGCTGCAAAGTGGCCAGCAGCGGCTCGAAGGATTCCGGGTGCGCAACAACATCAGCGGCAATAACGAGGTCAGGCACTGCCGACAGCTCCTCGGGGAGGCGCGGAGCGCCCCACTCGAGCTCGCACACGGTCACTCTGCTTGTCAGTTCATTCGCCTCCGCGTTCTGCTCCAGCAGAGGCAACGCGCGAGCTCTGTCACTCAGTACAACGTCAGCGCCGAGTAGAGCAGCTGCTAGCCCGGGGACCCCGGTGCCAGCTCCAAGCTCCAGCACTCGCTTTCCCCGCAGCGATGACTCCCCGTGACTCCCCAGCTCAGTGGCTATGTGTTGCGCCAGGGCCACGGCGGCGTCCCAGACACAGCCCCCCGGACCCGCGCCGTGGACGTCCTCCAAGATGGTGAGCTCGCCCACGGGAGACGGCAGCTGCAACTGAATCCTGCGAGGTCTAAGTGCTGCTGTGCTGCGACGAACGTCGTCCATCATAGTCTACGCACAGGGTCTGTTGATGGGGCTCCCCCCGAATCCCGCGATGACCGTCATCGGATGACGTCAGATCCCTCTTGTCAAATCATGGCATTCGCGAACAAATCAGTCTTGGTCACTGGCGCAGCGCGAGGCATCGGCCTTGCGTGCGCACGACTGTTCGGTGTGCGAGGAGGTCGAATCACGCTGGCAGATGTCGACGAGGCTGCTTTGACACGGGCGGCGCAGTCTCTGAAGGCAGACGGCGTGCGTGATGTCGCT
>Ga0164297_10002148_pt1 | contig 19880 bp, 14 predicted proteins | sample GEODES058metaG_FD_113539 | JGI IMG/M metagenome (GOLD analysis project Ga0164297, IMG submission 113539) | Dystrophic lake water microbial communities from Trout Bog Lake, Wisconsin, USA - GEODES058 metaG | ecosystem: Environmental > Aquatic > Freshwater > Lake | place: USA: Trout Bog Lake... | reverse complement strand
ATGCGCGGGATTCTGGTGCTCTTCGAGGGCGTCGCCACCGGTGCCGCGGACGGCTACGGCCGGGTCACCGGATCACCCGCCGCAGCGCTCTTGCACCTGGGCCCCGGCCAGGGCAATGGGCTCGCCAACCTCCACAACGCCCGCCGAGCGAGGACTCCGCTCATCAACATCGTCGGCGACCACGCCACGTCGCACCTGCGCTTCGACGCACCGCTGACCAGTGACATTGCTTCGGTGGCCGAGACCTTCTCACTCTTCACCCGGACCTCCGCCGCCCCCGATGACGTCGCGGGCGATGCTCGAGACGCCGTGGCCGCAGCCACTGGAGGACCAACCGGTGTGGCGACGCTGGTCTTGCCAGCCGATGTCTCATGGGGAGAGGTCACCAGCTCGTCGACGAGCACCGTTGCGCCACCCGCACCGCAGGTGCCGAGCCAGACCACGCTGCGTGCCATCGCTGATCAGCTTGCTGCGGCCGCCAAGCCCATCATCTTGGTGGGGGGAGCTGCTGCTCGAGCCACCCCCCTGGCTGATGCGGCACGGATCGCGGACGCCACGGGGGCCACGGTGCTCCTCGAGACCTTCCCCCCCATCACCACCCGCGGTGCTGGATCACCCGTCGTCGACCGATTGAGCTATCTCGGAGAGTTCGCTGCGCTGCAGCTCGAGGGCTGCGATCTGCTCGTGCTCGCCGGAGCATCGGCCCCCGCCTCCTTCTTCGCCTATCCGGGTGCTGCCAGCTCGCTGACCCCTCCCGAGGCCACCGTGGTGACGCTCTGCGATGCCAGCTCCGACGCCGCATCCACTCTGGCGCTCCTTGCGTCGACGGTGGGAGCCGCCGCCTCGCCCGCCGCCGTAAACGCGCCGTCGGTCCCCGAGGTCCCGACCGGGCCACTCACCTCCGCCTCCCTGGCCGCTGCCGTCGCCGCCACGCTGCCGGAGGGAGTGACGATCGTGGACGAGTCCAACACGGGGGGCATCCACCTCGCCGGAGCGCTGGCCGGAGCTCCCGCCCATGACGTGCTGACCTTGACCGGCGGCGCGATCGGGTACGGACTGCCCGCCGCTCTTGGTGCAGCGATCGGACGGCCGGACGGACGGACCTTGTGCCTCGAGGCGGATGGGAGCGCGCTCTACACCCTCCAGGCGCTCTGGACGATGGCTCGAGAGGAGCTCGATGTCACCATCGTGATCCTGTCGAACCGGAGCTACGCCATCTTGAACCTCGAGCTCGCCCGAGTCGGTGCCGTGGCCGAGGGCTCCGCCGCCGCCACCATGCTCGACCTGGGCTCACCCGATCTCGACTTCGTCTCGCTGGCACAGGGGCTTGGCGTGATGGGCGTCCGCGTCGACACTGCCGAGGGTCTCGCCGATGCCTTGACCACGAGCTACGCGACACATGGACCCACGCTCATCGAGGCCATCCTCCCGAAGGGGCTTGGCTGAGAAGCACCTAGAGGGTGTCGATGACCACCGGTGCATGATCCGACGGCTTGGCGCCCTTTCGAGCATCCCGATCGACGAAGGCGTCGGTCACGGTCTCGCTGAGTGCCGGGGACGTCAAGAGCAGGTCAATCCGCATGCCGTGCCCCTTGTGGAAGGCGCCGTCTCGGTAGTCCCACCACGAGAAGACGCCACCATCGGGGTGGAAGCGCTGGAACACGTCCTCGAAGCCGACGGCCTCGAGCGCCTCGATGGCAGCACGCTCTTGAGAGCTCACATGCGTCATGCCCTCGAGCGCTGCCATGTCCCACACATCGGCGTCGACGGGAGCCACGTTGAAGTCCCCGACCGCTGCCGCCTTCATGCTGCTCGGTACGTCACGGAGCACTTCTCGAAGCTTGGCGAGCCATTGGAGCTTGGCCGCGAAGTGCTCCGAGTCGAGTGATCGCCCGTTGGGCACATAACAACTCATGATGCGCACGTCACTGCAGGTGGCAGCGATGAACCGAGCACCGAATTCATCCTCGTCCGAACCAAAGCCATACGACACGTCGTCGATGCCGACCCTGCTCACGATGGCGACGCCATTCCATCTGCCTTCGCCGTGGTGGACGCTCTCGTAGCCTGCAGCAGCGAGTTCGTCGAACGGGAACTTCTCGTCCGACTGCTTCGTCTCTTGCAAACAGAGCACGTCAGGCTGCTTCGCCTCCAACCACTGCTCGACCCGGGGCAGTCGAACGTTCAGCGAGTTCACGTTCCAGGTGGCGATCCTCACGGAGCCGCCCCCGCATCGACGATCACGAAGAGGAGCTGTGCCTCGCAGGCCAGCTGACCGGCCACCGTCGCTCGCCCCGTCCCTTTGCCCGCTCGGGCAGACAGCTGGGTGACGACGAGCTCAAGCTCGAGCAGATCGCCGGGCACGACCTGGCGTCGGAACCGAGCCCGCTCGATCCCCCCGAACAAGGGCAGCTTGCCTGCGTAGCGCTCATCGGCGAGGACGGCCGTCGCTCCCACCTGGGCGAGCGACTCCACCATCAAGACGCCGGGCAGCGTGGGTCGCCCAGGAAAGTGACCCGCGAAGAACCACTCCTCACCGGTGAGCAGCCAGCGACCAGTCGCTCGCTCACCCGGTGTGATGCTGTCGACCTCGTCGACCAAGAGGAACGGAGGTCGATGGGCGAGGAGCTCGGTCGGATCCATCGCGAGCTCCGCTGCTCACGCCAGCTCGAGCTCAGCCACCCGCCGGGTGGGGTCGATCGCCACCAGCGTGAATCGGCTGCGCTCGCCGCGGGTCAGCACGTCACGGGCCTTGCTCGGCGCCGGTGTTCCGAGGCGCTCGGTCGGTGCGTAGCAGCGGAAGACCTGCTCGCCGTCGAGATCGACGTCGACCATGGCGCCATGGCTTGTGAACTGCGCCACCGTGCCCTCGATCGCTGCCCCGACTTCATAGGTGGCAACGAAGCTCAAGAAGGCGAGGGGCGCATTGGTCGGCTCTGGCGCGGCCGCCTTGGCCATCTCCGCTGCCGGCGCCTTCTTCGCTCGAGAGCGCTTCGCCGTCGACTTCGTTGCGGGCTCCACCGTCGGAGCCTGCTCGCTCGCCTGCTCGCCCGCGCCGCCACGCCGACGCCGTCGTCGACGACCGCTGCGCTGCTCGCCAGCGGGGGGCTCTTCGTCCGGCGCGCTGGCCGCCTCGGCGACCACTGCGGCAGTCCGCTGCGCCTTCTTGGCCACGGCGCGGATGACGTCCGCATCGCTCAACAGGATCGACGACGAGTGGCTCGCCACGTCGACCTTGGCCTTCTTGGCCAGCGCCAACAGCTCCTTGTTCTCGAGACCGAGCTCCTTGGCCAGCTCGTAGGCGCGGATCTTCCGAGAAGCCAGCGCCGCAGCAACCTGGTCCCTGATGACGTCAGCATCAGCCGGCGAGACCGTCGACGAGTGGCTCTTGATCGCCACCTTGGCCTTCTTGGCCGCCGCCAGCAGCTCCTTGTTGTCCAAGCCGAGCTCCTTGGCCAGCTCATACGCGCGCATGTTCTTCGGCTCGGGCGGCGGAGGCGGAGCCGCCGGGGTCAGCACGTCGCCGACCTTCGGCGTCGATCCATCAGGACGCGTGACGCTGAGCTTCTTTACGGGACCCGCTGCCGCGGCGGATTTCTTCTTCGCCGACTGCGTCGCCGCACGGCTCTTTGGGCCGCGCACCGGAGTCCGAGGGGTGAAGATCCACCCAACCCCGGTCACGGGCTTTCCGCCGATCAATCGCCCTTCCTCGAAGAGCCACGGGTGCTCCCCGTGAAACTCTTGGAATGAGTCGTTCGAGAGCACGACCCCATCGGTGCGTGTGGCGATCTTCAGAACGAAAGCATCCCCGCGGCCTATGGCGCCAGCGGGCGGCGAGACCACCTCGCCCCGCAGCTCCGCCTCTTTCAGCCGATCCCGATCCTTGGCGTCGATCCGGTGCTCGAAGGTCGCATCGACGACCACGATGATCTCGGCCTCCGGGTGCTCCTCTTCATAGGCTGCGATGGCATCCTCGAGCTGCGAGAGGCTCGGCATGGTGCGGCCTTCGGTGGCAAGGTTCGATCCGTCGACGACGACGTGGGTGCGAGTCATGGCGTTGCCAGTCAAGCACTCAACCGGTCGAAGAGGGCTGACACTCAGAGTTCCCCGACTGCCCTGTCGAGCAGATCCGCCTGCTCGGCCTGGTGCACGAGGCCGCTTCCAGTCGCCGGGCTGGCCGATTCCGCCCGCGCCACGTGCGTCAGGCGCATCCGGTCTCGCATGACCCGGTGGAACTGGTGATGAGCAAACGGCCAGGCGCCCATGTTCTCCGGCTCCTCTTGGAGCCATACCAATTCGGTGGCCGCTTCATAGCGTTGGAGGACGGCTTCGATCTCGGCATCAGGCCAGGGATAGAGCTGCTCGATCCGGACGATGGCGATCTCCTCGGCGCCTGCGGCGCCCGCTGCACGGCGCTCCGCCCGACGGGCGAACGCTTCGTGCGCCACCTTGCCCGAGGCGAGCACAATGCGAGTGACCGAGGATGGATCGACGTCGGCGTCATCGAGTACCGGCTTGAACGATCCTGACTCGAACGCGGCGATCGGCGAACGGCTCGCCTCCGCCCGAAGCATCGACTTGGGCGTCAACACGATGAGCGGCGTGGTGCGGTCCCGATGGACCTGTGAGCGAAGAAGGTGGAAGTACTGGGCTGAGGTCGAGGGCATCGCCACTCGAAGGTTGTTTCGGGCGCACAGCGACAAGAACCGCTCGATGCGGCCGCTCGAGTGCTCGGGCCCCTGCCCCTCGTAGCCGTGAGGGAGGAGCATGACGAGACCGGCATGCTGGCCCCACTTGTCTTCCGCTGCGACCAGGAAGTTGTCGATGATGATCTCTGCGCCGTTCACGAAATCGCCGAATTGCGCTTCCCACATGGTGAGGACCTTGGGCGCCTCGACTGAGTAGCCGTACTCGAAGCCCACCGCGGCGTACTCGCTGAGCAGAGAGTCGCGGATCGTGAATCGAGCCGGACCGGCACCGAGGTGTGCCAGCGGGATCCACTCTTCGGCGTCGGCGTAGTCCACCAAGACCGCGTGTCGCTGGCTGAAGGTCCCGCGGCGGGTGTCTTGGCCGGTGAAGCGCACGCTCGTCCCCTCGTCGAGGAGCGAGCCGATGGCCAGTGCCTCTCCCAAGGCCCAGTCGATCTGCCCGCCTTGCACCATCGCCGCACGCTGCGTGAACTGGCGCTCGAGCTTCGGGTGCAATGTGAAGCCCTCCGGGACCGTCATCGTGGCCGTGGTGATCAGCTCGATCTCGGTCGCCGAGATTCCCGTCTCCGGAGCAGGCGGATCGTCGGGGATCTCGATGAGGACGGGTGCGTCGAGGACGGGCGCCTCCTTCTCTCGCACCTCATCGAGCGCCGCCTGGAGCTTGGCGTTGAAGTCGTCAAGTGCCGTCTCTGCCTCGTCGAGCGTGAGGTCGCCGCGCCGGATGAGCGTCTCGGTGTAGAGCTTGCGCACGGAGCGCTTGGCATCGATGCGCTGGTACATCAGCGGTTGGGTGTAGCTCGGATCGTCACCCTCGTTGTGACCATGCTTTCGGTAGCAGACGAGGTCGATCACGACATCCTTGTGGAAGGTGTCTCGGAAAGCGACGGCCAAGCGGGCGGCTCGAGCGCAGGCCTCGGGATCATCACCGTTCACGTGGAAGATCGGGGCCTGGACCATCTTGGCCACGTCGGTCGGATACACGCTGGTCCGAGCCGAGACCGGCGACGTCGTGAAGCCGACCTGGTTGTTGATCACCAGGTGCACGGTCCCACCGGTCCGGTACCCAGAGAGCCCCGAGAGGTTGAAGATCTCCGCCACCACGCCCTGTCCGGCAAAGGCGGCATCGCCGTGGACGAGCACAGAGAGGATCGGGAAGTCGTCGGTCCGCTCTCGCATGGCGGCCGGGGTGCCGTCGGTGGGTGGGGCGATCCGATCCTGCTTCGCCCGGACCATGCCCTCGACCACCGGGCTGACCGCCTCGAGGTGCGATGGGTTCGAGGCCATGCTGACCGGGATGGACACGTTGCTGAGGCCGGTGAAGATCCCCTCGGCACCCTTGTGGTACTTCACGTCACCCGAGCCCTGCACGCTCTCGGGGTCCAGGTTGCCTTCGAACTCGGAGAAGATCTCGCGATAGGACTTGCCCACGATGTTGGCCAGCATGTTGAGCCGCCCGCGGTGAGCCATGCCGAGCACAGCCTCCTTGGTCCCGCCCACGGCCGCGGCGTCGAGGATGGCATCGAGCGCCACGACCGTTGATTCGGCGCCTTCGAGCCCGAAGCGCTTCTGGCCGACGTACCGAGTGTGCAAGAAGCGTTCGAAGACCTCGGCCGCATTGAGCCGATCGAGGATGTGGCGCTGCTCGTCAGGGCTCAACGACGTCGAGGTGCCCTCGACCTGCTCTTGGATCCACGCCTTCTGCACAGGGTCCTGGATATGCATGTACTCGATGCCGAGCGTGCCGCAGTACGCCGTCCGGAGGACCTTGAGGATCTCCTCGAGCGGAGCCTGGACCTTGCCGGTGATTCCTTCGGTGACGAAGCGCCGAGGCAGATCCCAGATCGTGAGCCCGTAGGTCAACGGATCGAGCTCCGGGTGCACCGAGGGCGGCTCCGCCTCCAGCGGGTCGAGGTGTGCGCCAAGGTGCCCTCGAACCCGGTACATGTTGATGAGCGACTGGACCTTGAGCTCCTTCATGAGGTGCTCGAGGTCGCCTCCGTCGCTCGCCTCGACCACGTTCGAGTCCGTCCTCCAACGCGACGGCTCGTAAGGCACACCCATGGACGAGAAGACCTCGTCGTAGAAGTCGTGCGCTCCGGTCAAGCGCTCGGCCACGTTCTTCAAGAACAGCCCTGACTCTGCGCCCTGGATGATCCTGTGGTCATAGGTCGACGTCATCGACACGACCTTGCCGAGGCCGAGCTCGGCCATCACGCGAGGGTCCGCCGCCTCGAACCCGGGCGGGTAGCCGAGCGACCCCACCCCAACGATGAGGCCCTGGCCCGGCATCAGTCGAGGGACGGACTGGAGGGTGCCGATGGTGCCCGGATTCGTCAACGACACGGTGGTCCCAGCGAAGTCGTCGGGTCCGGCAGTGCCGCTGTGGACCCGGCGGACGAGGTCCTCATAGGCAAGCACGAAGGTCCGGAAGTCCATCGTGTCGGCATCCTTGATGCACGGCACCATGAGGGTTCGGCTCCCGTCGGTCTTCTCGACATCGACTGCGAGGCCCAGCCCGACGTGCGGGTGACGGATGACGCCCGGGGTGCCCTTCTCGTCCATCGCCTCGATGAACGAGGCGTTCATCGTCGGGACGGCTGCCAAAGCCTTGATGATGGCGAAGCCGATCAGGTGGGTAAAGCTGACCTTGGTTCCTGTCGTACGGGCAAGCTGCTCGTTGAGGGCCTGCCGATTGACCTCAAGGAGTCGAGCCGGGATCGTTCGGAACGACGTGGCGGTCGGGACAGCGAGGCTGGCCTCCATGTTGGCCACGATCCGCGCTGCTGCGCCGCGCAGGGGCGATGCCCCCGACGGCGGCTCGTGGGCAGAGGCTGGCGCTGGCGGTGCGGGCGTCGCTGGCACGTGCACCGCTCCGGGAGCGGTCGGTGCCGGTGCTGCCGGGCGTCGATAGTCGGCAAAGAACTCACGCCAGCTCTCCGATACCGATGACGGGTCCTTGATGAACCGGTCGTACATATCGTCGACGAGCCATGCGTTGGCGCCGAACGAGCCGGCCTGCTTCTTCGATCCGCTCTCGGTCCCCCCACCGGCGGAGCCTGAACCACCTGTGTCAACCATTCCGCCATGCTACCCGGACCCCCCACCCTGCGATTCTGAAGAAACGAGACCGTTAGGTTGGCTTCATGAGCACCTTGCCCCCTCGCGCGATCGGCTTCGAGGCCTTGGCGTCGGGGCTCGTGGGCGGGTTGATGGTTGCTCATCGAGACAATGGCGGCGCGCTGGGGACGGTGGTCTGCGTCCATGGGACCTTGGACCGGGCGGGGAGCTTCGCTCGGATCGCGCGTCGTCTCGACGGTGCGGACGTTGTGGCCTATGACCGTCGCGGCTACCAGGGATCACGCACGACTGCAGCGTCGGGCGCCCTGGTCGACCACGTCGATGACCTGTTGACGGTCATCGACGCGATGCGCGGCGACGGACCCGTGACGGTGCTCGGCCACAGCTTCGGCGGGATCGTCGCTCTCGCAGCGGCGCTGGCTGCGCCCTCCGCCATCGACAACCTCGTCATCTACGAGCCGCCACTTCCCTGGCTGGCCTCAACGCCGCCACCCGATCGCGGCGAGCCCTTGACCGATGAGCCAGGCCTCGAGGTCGAGCGCTTCTTCCGACGAATGGTCTCGAACGGGTCGTGGGAGCGCCTTAGCGAACCAGATCGTGCCGATCGGATCGCCGATGGACCGGCACTCATCGGCGACCTGAGCATCGTCCGCCTCGAGACCCCGTTCACCCTCGACGCCGTGACGACCTTGGCGTGCCCGTTGACCGTCGTCCTCGGCTCAGCCAGCGCACTCTCGCACCATGCAGAGGCAGCCATGCGGCTCGCGGCGATGCCCAGCCAGGGCCACTGGCGCACCATCGAAGGTGCGGGCCATGGCGCGCACCTGACGCATCCTGACCACCTGGCCGCCATCGTCGCCGAGACGATCATGATGCTCGGGCAGCAGCACCCTTCCGGAACCACGACACCGGACTCACCAAAGGAGACACCATGCGCATCGTGATCAGCGGCGGATCCGGCCTCATCGGGACGGCGCTGCGCGCTGCGCTCGTCGCCCGTGGTGATCACGTCATCTCTCTTGTGCGGCCCAGTAGTCAGCAGCACGGCCCGAGCGACGTCGCATGGGATCCAAGGGAGGGCACGATCGACGTGGCCAAGCTCAATGAGCTCGGCCCCATCGACGCCGTGGTGCACCTCGCCGGGGCCGGCATCGCCGACAAGCGCTGGAGCGTGGAGCGACGAGCGGAGATCCTCGACTCGCGCGTGAGCTCGACGAGCCTCCTCGCCACCGCCATCACCGGCCTTGCCACCCTCCCGCCAGCCTTCGTCAGCGGCTCCGCCATCGGCATCTATGGCGATCGTGGTGACGAGGTCCTCACGGAGGACTCCTCCCCAGGCGAGGGCTTCCTCGCCGAGGTCTGCCAACGCTGGGAGGAGGCAGCGGCACCCGCCGTGGCAGCGGGGGTCAGGACGACCTTCGCTCGAACAGGCATCGTGCTGTCGACCGCGGGTGGGGCGCTCAAGAAGCAGCTCCCGCTGTTCCGGGCTGGACTCGGTGGGCCCCTGTCGTCTGGCACACAGTGGTTCAGCTGGATCGGGATCGCGGACGAGGTGGGCGCCCTGATCGCGATGATCGACGACGCCACGCTGGTCGGCCCCGTCAACCTGACCGCACCGAAACCGGTCACCAACGCGATGTTCACGACCGAGCTGAGCCATGCCCTGCATCGACCCTCGGTGTTCCGCGTCCCCCGCTTCGCCCTCAAGGCAGCGCTTGGTGCTGAGCTCACGGAAGAGGCGCTGCTCGCATCGCAACGAGTCCTGCCCCGCCGCCTGGAGGCATCTACCTTCTCGTTCACCAGTCCCGATCTCCCTGATGCACTTCAGTCGATACTCGCCGGGGGCTGAGCGACGATTCCCCTCATGACGTTTCCGTTACAGTGAACGGTGAGCCTCGCGAATGAGGTCGATAGAGAGATCAGCGGGCTCACCCCCCGCAGAGGGAGCGGACATCTATGAAGGGATCCATTCGACGTCTCGTCGCCTCCGGCCTTGCGGTCGGCGCGCTGACGACGGGGCTCATCACCACCCTGCCGGCGGCCACCGCCACAGCGGGGGCCGCGACGCCTTCGGTGGCGACCTGGGCCGAAGCGCCGCAGACCCCACCGAACTACATCTTCCCGTTCATGGGACTGCAGTACTTCAGCGTCTCGAACATCAACAACTTCCAGTTCCTGATGTATCGGCCGCTCTACTGGTTCGGAAACGGCTCGACCCCGAACCTGGACCCAGCTCTCTCGCTGGCTAACCAGCCGTCGTACTCGAACGGCTCGAAGACGGTCACCGTGAGCCTCAAGAACTACAAGTGGTCGAACGGTGAGTCCGTGACGGCGACCGACGTCATGTTCTGGATGAACATGCTTCACGCTGAGAAGGCGAACTGGGCCGACTACTCCCAGGGCGCCCTGCCGGACAACATCAAGTCGATCACGGTGAACTCGCCGACCAAGGTGACGTTCAATCTGACGGCTCCTGTGAACTCGTACTGGTTCACCTACAACGAGCTGTCCCAGATCACCCCCATGCCGTTGGCCTGGGACGTGACGGCGACGGGTGCAGCAGCCGGATCGGGTGGCTGCGCCAAGGCTGCCTACGGCACCGTCGACACCCAGTGCACTGCGGTCTACACCTTCTTGTCCAAGCAGGCTGGCTTCGACCCGTCAAACCCGAAGGGTGCCAACAACGCGCTGCCGACCTACGCCACGAACCCGCTGTGGCAGGTGGTCGACGGTCCGTGGAAGCTCTCGGTCTTCGACGCTTCGGGCAACGTGACCATGGTCCCGAACAAGACCTACTCGGGTCCGACCAAGCCGACGATCTCGAAGTTCGTCGAGGTGCCCTTCACGACGGACTCTGCTGAGTTCAATGCCCTCGTCAGCGGTTCGGTCGACGTGGGCTACCTGCCCACGTCGGACGTGACATCCTCGACGTCCAACCCGACCACGGCAGGTTCGAACAACCCTCGCCTCGAGAGCAGCTACTCGATGAGCCCGTTGTACACGTGGAGCATCAACTACTTCCCGTACAACTTCAACTCAACGGGTGACGGCGGTGCTGCGGGCCCGATCTTCAAGCAGCTGTACTTCCGCCAGGCCTTCCAGACCCTGGTCGACCAGCCGCTCTACAACCAGAAGATCTTCAAGGGCTACGGCATCCCGACCTACGGGCCGGTGCCGGTCTACCCGCAGAACTCCTTCGTCTCGAGCTACGAGAAGAAGAACCCGTACACCTACAACGTGTCCAACGCCAAGAAGCTCCTGAGCTCTCACGGCTGGACCGTCGTGCCGGGTGGCACCTCGTACTGCAAGAACCCAGGCACCGGGAAGGGCCAGTGCGGCGCCGGCATCCAGAAGAACGCCAAGCTGTCGTTCAACCTGGAGTACGCCACCGGCAGCTCCGCCACCACGCAGCTGATGAACGCCGAGAAGTCCTCATGGGGCCAGGCAGGCATCAACGTGAACTTGAGCGGTGCTTCCTTCAACACCGTGCTCGGCAATGCCGTGCCCTGCACCAGCGGGCAGTCCTGCAGCTGGGAGCTGGAGAACTGGGGAGCTGGTTGGGTCTTCGCACCTGACTACTACCCGACCGGTGAGGCAATCTTCCAGACCGGTGCTGGTTCGAACTCGGGGAGCTACTCGAGCAAGCAGAACGACACCAACATCGCAGCCACGACGTCGAAGAACACCTCGTTGGCCAACTACGAGAACTACCTGACGCAGCAGCTGCCGGTGGTGTACCAGCCGAATGCGGTCACCTCGCTGACCGAGATCAAGAAGGGCCTTACCGGCGTCACGCCGCAGAGCCCCCTCTGGTCGATCAACCCGGAGAACTGGCGCTTCTAGCTCCAGCTCGGACGCTGCACGTTGCAGCAACGGAAACGTCGAAGAACCCCGGCCTGAGGGCCGGGGTTCTTCGCGCCCAGACTAAGGTTGCCAACCAATGTTGGGCTATCTGATCAGGCGAACCATCCAGGCGCTGATTGTGATCCTGGGCGTCACCTTGATCGTGTTCCTGCTTGGACAGCTCATCCCCGGCGGACAAGCCCGAGCAGCACTTGGACCGAAGGCCACGTACGCCCAACTCCACCACTACGACGTCCAGTACGGGCTCAACCAACCAATCTGGGTGCAGTACTGGCACTACCTCCTGGGACTCTTCAAGGGGAACCTCGGCTATTCCGTCAAGCGGAACCAGACCGTGGCGGCCTCGATCGGTGTCGCTCTGCCGAGGACCATCTTGCTGGTCGGGATCTCCACGATCTTTGCCCTCATCGTCGCGGTGCCGATCGGCGTGTCCCAGGCGGTGCGGCGGAACTCGGCCTACGACTACGCCATGACGGGGATCTCCTTCTTCCTCTACGCCATCCCCGCGTTCTTGATCGCCACGCTTCTGATCATCTGGTTCTCGTTCGACCTTGGATGGTTCCCGTCGTCGGTGCCCACCGACGCCGGGCTGTGGTCGATCTTCACCGATCCCCGATCGTTCGTCCTCCCGGTCTTCTCCCTCGCCGCGCTGACCATCGCTTCCTACAGCCGCTACATGCGATCGTCGGTCCTCGACACCTTGACGGAGGACTACATCCGGACCGCGCGGGCCAAGGGCGCGGGATCGCGTCGGGTCCTCTACGGCCACGCCCTGCGCAATGCGCTCCTGCCGCTGCTGACCCTGATCGGGCTCACCTTGCCAGCGATCGTCGGCGGCGCCGTCATCATCGAGGACGTCTTCAACTATCCCGGCATGGGCCTCTTGACCGTGCAGGCGGCGAACAACGACGACATCCCGCTGGTGCTCGGCACCACCCTGGTGCTCACCGTGGCCACGGTGGTTGGATCGCTCCTCGCCGATCTCCTCTACGCAGCTGCTGATCCGCGGATCCGACTGGGGGCCGAATGACGACGCCGATCGATCCATTCGAGGCTGAGCCGCTGCAAGGGGCGGTCCCCTCGGCCGATGAGATGGTCGAGGTCTTCGACAAGGAGGCCACGGCAGGTGAGGTCATGGCAAGCGGTGGATTCCTCCGCAACATGGTCCGGGTCTTCGGGGAGAACAAGCTTGCGGTCATCAGCTTGATCTTCTTGATCTTCGTGGTGCTCTTCTGCTTCGTCGGCCCGCACCTCTACCACACCAACCAGACCAACGCCCAGCAAGCACTCCAGAGCTCGACCCCTGATAACGGCCCCCCTTCGCGCGCCAACCCGCTCGGGACCGACCCCTCCGGCTTCGACATCTTGGGTCGCCTCATGTACGGCGGGCAGATCTCGCTCATCGTCGGGTTCGCCGCCGCAATTGTGGCCACCGTCGTGGGCGTCATCTATGGCGCGCTCTCTGGCTTCTTCGGTGGTGCCTTCGACTCGCTGTTGATGCGCTTCGTCGACATCGGGCTCTCCATCCCGATCCTGCTCTTGCTGATCGCCCTCGTGGCCATCTACAAGCCGAACGCTGCCATGTTGATCTTCGTCATCGCCGCGGTGTCATGGCTGGTCCCTGCGCGCCTCATCAGAGCTGAGGCGCTCTCGCTACGAAATCGAGAATACGTCCAGGCCGTGCGCGTCATGGGTGGATCGCGATCTCGGATCATCGGGAGGCACATCATCCCGAACTCCGTGGGAACGATCGTGGTGTTCGCCACCTTCAACGTCGCTGACTCGATCCTCTTGCTGGCGTCGCTCGGCTTCTTGGGCTTTGGCGTGCCGGCTCCTCAGACCGACTGGGGCTCGATGCTCTCAGTGGCGGTCAACTCCGCCGCCAATGGCTATTGGTGGCAGATCTACCCGGTCGGCATCCTCATCGTGCTCGTCGTGGTGGCCCTGAACTACATCGGAGATGCGCTGCGGGACTCGCTCGAGGTCAGGCTCCAGAGTCGCTGATGACCGACTCTGCATCGTCATGACGACGAGCAGGCGCTGCTAGCTGGCGGAGGAAGAGCCCGTAGGAGCGAGGACGACCGGGGTAGTCATCGGGAAGTGACATGCAGCACGGTTGCCGCCTGCGAACTGCTGGAACGGTGGCTCGACCTCCCCACAGATGTCCTGGGCTCGCTCGCACCGACTGCGGAACCGGCATCCCGAGGGCGGGTTCACTGGCGAGGGAAGCTCACCTTGGATCTGAAGGCCGCGGCGTCGACGCGACTCCGCCACGTCAGGCACCGGCACTGCGTCGAGGAGGCCTTGGGTATAAGGGTGCGCAGGTGCGTCGAGGATGGTGGACACCGGTCCGACCTCAACCAGCTTCCCGAGATACATGACGCCGATGGTGTTGGCCATGTAGCGCATCACTGCGAGATCATGGCTGACGAGGACCATGGTCAGTCCCAGGCTCTGCTGGAGATCCTTCATCAGGTTGAGCAACTGCGCTTGGATCGAGACGTCGAGAGCGGAGACCGGCTCGTCTGCAACGATCATTCGCGGCTCGAGGGCCAGTGCTCTCGCAAAGCCGATGCGCTGGCGCTGACCACCGGAGAACTCGTGGGGGTATCGATCCACGGCCTCCGCCGGCAGACCGACCTGTTCGAGGAGATCGAGGACTCGAGCCTTCTGCTCTGCGCCGGTCCCGACGCCCTGGACGGTCAGGGGCTCCCGCAAGATCGAGCCCACTCGCATGCGCGGGTCCAGCGAGGCGTAGGGGTCCTGAAACATCAGCTGGACGTTGCGCCGGTGCTCCCGAAGCTGCTTCGTCCCCATCGACAAGAGGTTGTTGCCGTCGAAGTCGATGGAGCCACTGTCAGCCTTCTCGAGCACCGTGAGCAGCTTTGAGACCGTGGTCTTTCCGCAGCCAGACTCACCGACCAAGCCGAAGATCTCGCCATCCAAGACATCGAAACTCACGCCCGACACGGCCTTGACCGATCCCGTCTTCCGTCGGAACACGCCGCCGGAGTAGACCGGGAACTCGCGGACCAGGTCCTCGACGTGGACCAGCACCCTGCGCTCTGGTGCAGCCTCGGTCGATGGCGCCTGCCTTGGCTCCGAGCGGACGGAGACGATCGACGACAGCCCGTCGATCGGGTTGAAGCAGGCAAAGCGGTGCGACTCGTCGGTCGCCTCCTCGAGCTGCGGAGCGCTCGAGCGACACGTGTCGGTGGCAAACGAGCATCGAGGAGCAAATCGGCAGCCGACGATCTCCTTCGAGAGGTCCGGCGGGAGCCCAGGGATGCTGAGGAGGCGCTCGCCGCCTCGATCCTCGATGGTGGGAACTGAGGCGAGAAGCGCCCCGGTGTAGGGATGGTGCATCCGAGCGAAGATCGTCTCGGTGGTCGCCGCCTCGGCAACCTGACCAGCGTACATGACCACGACCCGGTCGGTTCGTCCGGCGATGACCCCCATGTCGTGGGTGATCAGGACGACTGCCATGTCAAGCTGCTCACGCAGACCGTCGATCAAGTCCAGGATCTGCGCCTGGATCGTCACGTCGAGCGCGGTCGTGGGCTCGTCGGCGATCAACAGCTTCGGCTCGCACGCCAACGCCATGGCGATCATCACCCGCTGGCGAAGTCCACCGGAGAGCTCGTGGGGATATTGGTCGAGCCGCTCCTCAGGCCTTGGCATCTCCACCATCCGCAGCACCTCGAGAGCTCGAGAACGAGCCTCGTCGGCCGATGCGCCCCGATGGAGGCGAACACCCTCAGAGATCTGCTTGCCGATCCGCATGGTCGGGTTGAGCGAGGTCATCGGATCCTGAGGGATCAATGCCACCTCATTGCCGCGAACCTTCTCCATCTCCGACTCGCTGAGGGTGGCGAGATCGCGGCCCAAGAGCTCGACGGAGCCACCGACCACCGACCCGTTGGGAGGCAAGAGCCGCATGATGGAGAGACCGGTCGTCGACTTGCCGCAGCCAGACTCCCCGACCACGCCGACGCACTCGCCGGCGGCAACGTCAAAGGAGACCCCGTCAACCGCCGTGACGGCGCCGCTTCTCATTCGGAACTCGGTCTTGAGGTTCTTGAGCGACAGGACGGGAGCCATCCACCGAATCCTATCGGCGGGAGGGGGCGGCCAACGTGCCGGTCCCCGTGTGCCAGGGGAGCGAGTCCGTGTAGCGCCACGAACGGCGATGCACCGACGTGAGACCGTAGCCACGAAGTGCACGCTGATGCGCTTGCGAGGGGTAGCCCGCATTTTGCTTGAAGTCATAGGGCGGAAAGTCGTCATCCCATCCCGCCATGATGTCGTCTCGCACCACCTTGGCCACGACCGAGGCTGCCGCCACGCTGCCACAGGTCTGATCTGCCTTCACCAATGCGACGACCTCAGGCGCGTGGGCGCGCCTCCATCGATGCCCCGACACGAGCGCCTCGAGCTCCTCGTTCTCGACCGCCACGAGGTCGAGAGGGCCATCGACCACGAGGGCGTCTGGGGTCAGGTCGAGCAAGTGGATCGCTCGCGACGCGGCCAACGCGATCGCCGCTCGCATCCCGAGCTGGTCGCACTCGTGCGCGGAGGCGTGGCCAACCGCCGTCCCGACCGCCCATGCGTCGATCGCTGGGACGACACGCTCTCGTGCTCGTCGAGAGAGCGACTTGGAGTCGGCAACGCCGTCTGGCACGGGACCAGACGTTCGATCGATCGCCACTGCACCCACGCTGACGGGTCCCGCCCATGCGCCACGGCCGACCTCGTCGAGCCCCACCACGATGTGCGCTCCCTGCTCGAGGAGCGCCGTCTCGACCGTGAGATCAGGCGTGACCCTCATGGACGAAGAAGGTGTCGCTGGAGCTTGCCCATGGCGTTGCGCGGCAGCTCATCGACCATGATGATGCGCCGAGGTCGCTTGTAAGAGCTGAGCAGCATCGACTGTCGATCCACCGCAGCTCGCGCGTCGACCGAACCACCCGCCGCCACGACGAACGCGACGACCTCTTCGCCCCACTCGGGGGATGCCACGCCAACGACGCCGGCCTCCCGGATCGCGGGATCCCGCGTCAGCACGTCCTCGACCTCTGTCGGGTACACGTTGAACCCTCCGGTGATGATGAGGTCCTTCTGGCGGCCGCAGATCCGGATGAAGCCATCATCATCGACGCTCACCACGTCACCCGTCCGAACCCACCCGTCGTCGAGGACCTCCGCGGTTGCGTTCGGTCGGCGCCAGTACCCTGCGAAGACGGTGGGACCAGCGACTCGAAGCTCGGCCTCAGCGCCATCCGGCTTCGGGAGGTCAAGCTCGACGCCGGGCAGCGCGAACCCAACGCTGCCCGCCCGTCGCTCCCCTTCGAGTGGGTTCGAGATGGTCAAGAGCGTCTCGGTCATGCCATAGCGCTCGAGGATCGGCACGCCTTCGGATCCAAATGCGTCGAAGAGCTCTCGAGACAATGGCGCTGATCCCGACACCACGAGTCGGAGATGCCGGAGGGGTTCGATCTGACCTGCCGCTGCGATGCGATGGAGCATCGTCGGGACGCAGAAGGTCATGGTGGCACTGAGCTCGTCAGCTCGGCTCGCAAACGTGCCGGCATCGAAGGATGGCTCGATCGCCACGCTGGCCCCGACGCTGAGCGAGGCGAGCACCGCGACGATCAGACCATGGACATGGAAGAGCGGAAGCGCGCTCACCAGTCGATCTCCTGAGGTCCATCCCCATGCCTCGGCCAGGGAATCGACCTGTGACGCAAGGTTGCCGTGCGTCAACATGACGCCCTTGGGGTGACCGGTCGTCCCGGAGGTGAACACGATCACCGCCAGATCGTCAGTCGCCACCCCATCGAGGGCAACGTCACTTGAGCCGGGTGCCAGCAGCTCAGCAGGATCGCAGTCGCCCCCCTTGGATCCAGCGGCGGAGACGACGATCACAGGCTCCACCTCACTGAGCACGTTTGATCTCTCAAGCTGGGACTGTGACGCGCTCAGCGGGACCAGCACCGCGCCGAGACGCAGCGCCCCAAGTGCCACGAGCAGGGCCTCGCTCGTGGCGTCGGCCTGCCAGCCGACACGGTCGCCCAGTCCCACACCGCGGGAGGCGAGGTTGGCGGCGACCGCTCGCGTCGATTCGTCTACCTCTCCGGCGTCAAGCCATGCCCCTCGACGATCGGAAGTCACGAACGTCGCCGCACCCGGTTCGCTGGCCCACCGACGTCCCCATCGTGCCGGCAGGGTGACGCGCTCCTCGGTCTCAGTGGCCGAGGTCGATGCCATCATCAGATCGTACGACGCTGCCTGCGTCCATCAAGCCCAAGAGCGCTTGCTCAGGCCTGGACGATGCCTCGATAGAGATCCTCATCCCACTCCACGCGAGCTGGCCGACCCATCAGCGAGAGGACGGCACGCCGCGGGGTGGTCGTGCCTGCCACGATCGCTGCGACCTGCTCGGAGATCGGGAGCTCGACGCCATGCTGGTTCGCCAGATGCGTCAACGGACCGGCAGTCTTGACCCCTTCGGCGACCATGTGCATCGAGCTGATGATCTCAACCAGGTCGCGACCCTGCCCGAGCGCAACGCCCACGGTTCGGTTCCTGCTCTTCTCACTTGTGCACGTGGCGATCAAGTCACCGACGCCCGCCAGGCCACCAAACGTCAGCGTTTGTCCACCCATCGACAACCCGAGTCGACCCATCTCCGCCAGGCCTCGAGTTATCAGCGCCGCTCGAGTGTTCTCGCCGAACCCAAGTCCATCCGTGATCCCCGCTGCGATGGCCAGCACGTTCTTGGTGGCACCCGCCACCTCACATCCGATGACATCAGGGCTCGAGTACACGCGAAGCGTCGTCGAGTGGAGCGCCCGCTGAACGAGGCGCGCTGCTGATTCTTGTTCGCTTGCCACCACGCAGGCTGCGGGCTGGCCAAGCGCGATCTCCCGCGCCAGATTGGGACCCGTCAGCACGCCCGGGATGGCATGGGGGACCACCTCGGCGATGACCTCCGACATCCTCTGCATCGTGCCGTCCTCGATGCCCTTCGAGAGGCTGATGACCGGCGTTCCCGATCGGATGAGGGGAGCCGCCTGCTCGAGGACGGCGCGCGTGCCGTGAGATGGGATGGCACAGAGCACGACCGATGCGCCGTCAAGAGCTCGCTCGAGATCGCTCGTGGCATCGAGTGAGGTCGACAGTGCCACGTCGGGGAGGTATCGGTGGTTGGTGTGCTCGATGGCGATCTCGTCGGCGAGGGTCTGCGAGCGAGCCCAGATCAACGTCTCGCCAAGAGGCGCCGCGATCGACGCGATCGCCGTTCCCCATGATCCCGCCCCAATGACCGCCAAGGTGCCTTCCATCTCCTTGAGACTAGAAGGGATGCACGAGGCGCGCTCTTCGGGATTCCGCCGTCGACCTCGTACACTGTGGTCGTGCAGACTGTCGTTCGCTCCGGCGATACCCGCCCCCTCGGGGACGGCGTGGCACAGGCCGTCCTCGTCCCGGTCAAGCGTTTTGCGGACGCCAAAGAGCGCCTGTCGCCCATCCTCTCGGCAGTCGAACGAGCATCCCTGGCTCGCCGGCTTGCCGAGGGCGTCATTCGCTCTGTCGCCCCGCTCCCCGTCGCCGTGGTCTGTGATGATGAGGACGTCGCCTCGTGGGCGACTGCACTTGGTGCAGTCGTGATCTGGTCGCCACGCGCAGGGCTCAACGCTGCAGTCGCTGCGGGGGTCGCGCGACTCGCCGATGACGGCTACGAGTGGATCACCATTGCTCACGGCGACCTCTCCGACCCCTCGGCACTAGCCGAGTTGCCCCACTTTGAGGGGGTCACCCTCATTCCCGATCGGTTCGACGACGGGACCAATGTGCTTCGCCTCCCGAGCGAGAGCGCGTTTGCGTTCAGCTACGGACCAGGGTCGTTCCATCGGCATCTTGCGGAGGCCGAGCGACTCGACCTGCCCACGTCCGTCATTCGTGGCACGCCCCTCGATCTCGACGTCGACAGCCCAGAAGATCTCGAGGCGATGACAGTTCGGACGCGAAAGTGGGGGCCCGAAGGCCCCCACTGATCACGCCGAAGCAATCGTCGTTATCGACGTGCAGCCTTCTTGGCCGGAGCCTTCTTAGCCGGAGCCTTCTTGGCGACGGTCTTCTTAGCCGGAGCCTTCTTGGCCGGAGCCTTCTTTGCCGGAGCCTTCTTGGCGACGGCCTTCTTTGCCGGAGCCTTCTTGGCGACGGTCTTCT
>Ga0164297_10002147_pt1 | contig 19886 bp, 20 predicted proteins | sample GEODES058metaG_FD_113539 | JGI IMG/M metagenome (GOLD analysis project Ga0164297, IMG submission 113539) | Dystrophic lake water microbial communities from Trout Bog Lake, Wisconsin, USA - GEODES058 metaG | ecosystem: Environmental > Aquatic > Freshwater > Lake | place: USA: Trout Bog Lake... | reverse complement strand
TAATCATGGCTGATACACCACTACCAGAACCCGTTTACCCAAACAATCCACCGTTACCGGTGCTCAACCCTCCTCAAACTAAATAAGGAAATATCATGGCATTAAAAGACGACATCGTAGAACCAATTGAAGAATTTGTTCAAGCTGTTGAAACCAAAGTGGAAGCTATTGAAGAGGCTGTTGAAACCAAAGTGGAAGCTGTTGAAAAGGCTGTGATCACCAATCCGATTATTCGTATGGCTATTGAACAAGCGGCTTATCGACTAGCAAGAGAAACAGCAAAATAAAATGGACTTGCAAACTCTTATTAACACAGTATTACCACTAATCTGTGTTGCAATCGGTTGGTTCTGCAAAGAGCTATGGACTGCAGTTCAAGAGCTCAAAGACGACCTGTCTGACATTCGTACACACTTAGCTGATAACTATGTCCGCAAAGATGATTTTGCTTCTCGTTGGGATGAAGTTCTTAAAGCAGTTCATCGCATTGAAGACAAGTTAGATACTATTCGCGAACACAAATGATAGCAAAGATCTTTAATGATCTACTGACCGGAGCAGATGGCAAGACCCACGATATTGGTCGTTGGTCTTGGATGATCTCGCTCCTAGCCGTTCTTTTTGGTGCTGGATATGAGTTGATTCACAGCGACATCCCAACACTTAAAGACTTTGCCGAAGCCGTTGGTATCATTGCAGGTGCTCACGGTGCTGCGGTAATGCTTAAAAAAGATACGGAACCAAAAGAACAATGATCTACATCATTTATTTGCTATTTGTACCAATCAGTTTAGTATTGACAATTTTGGCATACATCCTAGCGCCAGTTTTGCCACTGTTTGCCATCCAGCAAATAGGTTGGTGCGACAACCACTCTTATGAGGCTGTTGGTCCAAGACTACCAAAGTGGCTTAACTGGTTTATGACATCAGATAATAGCCTAGATGGTGACGCTACATTCCAGGTAATAAATGGGGTTAGTTATTGGAGTAAGGTAAAATGGCTTTGGCGCAATCCAGCGTATAGTTTTGCAATACAATATCTAACTGCACCATATACAACTTTGGTAAACGGCGATAAAACAATCAAGGATAATGATAACGCTAAAGAAGGATGGTGTATTGTTCATGCCAATAACTTGTTTCAGTTCGTGTATATCAAACGCATATTTTCTACTTCTCGTTGCATTTATGTTAATTTTGGCTGGAATGTACGTGGTCTGGTGGACGATAATGTTGTTAATAAGCCTAATCCATGGCAAGCTACATTCGTATTTTCACCAAGAATAAGTGGGTTTAGATAATGTTTCCTCTATCATTGGAGCAATATGTCAAAATTGGACTTTGTACTATACTGCTACTTGGCGCTGGCTATCTTGGCTACTCTTTGGAAGTTGCTCGATTCGATCGCTATAAGGCGAGCCAGCAAGCTGCCACCAAAGCGCTCGAGGAACAACACCAAGCCGCCACAGATCAAATAAGGAAAGAAAAAGATGCTCAAATCGCTAGTATTAACTCTAGCCTCGCTGATGCTCTTATCGAGTTGCGTAAACGTCCCAGTCGCGCCCAAGCCTCCAGCAATGGACAAGGTGGAACTGGGCTGTCCCTTTCTGCCGAGGATGCAGCTTTTCTTGACCGGGAAGCTGCCAGAGCAGACATCTTGCGCACAGCCCTTGACGCCTGCTATCAGCAATACGACTCGCTAGGCAAATAAAAACCCCCAATTTGCGTATTAGTGTAAACTGACGCAAAGTAAGGAGCAAAAATGAATAAGAAGCTATTTTTGGTAGTATGGTTGTTTACATTAGTTTGGGTAATTCAAAACCTACAAATAACTAAAACAATAGAGCGGGATATTGTGGCAATCACAGAATCAACATTTAATTTCATTACTAACTTTGAAGGTAAACGCAATAAGGCGTACCGGGACTCCAAGGGACTTTGGACCATTGGAGTAGGCCACCTTATCAAAGCGGATGAAGAGTTCCTAAAGACCATTACACTAACAGACTACGATGTACAAGAGCTGTTTAAACGCGATTTAAAGTGGTGTGAAGAGGCCGTAGATGATTCGGTTAGGGTACCCCTCAACCAGAACCAATACGACGCCCTGTACAGCCTGTGCTTCAATATTGGCGAAACAAATTTTAAACGTTCCGAAGTAGTCCAGCATTTAAACAAGAACGACTACAATGGTGCGGCAAATGCCTTTCTAAATTGGGCAAATCCCCCTATTTTAAAGACTCGTAGGCAAAAGGAACGAGAGCTGTTTTTAAGGGCGATTTAGCCCTTTTTAGCGTATTAGTAGATATAAGGGCTGATCACCCACTTAACCAATAACCTCGAGGAAACCATGGACGATTTCAAAAAACTACCTAAAATGCAGCACTTCAAAGAAGGCGGCCACGCTAAGCCAAAAGCTATGTGCTACGGTGGCAAAGCTATGAAAAAAGGCGGCGAAGTTGACAAGGCTGACATTGAGCAAGACAAAAAGATGATCAAAAAGGCTTTCAAGCAGCATGATGAAGCCGAGCATGACAAAGAACCAACCGAAATTAAATTGCGTAAGGGCGGTCGTGCTAAGAAAGAAACTGGTACTGTAAAGAAATTTAAAACTGGCGGTTCCGTAACTAATGTTTACGAAGCCAAAAAATCTTCTGGTGATATTGACAATATCAAAAAAGTAAAAGACATCAAACCAGCTAAAGCAGCTGCTCCATCTAAAGCAGCCACAAAGCCAGCATTCAAAGGCTCTGACGTAGCTAAAGAAAAAAACAAACCAGCTGGTCACAAAGACTCAATCAAAAAAGTACCTCCAACTGGCGACAAAAAAGCTGCTGCAGCTTCTGGCGCTAAAGGCGGTCCTAACAAGTATAAGACTGGTGGTGGAGTAAAAAAGTATGCTGACGGCGGCGCAACAATGGAACGCATGGATTTGATGGACAGAAATCCAAATCACTTTAAGCGTTTGCAAGACGCTATTCGTGGTGGTGCAGCCTCTTTGCGCGATAACGTTATTGGCACACCAGCTCAAAATGCTGCTGCAAGTGCAAACGAAGCTAAATACCTCCGTGCTAAGCAATTGCAACAAGCCGCTGGCGTTCCAATGGGTATGGGAGAGCAAGCTGCTATGGGCTTAGCTGGTTTAGGTCAAAGCATGCAGCCTGCAGCAGGCGCTCGCTTAACTAATGCCGATTTGCAACAAGCTCAGCAAGCTAAAGGCATACAACCAGCTCCTATGTCAGCTCCGGTAGCTCAAAAGCGTGGCGGTAAAGCAGGTAAGTGCTAATATGCCTATCAAGTCAAAAGCTCAACAAGGCGCTATGTACGCCGCAGCTGCTGGCAAATCAACCCTTGGCATCCCTAAAAAGGTTGCCAAGGAGTTTATCAAAGCTGGTCCAGCTTCAAACAAACTACCAAACAAAGTAACTAAGCGAGCCGCTGGCCGCGGAAGGTAACATGGCTTATAGCAACACCACTGGCCAGACTACAATTAATGTCGACCAGTTAATCTCCTACGCATTCCGTGATGCAGGCAAAACTGCAGAAGAAATTACGCCCGAGTACATTCAGGCTGGTAAGCAGGCTTTATTTTACAATCTGCAAAACCTGTCTAACTTGGGCGTTAATTTATGGCTCTTGGAAAACCAGTTGTATGGTGCTCTAACACAGCAACAACAGTTAGTATTGCCAAAAACTACGATTGACGTACGTGAAGCTAACTGGGTATACATTCAAAACATTGAAGCGTCTGAATATCTTCCAGCGGACAATCCAGAATCTCCCGCAGCTTTTGATTTAAGCCCAACACTTTCTACCCCTGCTTCTACACTGGGTTACGAAAACTGGTTTGGTTCAACATACCAACAATCACAGAGCGTGTACTATGTCGGTTGGAATGCTTACGCACCAAATACAACTCAGACCTATAACTTAGCGTTTGAATATAGTGACGACGGTGTAAACTGGTTCTTAAAAGAACAGTTCCCATCCATCACTATGAATGACTATCAGTGGCAGTATTATAATATTTCTATCACTGAGCCGCACCTCTACTGGCGCCTACGTGAGACTGTAGCGTCACACTATTCTGTTCGCCAGATTGTGTTCTCAACATCCCAACAAGTTATTCCATTGGCTCGCCTAAACCGCGACGACTACTGGAACTTACCAAACAAACAATTCCCATCGGTTCGCTCATTGCAATATTGGTATGATCGTACCATCGAGCCTTCAATGTATCTGTGGCCTGTTCCCAATAACCCATATCAGATGTTCCAACTTGTTGTTGAAAAGCAAATGGAAGATGTGGGCTCATTGACGAATCAAATCTATGTACCTGATCGTTGGATTGCTTCTGTGCAAGCTAGTTTATCTCATAAATTATCTATGCAGCTCCCCGGTGTTGATATGACACGCATTCAGTATTTGGAAACCCAAGCTGAAAAACTGTTCATGCAAGCCTCTAACGAAGAGCGCGATAAGTCCCCAATCTACTTCCAACCTAACATAAGCTACTACACAAGATGAGCGTAATAATGACCTACGATTCGCTAGTAGCGAATATTATTGATTACATGGAGCGTGATGACGCCGACTTCGTGGCGCAGATTCCCAATCTGATTGCACTAGCTGAGTCATCTATTGCCGCTGAATTAAAAACATTTTTACAGTTAATTGTTGTAGAAACCAACCTTACCTCTAACGTTGCAGTTTTAAACAAACCAACGCGTTGGCGTAAAACAGTTTCTATGAAAATTAATGGGCAGCCAGTCTTGTTGCGTAGTCAAGATTATATTGCACAATACCAGTCTGAATCTTCTACCGGTCAGCCATTGTACTATGCAGATTATGACTACAATAACTGGAATTTTGCTCCGGTACCGGACCAAAGCTATCCCGTAGAAATTATCTATTACGCTGAAATTCAGCCTTTGGATCAATCAAACCAACAAAATCTTTGGACTGCTATTGCTCCTCAAGCAATGCTTTACGGCGCTTTATTACAAGCACAAGGCTATTTAAAGGCGCTAGATAAGTTAGATATGTGGAAAAAATACTACGCAGATGCAATTTCAGCGCTTAAGAAAGAAGACAATTCACGTCGTGTTGATCGCAATACCTCGGTTCAGGAACCCTAATAAATGAGTACACCAGTTTACACTTCCCCTTTTACGGGCACTGTTGTTACACCAACAGATGTTTCATACTATGCACTGGCTTTTAGTTCAAATACACAGCTTAGCTGGCCTAGTACAGTTAATGGCACAGAAATACCCGCAGCTCGTATCATTGATTGTACTCCTAGTACTAGCGGGTTATCTATTGCTCTTCCTGAAGGCGATCAAGGAACAGTAGGCGCCGACATTCTGTTTCGCAATTTGGGGTCTAGTTCTTTTGTAGTAACTGATTTTCTTGGCGGTAATTCGGTTACTGTTGCCGCAGGAGTATCAAAGTATTTCTATTTAGCTGACAACTCTACTGTTGCTGGTACGTGGCACAACGTAACCTTTGGAACCGGCACTTCTTCTGCAGATGCGGCTTCTTTGGCTGGCGCTGGATTAACTACAGTAAGCGGGCAATTGGCCACAACTCAAAACATCATTGATGTTTCTGCGGCCCCAACCATTACTGATGCAAGCCGTGCTGCAACATATAACTGGACAGCTGGTGTCGGAACTTTTAATCTACCTAGTGTATCCACACTGTCACGTGGTTGGTTTATTGGATTTAGAAATAGCGGAACAGGTTTTCTTACTTTTGCACCAAGCTCAACTCAGCTTATTAACGGCAAATCAACTATCGTTACAAACCCAGGTGATTCTGGATTTATTTTTTATGACTATAGTTCTGGTGCGTTTATTACCGTTGGTTGGGTAACACCAAACAATGTGGTATTTACTTCTGCAACTTATGACGTTGATGCAATTGTTGGCAATACACTTAACCTAGTGTCTAACGCACCAATTATTCAAACCTATGTAGCGCAGTCTGGAACCCGCACACAAACTTTGGCGGTAACGCTTCCTGCTATTACTCAGTTATATATTCTGGTCAACAATACCAATCAAACTGGTTACAATGTTACCTTCCAAAACCAAGGTAGTAGCCAGTCTCCGTTATCTTTACCAACGGGCCAAACATACACTCTATTAAGTGATGGTGAATTTTTATATATTTTAAACTCTTCATCATCAACATCATTTAAAGCCATCAATGGTGTTGCCGGTGCTCCTTCATATTCTTTCCTTACTGACAATACAACAGGCATGTATTTACCTGGCACAGGCATTTTAGGATTAGCTGCAAATGGTACAGAAATTGTGGACATTAATGCTACCAACCTGTCATCTCCGGTTGTTACCGTTAGCGCAACATTAAATGCCAAATTAATTAGTGGTGGAACGTTCTAAATGGCAGCTGATAATCAGCAACAGGATACCTCGCAATATACCTCAATTTACAGCCTAGCAATTCCGGCTGGGATTAAACGCGACGGTACTCAATTCCAAAACGACCAATATACCGACGGTGTGTGGTGCCGTTTCCAGCGTGGTGACCCAAAAAAGATGGGCGGTTATCGCACTCTGTTTACCAGTAACGTTGGTATTTATCGTGGTATGGTATCGCAACCATACAACGGCGTAAACTATATTTTTGCTGGCACGTATCAAGAGCTTGATGTATTTACGTGCGGTATTAACTATGGCGCCGGTGCGGGCCCATTTACAGCAAACATTTTACCTGGTACTGTACAGTTTACTGTGCATTCCGTACCAACAACCACCACGTTTACTATTTCCGGCGATGTTAGATCATTATTCCCAAGTGGAACTAATGTCATTTTTAGCCAGACATCTCCTGTAAACTACGTAACAACTGGTACCCCAACTTACGCATCCCCCTATACAACTGTAACAGTAACCACAACAATCAGTGGTACACCAACAAGTGTGTGGTTGAATAATACACCAGTATTTACTGAAGATCCCCAAAATGGTCCATATCGTATCACTTGGCAGTTTGATGCTCAGTTTAGCCCGATGGGTGGTACTTTATCATTGTTTGCTCATCCGGGTTATAACTTAATTGATATCGACAATGGCGTGCCATCACAAGTCTTAGTTGGTAACGTAGCCCCCTCTACGGGCAATGCTTGGACATTTACCGGATTGTCCGATAGCATGGGTTCTAACCCAACTTATCAACCAATTAGTGTCGATGGTGGCGTTTGTGTTCTATATCCATTTATATTTGTGTACGGTTCTCATGGATATATTGCCAATAACAACGTCAGCAGCACCTATACACAGCAAAATTTCTATGACTGGAACGGTCCTTTAGCTAACCAGACTAACGTATCTTCTTCCAAGATCGTTAAAGGTATGCCAATGCGCGGCGGTACCAATTCACCCGCTGGTTTATTCTGGGCAACAGATTCTTTAATTCGTGTTTCCTTTAACTCCTCGGCTTCTAGCACAACCCCTACTAGCCAGTATTGGAACTATGATATTATTTCTAGCCAAATCTCAATCATGTCTTCCAATGCTATAGTAGAGATGGATGGCGTGTATTGGTGGATGGGTGTTGATCGTTTTTATGCCTACAATGGTAGCGTTCAAGTAGTACCAAATGATAAGAACGTAAACTGGTTGTTTGATAACATCAACTATACACAACGCCAAAAAGTGTGGGCAACTAAAGTGCCACGCTACAATGAGATTTGGTTCTTTTATCCTCGCGGCACCGCTACAGAATGTACTGATGCAATTATCTATAACGTAAAAGATAAGCTGTGGTATGACGCAGGCTCTGCAGTCGGTGCTCAGCGTTCTTGTGGTTATACTACCGAGATTTTCCCAACACCAATTTGGGCTGATTGGAACTACACACCCACCTTTAGTCAACCATATACAGTAATTACACATCCAGCAAGTTTGCCAGCTCCCACAGCTGATCAAATTTACTTATCTGGGGACGTTACTCCGATATTCAGTCCTGGCACTATTATCACTTTTGATAAGACAGCAGATTACAATTCAACATATCAAGTGAGCTCTTCAGTATTTACCTACAATACTACTATCGGAACACCGGGCGTTACTTTAGTAACTTTCACTGAAGAATCACCGATTACTATTGTACCAGGTACTTTAGTTTACCAACAAATTGGTGGCTTTACTATTTGGCAACATGAGTACGGTCAAAATGCTGTTGGATTAAATACCGAAACTGCGGTGTATTCTAGTATTACTACCAGTGACATTGGTTGGCTTACGGGTAACCCAAGCCAAGATGGTTTAGTTGGGGTTAACCGCCGCATGCACTTACGCCGCGTTGAACCAAACTTCTTACAAACTGGGACGATGTCTATGACTATTCTGGGCCGTAAGTTTGCGTCTAGTCCAATGGAAGAAGACTCCGGCCCATACTATTTTACTCAGGATACTGGTAAAATTGACCTTCGTGTAGAGCACCGTTTAATTCGTTTAAAGTTTGAATCAAATGAAATAAACGGTAATTATGAAATGGGTCGTAACTTGATTACCTGTGAATTTGGTGACGAGCGGCCATGACGGTTTACGTCAATAAGAACAACCAGCAATTCTTTCCTTTTTTGCCGGAGATGTCAAGTTGGGAAGATTGGAACGGTAACTTTATTATTTATTATGGTCAACTCAATGTGCCATATAATACTGAAGAAAACTGGAAAGATACAGCTAGTGTAATTGCAAGCACTTTTACTTTTTCAGCTTTTCCCGTGCCGTCCCCAGAAACCTTTGAAAATTGGCAAGACTGGGCTAAAGAAGTTACCTTAATAATCAACGGTAAATCACACTAATTAGGGCTAAAAACGCCAAAAACGCGTATTAGTGTATATAGGAACACCCCGGATATAAAATGACACCATCACAGATTATCGCAGCGGATCACAAACGTTTTGGCCATAGCCAAGCGGATACTGCTCGTTTGATGGAAACCATGCAAGCTATGATTAATAAAAATGTGGGCCACTTAGTACAGCATGGAGATTCCCTTTTGTTTTTGGCAAACCTCGGAAATAAATCTGCTGAGATTAGTTTTTTTACCACAGATACCCCACAAAAAATTAAATCTGCAATGGTATATTTTATTAAGCAAGTAAAGCATGCTGGGTTTAATAAAGTGTACGGCCAAGATGGTGGTCCAATATTGAATAAAACTTTACCACTATTGGAAAAGCTAGGGCTAAATATAGAGAAGTCTGATAAACCAACTTATTACTGGATGGCTAATCTATGAGCGGCGGTAATCCAATAAGTGCAGTAACTGATGCGTTTTCAAGCGCACTTGGCACCGATGGTAGTCACGGTGGTTTATTGGGCCTTGGCGCCCAATTAGACAAGTCTGTACGACAAGTTGTTCCAGGTGGTTGGGCTACACTTGGTTTGGCTGCTTTAGCTATTGCGGCACCGTATGCGGCTCCGGAGTTGTTTGCAGCCGCCACGCCGGCAGATTTATCTGTGGCGGAAGGTTCTGCTTTAGCTGGCACAGGAAGTGCTTCATTAACACCGACTGCCGATGCCATTTTGGCTAGCGGTACAGGTGCTGGCGCGGGAGCCGGTACTGGGGCTGCTACCAGCATTGGTTTAGGTGCGGGAGCAGGCGCCGCAGCACCAATGACTGGTGTTGCTGGATTGGGTGGTTCATTGGGCACCGGATTAACTCTTGGTGGGGCTGGGGCAAGTGCGTTAAGTCCCGCAGTACAGGCCATGCTAAGCGCTGCTGGAACTGGCGCATTAACTGGCGGTGGATTAGGTGGAGTTAAAGCTGCAATTACCGGACAAGATCCATTAACTGGAATTTTATCTGGCGCTTTGATGGGTGGTTTGACTGGCGCGTCTTTAGCTGATGTTAATAGCCTTCTAACTGCCAACGGAGTAAGTTCTGCTGTAGCGCAACCAATGGCTCAGGCTTTAGTTGGTGCTGCAAAATCTGTAGCAGCTGGTGCAGACCCAGTTACTATATTAGAAAATACAGCGTTAAGCTCTGGTTTAGGGCAACTGTCAAGCGCCGCAAAATCTTTAATTTCACCAGATATTGGTACGACAGCATCCAATATTGCGGCCAGTGCGGGTACTGGTGCTTTGGGTTCTGCAATTAAAGGTGGTGATCCTACAACCGGCGCATTGAGTGGGGCTGTTGGCGCAGCTGGTAGCGAAATCGGTTCCGGTTTAAATTCATTGATAGCACCAACATTAACGAATTTAGGCATTAGCCCCTCATCAACATCGCCAGTAACAAGTCCTGTAGATCCAGCAAGTACCGTGCTAGGTCAAACAATGGCACAAGAAGCGCAGACTATTGGTAGTCAGGCTTCTGCTTTAGAACCCACTATTGCTGAGCAAAACGCTGCTTTAGCTTCACAAGCTACCGCCACAAACAGCGCTTATGGTCAAGCATATAAAGATCAAACAGCGTTAAACAGTGCAATTAGCAGCACATACACGCCAGTATATAATAATGTTGTGAGTTTACAAAAAGCAGCAAATGATTTATATAATCAGATTAGCCCGCTGCAATCTGCTTATGACACAAATTCTGCTGCATATAAAGCGGATCCAACAAATACTACTGCGTTAACTGCTGCTAATGAGGCGGCAACTCAATTAAATACTTTAATACCTCAGTATAATTCAGCGTATGATGCGTTTAATACTGCAAATACTTCATTAACTGATTTATATAATACTCAAATTACTCCTTTGCAACAAGCGTATCAGGCAAGCAATACTGAATTGCAAACTCAGTTGGGTAACTATACTGCAGCACAAACCGCTTTACAAAATACAACAGGACAATATAGCAGCTTGTTGTCTAACTTAAATCAGATTGCTAGTGGCAATTTGGTTAGTGGCATGAATGCGCCGGAGACATCTTTAGGTAACGCAAATGCGGTTTCGCAAATACCTGCAGCTCCTGAATCGAATCCAATCACTGATGCTGCTAGCGCGGTACTGAATGCGATTATACCGAGTGCAAATGCTGCTGAGCCCATCCCCGGTGATAAGGGCTCAGTAACAGTTCAAAATATTGGTGACAATACCACAACCGCAGCCCCAGACAATCCAGTAGTAGATGTATCTGCGCCAGATTCACAAGGTAATGTTACAAAAACCTACGCTTCTGGTGATGCTATTACATTGAATGCTAATGGAGATGTTGTTTCATCAACAACTCCAGATGGAGTTACAACGCCAATAACACCTGCAGATAGTTCCGCACCTGTCGATAATACAACACCAGCAACAAGTACGGGTGTTTCATCTTCAGATGTTGTGGCTAATTTGCCTGCAAATCAACCAGCAAGTACTCCAGTAGACCAACCAGTGACTACACCGGTACAACAACCGGTAAGTACTCCAGTAAACCAACCAGTGACTACACCGGTAGACCAACCAGTGACTCCACCGGTACAACAACCGGTAAGTACTCCAGTAGACCAGCCAGTGACTACACCGGTACAACAACCAGTGACTACACCAGTACAACAACCAGTGACTACACCGGTACAACAACCAGTGACTACACCGGTACAACAACCGGTAAGTACTCCAGTAGACCAGCCAGTGACTACACCGGTACAACAACCAGTGACTACACCAGTACAACAACCAGTGACTACACCGGCACAACAACCGGTAAGTACTCCAGTAGACCAACCAGTGACTACACCGGCACAACAACCAGTAAATACGGATACTGGTGGCCTTGCGAATACTCCAGTATCCCAGCCAACAACAAGTGGTGGATTGCCGGTACCTGTTAACCAAGTAACTAATCCTGATAGCAGTGTCACAACTACTTACTCAGATGGTAGCCAATCTACTTCTTCTGGTACAACAGCTATTGGTGGCTTAACAGCTGGTACAAGTACAGGTACAAGCACTGGAACCACTACAGCTGGTACAGGTACAAGCACTGGAACCACTACAGCTGGTACAGGCAGTACATCAACTGGTACAGGCAGTACATCAACTGGATTAGGCAATTTAGGAATGGCTACAACAGGAACAACACAAACTTTAGGAGGCGTGGCTTTGCCAACAGCTAAGACAATTAAGGGCACACAGATTGCCTCACCATTGGCGCAAAGCTATGCGGCGCCCATTGAAGCATACCAACAGCCAACGTACAACCCACAACAATTAGCTGAAATTCAAAATGCGGCTAATGGTGGTTTAATGCACATGGCTGGCGGTGGTTCTGCTGAATTTCCAGCTGCTCAGGGCTTAATGCACGGCCGCATGACTAAGCATGCAGACCTATTTGGTATGGATGGTGCTGCATTAGCTCAAGCACCGCATTTAGCTGCTGGCGGTGAAATGCAATACCAAGACCGTACATTACCTGAGGGCCACAATCCTCAGTTCTTTAGCGAAGGTGGATTGAATGCAATCCATCACCGCTATGTGACTGGCCAAGGCGACGGCACTAGTGACTCTATCCCAGCGATGTTGGCAAACGGTGAGTTTGTTATTCCTGCTGATGTGGTATCATCCTTGGGTAACGGCAGCAACGATAGTGGCGCTAAAGTATTAGATGAGTTTTTAAAGACAATTAGAGAGCACAAGCGTAAAGCAGACGCTAAACATCTACCACCCGACAGCAAGGGCGCGTTGGGTTATTTATTAGAAGCAAAACGTAAAGCGAGAGCATAATGGCAACAACTGGATCAACCGGATTAAATAACGCGCTATCAAATACCGCTGTAACGCAGACCACTCTGCCGAGTTGGTACGATACCGCGCAACAAAATATTATTAACCAAGCTGGCACAGCCCAACAAGCAGCTCCGCAGTTTCAAAATACTGCCGCTCAGGGTGCCGTTAATACCCTAACTGGTGCAGCTAATCCATTTACCCAAGCTCAAGGCACATTAAACCAAATCGCAACCGGTGCAGCTAATCCTTGGATCACTGACCCAACCACTGGCGCGGTTACACCAAATACCCAAACTGCTTTGGGTGGTTTGTTTGCCGCTCAACAGCAACAATTAAATCAAGAATTGCCAACACTTACCGCTGGTACAGAAGCGGGTGCAATTGGTTCTGGTAACTTTGGCAGTTTGCGTGGTCAGACTGCGGTAGATACTGCCAAAGCAAATGCACTTTCAACCTTACAGGCCCAACAAATGCAAGCTGCGTTGCAAAACCAACAGCAAGGTGTTTCTGCTGCAACTGGTTTAGGCAACGTGGGTGCGCAAGGTATTACCGAAGGTTTAACAACTGGCGCTGCACAAATGAACGCACCGTTCCAAGGTGTGACAAACTACGCCAATTTGGTCAACGCGGTAAATGCACCAACTACAGCATCACAACAAACCCAGTTATCGCCATTGAACATGATTGGTTCTTTAGGTAGCGCATTAGTTGGTGGCACTGCTGGGGCAAATAGTTTGCTAAATAATTTAGGCTATAGTGGTGGTTTGTCTAGCTTATTAAGTGGTTTGTTTAGTGGTAGTGGTTCTAGCAATTCTATATACAACCCAAATATTGTATCGACCGGTGGTAGTGGTACAGTTACTACAAATGATGGCCTTTCAAATATCAATACTGGTGGCACTGGCGGAACATCTACTGTGGTTGATAATACAACTGGGCAAGTATTAAATACAACATCTAACCAAACTTTGCAAGACCAGCAAGTTGCTCAAGACTTACAACAATAAGGAATAATTATGGCAGGCTTAGACAATATTCCAAAATACGAAGATGGCGGCGAAGTTGTTGTAACGCCAGCAAACATTAAGGGGCAACCCACCGTTGCTGGTAAAGTTCCACTAGATCCAACTGAAACAGCTAACATCTTAAACCAGATGCAAAAGCTCATTGATGAGCGTACTAGCCCAATGTCTCAATTTTTGGGTGGTTTAAAAGATGCTACTGCTTGGACAGCTGGAGGAGCACAAGGCCCAACAGCTGCCTTGGCTGAGCGTGATCGCCAAAAAGAATTAGAGCAACAACAGTTGCAAAGCATGCAATCTCAAATGGCTACCTATCGTAGTGCTGCCGCTCAAAATGAAATAGCTAAAAAACAGCTTGAAGGTTTAGTGGGTGGTTCTGCAACTATTCCGGGAGTTACCGGTACATCGGCACAACATGCTAAGTTAATGAATGATCCCAATATCAAACTTAGAATGGATGCCTTACCTGCTTGGGATTATCAAGGCAAGTTAGCAATTCTTAGTGATGCTGCTAAAACTGAATTTGGCAATATTTCTAAGAGCCGTTCTGAGGCAGCTTCAAATACACCACAAGATTACATGATTCCAGGTGTTGGTCCTATGCGCATGACTCCAAATCAGTTTAATGATTTGCCTGAGGATGTTAAAAAGCGCATTGAAGTTGAGACACTTAAACAATTTGGCAAGCTACCCGGCGCTGCTGTTACGGGTACGGCAACTGCTCCTTCTGCAGCCACTGGCACCCAAACTATTATGCCTAATGGTAATGCGGCCGCCCGTGTTGCTGGCAACGAATCTGGCGCTAATCCAAACGTTGGATACCATGATCTATCAAAGAGCTCTGCTTATGGAACTTATGGTATTACTAAAGGCGCCTATCAAGATATTCAAGCAGCAAATCCGAAGTTTAAAAATCGCGACATTACTACGCTTACCCCAGCTGAGCAAACTGAAGCGTTTAATACTTATCGCCAATTATCTGGCAATCGTCTGTCACAATTAGGTGTTGAAACTAACGCTCAGAATTTAGATTTAGCACACTTTTTGGGTGCTGACGGAGCTGCTAGATATTTAAAGAGCGGAATTATTAGTGACGCCGCTGCCGCTGCAAACGGTGGTAAAGATAAAGTAAATGCAATTGCGCAGGGTATTTTATCTGGCAAACAAGTTGCTGCATCCCCTGCTGCGGGACAACAAACTGCTCCGTTGCCTCCTCATCCATCAACCATTAAGCCTGTTGCTCCAATCGGCGCTGCTATTCCTCCTGCAATCAATGAGTGGGACGACAACACTAAGATGTTGCCTAAGAATGAGTGGGACGACAATACTAGAATGTTACCCGGCCACGCTGCTCCTGCCGCTGCTCCTGCCGCTGCTCCTGCCGCTGCTCCTGCCGCTGCTCCTGCCGCTGCTCCTGCCGCTGCTCCTGCCGCTGCTACCGAGATCAGCCCAATTGCAAAAGCTCGCGCGTTAGACCCAATGCCAGATCCGAGTAGATACGGTAGCAATTATGAAGCATATAAAAACGATTTATCTGCTTGGCAAAAACGTGAAGAAGAACGTGCTAAAGGCCTTGGAACTACTTCAACTGAAACAGCTAAAGAAGAAACAGCAATGCGAAATGAATTTAGGTCCGACCTAAAGGATAGTAAAGACGCATACGAAGCACTTCAGAATTTGAAGAAAAATACAAAAGGCAAGACCAAGATATTTAACTTGGCAGGTCAAGGTATTATGGGCCCAATCGAATCTGCCTTCGTATCTGAATATGTTGACCCGAAAGATCCAAACCACTTAGTTACTAAGAATGACCAATTAGCTAAATGGAAGTTGAATGATGAAGAGATGACTCATTACAATATGGCTAAACAAGGTGCCGCTGAAGCTCAAGCACAATGGGCGCGTAATTTAATTAAGGGCGCTGGTGGTCGATTAACTAACGCTGATATTGCATTAGGTGGTATTGCTAAAGGCGTTGGTCCTGAACAAACCTACTCATCACACATGCAAAACTTGGCCCGTCAAATGGAAGCTGCTGCAACTGTTCAATTACGAGCACAGGCATTTAAGGCTTGGGAAACAGCACATCCTAATGAGCCTGTAGCTAACTTTATCGAGTCTACTGAATACGCAAACGCAAAATCAAAAGCTAGAGCATTGGTTGCTCAAGAATTTGCCGATACGCCAGAAGCTAAATATGCTTTTAGGGGTAAAAAAACTGGTAAGTTATATGTCATCAAACCTAACGGGGAAAGTGAATACGTAGAATGAGCGCTGGTGAAAAGGTATTAGAAGACGATATTGCCCACGAACCTTCTTCTGCACCGAGTCAGTCTTCAACGCCGGTTGCTGCTGGTTCTGGTAATATGACTGGTGTTCCTGTTTCTGAAGAGGACAGGGCGCATGAAGGATATGTGCCCTCACAGGCTAAACAAAATCCACTTTTAGCTGGTGGTATTGGTGCTGCCATTGGGGCCGGTACCGGAGCGCTTGGTAAAAAAGCGGAGTTAGTCTATAACTTTTTAAACAAAAAATCTCCCGGTGCCGTTCAAAATTATGCCAATACGCAAATTGCTGAGCGAACAGGAAGAAATTTACATATTCCACTAAAGGATATGGCAGACCTTGCTAGTATGCCGGAGGTTAGGAACTATACTCAGGCACACCAAGCAATTAACAACATTCTTGGTACTGCAGCTGAACCTGATGTGGTTCAACACGTGTACGCAAGACATCCAGTAACCGGACAACCTGCGCATGTACAAAGTATTGTCACTCCTGGCAAACCCGGTACCCCTGGAATTGATACTGCTAAATTGTTGCCCTACGAAAAGAACATTGCACATTACGCAAAAAGCTATGGCATGCCTTTATTAAGGTCCGGCGTCGCCGGTTATGATATTGGTCGTGGATTAGATGATTACACCTCTGCTGGCGGAATGGCCGATATCGGTGCTGGATTATCTGCGTTAGCTGCTCCATTATTAAAAGGTAAATTAAAAGCTCTTGCTAATGTAGCTGGTGCATTACCAGTGGTTGGTAGCTTAATTCCCGGCGCTAACGCAGCACCAATGCGCCCAGAGCAGGTTGCTGGTACAGCTGTTGATTTGGCTACAGGTTTTATGTCACCATCTGAATTGGGTGAAGGTACATTGCGCCCTAGAGACGAAGCATACTATCCCGGAATGACCGGAATATTAAAAGGCACAACACTTCCACCCGGCCATGCCGAAGGGGGTGACATAAAAAAGTCTCCGGCCAGTATAGCTGGCACCCTACAAGAGGTTGGTACCGTACAGGGACCTAGTCTTGCATCAAAGTGGGCTGAGCATTTAGCCTCACTACCACAGACCACAGAAGAAAATCTACGTCACCAACAAGATGTGATTAGCCGCGCTATGCCTATCAGCATGAACAACGGCAAACTCGAGTTTGGTCAGGCTGACCCAGAAGCAATGAACGAAATGGCCAACATGGTGTCTGGTGTTGGTGGTATGACTAAGGTTGTCAAAGACCCAATTATCAATGCGCTGTCAAAAGTATTAGAGCCAATTAAGAAATCTGGTGCACAACTGGCCCGTGAAGCTAGATACGTTCACGATGTTGTGCCAACACACGCTTTTTCAGAAGCGCCAAAACTTAGCATTCAAGATTTACAGGGTGGTGTTTTAGTAGGTGTCCCCGGAGATAGGTCACTTGCTGGCCATCAACTTTTGTCAGTCAATGGAGTTCCGTTAAGTAAACCTGTAGAATTGCATGGTGGCCCGCGCTATGGTCAACGTAAAGCTGACCTCGGTGAAGACGCATTTTGGGCGTCACAAATGGGCGCGGCTTCTGCTTTGCAAAACAAAGCTGCAAGAGCTGCTGAGACTGCTAAAGGCAACCCAGTGTTTGGCCTGTATACTGCCATGGCTCCAGATTCTTCTAACTACGCATTGCATCACACTGAAGCATTAGTAAATCAATTAGACGCTTTAAATCCAAATAAAGCAAAACTACGTGCGTTTGATTCAATGATCCGCGATAGTTTCCCTGAATTTTTGGGCATGAACCATCCAGAAGTAATGAATCAGTTTGCAGTTAATTCTGAGTTAAGAAAGCACGTAGCAGATAGATTGAATAAGACCAAGATTGCAGCTCAATTTGATATGCCTAGTGGTGAGGCGACAATTCACGCTATTACAGAGCCTGCACTGCGCAACGTTGGTACAGGTAGCACCGGGTATTCAGTTGGTGAATTAAACCCATTTAAAGCACTGACAGCGGAAGCAGAGCACCCTACTTATGACACTCAGATTCCGGGTCAATTTAAAGGGCAGATGATTGCTCAATTACCTTGGGAGCATTACTTCCCAGACGTAGCAAAACAAATTGCCGAAAACCCAAAGCAAGCGCCTTACGCTTGGGGCACATTTAAGATGGGTGACTTCCACCAACCTGTGACACAAGAGTTGGTGGATAAGATTGCGCCCATTGAAGAAATGGTTAAATCAGCAACTAAAGACTTTCAGTAATTACTTGCGGTAACGCTTGCCGATCCATCCCTCCGCAGCAAGAGGAAAATCGGGAGCCCATACTGGTGGCGTGGTCATAATGCGGATCACGTCAGCCAACGCGGACTCCCCGTTTTGTTCTTCAACTAGGAGTAGTACTTCATCATGGATACTGTTGATCACCTCGTAACCGGCTTGCTCAAGGTTAAGCATAGCCACGGCAAGACAATCCCTAGCGGTACCCTGTACCGCGGACTGAAAAATAGAACTACCAATAAGCGGGTTTCGGCTCCACTGCCTACTGTAAGTATTCTGACTATGGACGACAACGCCCATTTTCTGACTACCCCACGGAGTGGTGAGCAGCTCGAGCTCTGGCCTCTGCCAGCAGATGAGTCGCCCGCTGGGTAACTGCATCCACAATGCGTTCTTGGCAACCTTCAGGGCAATCTTACTGCCAGCACGGAACGCAGTACCGGGATTGTTTACTGCATCAATCGAGGCAGCTTCGCATGCTGCCCACAACTCCTTCACTCGCGCATACGAACTGCGGTAGTTATCTACTGCGTTCTTGGCTTGCACCTCAGTCAGCTTAACCCCCATACCTTCAGCATATTTAACAAGACCTTTAGCTCCTTGGCCAAACATCGCACCAAGGACCGCAGACTTGCTAATCTGGCGTTGTTCCTTCGTGACTTCATCATAGCTGATTCGGTACAGGCTCTCTGCAGCGAAGACTTTGTATTCATCTAATCCCTTTCTGAATAGTTCGACTTTGTCTTTTTGCCCAGCCAAGTAGACGCCAACTCGGTTTTCAATTGAGCTAAAATCCACGTCAACGAAGGTTTTGCCTTTTGGAGCTGATATTGCCGAACGGACCAAAGAGGATAGTTCTTGCATCGATCCCACTCCTTCTCCAAATACTCTTGGTATTGCCAATTCAATTTCATCATCGCCAAGCGTTGGGCGCGCGATGTTTTGAAGATTAAGTCCCCCACGGCTCGCCCAGCGGCCAGTACTAGCGCCATGATATACCAAAGTATTGCGTATCTTCCCATCTCGTTGTATCTCCAACATCTTAGCGTACTTAGCCACGCTAGTTTGGCTTCCTTCTTGGCGTAATTTGAGCACCTTTAAAATAAGCTCTTTGTTCATTTCTCTTGTGCCTTTCTTAGTATTTCTCTAGCAAAATCTTTTATATCTTTTGGGCTTGGTAATGCACTAAATTTATCCCAAACTAAAGCTATTTCCTCATCTGTTAGTGTCTTTGCTTTCAATCTTTCAATTTCTAACTTTTGCTGGTCAATAATGCTTAATGCAAGCCCTAAATTGTCAGGGTGTGGATGGGTGTAGAGTGGAATAATTTTTGCAGCTCCATTTTTTACCCAGTTATCTTCTTCCAGTTTTTTAAATTGTTGCGGAAAAGAATAAGTCCAACTTGGAATAGCAATTTCTTTACCAATAGAGTCATCCCTATTACTTTGAATTACATAAGCTACTGGTTCATTGTTCATTCTCTTGTGCCTTTCTTAATATTGCTCTAGCAAATTCAAATATACCAACCCTACTAAATTCGATTCCTTCAAAATCTTCGTACAATGAATAAACATACTCATTGTTGCTTGCAATTTTTTTAATAACTTCCGTTATTTCCTCATCTGTTAGTGT